>ERZ824978.3638-NODE-3638-length-11279-cov-2.830364_pt1 | contig 11279 bp, 9 predicted proteins | sample MGYA00519860_ERZ824978 | MGnify/ENA primary metagenome ERZ824978 (study PRJEB31778, sample SAMEA3449184) | human gut metagenome | biome: human gut; feature: human-associated habitat; material: faeces | place: United Kingdom | collected 2010/2012 ... | reverse complement strand
CTTTTCGGCGGCCGCCTTCGCTTCGCGCTCCTGCTTGGCGGCAATGTAGTCCGCATAGCCGCCAATGTAGCTTTCTATGCCGCTTTCCGTCATGCTCAGCACCCTGTCCGCAAGCCGCTCAACAAGATAACGGTCGTGCGTAACGATGAGCATAGTGCCTTCGTATTCTTCAAGCGCGCCTTCAAGCGCCTCCCGCGAATCTATGTCCAGATGGTTCGTTGGTTCGTCCAGCAGCAGCAAATTGGAGCCGGAAAGCATAAGCTTTAATAGCTTCACCCGCGCCACCTCGCCGCCGGAAAGCTTTTCAAGCGGCTTGAACACATCGTCCCCGCGGAAAAGGAACGCCGCCAGCGCGCAGCGTATCTCCGTATCGCTCATGCGGGGATAGCTGTTGCGTATTTCCTCTATCGCCGTAACCTCTCCGCTAAGCCCCGCGGCGTTCTGCTCGTAATACCCCGGGTGCACGTTCGCGCCAAGGTAATATGAGCCCGCATCCGGCTTCAGCTTGCCCATAAGTATTTTAAGCAGCGTTGTTTTGCCGCAGCCGTTCGGCCCAAGCAGGAATACACGTTCGCCCTTTTTGATAAGCAAATCCGCATTGCAAAAAACGCTTTTGTCAAACCGCTTCGCTAAGCCCTTTGCAACAACCACGTCATTGCCGCTTACCGCATCGGCATGGAAGCGGAAATGTATGCTGTCCGTATTCCGTTCCGGCGCAACAAGCGTTGCGCGCAGCTTATCGGCCTGCTTCTGCTTGCTGGCGGCGGTTATAAAATTGTGCTCCTGCCCCCAGCGGCGCTGCTGCTCCACTATGCCCTCTATGCGGCGTATCTCCTTCTGCGTATTTACGTAGCGGCGGCGCAGCATCTCCTGCTCGTCCGCCATCAGCTCGCGATGGCGGGTGTAGTTGCCCTCGCTTACAAAAAAGCGGGTGTTCTTTATTTCCATTGTGCGGCGCGTTACCGCGTCCAGAAAATATCTGTCGTGCGATATTACTATGAACGCGCCCTGATAAGCTTTAAGAAAGTCCTCAAGCCATGCTATCGAGTCCATGTCAAGATGGTTTGTGGGTTCGTCCAGCAGCAGTAATTGCGCCCCGCTTAAAAGCACCTTTGCAAGCTGCGCCTTGTTGCGCTGCCCGCCGCTCATGTCCCCAAGGCGCTTTGTAAGCTCCTCTTCGGTGAACCCAAGGCCCATTAGCGCGGAGCGGGTGCGGCTTCGGTATGTCATGCCGCCGTTGAACTCATATTCTTCCCTCAGCGCATGCTGGCGCTTTATAAGCGTATTCAGCCGCTCTCCTTCGGCACTGGCAAGTTCCGCATCAACCCGCTTCAGCTCCTCCTCCGCGTCCATAAGCGGCCGGAAGGCTTCAAGTGTTGCGTCGTATACGGTTTGGTTGGTGTCCGCAATGGTCTGGGTCATGCTCATTATGCGGGCGTTTTTCGCGCGGAAAAGCTCGCCCGCGTCGTAACCTTCCTCCCCGAGCAGTATGCGGAACAGCGTGGTTTTGCCGCAGCCGTTCACGCCGACTAAGCCAACCCTGTCCTTTTCGCCTATTTCAAAGGAAACGCCGTCAAAAAGCAGTCTTTCCACAAATTCTTTCTTTAAGTCGTGTGCCGATATTATTGGCATAATGCCTTTTCTTCTCCTGTGCTTTAATGTTATGGGTGCAGCAGCCAAATGCCGCGCCCTTTTTTGCGGGCGTATTCAACGGTGTTCTTCGTTCCGCCCGGACGGTGGTCGTATATGGCAATCAAAAGCCCGCTTGAGTCCACCATATATGCGTTGCGGCGCATGTATGAATACGGCGTGTAGCTTTCCGCGCACACGGTTGCCTTGTCCGCGCGCAGCACTATCGTATCGAACCGCTCCCTAAGTTCCCCCCTAAGGTTCATGTTGAACGTTGGGAATGGCAGCGCAAGCTCAAGCGTTATGTCCGTATGAGTTCGCTTTAATTCCAGCACCGCCTCCTCCGCGTACATATCCGCGCCCAGCGCCCCGCCGGCGATAAAGTGCGTGTATCCGCAGCCGTATGCCTGAAGTATCATTTTGCTAAGCTCCGTCTTGAGCACGAAACAACGCATGTCTGCTTCGTTATATCCCCACGGCAGCTTTTCCGGCCTGTGTCCCGTGAAGCAGGCCGTGCTCTCCCGCGGCATATCAATAGCGGTTATGGACCTTTTCCGCAAAGCCCATAAAGTCCTTAAGCTCTATTATCTCCCCGCCGTCCAGCACCATTTTGCCCGTGAAGCGGCCGAATACCTGATGCTGATCGCTTTCGATTATAAGCGCATTGGTGCGCGCCGCGCGGTCTATAACGGGCACGAAGTCCATTTCAAAGCGCCCGTCATCGCTTGTGAATGTCCAGGGCTTGGTGTAGCTGTCAGCAGGTATATTAAAGTTGACCTTGGAAAGCTTGTGCGCCATGCCGTCGTATATTATCATGTTTTCGCTTGCGGCGGAAGTGTCGCCGAAGCCATAGCCTATGTTGAACCCAACGCGGTGCCCGTTCACCGTTCCGTTGCCGTTGCCCCAGTACCATGTGTTGTCGTATGTCCAAACGCCGCGGCCCCAGTCCAGCGTTGCAAAGCTGTCCTCTTTGCTGAAATCATATGTTTCCCCGCCAAGGCGCATGAAGCCGTTTGCACGCATGCAGTTTATCTTCTGGTTATAATAAAACGCCTTCGGCTTTTCAAACGGGGTGGCTATTACCATGCTGTGCTGCGGCTCATCGGTCAGCGTCAGCTCCGCTTCAAGCGTTTCATCCCGCAAAAATTTATGGAATACGCAGCTTATGCGCCGCACGCCGTTCGCCGTTTCAAAACGCATATTTACGCGGCTGTCCGTGTAGCTTGTAACGCCCGCGGCGGAGGTTTCGGGCAGCCTATATTTGCCCATCGGGAACGCCGTAATTACGGACGTGGTCTGCTCCCACGGCTTTTCAAAGTCCAGCACGCTTGCGGATATCAGCCCCATGTAGCCGTTGTCCGCAATGGTCAGCGCCAGCGCGAAGCGGTCGTTTGAAATAAGATAGTAGTCCCATTCCTTTATGCGGATGGGATGCGCCTTTATATCCGCGCGTGAATACCGGCTTATGAGCGAGCGCGCCCAGCCCGGCTCTGCAATGTTTCCGCTCTTATCCAGTAGCGCTGCGCTTTTTACTATCTCGTGCTGCATGGGCAATACCTCCGTAAGTGTATATATTATAAGTATAAGCGTTTTTTCCCGCCATAGCAACGGGAGAGGGGACAAATTTGTTAACAAACCATGTCCTTCTCGACAAATAGTGCCATAAAGGCTATAATTTAGCTATGGAAAAGAAATGGCAGAAACGGCGCGAAAGAAGCGCGCGCATAAAATTGTTCTTCAAGCGGACAAGGCTGCCCCTGTTAACGGTGGGCGGCACGTTCCTGACAGCGTTCATAATCATCCCTCTTGCCCTCGGCGCATACGAAGCACGGGCGGAAAGCATAGAGGTCACGGCGCCGAATAAGCAGGCGCAGCCCTCCGCGCAGGTGGGCGATATTCAGATAGCTACGCCCGAGCCGGTGATGACGGCGGAGCCGCTCCCAACCGAAAGTACGGCGGACTTTACGGCCCCTACCGACGCGCCCGATGATATGCAGCAGTATGCCCCGCTTGTGTTTGAACAGCGGGACGAAGCCGTGCGCGCATTGCAGCAGCGGCTTATGGATCTATATTACATGGGCAGCGATGAAACAACGGATTACTACGGTCCCGTTACGCGGGATGCGGTCATGAGCTTCCAGCGGGCGCACCATTTGAAGGAGACGGGCGATGCTGACGAGCAGACGCAGCAGATACTTTTCAGCTCCGCCGCGCAAAGCTACATAATCAATCAGGGCTGCTCGGGGGAGGACGTGCTTACCCTCCAGCACGAGCTGAAGGAGCTTGGCTATTACGGGGACAAGCTTAACGGCTATTTCGGCACGGCTACCGGCCGCGCAACAGCCGCATTCCAGAAAAAGAACAAGCTTGAAATAACCGGCGAGGCGGATTATTTTACGCTGGAGCTGCTGTATTCACCCAAGGCGAAGCCGCTCATTGACCCAACGCCCACGCCCACGCCTACACCAACGCCTAAGCCCACCAAAACGCCTAAGCCGACAAAAACGCCCAAGCCCGGCAAGACTACCGCGCCGGATGCCACAAGCAGCGCCACCGTACTGGAAAGCAGCGCCCCAACTTCCGCACCAACGTACGCGCCGTCCACACCCGCGCCAAATTACGGCGGCGGAGTATCGGACTTCATAGCCCTTGCAAAGCAGCAGATAGGCGTGCGCTACGTACTCGGCGGCAAAGGGCCGGATAAGTTCGATTGCTCCGGCTTTGTGTATTACTGCTTAAAGCCCCTTGGCAAGATGACGCGCTATTATAACTCCGCCGGTATGGGGCAGATTGATTCCTGGCCCACGGTTTACGGCAAGGAGAATTTGCAGCCGGGAGATTTGATATTCTATAAATCCGAAGGCTCGGACACGCGCATAACCCACGTTGCCATATGGCTTGGCGGCGGCAAGCTTATACACGCATCCGCAAGCGAAGGCTGCGTATGCATAACAAGCTGGGGCGGCTGGAGCGACCGTAACTTCCTTTACGGCAAAAGGGTATTTTAATAATTATTTTTATAAAAGGAACGGTATCAAAGCATGAAGAAGTTTTTTGAAGAATTCAAGGCGTTTGCCATAAAAGGCAACGCGATGGACTTAGCAGTCGGCATGATGGTCGGCGCGGCGTTCACAAGCATTGTAAATTCCCTTGTGAACAACATCATCTCCCCGCTGATTGGCCTGCTTGTTAAGGTGGACTTTTCCGACCTTGTGCTGAAAATAGGCGAGGTGGACGTTCAGTACGGCGCGTTCATAATGGCTATAATCAATTTCCTCATTGTTGCACTTGTGCTTTTCTTCGTGGTCAAGGCCATGAATATGCTCAAGGGTATAGGCAAAAAGCCCGTTGCGGAACCCCCGGCCGCGCCCACCACCAAGGTTTGCCCCTTCTGCAAAAGCGAAATCGCCATCGATGCCACCCGCTGCCCGCATTGCACCAGCGAGTTGGATAAATAATTTATTCCTATGTAAAGCAAAAGCCTCCGTTCGGCTATCCGTCCGGAGACTTGTTTTTTATTCCGCTTTTTCCTTCCAGTATTCAAGCTTGGGCAGCATTTCGCCCATGTATTGGCGCACGCGCTCCTCGGGCCATTCTTCGCTTGCCATGTGGTTCACGCAGAAATCTATGAGCGTGTTCATGTCAAGATATTTGAACTTGCCGTCATTATAGCACCATTTGCAGTATTTTTCGTTTATGTCCCCGTCAACCTCGCGGCTCATTAGCGAATCCTCAAGCGGCATGCCGCAGCATTGGCAAACAAGCTTCTGCGGGGAGCCGAGCAGCGTGTTTATGGACACGTCAAAAAGCCGCGAAAGCAGCTTTAGCGTATCCGTATTGGGCACGGTTTCGCCATTCTCCCAGCGGGACACGGCCTGCCGCGTTACGAATAGCTTCTGCGCCAACTCATCCTGAGAAAGTCCGTTTTTCGTCCTCAGTTCATATAAAATATTACCTGTTTCCATGTTTATCGCCTCCATACGGCATTACTATATCATTAAAGCCGCCCGCGGTAAAGCAACGCGCTGTTGCGCAATCCATGCGCCGTAGAATTGGTGCGCACTCCGTTCTGCATTTGTTTATAGGATTGTTTTTGTATACTAAAATAAGTTAAATTGAATATATTACAAATTATGTTGCTATTGCGTTAACTATCGGTTATAATAAAGTATCGATATTCCTATCACTATATCTAATAAAAGGAGGAACACCGACCAATGAAGCTGAAACGAACAATTATCTCCATTGTGGCGCTTATGCTTGCCGTGTGCCTTATGCCTACGGCGCTTGCGGCCACATGGTATCTTGAGGATGGCGACATAACCGTTATTGCAAACGAAAACGGCCAATCCGTTAAGCAGGGCAGTAACAGCGCCGTTGCGGATAGCGACACTGTTATCACCCAGCGGGACAGCGAGAAAGCGACGGACAATACCATAACCGTTTCCACGGAAGGGGACGCGGAAACGAACATAACGATAAAGGATATAAACATCGCTTCCGGTGCGGACAGCGCAATAGACGTCGGCGATTCCAACCTTAACCTTACGGTTGAAGGGGAAAACAAGCTGAATGCCGATGGCGACAGCGCAGCGCGTGTCCTCCGGCGATTTAACAATAGACGGCACGGGTTCGCTCACCGCGGAGCATAACGGCAGGGAAGGCATATTGCAGGACTCCGCCAAAATAGGCAGCAACGCGGGCGAGGATATGTCCGGCAATATACACATTACCGGCGACGTTACCGTTACGACCGGCGGCAATAATTCGGTCTATCATGACAGCGGAGTACCCGGGGATGAAAAATTTGGAACGCTTTCCGGCGGCGCGGGCATAGGCGCGGGCGCAATAACGGAGGACGAGAACAGGAACGCCCAGGGCGGCAACATGAGCGGAACCATCACCATAGACGGCAACGCCACGGTCAACGCATCCGCCGGCAATAAATACGGCGCGGGCATAGGTACAGGCCGCGTAAGAACATGGCGCAGCCCATGGATGAACCTTGATGATGGCGGCGATATGAGCGGCACCATCACCATAGGCGGCAACGCCAAAGTTACCGCAAAGTCCGAAGGGAGTGCCGCGGGCATGGGTACCGGCGGCGAAGGCGACATGAGCGGCACCATAAACATAGGCGATAATGCAATCGTTAATGCGGACAGCACCGATGACGGCGCGGGTATAGGCAGCGGCCTTTGGGGCGGCATGAGCGGCACCATAAACATAGACGGCAATGCCGACGTTACCGCCACCAGCCGTAGCGGCGCGGGCATAGGCAGCGGCGATGATTCCGACGTTACAAAAACCGGCACCATAAATATAGGCGGCAACGCAAAGGTGTTCGCGTTTTCGGGCTATTATGACAAAACAGGCGGTTATATGCGCGGCAACGGCGCGGGCATAGGCGGCGGCGATGAAGGAAACATGAACGGCACCATAAACATTCGCGGCAGCGCGAAGGTCATTGCCGCAAGCGGACGCAGAGGCGCGGGCATAGGCGCTGGCGATGAAGAAAATCTGAACGGTACCGTGACAATAACCGATAATGCCGACGTTATCGCGGCAAGCGGAAAGAACGGCGCAGGCATAGGCAGCGGTTGTGAAGCATCCTTCAAAGGGACAATAATAATCAGCGGCAACGCGAAAGTTACAGCGCGGACGGGCGTAAGCGAATATGACGGCAACCTATATACCTTTGCGGCGGCGCTCGGCGCGACGGATGACGACGTTTTCAACGGCAATATAATGATACTCGGCAACGCGAAGCTTACCACGGGCGTAGTGGAAAAGAACAGCGTTACGCGCGAAAACCCGCTGGGCAAGCTGCTTGAGAATATGAAAGGCTATATCGGCAGCGACTGCAACAGGGTCGAGCATTACGGCCATGTGTTCATAAGCGACACGGCGACCATCAACGGCATTTCCGGCACGGATAAAACCACGCTGAACGGATATATCAACGGCGGCAACGGTACGGATATAATCCCCGCGCAGGTGGAGGTTCTGCCCAACGGCGACATAAACCTTATAACAGAGCGCGACGGCATAACCGTGTCCGATACCATGTTCAACGGCAGCACAGTTTTCCCCACGGAACCGGGCGAATACATAATAACCAAGGTAGTTACCGTGGACGGCAAGGATATAACGGTTCCCCTGGGAACGCTTATAATCCCCGAACCCGAACCCGCTCCCCAGCCCGTGCCTATGGCGCACCATACGCGCATACAGCTTTACCGCGTTGCCGATAAGCAGGGCAGTAGCATTGCCTATAAGGCCGTGCAGCAGGGCGGCGTGCTCACCATTACGACCGATGAAAAGGAAGCTAAGCTTATAATAGAGCACGGCGGACTGTTTGCGCTCAGCAGGCAGGGCATTACCAAGATAGTGTTCGTTACCGCATCCAAGAAGAGCGCTATAAGCGTCGGCGCGGCAATGGAAAAGGGCAGCGGCGAATTTGTGCTGCTGCACAGCTACCGCAAAGTGAAGCTCACCATAGCGGGCGCAGCCGTGGACGCGGACGGCATACTCATTAAGGAATAAAGCGCATATACCTTCCCCCAACGAATGGGCTGGCTGCACCGCGGCCGGCCCGTTTTAATATATTTTCTGCGGCTATTGATTATTAGGCAGATTGTAGGTAATATAATACCTGTACGGTTTGGATTATTTGTTATCGGAAGGAGAGATGTTTATGACTAAGTTATTCGAAATACTCGGCACGTTTTTTGCAGGGACAACGCTTATTGTTTATATTTGCATATTCTTGGGAAAAATACTGGAGGTTACGCTCTGTACCCTTAGAATTGTGCTCATAAACCGCGGCGAACGCGCGATAGGCGCGCTGCTTGCGCTGATAGAGATTACGCTTTGGCTCATAATAGCGGGCAACGTGCTGAGCAATTACCAAAGCGACCCGTGGAAAATGGTTGCCTACGCGCTTGCGTATTCATTGGGCAACTACGCGGGAAGCTGGCTTGAGGAAAGGCTTGCCTTCGGCCTATGCTCCATACAGTGCGTTGTTATGGAGGCGGAAACGGCGGATAAAATAGGCGATGCGCTTCGTGCGCACGGGTTCGGACTGAGCGAGATGAAGGTTCAGGGCAGGGACGATACCGATAGATATATGCTCATGTCAACCCTGCGCCGCAAGCTTGCGCCCGAGGCCATGGATATAATCGGCTCGGTCGCGCCAAACGCGGTGATAACCGTAAGCGATGTTAAAAGCCTGCGCGGCGGATACATGCGCCAAAGCGCAGGCCGCAGGTCAAGAAAGGGAAAATAATGAGTTATTCGGTAAAACTGGCAGAAAGTGAAGATATAGATAAGCTTATTCAGCTTAGGCTGGACTTTTCGGATGCGAACAACGGCCCGCATCCCGAAACATACGAACTGCGCAAAGCAAACCTGAAAAGCTATTTTGAGCGGCACCTTAACCGCGACTGTTACGCCGCCATAGTTGAGCAGGCCGAAGAACAGCGCCGCGATCAGAGCGCCGAAGGGGTTGTTGCGGCCGATGATTGGGCGTTTACGAAAACCCGCCCAGCCCTTCCCGCCCAAACGGGCGCTTTGCAAGCATAGTCAGCGTTTGGACATATCCGGAATACCGCAGGCAGGGCTACGCGGGCCTTGTTATGGAAATGCTGAAGCTGAAGGCAAGAGAAAACGACGCTGCGTATATAGAGCTTTCCGCAACGCCGATGGGCAGGCCGCTTTATGAAAAGCTGGGCTTTAAGGCGCGCCAAAGCGAAAACGTTGAAATGAGATATACGTTCAAATAACACAAAAAAGCACAATGCTGCGCCCCGTATGCGGGCGCTGCTTTTATATTGTGCTTTTCCTGCGCGGTATGCGTGGTGTATAATAGAATAAGTTTATGCGAAATTATGGAGGTATTACCATGAGCGAATGTATGCTTGCAATGCAGAGCGATGCGCCGGTGCGCCTTGCTGCGGCATCGCCGGAAATAGTATTGGGAGACCCTAAGGCCAACGCTGCCGCCGCAATAAGCGCCATACGCCGCGCGGAGAAGGCGGAGGCGGATTATCTTGTGCTGCCGGAGCTTTTCCTTTGCGGGGCAACGCTTGGCTCCCTTATGGAGCATCCGCTCATGCTCAACGCCTGCCGCGAAGCGCTCGGCGCCGTGGCGGAGGCCACTAAGCATACCTGGCTTTTTGTTAGCATAGGCCTGCCGTATATGGTTGATGGCCGCGTGCGCAGCTGCATTGCGCTGCTCAGGGGCGGCAGGATATATGCCGTTATACCTGCTTCCCGCGGGGCTGTGAACCCGTTCGGCTTTGCGCCTGCCGTTCCGCGCGGGGCGGCGTCCCTGTCCACACTAACGCCCATACCGCGCCTGAGCGTGGGCTTCGCGGGGCAGATATTTGCCAAGGGAGAGCCGAGGGAGGGGCACATCATGCTGCTTTCCGGCGCAATAAACGCCACGGCAAAAAGCTACGGCGCGGTCAGGAGCAGCCTTGCCGCATACAGCGCACGCACGGGCATGGCCGCCGCAATGGCGCTGCCCTCCCGCGGGGAAAGCACAACGGCGTTTGTGTTCGACGGGTACTGCGCAATAGCCGCAAACGGCGAAATACTGGCCGAATCAGAGCCCCTTTCGCGCGATGCGTTCGTTTATGCGGACGTGTGCATAGATAAGCTGAGCGCCTTTGAACCGTTTACCGAGGCGGAGGAGGAAGGCTATGTTTCAAACGACCCTGATAAGGCAGATGCGCAGCTCAGGCGGCTTTTCGCGCTGCAAAGGGCGGCGCTTGTGCGCAGGGCGGAGCATATTCACGCAAAGGGCTTTGTTATAGGCGTAAGCGGGGGGCTGGACAGCGCGCTTGCGCTGCTGGTGGCGTGCGCGGCGGCGGACGAAATGGGAATAGGCCGCGGCATGATAACCGGCGTATCCATGCCGGGCTTCGGCACAACAAGCCGCACCAAGAACAACAGCCGCGCCCTTGTTGAAGCGCTTGGCTGCAAATACAGGGAAATATCCGTTGCGGCGGCCTGCCGCGAGCATTTTGCAAATATAGGCCACGATGAGGCCAACCACAACTCCGTTTACGAAAACGCGCAGGCGCGCGAACGCACCAAGATACTGCTTTCCATTGCCAATGAAGAAGGGCTGCTGGACGTTGGTACCGGCGATTTGAGCGAGGCTGCGCTCGGCTGGACCACCTTCGGCGGGGATCACCTGGCGCAATACGGCGTGAATGCATCGGTACCAAAGACGATAATACGCCGCGTGGTGGCGGCGGTGGGCGCGGACTTCGGCGCGGATGCGGACGCAATACTGCGCGATATTCTGGCCACGCCCGTAAGTCCGGAGCTTCTGCCCGCAAACGGCGGGGAGATAAGCCAAAAGACGGAGGAGCTGGTGGGCAGCTATGAACTGCACGATCTGTTCCTATACTATTTCCTTAAAGGCAAGGGACCGAAGGAGCTTTACGACATTGCCCTAGGCACGCTGGACTTTGGTGAGGAGGAAGTGTATAAAACGCTCGGCACGTTCCTGAGAAGGTTCTTCTCACAGCAGTTCAAGCGCAACTGCGCGCCGGAAGCGCCGCTTGTTTGCCTGTCGATAGCGCCAAGCGTATGGAACATGCCAAGCGACATGGCAAGCGCAGCATTCATGGCGGAAT
>ERZ824978.3630-NODE-3630-length-11305-cov-8.354489_pt1 | contig 11305 bp, 14 predicted proteins | sample MGYA00519860_ERZ824978 | MGnify/ENA primary metagenome ERZ824978 (study PRJEB31778, sample SAMEA3449184) | human gut metagenome | biome: human gut; feature: human-associated habitat; material: faeces | place: United Kingdom | collected 2010/2012 ... | reverse complement strand
AATTACCGGCTGCAATGTCCGCCTTCGGGCAGACCCAGCTGCCGCCGACCGCGTGAATGAACGGCGCGGCGATAAACTCGCCGATGTTCTGCGTGTTGACGCCGCCGGTCGGAATGAACTTGATCCCGCCGAAGGGACCCGAGAGCGCCTTCATGGCAGAAAGTCCGCCATACACGCCTGCTGGGAAGAACTTTACGACGTTCAGTCCCAGCTTCATGGCTGCCATGATTTCCGTCGGCGTCACGCAGCCGGGCGTCACGGCAACGCCGTTTTCCACGCACCAGCGGACGACTTCTTCATCAAAGCCGGGGGCAACGATGAACTTCGCGCCGCACTCGACGGCCTTGCGGCACTGGGCGAGCGTGATGACCGTGCCCGCACCGACGAGCATATCGGGGCAGCTTTCCGCGACTGCCTTGATCGAATCCGCAGCCGCCGCCGTGCGGAACGTGATTTCCATCACGTCCACGCCGCCGGCAAGCAAAGCCTTTGCCGTCGTGACCGCGTCCTTTGCATCGTCCAGCACCACGACCGGCACAACAGCCGATGCGGCCAGCCTTTTTAAACTATCCATTTTTTCCTCCTTATTACACAGCCAAAACGCCAGAACATAGGAACTGGGTACAGGGCCTGAATCAGCTCCAGCCTTCGGCAAGCTAATATGTGTATCCTCCGTGAAAAACACGAGCCGGATTTTTTACAAGCAGCGTATGGATTTCATCCTCGCTGACACCGCGTGCTTTCAGCTTCGGAAGCACGCTCTCAAAAATATGCGTAAAGCCCGTTATGTTATCAAAAGAACGGATCGCTTCGAACTTTTTGAAGCTGTTTTTCCCCCAGTCGGAATAAAAGGGGATGTCCTGCGAGATGATGAGCCTGTTGATCCAGCCGCGATCCATAAGCTCCAGCAGATTCCTTACGCGATCCTCCTCCGGCCATAGCACTTCCAACCCAAATCTGTCCAAACCGAGATAAACACCCATGCGCAGCAGCTCTTCCAAATAATCCAGATCATTCGTGTCGCCGACGTGACCGATCACAACTTTGGACAGATCCACGCCTGCCTTTTCAAGAATCAGCGCCTGTTCGAGACCAAGCCGGTCAGCCGCTATGGTATGCGTTGTTACTGGTACGCCGGTAATTGCCGCTGCACGAGCTACTGCCTTTAACTGAAATACATTTACAGGGGTGATCCCGAATCTGTCCGTCGCAGCTTTCAGCATTCCCGCCTTAATATCGGTGCTCTCGCAGCCCTCTTCAATGTCCCGAATAAACAACTCCGATATTTCCTCATACGGTTTATCGATTTGCCAGCTCTCTTCATAGAAGAACAAACCGGTAGCCGCCACAATGTTGACATCGCACGATTCCGAAACCCGCTTTATAAAGCGAATATCCCGTCCCATATTCACGGCTGTCTGATCGACATATGTGCTCAATCCGTATTTTTTGCTTTTTGAAAGACAGGCTTGATTTTCTCCAGGAAGATATCAGCATGAAACCAATCTGCATAACACCGCTTCATTGAGTTATTCAGTTCTGCAAGGTGTTCATGCATCAGGGTTATTCCCAACTCCCTAGGGTGTATCTGAAAGCTCCCAATGTGACCGGCAGCGAGAAATTTTTGCGCTGAGCAAGACATTTTTTCGCAGGAATACTGACGTATTTCAAGGAAAAATGGTGCAGCGCAGCGTGAAAAGATCCGCTGTCCGGGTGCGTTGGGAGCTTTCAGATACACCCTAGGGCTTACAGGGCCTTTGACGGTATTGACGTAACAGGACATTTCACATCTCCCTTTCTCTCGTTTCCTCTTGATTTCTCAATTGGCGTACAGGTGATAAAGGTGGGGGCGAAAGACCGGTCCGGCGACAGTTCTGATTGTGCTCGGAATCTGACAGGCTAGGTGGTGAAGGGTCCCAGCATGTGTTTGTGTTCCATCAGCACAAAGATCGTATGGCTCTTGGAAACACACTTTTTTCCTTTGAGTTCGAGTAAGATGCTTTCCAGTTCTGTAATATCCCTTGCGTACAGTCTCAACTGATAGTCATACTCTCCTGTAATCGCATAACAGTCAACGATGTTCTCTTTTGCATTTACAAACTCAAGTAGTTCGTTTACCCTTGAATACTGATCAACAACAAGCAGTACAAATGCCTGGACAGAACTGTTAATCTTTTGTGGATTCAATTGAATCGTGAATCGCTCGATTATGCCGTTTTCGCGCAACCTGGAAATCCGTTTGTTGACTGCCGGTATGGATAGATTGACCTTTTTTGAGATGTCAGTCGCAGAGCAGCGTGCGTCCTCTGCCAAAATCCGAAGCAATTGAGCATCGATGCTGTCCATAAAAAATCCTCCTTTAGTAGTCAGAAGGTCTATTATGTTCTTAAAGCAGAAAGCACTGTGTCAAAGCCTCAACGCGAACTCGGAACATTTTTTAACCATTCTACGTAGAATTCTTTGATTTTTCAAGTATTTTTAAGCATTTCGAACAATAATAAACTTTTTCTTGCATTCAACTTAATTTTACTCCATTATCCTTCCGTTTTGAAGCAGTAAGATTAAAAAAATAAACCAATTTTTATGCCGCCGCTCTTTGTGCAGATTTTACAGTATTATGATGTGTTTTACGCACCGACAGTGAGGCATCTTTCAGCCGTAATTGCAAATTCGCATCCTGCCCGTATTTCGCCCTTACGGTTGCTCCTGCACTAGGGATGAAAGCTGTCTGACAACTTGTCTTTTTATAAAAACATCAAACTGCAAAATATTGCACATCTCCAAAATTCAACAAATAATACTGCTATTTTTGAATGCAAGATGTTCCCTCTGCAGTGCTGCAGCCTACAGAGGTCATCCTAGCTAAGCGTTTTCTTAGCGCGAAAAAATCAGTTATATGTGATGTGAGGATGGAGAAATTTACTTTGAAAAAACTTACCGCTTTATTTCTTGCCCTGCTGATGTTGGTCAGTATGTGTGCCTGCGCGTCTCCTGCTTCTACAGAGGATGCCTATCAGGCGAAAGTCGCACTTTGCCTGGTCACTCCTGTGAATGATGGAGCATGGAGTCAGCTCGCTTATGACGCTGTTATGAAAGCAAAGGATACCTACAACATCTCCGTAAAATATACGGAAAACATCAAGCCTACCGAGATGGAAGCAGTATTCACGGACTACGCATCTCAGGGATATGACCTGATCATTGGGCATAGTTTTTCTTTCGGCGATGCGGCTCTGGCCGTTGCAGAACGCTATCCTGATACAAAATTCATCGTTATCGACGGAACGGTCAGCTCCGAGAACGTCGCATCCTACACGCTCAAGATGCAGGAGGTCGGATATCTGGAGGGCATTGCGGCTGGAATGATGACAAAAACAAATAAAGTCGGCTTTGTCGCGGGTCTGGTCGGTCCGGCTATCATCAAGGTTGCTGAGGGGTACAAATTAGGCGTTCAGGCTGTGAATCCGAATTGTGATGTCTATACTGCATATACCGGCTCAACGGAAGATGTGCAAAAGTCCAAGGAGGCCGCGCAGGCCATGATCGACAAGGGTGTGGATCTGATCGGCGGCGGCGGGAATGCGTCCAATGCAGGCATGATAAAGGCATGTGAGGAAGCGGGCGTTTATGCTTTCGGCGAGCTTGAACAGCAGAATCTTGCTCCGGAAACGGTTATTTTCTGTAACATGAACAACATTGAAAACCTTGTTCTTCAGGCGGTCAAGGATACGATCGACGGGGATTTCCAGGGCTGCATTCGGGAATATGGTATTGCTGCAGATGTTGCGCAGCTGACCGAATATAACTCGCATGTTCCGCAGGAGGTAAAGGATAAGCTGGCGGAATGCATGGATCAAATGCGCTCCGGTGAACTTGATATTCCGATGATCACAGAGATCTCGGACGATATTATCCATTGACTGATTGTGTCCTACGCAGCGCAAGGAAGAATCTGGCAAAATGAGCGGGTGCAATCCGATATGGCGTCCGTTTCATACCGCAGTGGTTCTTTCACTTAAGATCTCCGTGGCGTGCGGCAGAATCATCTGGGATGCATTCTGCCGCATTTCCACTACTACCTAACAGGAGACAAAAAACATGGCATTATTGGAAATGAAAGGGATCACCAAGCTTTTTTACGGGATCCCTGCCAACGATCACATTGATCTGTCTGTAGAGGAGAGCGAAATTCACGCGCTTCTCGGTGAAAACGGCGCAGGAAAAACAACCCTTATGAATATTCTATACGGCTTGTATCACTGCGACGAAGGCGAGATCTGGTGGAACGGTGTCAAACAGGACTTTCAGAAGCCGCTGGATGCTATCGCCTGCGGCATCGGCATGGTGCATCAGCATTTTATGTTGGTTCGACCGATGACTGTCTTACAAAATATCATTCTGGGAATGAAAGTCGAAAGTTACCCGTTTATAAAGAAAAAAGACATTGCGAAGAAAATCAAAGCGCTGTCACAGAAATACGGCTTGGCCGTGGATGTCGATAAACGGATCGATGAGCTCTCTGTTGGCGAACAGCAGCGTGTCGAGATCCTAAAGGCGCTCTACAGAAACGCAAAGCTTCTTGTTCTGGACGAACCCACTGCCGTCTTGACGCCACAGGAAACAGAAGTTCTGTTCTCTGTTTTGAGATCACTCAAGGAAGACGGGCACAGTATCATTCTGATTTCTCACCGGCTTGCTGAGATCATGGAAATTACGGATAAGATCACGGTTCTGCGCAGCGGAAAAAGAATTGACACGCTTACAACCGCAAAATGTACGGAAGCGCTTCTGTCCCAGCTTATGATCGGCCGACAGATTCGTACAGACAAAATTGAGTATGCCGAAAAGCCGCGTCCGGAGCGTGTATTGGATGTGCGGGGGCTTACGCTTAAAAACCCCAACGGCAGCAAGAATCTTCTGGATCAGGTTTCGTTCTGCCTCCATTGCGGAGAAATTCTCGGTGTGGCCGGAGTGGATGGGAACGGTCAAAACTATCTCGCTGAATTTCTTTGCGGGATTCGCAGACAGGATTCGCAATGCGTTTCTTTCAAAAATCAGTATATTGACAGACTGAACGTGCGGCAGCACTTTGAGCTTGGAATTTCCTACATCCCGGATGACCGTCATCGTGATGGATTGATTCTGGATAAGAGTATCTCGGATAATTTGATCCTGCGTGATTATCGGACTCCAAAAATCTCAAAATTCGGCGTCGTCAACGAAAAGAACGTACTCGACTTTGCACGGGCTGCAATTGAAAAGTTTGACATTCGCGTACACGGACCGGGCGAACGTGCTGGGAATTTATCAGGCGGCAACCAGCAGAAAATCATCCTAGCTCGGGAAATTGGCGATTCACCCGATCTGCTGATCGCTATGCAACCCACACGTGGACTTGATATCGGCGCATCAAGTTATGTACGGACGTGTATGCAGAACCTCCGAGAACGCGGCAAAGGTGTGCTCCTGATTTCGACGGATCTTGATGAGATCATGCAGGTTTCCGACCGAATCGCTGTAATGTATGAAGGGAAAATTATGGGCATTGTAGAAAACTCCGCCGAATTAAAAGCCGAAACACTGGGCCTTATGATGGGCGGCCGCCCTGTGGAGGAGGTTATTGCGGAATGAAGCAAAGGTTTATTAGAATTGCGTCCTCCGTCGCCGCAGTACTGCTGCTTGCTGTTGGATTGATATGGCTCTGCCATGCCGATCCGATTGAGGCGTTCGGATATTTTTGTTATGGGCTGTTCGGTTCGCTTAACGGGTTCGCCGAGATATTCGTAAAGGCAACTCCGCTAATCCTGATGGGATTAGGCGTTTCCATTTCATTTCAAACCGGCTTTTTCAATATCGGTGCAGAGGGGCAGTTTTACATGGGCGCACTGATGGCAACGTTTGTTGCTATCAAGCTTCCAGGGCCGCCATGGTTTCGCTGCATCCTTGCCATATTTGTCGCATTCATATTTGGCGGGGTATGGGCATTTATTCCTGCGATCTTAAAAAACAGGTGGGGGATCAGTGAAACCGTTAATACAATCATGTTCAACTATATTGCCACGATGTTTGTCGGGATCGCGATCCGCGGTGTTTTAATGGATAGCGCGGATTACCTGCCGCAGAGCGCAAAGACAGACTGTAATCTTCCGCTTCTTCTGCTTCCAACTCGCTTTCACCTTGGTTTTTTTATCGCCGTGGTGATAGCTCTCCTAATCTGGTTCGTTATGTATAAAACAGTGCTGGGCTATGAACTGAAAGTCAGCGGCAGCAACCCGAGAGGCGCATTCTGTGTTGGTATACCCGTCCAAAAAAGCCTTTTAACGGCAGCTATTCTGAGCGGCGGTCTGTCTGGCATTGCAGGCTCTGTTGAATTGCTGGGTGTCCAGCACCGCCTAATGGAGAATCTTTCTGCCGGAAACGGTTTCACCGCGATCCTGATCGCGCTTCTTGCAAAGAACCACCCACTGGGTGTCATTTTGGTTTCAATTTTGTATGCCGCGCTGCAAGTCGGTGCAAATACCATGCAACGTCAAATGGGTATCCCGTCATCTATTGTCAGTATTTTGATTGGCTTTATTGTTTTTCTGATCCTATCCAAGGACTTTTGGGAACTGCACACTCGCGCGAAGAAAAAAACGGAGGTGAGTAAGCATGAGTGAACTCCTGCAACTTACATTCTGGGCAACATTTTTATCTGCCGCAGTACGCACAGCGATTCCGATTCTGTGCGCTTCCATTGGCGAAGACATTTCAGAGAAAGCCGGCATCATTAACGTTGGTTTGGAAGCAGTCATGCTGGTTGGAGCTTTTTTGGGTTTGCGGCAGCCTATTTGACGCACAGCCTGTTCTGGGGGTTCGTCGTCGGTATGCTCGCAGGTATGCTTTTGAGCCTGCTTCACGCATTCCTATCAGTTTACCTGAAGCAGGACCAGAACGTCGCGGGCGTCGCACTGAACCTGCTTGCTACAGGGCTTACCAGCTATATTTTCCAACTGATGGTCAACCGGTATGGGATCCCGCAGATTGAAACATTAAAGAGTGTTCCTATTCCGCTTCTCAGTAAGATTCCTCTGATTGGTGATGCGCTGTTCAATAAGGATATTGTAGTCTATTTTTCATATCTTCTGGTCGTCTTTCTGGTGTCTTATTATAAAAAGACCATCTGGGGTATGTCTCTTTGCGCGGTCGGCGAAAATCCCCGCGCGGCAGACGCCGTTGGCATTTCCGTATATAAGAATCAGTACATGGCAGCTGCCGTCAATGGGTTGCTAGGCGGCCTCGGCGGTGCATACCTGCTGCTTGGGCAGCTTGGTATCTTCTTTGAAAACATTACTGCAGGCCGCGGCTATATCGCTCTGGCGGTAGTAGTATTTGGCCGGCGCAATCCCATAGGAATCCTTTTGGCTGCACTTTTTTTCGGCGCAGCGGAGGCTTTTCAGTTCCGACTGCAGATTTTGGGGATATCGCTCCCGATTCAGGTCTTTACAGGGTTGCCATATGTTCTGACTGCGCTCTCACTGCTGCTTGTCGCACGAAGCAAAAGAGACGGTACGCCTGCTGCCTTGGGAGTTGCGTATGATCGCATGTCCCGATAAGAAAATCACAGAGAGGTTTTTTATGAATACATCTATTTTTGCACTGAAGGGGCATATTATCCACACCCCGACCCCGAAAGGGTTTGAAATCTTCGAGAACTCCTACGTTGTCTGTAAAAAAGATACCGTCATCGGCATATTCAAGGATTTGCCAGAGCAATATCAGGCGATCCCCGTTTTTGATTATTCGGGAAAGCTGATCATTCCAGGTATGGCGGATATTCATCAGCATGCACCGCAATATGGCTTTCGCGGGTTAGGAATGGCTCTGGATTTGGATAGTAATTGGAACACTTGGTTCATGCAGTACTCTTTACCGGAGGAACGCCATTTCAACGACCTGAACTACGCTGAACTGGCATATGAAAAATTCACAAATGACCTGCTTAGATCTACTACGACCAGAACGTGTACGTTTGCAACGATCCATCGCCCCGCGACAGAGCTTCTGATGCAGAAGCTTGCTGATAAGGGATTTGTGGCATATGTTGGCAAGCTGAATATGGATCGAAATTCCATTGAAGGGTTGCAGGAAACAACGGAAGAATCTCTGCGGGAAACTAGAACATGGCTTGAGAACACATGCGAAAAATACGAATACGTTAAGCCGATGATCACGCCTCGATATATACCATCCTGCACAGATGCCTGTATGGAAGGTCTGCAGGCTCTCATTCATGAATTCGGTGTTCCTACTCAATCCCATTTAAGCGAAGGCCTGGACGAAATTGAATGGGTCAAGCAGTTAAAACCGGAAATCTCTTTTTACGGACAGGCCTATGATATGTACGATATGCTGGGTTCGGTCGTGCAGAGCGTACAGGCGCATTGTGTCTTCCCAACACCGGAGGAATTTGAATTAATGTCTAGAAGGAAAAAGCTCTGGGTTGCGCATTGCCCACAAAGCAACATGAACGCAAACGGCGTTGCAGCGCCGATCCGCAGGTACCTGGACGCTGGAATCCATGTCGGTCTTGGTACGGATATTGCTGGCTCGAATACGCTGAGTATGTTCCGCACAATCTCGGATACGATTGTCGCCTCCAAAATCTATTGGAACAGCATGGAAAGAAAAGGAGATCCGTTCGCCGAGAAGACTTACTTGACCGTTTCTGAGGCGTTTTACCTTGCCACAAAGGGCGGTTGCTCATTTTGGGGAAAAGCCGGCAGTTTTGAAGAAGGCTCTCTTTTCGATGCCGTTGTTATTGACGATGCGCCTTTGTGGGATTTCAATAACAGAAGCCTCCGTCAAAGAATCGAACGAGTGGTATTCCAAGGAGACGAGCGGCATACGGTTGCCAAATTTATTAATGGCCGAAAGGTTTACGGATAAGCCGCACACCGCTGCGACCCCGAAAGCATCTGAATATCTGAGTCTTTTTTCTAAAATCAATCGCCACCTCTTTCATTTCAAAAAGAGGTGGCGATTAATCTTATAGTCAATAAACGTTGTATTTGAAAAGAACTGGGAGCACATAATTGGGCGATTCTCCGCATCGAAACACAGGCTACGCATATATAAAAGTGGAATATCTTCGGGTGGATGAAACCGGCGGATATGCGCTAAGGAATCTTTATCGACTGTCCCAAGCTTCAACTCGTCTCGGTTTGACTGAATTCCCATGGAATGAAAGAACGCCATTCGCAAATCTGCGTCGGGGTCATACGCTACATTCCATTCTTCCTCCGTTGAAAGAAATTTAGATGGAAAACAATCTTCCAGTAAAACTGTAAAGTGCCCGTCTGCTCGGAACAGCAGATACCGCAGGATAATCTCCTCCTGTTCCGAGATCTCCAAGATTGGTGCATAATAACCGCCGGCGGGTTGACGGATGATCGTTACGGGATCGCAGGATGGAAGAAAGCCTTTCGCCCTGATCATTGACTGAATGTCAAAAAAATACAGGAGGTTTTCTTTTTCATTGACCGGAGGATTCAAAAGATAGGTCCCGCTTCCTTTTTTTCGAATTAAATAGCCTTCAAATTCCAGCTTTTGAAGAACCTCTCTGATTGTCGCTCTGCTGACGTGATAGTGCTCCGCCAGCTTCAACTCAGATGGAATCTTCTGCCCTTTTTTCGCTGTGGAAAAAAAGCGAATCATGGACTCATGGATTTGAATCTGGTTGGTTGCACGAAACAGGTGCGACGACATGTCTGATGACAGTTCTTCTGCAAGCGCTACTTTCTGCCGCTTAATCACGATAACCCCTTTCTATATCTATATCGCTGCCAAGATAATTACACAAATATTTGCTGCAAAACAAAACGAGTAAGCACGTAATCCTTGACTGCCCGCTGCGCACCTTTACCGGCGGTCATCATTTTCGTGATCTCACGAAAATGATCCGATACTTCTATTCCGCTGGTTTTGCAAGATTCAATAGCACGCCCGATTGCCTTATCAAAGTTCTCCCATCGTTCATAGCCGAGAAGCGGCATGAGATCCCGTGCATACCAGAATTCAATATGTGCCTCCTGGTCGCTATGTATTACAAGGTCAAATTGTTCTTTGATTTGACTGACTCTCTTTTTTCCTTTATTTGACCTCCGTTACATTCGCCGTAAGCACTTCGTCCAGCAAATCTCTCACTTTTACAGAAACGGACACGCTTTTTCCTGCTTTCGACAGCGAGAAATTTCCATGCGTAGAATGGCAGCTATCGTTTTCTGACCGAAGTCGTCGAGTAAGGTCTTTCAGTCGTTCAGGGGATATGGTTCTCATACCTCGTTTTGGATTTCTCTTTCATTGTATTGCTGAGAACGAATTTCGTCAAGGCATTACCAAGAATCAGTTCTATAAATATTACAACCGTATAAATTCCCATAAAAAGCCGTTCGCTTTGCCATTGACGCAGACAATGAAGCGTGATAGTCGCCGTCATAGGCTTCGGTCTCCTCGTTCCATGCGCGGCCGATCCAGCCGTCGCTGATGATCTGCGTGCGGTAGATGCCGTAGGTGCTGAGGAAGAATGCCTTGCGCAGGTAATCCGTGCCGATGGCCCAGACCTTCTTGCCGTCGGGGCTGGTGATGCCTTGGTGGTAACGACATTCTTTACGTTCACAAGGCCAGCGCCCTGTTCACGCGGAGAGAACTCCGAGCCGGTGCTGTTGGTGCCGGGCACGGCAGAGTCTTTCTCTGATCGCCGAGCAGCAGACCGAGATGCTTTCCCAGCCGGAGACGCTGCGGCATCTGATCGCGCTCACGCTCAACCGCGGCTCGGAGCTTCCGTCGGAGGTGCAGGATTTTGAGAACCTGCTGCAGTTCCTCGCGGTCTATCCGTGCAGCGAGCAGACGAAGTGGCTCTGCTCCCAGCTCTGGCGGCAGCCGGAGGTCTATTTCGAGCGATACCAGCAGCTGCTTGCCCTCTGCACCCCCGTCGTTCAGGCCCACGAGGCGGCGCTTCAGGCCGAATTCGACGCTGCCGCCGCGCAGACGCGGGCGGCGCTGGCCGGGGAACCCACAGACTTCATGCAGCAGTTCGGGATGCAGCATCTTGCGCTCGACCAGATGCTCGTCTGCCCCAGCGCCGCTTTTTTCAACGGCATCGGCCTGTCTCCCGTCACGATCTCCCACCACATGAGCTCGCTCGTGTCCGCCGGGTTCATCCACGTGGACAAGCAGAACCCGCGCGGCTTCAACCTTGAGGCTGCGCGGGCCCTGTTTTGGCGAAAGAAATCCCGCAAACAAGTGACCGGCTTGTCTGCGGGGG
>ERZ824978.3626-NODE-3626-length-11320-cov-3.720905_pt1 | contig 11320 bp, 9 predicted proteins | sample MGYA00519860_ERZ824978 | MGnify/ENA primary metagenome ERZ824978 (study PRJEB31778, sample SAMEA3449184) | human gut metagenome | biome: human gut; feature: human-associated habitat; material: faeces | place: United Kingdom | collected 2010/2012 ... | reverse complement strand
AGACTTTTTCGGTTCTTTCGCCCTGTCTCTCGGCGACAGCTTAGCTAATATAACACACTCGATTTCGGTTGTCAACACCTTTTTTCGATTTTTTTCAAAAAACTTTTTTCGTTTTTTGATAGCCTCGAAATCGGCGTCTGGCGGGGTTCGCCGGGCGAATGAGCCGCCCCCGATCTCTCACGGGAGCGGCTCATTCGAAATCCCTCTTTTTTTCTCAAAAAGAGCGATCTCAGACGGCCCGCGTGACCTTACCGCTGCGGAGGCAGCGGGTGCACGCATAAACGTGCTTCGGGGTACCGTCGACGATGGCCTTGACGCGCTTCACATTGGGCTTCCAAGTGCGGTTGGCGCGGCGGTGGGAATGGCTGACCTTGATGCCGAAAGCGACATCCTTCTCGCAGTATTCACACTTTGCCATACTTGCTGCACCTCCTCATCGAGAAATGTGCTGCCCTTTCGGGGCGCCGGCGACCGGTCTCCCGCGGACAGCTTACTTATAATAGCAGACCGCGCCGCCGAATGCAAGATGAAATTTCATTTTCTTTTAAAAAACTTCTCTTTACTCGGCTGTTGCCAAATCGGGCAGAATTGATTACAATATAATATTATATCACCCATCACCTTGATACGGAGGAACGCTCATGGCTCAGTCCTATTCCGTCAGTCTGGATACCATCGTCCGCGAGCACAATCTGGCCATCGTCAACCGCGCGGTGGACTATGACCGCGTGCAGATCACCACGTGGGAGGTCTCGCGTCCCGGACTGCCGCTCGCCGGGTTTTACGATTACTTTGACGCCACACGCGTACAGATCATCGGCAAGCTCGAGATCACTTATTTAATGGATATGCGTCCCGAGACGCGCAGCCGCAGCATTGAGAGGTTCATCTCCTCCGGGATCCGCTTCTGCATCGTCGCGCACGGCATGGATATCCCGCCCGAGATGCTCTCCTCGGCGCAGCGCCATCAGGTGACGCTGCTCACCACCGAGCACTCCACGAGCGATTTTATGGCAAAGCTCATCGTGAGTCTCAACCGCTGGCTCGCCCCGCGCACCACAATGCACGGCGTGCTGATGGAGGTCCACGGCGAGGGCGTGATGATCACGGGCGAAAGCGGCGTCGGCAAGAGCGAAAACGCCATGGCGCTTCTGAGCCGCGGCCACCGTCTTGTGGCGGACGACGCCATCGAGGTCAAGCGCACCGCGCCGGACACGCTCGTCGGCTCCTCGCCGGAGCTGATCCGGTATTTTATGGAGATCCGCGGCATCGGTCTCATCGACGCGCGGCACATGTTCGGCATCGGCGCGGTGAAGCCCGACCAGGTCATCGACCTTGTTGTGCATTTTGAGCCGTGGGACGAGAACAAGGTCTACGACCGGCTCGGCAACGAGACGCATTTCACGGAGATCCTCGGCGTGAAGATCCCGTACTTTGTCGTGCCGGTGCGGCCGGGCCGAAATCTTGCGGCGATCCTCGAGCTTGCAGCAATGAACAACCGCGAGCGCAAAATGGGCTACAACGCCGCGCAGGTGCTCGTGGAGCGCCACGACCGGATGGTGGACGAGGGATGAGAAACGCCGAACTCCGTTCCTTCCTCCGGGAAGCGCGCTCCCGCTGCCCGGAGCTCACGATCCTCGAAAACGAGCCGATGAGCCGCCACTGCTCGTTCCGCATCGGCGGCCCATGCGACGCGATGCTGCTGCCGTCCTCCGTTTCGGAGGTCGAGACAGTCTGCGCTCTGCTTGCCGAAGCCGGAGAAAAGCCGCTTCTCATCGGCAACGGAACAAACCTTCTCGTCACCGACGCGCCGCTGCACCGCATCGTGCTGCGGCTCGGCGAGGAGTTTTCCCGCATCGAGCCGGTCGGCGATACAGCTCTCCGCGCCGAGAGCGGCGTGACGCTCTCGCGTCTCGCCTCGTTTGCCGCGGCGCGCTCGCTCGCCGGGCTGGAATTTGCTCACGGCATCCCCGGCACGCTCGGCGGCGCGGTATCCATGAGCGCAGGCGCCTACGGCGGGGAGATGAAGGACGTCGTCACCTCCGTAACGTTTCTCGACGAAGACCTTTCCGTCCGCGAGACGGACGACGCCGGTTTTTCTTACCGGCACAGCCGCTTTTCCGATACCGGCTGCATCGTTCTCGGCGCAACCGTTTCGCTGCATGAGGACGATCCCGACGCCGTCCGCGAGCGGATGCGCTCGCTCGCCGAGCGGCGCAGAAGCTCGCAGCCGCTCGACATGCCGTCCGCCGGCAGCACGTTCAAGCGTCCCGCAGGCGGATATGCCGCGGCGCTCATTGATGAGGCCGGTCTCAAGGGCTGTGCCGTCGGCGGCGCGCAGGTGAGCGAAAAGCACGCGGGCTTCGTTGTCAACCGCGGCGGAGCGAGCTTTGACGATGTGCTCCGGCTCATTGAACACATTCAAAACGAGGTATACCGCGTCTCCGGCATTGAGCTGGAGCCGGAGGTCAAGATCATCCGCGAATAAAAAGATCGCGGGGAAAGATATATTATACTATGGAATTTCTGATCGTCACCGGTCTTTCGGGCGCGGGCAAAACGCAGGCCGCGCACTTTCTGGAGGATCTGGGGTATTACTGCGTAGACAACATGCCCTCGGCGCTTTTGCAGCCGTTCGCGGAATTCTGCATCGCCTCGCAGGGGCGCTTTACCAAAGTTGCCCTTGTCACGGACGTGCGCGCGCACGAGAGCTTTGAACAGCTCTTCCGCGCGCTCGATTCGCTGCGCGCGCTCGACTGCACGTTCCGCATCCTGTTTCTCGAAGCGCCGGAGAGCACGCTCGTCCGCCGCTACAAGGAAACGCGCCGCCGCCACCCGCTCGCGGAGCCGGGCAAAACGGTGCAGGCCGCGCTGCGGGAGGAGATCGCGCTCATGCAGCCGGTGCGCGACCGTGCCGACTACATTATAAATACGCAGAATCTCACGCTCGCGCAGCTGCACAAAAAGCTCTGCCGTCTGTTCACCGAGACCGGCGAGGCAAAGCTGCCGATCAACGTGGTCGCCTTCGGCTACAAATACGGCATCCCCATCGACGCCGATCTCGTGCTGGACGTGCGGTTTCTGCCGAACCCTTATTATATAGAAGAGCTGAAGGATCTCTCCGGGCTTGACCAGCCGGTGTACGACTTTGTCATGCAGCAGCCGGACACAGCAGAATACATGCGTCTGCTCACGGCGTTTATCGATTTTCAGCTTCCGCGCTTCCGGGAAGAGGGCAAGCCGGCGCTCACCGTGGCCGTCGGCTGCACCGGCGGGCGGCACCGGAGCATTTCCGTGGCGCGCGCGCTCACGGATCATCTGCTCGAGCGCGGGCAGAACGCGCGGCTCGTCTGCCGCGATCTTGCGAGGGTAAACGAACAATGAAAAAACGCATTTCCCGCCGTCCGGATATGAAAATCGCCGCCATCGGCGGCGGCACCGGACTTTCCACCATGCTGCGCGGCCTGAAGCGCATTTCACCGTCCATCACCGCCATCGTCACCGTGATGGACAACGGCGGCGGCAGCGGCGTGCTCCGGCAGGAGCTCGGCATGCTCCCGCCCGGCGACATCCGCAACTGTCTGCAGGCGCTTGCGAACACCGAGCCGACGATGGAGGCTCTGCTCGCCTATCGGTTTCAGGACGGCGCGCTGCGCGGCCAGAGCTTCGGCAATCTCTTTCTCGCCGCGCTCAACGGTATGTGCGACACGTTCGACGAGGCCGTCGCGCGTATGAGTGAGGTGCTCGCCATCACCGGGCGCGTGCTGCCGGTCACGAACGAGAACGTGCAGCTCCTCGCCGATTTTGACGACGGCGCGACCGTCACGGGCGAATCGCAGATCGCCGAATACAAAAAAGACCTCACGCGCCGCATCGTGCGGGCATATCTCTCGCCGGAGCATCCGGCGGCGCTGCCCGCCTGTCTTGACGCCATCCGGGAGGCCGATCTCATCGTGCTCGGCCCCGGCAGTCTTTATACGAGCGTCATTCCGAACCTTCTCGTCTCCGGCATCCGCGAGGCGATCCACGAGTCGGACGCCGTAAAGGTCTATGTTATGAATCTTATGACGCAAAGCGGCGAGACCGCGGGGTATACCGCCGTCGACCACGTCCGCGCGCTCTTCGACCACGGCGGCGAAAGACTGTTCGACTATACCCTTGTAAACGATCTTCCCATCCCGCCCGAAGCGCAGGAGGAATATCTCCGCGAAGGTGCCGTCCCCATCACGGCAGATGAGGAAGCGCTCGCCGCGCTCGGCGTTACTGTCCGGTACGCCCCCGTGGCGCTCTGGGAAAAGGCGCTCGTGCGCCACGATCCCGCTGCGCTCGCCGCGGCGCTGCGCGATCTTTACCGCGAAGCCTCCCCCACCCGCATATACGGATAAACACACAAAGGGGTTTTCCCATGTCCTTTTCGTCCGAAGCCAAAAACGAGCTGTGCCGCGTCCCGCTCAACCGCACCTGCTGCGCGAGGGCCGAGGCCTACGGCGTGCTTTTATACTGCCACACGTTCGACCGGCGGGAGATCCGCATCATCACGGCGAACGATGCCTTTGCCCAGCGTCTGCCGAAGCTCTTCCGGCGCGCATTCTCGCTCTCGTTCGACCATGTGCCGCCGGAGGGCGCGGCGGGCAAGCGCACATTCCTCATCACAGCGCCGGAAAAGATCCTCTCGATCCTGGAGGTCTTCGGGCAGGAGAGCGCCGTTTCCCACCACATCAACTATGGCATGCTCGAAACCGACTGCTGCCGGCAGAGCTTCTTCCGCGGGGCGTTTCTCGCTGGCGGCAGCGTGACCGATCCGGACAAGCGCTACCATCTCGAGCTGCTCACGAGCCACCCGAGCGTGAGCCGCGAGGCGTTCAATCTCATGCTGGAAATGGGCTTTGCGCCCAAGGACGCCGTGCGCGGCGGCGGATACATCACGTATTTCAAGCAGTCCGAAGCCATCGAGGACGTGCTCACAACGATCGGCGCGCCGCTCGCCGCAATGGGCATCATGCAGGCAAAAATGCAGAAGGACATGCGCAACGCCGTCAACCGCCGCGTCAACTGCGACAGCGCGAACGCCGACAAGATCGTCCTCGCCGCGCAGGAGCAGCTCGACGCCATCCGCGAGCTGGACCGGAAATACGGGCTCGACACGCTCCCGGATATTTTGCAGGAAACGGCCATGCTGCGCATCGCCAATCCCGAGTCGAGCCTTGCCGATCTTGCGCGGCTCGCCAGCCCCCCGGTGTCCAAAAGCTGCATGAGCCACCGGTTAAAGAAGCTATTAGAGTACAAAGGAGACTGATATGGGCTTTGTCCATCTGCACGTGCATACGGAATACTCCCTGCTGGACGGCGCCTGCCGCGTCAAGGAGCTCGCGCGCCGCGCCAAGGAGCTGGGACAGACGGCGCTCGCCGTCACGGACCACGGCGTAATGTACGGCGCGGTCTCTTTTTACCGCGCGTGTCTCGCCGAGGGCATCCGTCCGATCATCGGCTGCGAGGTATACGTTGCGCCGCGCTCCCGCTTTGACCGTGAGCACGGCATCGATAATGAGTATTCCCATCTCATCCTTCTGTGCAAAAACGACGTCGGCTACCGCAATCTCTGCTATCTTGTCTCCTGCGGCTTTACGGACGGGTTTTACATCAAGCCGCGCATCGACTGGGCGCTGCTGCATGAGCACGCCGAGGGGCTGATCTGTCTTTCCGGCTGTCTCGCGGGATATCTCTCCCGGCACATCGTCGCGGACGATTACGAGGGCGCAAAGAAAAAGGCGCTTGAGCTGCGCGGGCTGTTCGGCGAGGACTTTTTCCTGGAAATTCAGGATCACGGCATCCCGGACGAGCGCAAGGCCGCGCTCGGACTGCGCCGCCTCTCGCGCGAAACGGGCATCCCGCTCGTCGTGACGAACGACGCGCATTATATTAATAAGGAAGACGCCCGAAATCAGGACGTCCTTCTCTGCATCCAGACCGGAAAGACCGTGGACGATCCCGACCGGATGAAGTTTTCCTCCCCCGAGCTTTATCTCAAAAGCGAGGAGGAGATGCGCGCGCTCTTCCCCGAAGAGCCGCAGGCCGCGGACGTCACCGAGGAGATCGCCGCGCGCTGCCATTACGATTTTGAGTTCGGCCACTACCACCTGCCGGAATATAAGCTCCCGGAGGGGGAAACGGACAGCTTTGCCTATCTCACGCGCCTCTGCCGCGAAGGGTACGTCCGGCGCTACGGCGAGACCGGCACGAGCGAGATGGAAGCGCAGCTCCGGTATGAGCTTGACATGATCCACCGCATGGGGTTTGTGGACTACTTCCTCATCGTCTGGGACTTTGTTCACTATGCGAAAAGCCACGGCATCCCCGTCGGCCCCGGGCGCGGCAGCGCCGCGGGCAGCATGGTCTCCTATACGCTCGGCATCACGGACGTGGACCCGATCCGGTATTCGCTCTTTTTCGAGCGGTTCTTAAACCCTGAGCGTGTGAGCATGCCCGATATCGATATGGACTTCTGCGTGCGCCGCCGCGGCGAGGTCATCGACTACGTTACGCGCAAATACGGCGCGGACCACGTCGCGCAGATCGTCACCTTCGGCACGATGGCCGCGCGCATGGCCATCCGCGACGTTGGCCGCGCGCTGAATCTCAGCTACGCGGAAACGGACGCCGTCGCCAAGCAGGTGCCGAGCGGCCCGGGCGCGCTCAACATGACGCTCGACGAAGCGCTCAAGCTCTCCAAGCCTCTGAAGGACATGTACGAGAGCGACGAGAAGGTCAAAAATCTCATCGACACCGCCCGCGCGCTCGAGGGCATGCCGCGCCACGCCTCGACCCACGCCGCCGGCGTCGTCATCACGCACCGGCCGGTGTACGAATATGTCCCGCTCGCCACGAACGACGGCAACCCCGTCACGCAGTATACGATGACGACGCTCGAGGAGCTGGGGCTGCTGAAAATGGACTTTCTCGGCCTTCGCAATCTCACGGTGCTCGAAGACGCGGCCAAGCTCGTCCGGCGCAGGGAACCGGATTTCTCCATCGACACCATCCCGATGGACGATCCGGCCGTGTTCGACATGCTCGCCGCGGGCAAGACCTCCGGCGTATTCCAGCTTGAATCGGCGGGCATCACGGGCGTATGCGCCGCGCTGCGGCCGAAGTCTCTCGAAGACATCACCGCCGTTATCGCGCTCTACCGCCCCGGCCCGATGGACAGCATCCCGAAATTTCTCGAGTGCAGCCAGCACCCGGAAAAGATCCGCTACAAGCACCCGAAGCTCGAGCCGATCCTCGGCGTCACCTACGGCTGCATGGTCTATCAGGAGCAGGTGCAGCAGGTGTTCCGGGAGCTTGCCGGATACTCGCTCGGCCAGGCGGACGTCATCCGCCGCGCAATGAGCAAAAAAAAGCACGCCGTCATCGACGCCGAGCGTGTCGCCTTCATCCACGGCGACCCGGCGCGGAACATCCCCGGCTGCGTTGCGAACGGCGTGCCGGAGGACGTCGCGGGCAGCATCTATGACGAGATCGTCGATTTTGCCAACTACGCCTTCAACAAAGCGCATGCCGTTTCGTACGCCTTTGTCACCTACCGCACGGCGTACATGAAATGCCACCACCCGCGCGAATATATGGCGGCGCTGCTCACGAGCGTGCTCGATAACAGCACGAAGGTCGCCGAGTATATCGCCGAGTGCCGCGACATGGGCATCAAGCTCCTGCCGCCGGACGTGAACGAGTCGGATGCCGACTTCACCGTTTCGGGCGAGAACATCCGTTTCGGTCTTGTCGCCATCAAGGGCATCGGCTGGGGCTTCATCGAAGAACTCAAGGCTGAACGCGAGAGCGGCGGGCCGTTCCGCACGCTCGACGAGTTCTGCCGCCGGATGGTGCCGCGCGATCTGAACCGCCGCGCCGTGGAATCGCTCATCAAGGCCGGGGCGTTCGATTCGCTCGGCTTCAAGCGCCGGGCGCTGCTCACGGCCTCGGGGCCGATCATTGACAGCGTCACCGCCGACAGCCGCAAAAACATTGCCGGACAGCTTGACCTTTTCGGCATGGGCGGCGACGAATCGGAAAGTGAGAGCGTCCGCACCATCCCGCTGCCGGACGTGCCGGAATTCACCCGTCAGGAGCTTATGACGATGGAGCGCGAAACGACCGGGCTTTATCTCACCGGTCACCCGATGGACGACTACCGCGACCGGGCGCGCGACGTCGGCGCGGTCGCCATCGGCGCGATCTTGAACGACTTTGCCGAGGGGAACCCCCAGCGCTTCCGCGACGGGCAGGATGTTTTGATCGCGGGCGTCGTGGCGAGCTACAAAACGCGCACGACGCGAAACAACACCCTTATGAGCTATATCCAGCTCGAGGACGACACCGGCTCGATGGAGCTTCTGGCGTTCCAGCGCGCGCTCGATTCCGGCGGGAGCTATGTGCAGGACGCCGCGCCCCTGCTCGTGCGCGGAAAGATCTCCCTGCGCGATGAGAAGGAGCCGCAGGTCATGGTAGACTCCATCCGCCCGCTCTCCGATCTGGACGTGCCGGGCCGCACCGCCGTTTCTCCCGCTCCTCCGGCGGCGAAGCCGGACGGGAAGCCGCGCACGCTCTACGTGCGCATCCCGAGCGCGGACCATCCGCTCTGCCGGCGGGTAAAGCTCCTGCTCACGATGTTCCCCGGGAACGAGAGAATCGTTCTTTATATGGAGGATACGAAAAAGCGCCTCGGCGCACCGTGCCTCATCCACCCGGCGTTCGTCGCCGAGCTGGAAGAGCAGTGCGGAAAGGAAAACGTCATCGTGAAGTGATTTTCCTATTTTAATAAAGTCTTAAACAAACCTCGCTTTATTTTTAAAGCGGGGTTTGTTACCATATTGTCACCGGCATAACAGAACCGAATCCGGTTTTGGTACGTCTTATAAATATACTATCCGGAAAAATCTAGGGACTATAGGAGACCAAACGTATGGATGAAAAGAAGGTAACGTCCGCCCCGGAGCAGTCCGGGGATCGGGACCAGGCGCTGTTCGCCTCGATCCGGCGCGAAAAGCAGCGCAAAAAGCGCCGCCGCATCATTGTGACGGTGTCGATCGTTGTGGTGCTCGCGCTCGCCATTTTCTTCGGCGTGCGCGCGGCAAAGAAAAAGGTCAGTGAGGCCGTCGGCAGCATGAAGGCCCCGACCGTGAGCGAGGCGACCGTCACGACCGGCAGCATCAGCACGACCGTTTCCGGCTCGGGCATGCTCACCGACGCGGACACACAGCAGATCGTCCTGCCCAAGGGCGTGAAGCTCGAAAAGATCCTCGTCAAAGCGGGCGAGACCGTGAAGAAGGGCGACGCGCTCGCCACGGTGGAGCTCTCCTCCGTTATGGGCGCGATGAGCACTGTGCAGGCGGAGCTCAATAAGCTCGACGAGCAGCTGCGCGCCGCGACCGGCGAAACGGTGCAGCCGTACATAACGACCGGCGTGAACGGCCGCGTGAAGATCGTCTACGCGCAGAAGGATGACGACGTCTCTGCCTGCATGATGGAGCACGGCGCTCTCGCGGTGCTCTCGCTTGACGGCTACATGGCCGTGGATATCGACGCCGGCTCTCTCGCCGCGGGCGACAAGGTCAGCGTGACCGTAGACGAAAAGACGTACCCCGGCACGGTGGACAAGCTCCAGAGCGGCAAGGCGACCGTCCTCCTCACCGACAACGGCCCGGCGGTCGATGCCGCGGCCAGCGTGCAGGATGCGGACGGAAATGCCGTCGGCAGCGGCACGCTCTATATCCACAACCCGCTGCGCATCACCGGCTACGCGGGCGTTGTCTCCGCGGTAAACACCGCCGAGAACCGGCAGGTGTACGCGGGCAACTCCCTCTTCACGCTGCGCGACACGGCCTACAGCGCGAACTACGAATCCGTCCTCAAGAACCGCCGCGAGAAAGAGGAGGATCTCATGGCGCTGCTCGGCATGTACAGCGCCGGAGCGGTGACAGCGCCGTTTGACGGCTCCGTCTCCTCCATTGACTACAGCGACAAAGCAGCCTCTTCCTCCGATAATACAGACTCCCCCGCCGGCGGCGGAGGCATGGTGTACGGCGGCATGATGAATGCCTACTCCTCCTACGGCCCGGACGGCTCGGATTCCTCCGGAGACGGCTCGTCCTCTTCCGGCAGCACGGCGGCAAGTTCCGCCACTTCTTCCGCCGGCACTCAGGATGGGGTCGTCGCCGGGGCCTTTGTGGATGAGGCCGGATACGAGCATGAAGCTCACCGTGAGCGTGGACGAGACGGATATTCTCTCCGTGCAGAATGGGCAGAAGGCGCAGATCACCGTGAGCACGATCGGCGACGAGGTGTTCTCCGGCGTCGTAACGGCGGTGGAGCGCTCGGCAAAGAGCAGCTACGGCATCACGAGCTACAGCGTGGAGATCACGCTCGATAAAGACCCCCGCATGCTCCCCGGCATGACCGCCAAGGCGCTCATCCGCATTGAGGGCGTGGATAACGCTCTGCTCATTCCCGAAAAGGCGCTGCGCCAGACGCGCGATAGCTCGTTCGTCTATACGACGTATGACCCCGCCACCGGCACGCTCGGCGGCGAAACGGCGGTCATCCCCGGTCTTACCGGCGGCGGCATGGTGGAGATCACTGAAGGTCTCGCCGAGGGCCAGACCGTGTACTATCAGGAAGCCTACGACCCCTACGCCTATTATTACGGCACGGGCGGCAACGCGAGCGGCGGCGATGCGTGGATCGAGGACGCGAGCGGCGGCGACGCCGCTATCGCCGAGGACGACGGCGCCTACGCGGACAGCGAGCCGCTGGAAGGATAACGCTATGATCGATTTACATGACGTTTCCAAGGTCTACCAGATCGGCGAGGAGCGCGTCCACGCGCTCGACCATGTGACGCTGCACATTTTCCCGAAGGAGTTCGTGAGCGTCATCGGCCCCTCCGGCAGCGGCAAGTCCACGCTGATGAACATCATCGGCTGTCTGGACGTGGCGGACGCCGGGACCTACCGGCTCGACGGCATTCCCATCGAGGACTACAGCGAAAAGCAGCTCGCCCGCGTCCGCAATCAGAAGATCGGCTTCATTTTCCAGAACTTCAATCTGATCGCCAAGCTCTCCGCGGAGGAAAACGTGGAACTTCCGCTTGTCTACCGCGGCGTAAAGCCGGCGGAGCGGGCAAAGCGCGTTGCCGCGGCGCTTGAGCGCGTGGGCCTTTCCCACCGCGCCAAGCACCTGCCGACGGAGCTCTCCGGCGGCCAGCAGCAGCGTGTGGCCATCGCCCGCGCGCTCGTAACGGAGCCCTCGCTCCTGCTCGCAGACG
>ERZ824978.3625-NODE-3625-length-11324-cov-2.944804_pt1 | contig 11324 bp, 11 predicted proteins | sample MGYA00519860_ERZ824978 | MGnify/ENA primary metagenome ERZ824978 (study PRJEB31778, sample SAMEA3449184) | human gut metagenome | biome: human gut; feature: human-associated habitat; material: faeces | place: United Kingdom | collected 2010/2012 ... | reverse complement strand
GAGGCATCCCTGTATAAGACCGTTTACGGTCATAACGATTAATTGCTGCACCTTAAAATATGCTCCGAAAAAAGCCACCGCCGTATCGGAATAGCTTACTAAAAATATATTTGTAAAGTTCACCATAAAAGCACCTAGTGCATTCATTATAAATGAGGGCAGTCCATAGGAAATAAGTTTTTTGAGCATTTGCGGCTCAAAAGAATATCCTTTTATCATTGGTCTGATTTTTTGTTTCGTAAAAAACAGCTGTACCAGTGCTATCAGCATTGACAGTGTATATCCTAAAACTGTTGCGAGTGCAGCACCGACTATTCCCATTTCGGGAAAAGGTCCAATGCCAAAAATAAGCAGCGGATCAAAAACAAAGTTAAAAACTACACCTGCAATCTGAAACCACATGGGCGCAAGCATATTCCCTGTTGCCTGCAGCATTTTCTGAATTGCGATATGCACCATATTAGGTATCTGCATAAAGGCGCATACACTCATATATGATATTCCATATTCAAATATCTCGCTGTTCTGAGTAAATGCAGTATAATAGGTTTTCATAATCAAAAGCGCCGCTGTATTTACCGCTACCCCTACCAGTACAGAAAGCAAAAGTCCGAGGCTTGCCGCCGAATCGGCTTTTTCCTGCCTCTTCTGTCCTAAATATCCTGCAATCAGGACATTTACACCAACGCCAATCCAGACAGATAGTGCGTTCATCAAAGTAGTAATAGGAAATGAAAGTGAAACTGCAGCCAATGCCTCTTCATTGATTTTTGCAACAAACATACTGTCTACAAGGTTATATGAATACTGTAAAAACATAGAAAACAGCGGCGGCGCAGACATTGACAAAATCAGTTTGTTAATCGGCTTATATGCCATTTTATTTTCTGTTTGCGTTTCTTTTGCCATATTAATCCTCCAATCAAGTATCTTTTAAGAATAAAAATCGCCATACACTCTTAACGAGTGTATGGCGAAAAATGAAGTCAGTCTTTCAGAAAAATCCATACCGATTTTGGAATTTCATTATAATATTCAAAAGCCTGAAAGTCAACGGGTAATAATTCTACTGCGAGCTCGGTTTTCTCCGATGCTTCTCCGATGTTACTCCGATGCCTTTACTGCTATGAATCAGAAAACTACTGTTCCTGCTTGTTCATACAGCAGTTCTTGTATTTTTTACCCGATCCGCAAGGACAAGGGTCATTTCTTCCGACCTTTTCTTCTGTTCTTCTGTAGGTCTGAGGCTTCTTGCCCTGATTTCTGTCAGGTACTGCAGTCTGCTGCGGCATATCCGGAGCTGCAGCCTTAGCAGGCGCTGAGCCGTCAAATTCAGCCTTGCTTTCTTTACCTGCGCCAATGACATTTCTTCTTTCGGTTCTTGTCTGCTCGGTTACATTGTAGCAGAATTTAACTGTCTGCTCCTTGATATCTCCTATCATCATCTCAAACATTGCAAAGCCCTCCTGCGCATATGCAGCGGCAGGATCCTGCTGTCCGAGTCCTCTGAGGCCGATACCTGTACGAAGCTGATCCATAGCGTCAATGTGATCCATCCACTGATTGTCAACAACTCTTATGAGTATCATTCTTTCCAGTTCACGCATCTTTTCTTCGCCGATTTCAGCTTCTTTTTCCTCGTAGAGCTTATCGAACTGAGCCATAACCTGTTCTTTAAGTTCTTCCTCTGTAAGAGAATACTGTTCTTCTTCAGTAAACTCCACAGGAACATATCTGTCGCAAATTCTCTTGAGGCCTCTGTTCATTTCATCAAGATCCCAGTCGCCAGGGTGCTTTGACGCTATAACTACAGGATCTATAACTCCGCATACAAGTTCCTCTGTCATATTTCTGATATATCCCTTGAGGTTTTCTCCCAGCAGTACCTTGTGACGCTCACCGTAGATGATTTCACGCTGCTTGTTCATAACGTTGTCGTACTGGAGTACGTATTTTCTTATGCCGAAGTTCTTGCCCTCGACTTTTTTCTGCGCGTTTTCAATGGATCTTGTCAGCATACCCGACTCGATAGCCTCGTCCTCTCCAACGCCCATTCTGTCTACTATAGCCTTGGCTCTTTCGCCGCCGAACAGTCTCATCAGGTCGTCTTCAAGTGAGATAAAGAACTGTGTGCAGCCCGGGTCTCCCTGACGTCCGGAACGGCCTCGCAGCTGATTGTCTATACGTCTTGACTCGTGACGCTCCGTACCTATGATGCAAAGTCCGCCCAGCTCTCTTACCTTTTCCTGCTCTGCCTTACGCAGATCCTTGAAATCCTCGTGAAGCTCGTGGAAAAGCTTTCTTGCCTCCAAAAGCTCAGGATCATCTGTTGTCACAAAGCTTGTTGCAAAGGCAATGGTTTCACTGTCATAGCCCCTCTTTGCCATTTCTCTCTTGGCTTCAAACTCAGGGTTTCCGCCAAGGATAATATCTGTACCTCTGCCGGCCATATTGGTTGCTATTGTAACCATATCATATCTTCCGGCTTCTGCTACTATCTCGGCTTCCTTGTCGTGCTGCTTTGCGTTCAGTACGTTGTGCTTGATGCCTCTTTTTTTGAGAAGCTTTGAGATAAGCTCTGATTTTTCGATGGATATAGTACCTACAAGTACAGGCTGGCCTGTAGCGTGAACCTCTGCAATCCTATCTACTATAGCATGGATCTTGCCTGCCTCTGTAGCGTATATGGCATCGTCCATATCGTTACGGATAATCGGCTTGTTTGTAGGAATTATAACTACGTCCATATTGTATATTTCTCTGAATTCCTCTTCCTCTGTCTTGGCTGTACCGGTCATACCCGCCAGTTTCTGATACATTCTGAAGTAATTCTGAATTGTTATTGTCGCAAGAGTCTTGGACTCTGAACGAACCAGCAGTCCTTCCTTGGCTTCGATAGCCTGATGAAGTCCGTTGCTGTATCTTCTTCCGAACATCAGACGGCCTGTGAATTCGTCTACGATTACGATTTCACCGTCTTTAACGATGTAGTCTATATCCCTGTGCATCAGGTTTCTTGCTCTCAGCGCCGCATTGACATGGTGATTTATTTCCATATTTTCAGGGTCTGAGAAGTTGTCAAGCTTGAAGTAGTTTTCGCATTTGGCAACACCTGTTTCGGTAAGAGCAACAGTCTTGTCTTTTTCTTCTATTGTAAAGTCTGTTTCGTTTACCAGTGTCTTGGCAAATCTGTCAGCCACCGCATACATATCTGTGGATTTTGAGCCTTGTCCGGATATGATCAGCGGAGTTCTTGCCTCATCTATAAGTATGGAGTCAACCTCGTCTATGATTGCATAGTTAAGAGGTCTCTGCATCATTTCCTCTTTATATATAACCATGTTGTCACGAAGATAATCGAAACCGAATTCGTTGTTGGTTCCGTATGTTATGTCAGCCATATAGGCGTCTTTTCTCTGCTTCTGTGTAATACCGTGAATAACGCAGCCTACGCTCATGCCCAGGAATGTGTACAGCTTACCCATCCACTCCATATCACGCTTTGCAAGGTAGTCGTTTACTGTTACAACATGAACGCCCTTGCCATCAAGCGCGTTTAAGTACGCCGCAAGTGTCGCAACCAGAGTCTTACCTTCACCGGTTTTCATTTCTGCAATTCTGCCCTCATGCAGTACAACACCGCCTATGAGCTGAACTCTGAAATGCTTCATTCCAAGGCTTCTCCATGCGCCCTCTCTGCATACCGCAAAGGCTTCGGGAAGCAGGTCGTCTAAGGTTTCACCGTCTGCAATTCTCTGTCTGAATTCAGCAGTCTTGCCTCTCAGCTCCTCGTCTGAAAGCGCCTGCATCTGCTCGTCTAAGGCCTCCACCTTGTCAACTATCTTTCCTATGCGCTTAACTTCTTTTTCGTTAAGATCTCCGAAGATCTTCTCCATAAATCCCATAATCGTCTAGTTTCCTTTCTTTGTATATCAGTCCTCTGTTTTTTCTAAAGGTTCAACCTTCAGATTTATCTCCAGAGCCTTTCTTTCATCTGCCTTGGTAACTCTGACCTTGAACAGCTTTTCCTCACTCTTGTATTCAAAATAGTCGCCTGTTTCAGGGAGCTTGTCAAGCTCCAGCACAACCCAGCCGTTGACTGTAACAGGGTCTATATAGTCATCAACATCGAAGAAGTCAAAGAGCTTCTCAACATTGGCGCTGCCCTTGACTCTGTAGCTGCCGTCATAAAGCGGCATTATTTCCTGAGAAATAACGGTGTCGTGCTCGTCATATATCTCACCGACCAGCTCCTCTAATATATCCTCAAGAGTAACTATTCCGGCAAGTCCGCCGTACTCGTCTATTACCACCGCCATATGCGTCTTGGTGGTCTGCATTTTTTTGAGAATAACCGGAAGCTTCATAGTCTCCGGAATGAATACCACCGGCGCCACATACTCTCTGATATCTGCGCTTGTTCCGTATATATAGTTGTGGAAATCCTTCTGGTTGAGCACACCTAATATATTGTCTATATCGTCATCATATACCGGAATTCTTGAAAATCCCGTATCTCTGAAAAGCTTGAGTATATCATCCTTGCAGGTGTCAACCTCAATGGCTGCAACATCTACTCGCGGAGTAAGTATATCCCACGCCTCAAGTCCGTTAAACTCTATGGCATTCTGGATAAGCTCGCTTCGCTCCTCGTCAAGACCGCCCTCTGTTTCGGCCTCTTCAACCATTGTAAGCAGCTCCTCCTCGGTAATTCCCTGCTCCGCGTCCATTTTGAACGCCTTTGCAACAAGTTTTTTCCACGCGCTGAACAGGAAGTTTAAAGGGGTGAAAATCATCATAACAAATCTGATGCTGCCGCCGAAGCCCATTGAGGTCTTTTCGGGGATCTCCTTGGCAAGACTCTTAGGTGTTATCTCGCCGAAAATGAGGATAAGGACCGTAGTAACGACTGTCGCTATAGTAGGTCCCAGCGAACCGTAAAGCTCAACAAACAGCAGAGTGGCTATAACCGTTATAAGTATATTTACGATATTGTTTCCGATAAGTATTGTTGACAGCAGGCTGTCGTATTTGTCTGTAAGCTCAAGTACGCGCTTGGCCCGTTTGTCGCCGTTTCCCGCAAGGTTTTTAATCCTGATGCGGTTTACCGATGTAAACGCTGTTTCTGTTGCCGAAAAATACGCCGAAAACATAATAAGAATTATTATCGCTATGCCATAGGCTATTATATGACTTTCCATTATTTTAGATTGATACCTCCTCGTACAAATCATTGTACACTCTAATTGTGTTAATTATATGTAGTTTAAGAAAAACTGCCATTTACCTACTATGAAGTATACAGCAAAACCCCCAAAAAGAAAAGGGCAGGAGCGCAACTTAAACAAAAGTTGCAGCCTCTCCCGCCGCTTTAATACTATCTCCTTATTACCTTTAGCCTATTTTATCGGCACATAGCCTGCAGCCTCTACCGCCTGCTGTCCTTTGGCGCTCAGCACCCAGTCTATAAAGTCGTCTGCCGCTTCTGATTCATCCTTTGCAATAACAAAGGAGAAGTTTCTTACCAGCTTGTAGTTTTCATCGCCCACATTCTGAGCGTTGATTTTAACATCATCCACCGCTATATCCTTTACGGTCTTATCCAGCGCTGTCATAGAAATATATCCTATGCCGCTTTTATCTCCCGCAACAGCTTTTTTGACCTCTTCCGAGGAGTTATATACGGTCGCTCTGTCTGTAAGCTTTTTTTCTTTAGTGGTGTCAAATATGGAGTTAAGTCCCAGCAGGTTCAGAAATTCATTTCTTGTTCCGGAGGACTCCTCTCTGCTGTAGACATTGATTCTGGTGTTTTCACCGCCCACATCGCTCCAGTTTACAATCTGGCCGGAAAAAATCTTTTTTGCCTGCGAAACCGTAAGGTTCTCTATATTGCAGTTTTTGTTTGCAATAACGGCAATGCCGTCCATGGCAAAGACCTCAACGTCATCAACAAGTGATTTCTCTTCATCTGTAACGGCTCTGGACACAAGTCCTATATCCGCCTTGCCGGAGCGTACGGCGTCAATGGCGCTTCCCGAATCCTCATCTGTAATCTTAAATTCCAAATCCGGATACTTGTCCTTGTATTCCTCTTTGAAGTCATTGCCAAGCGCTTTGACAAGTCCTGCCGCAGATGACGAGCCTGTGATTACAATGCTGTCAGTACCTGCCGCGCCTGTATCGCCTTTGTTTTCATCGTTGTCCCCGCAAGCAGTCATTACTGAAACGACCGTCAGAATAAGACAAAAGGCAAAAGCCCTTTTTAATATGTTTCTCATACATATCTCCTTTCGCTTTTTGCCTTTATTATTACCCTATCACAGGAAAATTATACAAAGCTACGTGCTGTTTGTATATGTATTCCTGTTTGATTTTAATCCCGTTTTATCGTGTATTCTATATTCACATAAGGCTCTCTGTCCTTGTCCTGAAGTGATATGATTATTCTCTCGCTGTCAGGCATATATCTTGCCGGAATAATAATATCGCCGTATTTTGCCGGATGCTTGTAGGCAATCCTGCATCTTGATGCTTTGAAATTCTCCGGCAGATAATCCTCCGCCACATCGAGATATCTGGCATTGTTCATATGCCTGTTGACATCTATGTGATATCTGTGAACCGGTATTTCATCAAATATTTCAGGCTCAAGGTCTTTCGGCAGTGATATTTTTCTCGGAAGATACTCCATTCCCTCGTATTTCTGGCCCAGAGGATATATGGCCAGCAGATCTTTCGGTATTGCTTCGGGTTTGCCTGTTTGCCTGTTTACTGTGGCTCCGCCGCCGTAGCAGGCTATAAGGGGCTGTCCGTCCTCGTCATACATTATGGTGTTTCGCATACCGTATGTACTCTTCATCTGGAACACCTCTGTTCCAATTGTAACTTTCTGTCCGTATCCGACATCTCTGATAAAGTCAAGCTGTCTGAAAAGAAGAAACGTCACCGCATTGCATCTTCTGTAAAATTCCTGTGTTACCGGACAGCAGTCAAGCTGAAAGCCGCAGCAGTCCTGAAACAAATCGACAACCGCGCTTATTTTAATATTTCCGTCTGCGCCTATATGGCTGTTTCCTACGGTTCTTTCTATTGTGTACATACAAAACCCCCAAAATATATTCCTCTTTCCTTATATTATATACCTATTGTCAAACACAAGGCGAAATGCAGTTTACCCTGCCTTAAAGGCAGGGTAATATATGCTTTAATTCTATCTGCAACATCTCACTCCAACAGGCAAAGCCTGTTGCTGTCCGTTTTATCAGCAAATCGCTATCGCTCTTTGGATAAAAAGGCAACGCACTTCGTAAATGGGGTTAGGTCTTTTCACCGTAGCTTTCGACCAATCGCGCTATGCGCTCTTGGAAAAGCCTGACGTTTGACCTACCAACAGTTCACTTCGTTCACTGGGTTAGGTCATAAAAAAAGAAGCTCTCCTAAGAAAGCTTCTATATGTATCTCTACCTTATTTTGTGTAATCGTAGAAACCAACGCCTGTTTTTCTGCCAAGCTTGTTAGCTCTTACCATCTTTCTGAGCAGTGGATGAGCTCTGTATTTAGGATCACCGTATTCAGTGTAAAGTACGTCCATAATAGCAAGGCAAACATCAAGACCAACTAAGTCACCTAATTCAAGAGGTCCCATTGGGTGATTTGCACCAAGCTTCATAGCAGCATCAATACCCTCAGCATCTGCAACGCCGTCTGCTAAAATTCCGATACCTTCGTTAATCATTGGAATAAGAATTCTGTTTACAACAAATCCAGGAGCTTCTTCTACTTCTACAGGAGTCTTCTTTAATGCTGCTGTAAGCTCTAAGATTGTGTTCTTAGTTTCTTCTGAAGTAGCAAGTCCCTTAATGATTTCAACTAATTTCATAGCAGGAACAGGGTTGAAGAAATGCATACCTATAATTTTGTCAGGTCTGTTTGTAGCTGCTGCGATTTCTGTGATTGATAATGATGAAGTATTAGTAGCAATGATAGCCTCTGGCTTTACAAGTTCATCAAGTTCCTTGAACAGTGCTTTTTTAGCTTCCATGTTCTCTGTAGCTGCCTCGATGATAAGGTCTGCATCCTTAACGATTTCGATGTCAGTTGAGCCGTGTACTCTGCTGAGTATTTCGTTTTTCTGATCCTCAGTAATCTTTTCTTTTTTAACCATTTTGTCAAGGTTCTTAGTTACTGTAGCAATACCATTGTCTACTGAAGTCTGTCTTCTTGCTCTTAAAACTACCTCGTAACCGTTCTGTGCTAATACCTGGATAATTCCAGCGCCCATTGTGCCTGTACCTAATACGCCGATTTTTTTCATATTGTACTCCTCCTAAATCCGATTGGTTTATATAAAGAATGTTAAAAATTAAACATTGTTAAAAATTTAACTCTAAAAGAATTATACCTATCCTGCAGCAAAAAGTAAAGAGATATTTTTACCAACGCAAACTTGCAGCGCCCTTAAACAAAATGTAAAAGTCTGCGCAGAAAAGACGCATCTGCTGTACAGACAGTTATATATACATCGGATTTATTGAAATCAACCTGTACAAGGTAGTATACCTTATTAAAAATATTTAAAACAAAGGAGATGTTTAACAATGAAAACTAATGCAAAAAATATGAAACTGGTATGCCTTGCTCTGGCAATGCTGATGTTATTAGGCGCATATGCGGCAGCAAGAGGTACTGTGGGTATGGTAGGCAAAAGCAGCCCGTCAGTACAGCCTATGAGTGTTGTATCGTGCACAATAGGAACCGACAGACCTGCAAGCAACAAAGCTCATGCTTCAGGATATGCAGTATTTACAGATAAAGCCTCTTATGCCAACATGCGTACTTTTCTACAGTACAAATCAGGCGATAACTGGAACAATGTAACCTCCTGTTCTCCTAAAGCTTTTACAAATACTGAATATAATACTGTAAATATTGCCTCCGGTGGTGTTTTTAAAAATGTTTCTGCAAAGAAAATCTACAGAGGCGCTGTAACTGTTACTCATAAAATAGATGGTATCACATATACAAATAACTATCGTTCTTCAAGCTTCTAATCAGGAAGCTTTTATTCTATCTAAAATATTATGGATCTCTTTTTCACTTGTTTTTCCAGTTATACACAATTCTCCATTATTAAAAGGTATATTTGCTGTTATATAATTATCGATTTTATTAATATAAATTTCGTAGCCTTTATATTTTTTTCTTTCTTCCTTGTTTCCCATTATTTGCGTCTCTAACTTTTTATCCAAATAATATTTTTGACAAACATATGTCATATCATTATTTTTTTTATAACAATATGTAGTTATAATCATATCAGAACATTCCTCTACTACTTCCACACTCACAAATTCCATCCCCTCCGGTACATCTGTAAATGTTATCATTTCAGGATATTTCTTTTTAATTTATCTACCTTATTCCAGTCTGTTGTCATTGCTGTTTCAGGCATTACCTCCTGACCATCGGCATTTTCATCACTGATTACAACACTTCCATCCTGCTCCTCTACCTTGGTCCTGTCATTTTTATCTGCTTCAACAGACCCAAAACAGCCTCCCACAGCTAATACGGCACCTACTACAATCAGAAAGACTGCGGCAACGGCTGTAATTGTTTTAATGCGTCTTTTTCTCTGCTGTTCCTTTTGGCGCAGGAGTTCCCTTATGTATTCACGCTGTTCTTTTTCGGGGTCAAGAGTTTCATAACCCTCTCTGAGCATCTGTGCAAATTTATCTCTGCTATCCATTGTCCCTGCCTCCTTTCTCACTGTCTATAATCTCCTTGAGCTTCGCAAGCGCTCTGGTATGCATACTTCTAACCGTACTGTAATTCATATCAAGAACAAGCGCTATGTCTTTAAGGCTCATACCATCCTTGTATCTCAAAAGAATTATACTGCTGTCCTTACTGTCCAGCCTCATCACAAGTCTTGTAATATATTCGCGATCCTCATTTCTTACGATTTCATCAAGTATATCATCATCTCTGGAAGTTATGTTTTCAATAATGTCTGTTCCGTATTCACAATCACTTTCGTGAATAAGCATTTTGTTCCTTGCACGCTCTCTGTTATACAGTCTTTTGGCTACGGTGGTCAGCCACGACAGAAGTTTCTCCGGCTCACGCAGGCTGTGCAGCTTTTCATACGCATTGAATATAGCCTGATGTGCGATTTCTTCCTGTTCATCAGGACTTGCGCCTATGACTGCCAGTATTCTCTTTAAATATCCGTCGCTGTTTGCAAGTATATCACACAGCTCCTCTCTGCTGAGTTTATTCTTCTTCATCATAACTTTCCGATGGTTTTCCCTCTACTAATAATCTGCATACCTGATCCATTATTTTCAGCTGGTCGTTGTCATATACTTTGAGTGAGCCGAGTATATTATTCTTTACTGCCTGTCTTTCTATGTCCTGTCCCTCTTCATCAACAATACCTTTGAGAATATAGTCCGTCGTCAGCCCGAGAACCTCTGAAAGTCTTGCAAGCGTTTCAGTTGACATACCCTTGTTGCCATATTCAATATCCTGTACAAACTTAGGTGTCACGTCTATTGCTTCGGCGAGCTTATCTCTGGTTATTCCCAGAGCATCTCTTCTCAATCTTAATCTTCTGCCTACGGCTTTGTTGTCTATAAGCTTTTCCATCAGTTCCTCTCCTTCACACTGTAAGTTCTATTTGCTTTAAGTTTACAGTCTGACGGCGCCCTCTTAAACCGACTGCAAGGTATATTAACTATAACTTTAAGGAGAATTTTTTAAAAAGTTTTCGGTTTTTTGCAACATTTTTCCTCATTTTTGCACTATATATTAGAACGTTTATTATGGAGGCAATCTATGAGCAATAATAATTACCATAAGCTATTTGCAGAAAATCTGCTTGCGCTGAGAGAATACAAAAAGCTTACAAAGACGCAGGCTGCCGCCGAGCTTGGCATACACAGAGAAACCTATGCAGCCTATGAGAGCGGGGCAAGAGTCCCATCTTTTGCTGCAACTGCTTCTATCGCAGCGTTTTTCCAGGTGGATCTTTCGGATATGCTTCAAAAGGAATCCAAGGAAATCATAGCCGAAAAGGAGTATTACGATGCTCTCGAAAGTGAGGAGAGGGCTTTTCTCCACAGTTACCGCAGACTGTCGCCTTTTTCAAAGGGCCGCCTTATAGAGTTTGCAATATCACTTTATCTGAAAGAAACCGGAAAGAAATTCTAATTAAGGAGTTAAACAAAATGAAACTAGATACACAGCTACAATTTGCACAAAACATAAAGACCCTGAGACTTCACAAATCTATGAGCCAGCTCCAGATGGCAAAAGAATTC
>ERZ824978.3618-NODE-3618-length-11335-cov-3.452394_pt1 | contig 11335 bp, 9 predicted proteins | sample MGYA00519860_ERZ824978 | MGnify/ENA primary metagenome ERZ824978 (study PRJEB31778, sample SAMEA3449184) | human gut metagenome | biome: human gut; feature: human-associated habitat; material: faeces | place: United Kingdom | collected 2010/2012 ... | reverse complement strand
GGTTGAATTTGGCGAGCCACGAGACCATAACGGCGGTAAAGCCGCGCCCGCCGGCGATGGAGGTGGTGAGAGTGTGGTTGGTGCTGCCGACGAGCAACAGTCCGCAAAGACCGCATACCGCGCCGGAGAGGATCATGGTGCGGATGATGACCTTGTCCACCTTGATACCGACGTAGCGCGCGGTGCGTTCGCTCTCGCCGACAACGGTGATCTCGTAGCCGTGCTTGGTGTAATTCAGATAGAAATACATCAAAATCGTGACAACAGCGACGATGAGAATATTCAAAAGGTATTTGTAGCTGCCGATCTGCGGGAACCAGCCGATCTCCGTGGACTGGTTGATGATGCCGATCTGGCCGGAGCCCTTGGGGTTTTCCCAGACGATGACGAAATAGGCCACAAGCTGCGTTGCAACGTAGTTCATCATCAGCGTGAAAAGCGTTTCATTCGTATTGTATTTTGCCTTGAAATACGCCGGAATGAAGCCCCAGAGCGCACCGGCCAGGATGCTGCTCACGCACATGCACACGATAACGAGGGCGTTCGGCAGCGTGTCGCGCAGGCAGATCATGCACGCCGCCGCCGCGAGCGCGCCGGCAAGCACCTGACCTTCGCCGCCGATGTTCCAAAAGCGCATCTTAAAAGCCGGCGTCACGGCGAGCGCGATACAGAGAAGCATCGCGATATTCTGCAGCAGCACCCAGACCTTGCGGGGCGAGCCGAATGAGCCGTTAAAGATGGTCGCATACACCTTCAGCGGATTTTCGCCGGTCATCGTCGTTGTAATAATGGAACATACGATGAGCGCGAGCAGGATCGCCGCCGCGCGGATGCCCCAGGACTTGTACCAGGGGAGAGCGTCCCGCTTCGTAATGTGGAAGAGAGGCGATCTTGTTTTCTTATTCATGGCTCTGTCCTCCCAGCTTAGTCATCATCATGCCGACCTCGCGCTTTTCCGCGCCGCGGCCGGAGACAATGCCGCTGACCTTGCCGCCGCACAGAACAAGGATACGGTCGCACAGCTCCAGCAGCACGTCCAGATCCTCGCCGACGAAGATAACGGCGACACCGGCTTTCTTCTGGCGGTTGATAAGGTCATAGATCGTATACGACGAATGGATATCCAGACCCCGCACGGCATACGCCGTGAGCAGCACGGTCGGCGCGCTTGCGATCTCACGGCCGACAAGCACCTTCTGCACGTTGCCGCCGGAGAGACGGCGCACGGGCGTATCCACGCTCGGTGTGCTTACACTCAGCTCCTGCACCACGGATTCTGCCAGTGCGCGGGGCGAGCGGCGGTCGGTAAAGATCGATTTGCCGCGGCGGAAGGAACGGAGCATCATATTGTCGGCAAGATTCATGTTGCCGACGAGTCCCATGCCGAGGCGGTCCTCCGGAACAAAGGAAAGAGAGACGCCGAGCTCAGCAATGCTCAGGGGATCTTTTCCGATGAGCTCTTCGCGGGAACCGTCATCTTCGATATAGGAAATGCTGCCGGATTCAACGGTCTGCAAACCGGCGATCGCCTCGAGAAGCTCCTTCTGGCCGCAGCCGGAGATACCGGCGATACCGAGGATCTCGCCGCTGTTGGCGGTGAAGGAAACGTCGTCCAGCTTGACAATGCCGTCCACGCTGCGTACCGTGAGTCCCTTGACCTCAATGCGGGGCTTGGGATCGACCGGGTCCGGACGCTCAATGTTCAGCGATACTGCATGGCCGACCATCATGTTCGTCATTTCCTGCGCGTTCGTGTGCGCCGTGAGCATATCGCCGATGAACTGGCCGTGGCGGAGGATCGCCACGCGGTCGGAGAGCGCCTCGACCTCATGCATTTTGTGCGTGATGATAACGATCGCCTTTCCGTCGTTGCGCATGTTGCGCAGCACGGCGAAGAGCTTGTCGGTCTCCTGCGGTGTGAGAACCGCGGTCGGCTCGTCAAGGATGAGAATGTCCGCGCCGCGGTAGAGAACCTTTACGATCTCGACCGTCTGCTTCTGGGAGACGGACATATCGTAAATCTTCTGCGCGGGATCGACGCTGAAGCCGTATTTGTCGCAGATCTCGCGGATCTTTGCCGAGGCTGCTTTGAGATCGAGCTTGCCGGGCAGACCGAGAACGATATTTTCCGCCGCCGTCAGCACATCCACGAGCTTGAAATGCTGATGGATCATGCCGATGCCGTTGTCAAAGGCGTCCTTGGGGGAGCGGATGACGACTTCCTTTCCGTCGATCTTGATCTCGCCCTCATCCGGGAAATAGATGCCGGAGAGCATATTCATAAGAGTCGTCTTGCCGCTGCCGTTTTCGCCGAGCAGCGCGAGGATCTCTCCGCGGTAAATATTCAGCCATACCTTATCGTTGGCTAAAACCGGGCCAAAGCGCTTGGTAATGTTGCGCATTTCAATTGCTGCGGTCTTTGTTTCCATTCTTTCACTCCCTGACAGATTGTATGGATTTCGGCAGACTGTACTGTAAAGGGCGGCGCGGCGGCCGCGAGCTGCTGTGCTGCCCTTTACAGTACATATGGGGAAGGCCCGGAAATCGGGCCTTCCCCTAAGCAGGATCAGATAAAAATCAGGCGTCGAGGTTGGTGATGCCGTCGATGTCGAGATCGAAGTACGGAGCGGAGCGGTAGAAGGACTCGAGGAACACACCGTCGGAAATGACCTCGGTCTCACCGACGTAGTCGCCGAGATCGTCAACGTCGGCGAGGTAAGTCGTAACGGTCTCGCCGTTGACGGTGAAGGTGGCGGTGTCGAACACCTTGACGGAGCCATCTTCCAGAGCCTTCATGACTTCGGCGATCTTCTCGGCAGTGCCGGCAGCAGCGGCCTGCTCGTTGACGTCAGTCAGAACGACGGAGCCGGTAGCAAGAGTGCCGGTCCAATCGTAGCCGATGTCCTCACTGGAAGCGACGCAGTTGATGGCGTAGACAAAGAACGGAGTCCAGTCAATGCGGGAGGAAACGATGAAGGTGTTGGGGCAGGCGGCAACGGTGCTGCCGTTGTAGGAGACGTTGGGAACACCGGCGGTCTCGCAGGCAGTGGGAGCGCCCATGGAGTCGGCGTGCTGGCTGATAAGGACGCAGCCGTTGTTGATGAGCTTGTTGGCGGCTTCCTTCTCGAGAGCCTCGTCATACCAGGAGCTGGTGAAGGTCACTTCCATCGTGACGCTGGGGCAGACGCTGCGGGCGCCGAGGAAGAAGGAGGTGTAGCCGGACTTGACTTCGGCATAGGGGAACGCACCGACATAGCCCATCTTGGCTTCCTCGGCGGTGATGTCGCCGTTTTCGATCATCTCGTTGAGCTTGAGACCGGCAGCGACACCGGCGAGGTAGCGGCCTTCATAGATGGAGGCGAAAGCGTTGTGGAAGTTGCTCAGACCCTCGGTGTGGGCCTTGACACCGGTGCAGGAAACAAAGTGCACTTCGGGGAACTCCTTGGCGGCGGCAAGAGCGAAGGACTCATGGCCGAAGCTGTCGGTGATGATGAGATCGCAGCCGGCGTCAACCAGCTCGGCAGCGGCGTCGTAGCAGGCCTGGGACTCGGAGATGTTGGTCTTCATCATGACCTGATCGTCGGTGAGACCGACCTCGGCGCAAGCGGCTTTCGCAGCGTTGATGAAGTTGAGGTCGTAGGTGGAGTTTTCATCGTGCAGGAAGATGAAACCGACCTTGATGTCCTTGGAAGCGGTAGTGGTTTCGGTCTCGCTGGTGGCGGCAGGAGTCTCTTCCGCGGGGGCTTCGGCAGCGGGAGCATCGGTGGCCGCAGGAGCTTCGGTGGCCGCGGGGGCTTCGGGCTGAGCACCGCAGGCGCACAGGCCGATGCACAGCGTCAGAGCGAGCAGCAGAGCAACGAACTTTTTCATGTTTTCTTTCCTCCAGTAATTTTTTGTTTTTTTTACTGTTACTGTTTATTTCCGCCGGCAAGCCGGAAGAAAGCAAAAAGAAATTGCGGGAACCGGTCAACGGCCTCCGCAAACGAACGAAAAACAAAGCAGAAGAAAACGCTGCTTTGTCCCTCGTCGATAGTCCGGTCCTTTACGGTGACCGGGTAGAGACTTCAAAACCGTATCATTTGATTTATATCGACAGATATGAAAATGTAAGGAAAGCGCCGTCAGCAGAACTCGATGCCGTTTTCCTCGCTCATGGATTTTACACGGGCCAGAGATTCCACACGGACGCCCTTGCTGCGGAGCATGTCTCCGCCGGGCTGAAACGCTTTTTCAATACAGATGCCGCAGCCGACGAGCGTTGCGCCGGACTGCTCCACCAGCTCGATGAGACCGCTGAGCGCAGCGCCGTTGGCAAGAAAATCGTCAATGACGAGTACGCGGTCGTTCGGGCCGAGAAAATCCTTGGAAACGATGATATCATATACTCTCTGGTGAGTGTAGGAGCGGACTTTCGACGTCCATACATCTCCTGCGATATTCAGCGTCTTGCTTTTCTTGGCAAAAACAAGAGGACACCCGAAGGTCTGCGCCGTTATGCACGCAATACCGATACCGGATGCCTCGATCGTAAGAATCTTATTGACACCGCAGTTATGGTACAGGCGCTCAAACTCTTTGGCAAGTTCGGAGAAGAACCCGACGTCCATCTGATGGTTCAGAAAACTATCCACCTTCAAAACGCCGCCGTCACGCACTACACCATCGCGGCGGATCCTATCTTCGAGGAGCTGCATCCGTATCACCCCCACGGCTTAACTTGATTTCATCTTATCGAATTTGTTCCGGTTTTGCAATGCATATATCTTGTGAATTTCGGAGAAATATATTTCGATATTTTGTGCATAACGGAAAATACCGTCGAATGGGGCTCACCCATCCGACGGTATTTTGTCATTTGCTTATTTCTCTTCGGCGTAGGTGTCGAAGTAACCCTGAATGAACACGACCGGCGTACCCTTGTCGCCGCTGCCGCTCGTAAGATCGCAAAGCGAGCCGATGAGATCGGTGAGCTGGCGGGGCGTGGTGCCCTGACTTGCCATGTTGCCTTTGAGATCGGCATCCTTGTGGCGGATGGAATCCTCCACGGCGGAGCGCAGCTCTTCGCCGTTGAGACCGGCAAAATCGTTGTCGGCGAGATACTTGATCTTCAGCTCGTTCGGCTTGCCGACGAGACCGGCGGTGCAGGCAGGGGAGACCACGGGATCGGCGAGCTCCCAGATCTTGCCGACGGGATCCCTGAAGGCACCGTCGCCGTAGATCATGCACTCGATGTTCTTTCCGGTTGCCTTGCGCATGGCCGCGGCGAGTGCGTCAACAAATTCCGCTCCGTTGCGCGGGAAGAGCTTCACCTTGTCCTCGGAGGACTTGTTGGAGCCGAGCAGGCCGTATTTCTCGTTATAGCCGCTGCCGTTGACGCTTGCGGTGAGAAGATCATCCAGCGCGAGGACCTTCTCCGCACCCGCTTTGGCAAGACGGCGCTTTGTGCGGAACCGGGTGTGGATGTCGCAGCAGAGGACATTCTTCACGCGCGTGAGGACGGCTTCCGCCTGATTGGCGAAGAGGATATCGGCCTCGCAGCCGCATTCCTCGATGAGCTTTTTATAATAGTCCACATAGTCCACGCCGGTGAACGGATGAAGCGCGTAGCCGAACGCCTTGCGGTATTCTTCCTCGGTCAGTACGTCGCTGTACGGATTGATACCGGAATCCTCCAGCAGTTCCTCGTCAAAGAGATGGTTTCCGACTTCGTCCGAAGGGTAGCTGAGCATGAGCGTGATCTTTTTCATGCCGGTGGCGATGCCGCGCAGCACGATGGCAAAGCGGTTCCGGGAGAGGATCGGGAAAATGACGCCGATATGGTCGCAGCCGAATTTCGCTTTCACGTCATCGGCAATGTTCTGCACCGTCGCATAGTTGCCGGCGGCGCGGGCCACAACGGACTCCGTCACGGCGACGATGTCGCGGTCGTGGAAGGTGATATGCTCCGTCTCGGAGGCGGCCATGACGCTGTCGCGCACCAGCGTGACAAGATCGTCGCCCTCCCGGACGATGGGGGTACGGATGCCGCGAACAACAGCACCAACAGTTCTCATAACGAAATAACCTCCGAAGTATTGGATTTTCGCCGATATTATGCTACAATACCGTTTGTCTGTAAAGATTTAATTTTCGATTTTTGCAATTTTTCTATTTGCGTCAGTCAAAAAAAGCACATTTTGCAGGAGTTGCCATGAGAAATCTCAAAAAATTTTTGATCGTCTGCACCTTTTTCGTCGCTTTGGCTCTTCTGGCCGGCTGCGCTTCCGCACCCGCGCCGGAGATCGCCGCCACAGAAGCACCGACCGCGACGCCCTCTCCGACGGCCACGCCTGCGCCGATCTCATTCGAGGCTGCGGCTGAGGCGAATCGCGCGGAACTGCGCACGTTTTCGGATTATGGCAGTGTCTTCTCCGCCGTGCAGGAGAGCAAAGCCGAGGAAGACGGCGCAGACGTTCCGGCGTATTCCTCCGCACTGCGCGCCGCAGCATCGCCGGAGGATCTTACGGAAAGCGACATCCTCCGTGTTGACGGTGAGTATATCTATACGCTTACGGACAAAAATCTCACGATCTTTCATCTGAGCGGTGTGGCGGGGGAGCTTATTTCCACTACGCCGGTCGGTACCGCCTGGAGCAGCTCCGGAGACGGTTCCGGCAGCTTTGCCGGAAGCGAACGTACGCCGCTCGCGCTGTTCCTTCGCGGCTCACGGCTCGCCGTTCTTCTGGACGTGTACGGCTACGAGAGCTTCGCGGGCGAGATGCGCTATTCGGAATATGTCGGCGTCGATTTCTACGACGTTTCCGATCCGCACACGCCTGTGCTCCTCGCGAGCGCCGGTCAAAGCGGCGTATACTCCCATGCGTGGATGAGCGGCGGCGCTCTCTGCGTTGCGACGGACTTCTCCGTGCTGGACACCTCCGACGCCGCAGATACGGACAAGTTCATTCCGCGCGTACATACCGCCGCGGACAGCCGCCAGCTTGAGGCCGAAAGCCTTTACGCGCTGCCGAACGGCGGCGAGGGCTGCACCGTGCTCGGCGGCTACTCTTTCGACGAGGCGGCGCAGAAAAATGCCGTCGCCGTCTACGGCATCGAGGCGAAAAACGTATACGCTGTACCCGGCAGTCTTTTCCTGACCGACACACGCTCCGTATCCGCCGAATCCCGCCGCATGAGCGACAGTGTGGGTGATTATACGGAATACGTTGAGCTCCTCTGCACCGATCTTTTCCGCTTTGACTTTGATGCTTCCGGCATCCGTCCGGCAGCCTCCGGCGTTGTAAGCGGACTTCTTCCGGAAAAGAGCGCCATTGCGCCGTTTGGTTCCGGGTATGTCTGCCTTTCGGAAGTCTCGGGCTCTTATACAAATATATATGTTGGCAAGAGCGATCCCGCTCCGGCCGCGGAACAGACCGGCAGCGCGCTTTATACTCTCGACGCCGCTCTTACCGTCACGGCGAAGCTCTCCGCGCTTCCGAATGGCGACAGTATACTCTGGGCGGGCTTCACGCCGGAAACCGTGCTGCTCTCCGGCGAGAACGGATCTTGCACCGCCGATCTCTCCGTTCCCGGCACGATCACTGCCGTGCCCGGCGGCGATGCGATCCTGGCGGATGCGCTGCTTCCGTGGAAAAACGGCGGCTATGCCGCCTTCCGGCATGAGAGCGCCGGACAAATGGCGCTTGCGCTCTATGATTCATCTCTGAAGAAAACTGCGGAGCGCACGTTCGGCAGCGACTACAGCAGCACACTCGAAAGTCTGCAAAGCTATATCGTCCTGCCGGAGAAAAACCTTCTTGGCTTTGCCGCCGACGACAGCTACTGCCTGTATGCCGAAAACAACGGAGAGATCGAATACTGCCTGAGCGTATTCCTGACCGACTGGGCCTGGAACGCCCGCGCTTTTGAACAGAACGGCTATCTCTGCATCGCGGACCGCCGCGAGGCGTTCGTCTATCTTCCGGACACGCTCGAAAGCGCCGCATCTTTTCTGTTCTGACCGCCCCGCTTCGGCAATCTTTTCATAATACGCCCGTTAAAATGGCGCTGTGGACAACCACAGCGCCATATCTTTTTCAGGGGGATGAGTGTCATGCAATTGGAGAGCGCCTATACCGACGGCTGCCTTTGTATCCGATATACCGGAGATCTCGATCATCACGCGGCGCGCGCGGCGTTTCGCGAAACAGAAGCGTTTATCGACCGTTTCCTGCCGCGGCGGTGCATTCTTGATTTCTCCGGCGTTTCGTTTATGGACAGCTCCGGCATTGCCGTTGTGCTCCGCGTGAAAAAACGGATGGAGGAAACGGACGGGGATGTCTTTCTGCTTGATCCGGCGCCGCAATGCGCAAGAGTTCTTCGCACGTCCGGGATCGAACGTTTTGTCGCAATCAAATTTACGGAGGGAAAGGCCGCAAGATGAAATATGAAAACTACATAAAGCTGGAATTCCCCAGCAAAAGCTGCAACGAGGCACTGGCGCGGTCGGTAGCGGGCGTGTTCGCCTCGCAGATGGACCCGACGATGGAGGAGCTCGGCGATATCAAAACAGCGGTCAGCGAAGCCGTGACGAACTGTATCGTCCACGCTTACCCGGACTGCATCGGCAAGATCCTCATGCGCTGCCGGATCCTTGAGGATAACCGGCTGGAGATCGTCATCCGCGACTGGGGCCGCGGCATCGAAGATATCGGCAAGGCGAGAAAGCCGTTGTATACGACCGGCGGCGAGGAACGCAGCGGTATGGGCTTTACGATCATGGAGAGTTTTATGGACAAGCTCACCGTCCGCTCCACGCCGGGCGAGGGGACAAGCGTCATCATGCTCCGCACGCTCCCGCGCCGTGTGCGCGACCGCTGATGGAAAGCCGCGCGCAGCTTCTCTCCCGAGCGCATTCCGGCGACCGGGATGCCGTGCAGCAGATGATCGAGGAAAATACCGGCCTCATCTGGAGCGTCGCCCGCCGGTATTTTGGCCGCGGGGTCGATGCGGACGATCTCTATCAGCTTGGCTGTCTCGGTTTTCTCAAGGCCATTGATGGCTTTGACGAGCGGTTCGGCACGCAGTTTTCTACCTATGCCGTGCCGAAGATCGCCGGGGAGATCCGTCGCTTTCTGCGCGACGACGGCGCGGTAAAGGTCAGCCGCGGGCTCAAAGAGCGCGCGCAGCAGATCCATGCGGCACGGCGCCGTCTGGAGCAGACGCTCGGCAGGGAGCCGGCGCTTTCCGAGATCGCCGCGGAATGCGGCGTGAGCGTGGAAGAGATCGCCGAGGCGGAGACCGCGGCCGCTCCGGCGGAGAGTCTGCAGCGCGAGAGCGGAGACGAGGGCTTTACGCTTGAACACGTGCTCGGTGACTATGGGCAGGAGGATCGCGTACTGGAGAGCGTCGCGCTCCGTACGGCGATCGAGCGTCTGCCGGAAAAGGAGCAGCAGGTGATCAATCTCCGCTTTTTCCACGGCCTGACGCAAAGCGATTGCGCGCGGATCCTCTCCGTATCGCAGGTACAGGTATCGCGCCTCGAACGCCGGGCAATGGAAAATCTGCGCGCCGTTATGCTCTGAGCTGTGCGGCAAGAATGCATGCCGCCGGAAGTGCAAGACCCCAGCGGCGCGTGAGTATTGCCGCAGCAAGACATATTGCCCCGGTACACGCCGAAACGATACGAACGGCCTTGCGGTCGCCGCAGAGCGCATAGAGGATCCGTCCGCCGTCGAGCGGCTGCGCCGGAAGCAGATTGCATACCGAAAAATACAGCGATATGTCCCGGCATTGCGCCCACCACTCGCCGGGAAAGCGTGAGCAAAGCGCCGCCCACAGCAAACCGCACACCGGCCCTGCCGCCGCGCACACTGCCTCCGGAAGCGGCGACGAAAACGGTGTCGTATCGAGGCACAGCCCGCTCAGACTCATGCGGAGAGAAAGAATCCGGCCACCGTACATCCATGCGGAAATACAATGGCCGATCTCGTGAAAGAACACGGCGGGCAGAACCGCGGAGAAAATGCCGGAATCGTCCAGATAAAAGAGCAGGGGGAAGACAACGGCAGCTCCGGCGGTGATCTCTACCCGGCAGCGGCTCAAATCGCCGCCATGTAGAACGCCGGATTCAGATAAACGCCGTTGTGCGTAAGTTCAAAATGGAGATTCGGGCCGGTAACCTTGCCTGTCGCGCCGACAAGCGCGATCTTTTCCCCGGCATTGACCTTCTGCCCTTCTTCTACATAGATCTGGCTGCAATGGGCGTACATCGTCGCGTAGCCATCCTCGTGCTCTACGCGGAGAAACTTGCCGCTCGTGCCGTTCTCGCCGACTTCCGTCACCGTTCCGGACGCAAAGCAGACGATATCGTCGCCGGAGTTTGCCGCGAGATCCATGCCGTAGTGGAACTTTGTCTCATTGTCGATCGGGTGCAGCCGGTAGCCGAAATCGGAGGATACTCTGGCGGAAAGCGGCTGAACGAAGGAGAACTTCGGCATGGGTGCATCGTAGGAGACATTGGCCGGAACGCCGAGATCGACGAACGGCTGCTGCTCTTCCATAAACGCCGCCATCGCCTCTTCAACGGCGGGGGACAATTCTTCCGTGCCGGCTGGTTCCGTAAGTCCGAGAAACTCCGCGGCGTTGATCGTGACCGTGACCGGCATCGCAGCATCGTCCGCCGCTTCTGTCACAGCTGCGACGGTTTCCTCCGTCCTATAGTCTGCTCTGTGGAAAGATTCTTCGACTGTACGGATTGTTTCGGATGTGCGGGCAGGGAAGAGCAGCTTCGCGGCGGCCGCCGCAACAAACAGTCCCGCTGCCACATAGATGGTTGCGCGTTTTGCACGTTTCATTCCAAATCACACTCCTGCCAAAGCGTATTCGGACGAGTCACAAGCTATGAATCCTTTTTTGTCGCTTGACTTTTCAGGCATATTTTGGTAGAGTACATCAGTAAACAAAATACGCGGATATAGTTCATCGGTAGAACGACGGCTTCCCAAGCCGTAGAGGTGGGTTCGATTCCCATTATCCGCTCCATGAACTATCCCCATCGGTCAAACCGATGGGGATAGTTCATATGACCCCATGACGCTTGCAAAACGCTGGGAACACCATTGCGGTGCAATCAATATTTGAGAGAGAAGAAAGGAAGCTATCGGAAGATTTGCGCGGCACCAGAGAAAATATAGGGGGAATCCAAATGCTGGATTATAACGCGGACCATTATTGCCCGGTGTACAAAAAGGTCATCTGTGCCGACTTGTGTTATGATTCACTCTGCTGCCTGAATGGCGAGTTCAAGATTTCGTCCACAAAGGAACTTGCCGCAATAATAGAAGGCATCGAGACA
>ERZ824978.3617-NODE-3617-length-11340-cov-3.023571_pt1 | contig 11340 bp, 11 predicted proteins | sample MGYA00519860_ERZ824978 | MGnify/ENA primary metagenome ERZ824978 (study PRJEB31778, sample SAMEA3449184) | human gut metagenome | biome: human gut; feature: human-associated habitat; material: faeces | place: United Kingdom | collected 2010/2012 ... | reverse complement strand
CTATCCGCCGCATTCCGCGCATTGCGGCGGGATTCTTTGCAATGCTGACAGCGGCCGCTGCGGTTTTGCCTTGTTTCGCCTGTTCAACATATGCTCCATCGCAGCAAATCCGTTTGGACACGCAAACGGCACAACCGCAGATGCACAACGTAAGGGAGCGGTCGGGTTCATATTTCACGCTTTCCGCCGCCTCCGGTGCATCATCCGCTGTCGGTGTGAACGTTTTCTCCGCTGCATCGGTTCAGCCGACGGCCGACGTTCCCGAAAATCAGCCTTCAGAAAATAAAAAGCCATATGTCGGGTTTGAGGAGCATGTGAGAACATCCGGCTGCTATGTTGTATGCCCTGTTTTCGTTTGCAGAAACTCCGCCCTTGTGAACGCTGCCGTGAAAACAGCCTTCGTGGAATATGCGCGTGAGCAGCCTGCTGACAGGTACATAACTTACGATGTTATGTACAATGATAACGACCTGCTTTCAATCAAAATGTGCGTTTATGTTCCCTTCGAACAACTCAATGCGGATTATGATGTTCCGACCGTTAACGGATATGCGGTTTTTGAAACAAGACCGATAAACATCGATATCTTATCGGGACGGATTCTTTCCGTTGACGATTGTTTCGGTGTTGCGTTCAGCGATGATTTTGCGGCAGATTTCGGTAAAAAAGCATACGAAACCGCAGTTTCGAATTTTGGTGATATTGTCATTTGTTTGCCTGAACCGATTCCGGTCAAAGCCAAAAAAGAAGGCAAACCGCGTTACATCATAAATAAGGGGGATCTTTATGGAAAAGAATCAGCGCTATCAAAAAATCAACCAGGTCTTTATGGTCCTGTACCTGTTGGTCTGCCTGTGGGGCATTGTTGACAGCTTTCTGCACTCAACGCCTTATTATATGGGGCTTTCTCTGCTTTCCCCCTTATTTTTGCTGATTCCTCCGTTATTTTGGAGGATCACCCGGCTCAAGCCTGCGTATCTGGTTTCTTTGACCGTCAATTTGTTTAGCTTTCTTGCATTTGTGATTGGAATTGCCTTTCGCGGATACGGCCGCTTCCCTTTTTACGATAAAGCGGTGCACACCCTTTCCGGCGTATTATTCGGCCTTTTAGGCGTCATCTTTTATTACCTCATGAAAAAAGATCGTGCTATCGTCCCCCGAGACGGTATTTTTGCCGGTTATTTCGCTGTTTCTTTTGCCTGTACCATTGGGATGCTGTGGGAGGTATGGGAATATTCTATGGACTTTATCTTTCATTCCGATCCCCAGCATGTGCTGACCACCGGTGTCCACGACACGATGCAGGATATGATCGTCTGCATGATCGGAACGCTGATCTCGCTGCCGTTTGTCGGGCGCACGTGCGAAGGCAAGCCGAGCGCGCTTACGTCTCCGGCGGACGCCTTTATCGAATTGAATATGAAATGAAAAAAACGGCGATCGTTTGAATGCGATTCGCCGTTTTCGCTTACGCCTCCGGCAGCGTTACCGTAAACCGGCAGCCGCAGTCCGCGAGGTTTTCAACCTTGATTTCGCCGTTTTCAATCAGCAGAATGCGCTTGACCAGCGCGAGCCCCAGACCGTTGCCCTCGGATTTGTGCGAGGTATCGCCCTGATAGAATTTGCCGAAGATCAGCGCTTGTTCCTCTTCCGGAATGCCGGGCCCGCTGTCCTCGATCGTGAATATGATTTTGCCTGCATCCCTTCGCAGCCGCATTCGGACCAGCCCGCGCTCGGGACCGAATTTGATTGCGTTGCTGATTAAGTTGTTCCATACGTGCAGCATCAGCGCCTCGTTTGCGTTGATGTGGATTTCGTCGAGACTTACGTCGAACTCCGTTTCTTTTTTCGACCAGTCCGGCTCGAGCAGCACGATTGACTGGCGAATCTGCTCGTCGAGCCGATAGCGGCTCTTTTTCAGCGGCAGCGCGTGGTTCTGAACCTTGGAAAGCAGGAGAATGCTGCCGACCAGATCGGACAGCCGCCGGGTATTGAAAAGGATTTTGCCAATACATTCCTCCGCTTCACCCGCGGGCGCACCCTGAAGCAGCATCGCGTAGCCCTCGATCGCGTTGATCGGGGTTTTGAATTCGTGCGAAACATTTGAAATGAAATCGCTTTGCAGCGTCTCCGTCGCGCCGAGCTGGCGCACCATGAGGTTGAAATTGTGGTAAATGTCCACGACCTCGCCGATATTTCGCCCGCATTCAAGGGAAACGGAAAAATCGCCGTCCGCGACGCGCTGCATCGCCGTTCCGAGCCGCGTGATCGGCAGGAGAATCATGCGCGTGACGACCGTCATCACCAGCGCAATCACCAGCCCGACCGCGAGCAGAATCCATAACAGCGCGAGGCTTCCCGTATCGATATTCAGAAACCGCGCCGTCAGCGCGCCGATCAGTGCCGCAAGCAGGGTTCCCCCCAGCGTGATCGCCGAAATCAGAAGCCAGAGGTTGATCCGCCGCGATTCCTTCATTTTTTCACCGCCTTATAGCCCACGCCGCGCATGGTAACGATTTCAAAATCGGGATTATCGCGGAAGCGATCGCGCAGGCGACCGATGTGTACGTCCACGGTGTGCAGGTCGCTCTGCGAATCGTAGCCCCAGATTTCGTCCATCAGCTGCTGACGCGTGAAAATCCTGCCCGGGAACGACGCCATTTTATAAAGAAGCATGAACTCCTTCTGCGGAAGCACCATTCGTTTGCCATGCGAGGTGACCGTAAGCGAATCGCTTTCCATGATCGTATCGCCAAGGCGCAGGCGATGTTCGCTCACCATTCGCGCGCGGCGGAGCAATGCGCCCACGCGCAGCACCATTTCGTTGATATTCACGGGCTTGACCATATAGTCGTCCGTGCCGGACGCGAAGCCCGAACGCATATCGTCGAACGCGTCCTTCGCGGTGATCATCAGAACGGGAATGTTGTTTCCGTTTTCGCGCAGCGCGCTTACCAGCTCCAGACCGTCCATGCCCGGCATCATTACATCCGAAATGATCATGTCATAATAGGCGTTGTCCAGCGCTTCCAGCGCCTGAACGCCGTTTTCAACGCCCGTCGCCTCATAGCCGCTGCGCCTTAAAACGTGCTGGAACAGCTGATTCAGCTCCGAATCGTCCTCGGCAATCAAAATATGAAACATGTTTTCACCTCAAGCCTCTTTTGCGTTGACGCCGGCGCGCATCAGCTGAATATTGCGCACGGCGTAGCAGCAGAGCGAAACGGCGATCATCGCGCTGCAAATGTAAATGCAGGCGTCCGAAAGTCCTGCCGGCAATCCGCGCCAGAATACATGGAGCAGCATCGCCGCGTACAAAAGCACGGTCGCCGCTTTTCCGTACCATTTCGCGCCGTAAACATTGCCCGTTTTGCGAATGACCATCAGTCCGGAAATTGCGCCGAACAGCTCTTTTACCGCCAGGAGAATCAGCGGCAGGAGCATTTTCGGAAACAGCGCCACCAGACAGATCAGCATCGCGCCCTGCGTGAGCTTGTCGGCGACGGGATCGAGTACCTTGCCGAGATCGCTGATCATGTTGAATCTGCGCGCGATGATTCCATCGGCAATGTCAGTCGCGCCCGAAAGAACGAGCAGACAGCCCGCCAGCACGCCGTCCTCCAGGTTCAGATAGCTCCATACGATCAGCGGCACCAGCGCGATGCGCATGAGCGAGAGCAGGTTCGGAATCGTCCAGATCTTGGTTTTCGATGCGGATTGCATGGCGTACCTCCGAAAAATTTCTTCTATATAATATACTATAACCGCCGAGCTTCAGCGCTGCGTCAATTCAATATCAACTGCCGTTGAAGGTTCGATGAATTCGAAAAGCGATTCGGCGATCGCTGTCTGTGCCGCGGGCGAATACAGGAAATGCCCGCTGTCTGGCGCGGTGAGAATGCTGAAGCCGGACAGATATTCGGCGGAGCGCGGCGAAACAATTTCATCGTCATCCGAGAAAATCGCAATGCCGCAAGCGTTTCCCGCAATGCCGCGCGCTTCACGCATGAGCCTGAACAGCTCAATGTACGGAGGCGCGACGCGCAGGTATTCGATCGAGTTTCGCGCGTGTATGCTGTTTGCCGCTTTTGCCGCTGCCAAGCGCGGATTTTCGGGATGATCTTCCAGAACGGAGCGAGCGCCCGCGATCGGATAGCGCAGGCTTGCGCGCAGGCGAAGCGGACACGAAATCAGCAGCATCCCATCCAGCGGCGCGCGCTCGTTTTCAATCAGCCCCAGGAGACAGCCCATCGAATGGCCGACGAAGATCAGCCTTTCATGGAGCGAACGCAGTTCACAAACCGTTTCATGAATGAAATTCTTCCAATCCGCTGCGCGAGCGGAAGCAAAATCCCGAACGGAACCGCCGTGCCCCGGAAGAAGGACGCAGGAATAATCGATTTGCACGTTTGATTCGGCATTGCGCGATTCGATTGCATCCGCGAGAAAGCGAAATTGGTCGGGACTGCCCATGATGCCGTGCACCATCAGAATCGTCGTGCGCGCGCCGGTTTCGCGGCGAAATGCGGTGTGCATGCGCGTTTCTCCCTTAAACAGATTTACCCAAATTATACCATGCCGCACGCAAATTGTAAATCCATGAACGGCGCGCTTTGAAGCGCAAAAAATCTCCCCGATCGTTTGGATGGGGAGAGATTTGGAACAGGGTTTATTCCGCTTTATAGACGACGGTGTTTACGGTCGCTTCCGTCAGCGTCAGCAGCCCCGCTTCGTTGACGAACACGGTCAGCGTGCGCGTTTCGGCGGGATTGCCGTCGCTGCGCGCATAGGTCAGAACAACCGATGCGGTGCCGGCCGCGGACATCGGGCTGGAAAGCGTGAGCACGTATTCGCCCGGAACGCCGACCATTCCGTCTTCAGCCTTACCGGGAACGGATTCCTCGCTGTCGACCTTCAGAAGCTCCGTGTCGTCGATCGCGCAGGTCCAGGAATAGCCGGTGGTGGTGTTTTCGGGAATGCGAACGGTCAGCGCGGTTTCATCCTCGGAAATTTCGCACCAGTCGACCGCTTCGCTGGTTACGGTTTCGGAGACGACCTGAAGGATATTCGCTTCGTTTACGAACAGCGCAAGCTCGCGCGTTTCGGAAGCGCCTTCGGCGGTGTATGTGAATTTGACGCTCACATCGCCCGCCTTTTCGAACGTGCCCTTGAAGCTCGCGACGAACGTCGCCGGGTCGCTTTCGGTGGTTTCCTCCGTGATCAGCTCGAGCGCGTCGGGATCGGAAATCTCATACGTCCATTCGCCGCCGTTTACGGGTAAGCGCACGGTAAGAACGCTCTCATCGGTCACTTCGTACCAATTCGTTTCTTCGGTTTGCTCTTCGGCGATTGCACCCGTCAGCGCGCATACCGCTAACGCGAGCGACAGCATCAAAATCAAAAACTTCTTCATATTCAACCCTCCTTTGTTTACTTTCCTCTCCTGAAAGCATGATTCAGTATAGCAAATTGGCGTGGATATTTCAATGCTTTGGAGGGACAATTCACAGATTGCTTACTTCTCACCGTGCAGACGCTTTTGCAGCCAGTCCTTTCCGTCGACATAGCGCGATACGATGAACGAAATTACGTAGTCGCCCGCAGAATTGATCATCGTTGCCGGCGGGTCAACCAGATTGCCCAGCGCAATGGCGATCGGATAGGCGATAGCCATCTGATTCGGGAAGAAAATGGAGCACAGCACCAGCTCGCCCACGCCGCCGCCGCCGGGAATGCCGCTCATGGCAACCGACGAGAAGACTGCCACCAGAATCGCCAGCAGCGCGCGTCCGGTCGAGAAATCCATGCCGAAGATGCCGAACAGGAACGCCACCTTGATAATCGCCGACATCGCCGAGCCGTCCATGTGCATCGTCGCGCCCATGGGAATGACGATATCGGAAACGTCTTTGGAAATGCCGGTTGTCTGCGCTTCTTCCATGTTTGTCGGAATCGTCGCGACGGACGAGCAAGTGCCGAACGACGTAACCGCCGGACGGAACAGATGCCTGAACATCACCTTCGCGCCGCCTTTGCCGCCGCCGAAGCGCGCGTAAATCGGGAACATCGCGAACATATAGATGAACGAAAGCGCGTAATACACGATCAGCGTACGCGTGTAATCGCCGATCAGCTGCGGACCGTAATCCGCCACGAGATACGCGAAAAAGCCGAAAAATCCGATCGGGGCGTAATACGTGATCAGCTTCACGACCTTCATGATACATTCGGTCAGGCTGTCGAGCAGCTTCGCGACCGGCTTTCCCTTTTCGCCGCACATCTGAACCGCGAATCCGAAAATCACTGCCGCAACGATCAGCGGCAGCATCGCGCGTCTCGACCAGAGCGCGCTGAAATCTTCAACCGTGAAGAAATTCACGATCATATTCGCCGCGGATACCGATCCGACCTCGCCTGTTTCCGCCGGATACTGCCCCGTGACCAACGGAATTGCGCGCACGATCGCGTACATGATTACCGCCGCGATTGCCGCCGTAACCAGAAAGGATGCGATCGTAACGCCCATGATCTTGCCCGCGCGCCGTGCGCTGACCATGTTCGCAATCGCCGAGGAAATCGAGCAGAATACCATCGGAACGACCACGCAGAACATCATGTTGATAAACAGTGTGCCCAGCGGTTCGAGACTCTTTGCGCCCGGCCACACCGCGCCAACAACGCAGCCTGCGATGATTGCCAGCAGCATACTCAGGATGAACCAGTAGTTCTTGATAAATCGCTTCACGACGGTTTCCCCCTTTGAGATTTTGATGGTTCATTATAGCATTGCATTTTTTTCGCGAACAGTGTATAATCTGCTTTAGATGCTGAAAAAAATGCTCTTGAACGGGGGGAATGGAATGACGCTTGTCAGCAATCGCGGCTATTTGAACGAGGACTACCGGCTGTTTCATTCAACCGACCGACGCGACGTGGATTTCCAGACGCACAGCCATGATTTTCATAAGCTGGTGCTGTGCCTGACGGGGAGCGTGACGTATATCGTCGAGGGCGTGACGTACGATCTTGCGCCATGGGACATTCTTCTGATTCCGGAGCATCAGATTCACCGGTCGATTCTGCGTTCCACAGAGATTTACGAGCGCATCATCATCTGGATCAATGATCGATTCTTCGATAAATATGCCGAACCCGCGCTGCGCGAGGTGTTTCGCTGGCCGCTGAAGCGGGGAAGCGGGCTGTATTGCCCGCCGAAGCAGCTGCGCGCGCAGCTGACCGAGAAGCTCTATGGCGTCGAGCATCATCAGCACGCGCAGGAGCCGGGCAGCCGGTTGCTTTCGGATACATATCTGATTCAGTTTCTGCTGGAGCTGTCCTCACGATTTGTTTCTCAGCCGGCGGAAAACGAAGCGCGCGCGCGCAGTGATCCGCGATTCAGCGCGCTGCTGGCGTACATCAATCAGAATCTGGCGGGGGAGCTTTCAATCGCCGCGCTCGCGGGGCAGTTTTATTTAAGCCCGTCGCACCTGATGCACGCGTTCAAGCGGCATACGGGCATGACCGTTCACCAATACGTTCAGCAGAAGCGTCTGATCTCCGCTGCTGCGCGCATTCGCGCCGGTGAAAGCGTGACCGCCGCGGCGATGCAGGCCGGCTTCATGGATTATACGACTTTCCTGAAAGCGTTTCGCAAGCAGTACGGCTGTGCGCCGGGGGAGCTTCGAAAGAAAATACAAAATAATTGAATATAAAAAGATAAATAATGATTGCGCATACTGAAAATGTCTGCTATAATGAAACCAGCGTGAAGAGAATTCACATTGGAAAGCGAGGAAGACAAAATGGCGGAAAAGCTGCGCATCGGCGTGTTCGGCGCGTATCGTGGAATGACGATGATCCGGGTGCTGCTCGATCATCCGGACGCGACGCTGGTCGCGATCTGCGACAAATTCGTTCCGGCGCTGGAAAAGGCGAAAAAGGCGGCGGACGAGGCGGGACTGAAGAATCTGGCGCTCTATGAGAACTTCGAGGATTTCTTCAAGCACGATATGGACGCGGTGGTGCTCGCGAATTACGCAAACGAGCACGCGCCGTACGCAATCCGGTTGCTGAAATCCGGTCGGCATGTATTGAGCGAGGTACTGCCGTGCCAGAACATGGCGGAGGCGGTTGCGCTGATTGAAGCGGTCGAGGAGACGGGCAAGGTGTACGCGTACGCGGAGAATTATTGCTATCGCGACGATACATTCGAGATGTGGCGGCGCTATGAGCGCGGCGATGTCGGCGAAATCATGTACGGCGAGGGCGAATACATTCACGATTGTACCGGCATCTGGCCGGAGATTACCTACGGCGAAAAGGATCACTGGCGCAACAATATGTTCCCGACGTTCTATTGCACGCATTCGCTGGGCCCGCTGCTGACGATTTCGGGGCGGAGACCGGTGAGCGTGGTTGGACTTGTGACGAATCGCAATTATGTCGATCCGCCGCAGGGCAATCGCAACGGCAACGCCGCGGGGCTTGAAATGGTCACGCTCGATAACGGCGCGGTGCTCAAGAGCATTCACGGGCATTTGAAGCGCGAGCCGGGCAGCGTGAATTACGAGGTTTACGGCATGAAGGGATCGATGGAATCCGAAAGGTTTCTGCCGTCGTATGCCGAAAAGGAACAGAAGCCGGAGATCCAGGTGTATGTGCAGGGCGAAGAGCTGTGCAAGGGCGAATGCGAGCATTATGTGCCTGAAAAGGTGGTAGCCGCAAAGCTGGCGGAGCATTTCAGCACGCACGGCGGCAGCGATTTTTACGCAACGCATTTGTTCATCGAAAAGATTTTGGGTCGCGAAGAGGGCATTCACTATTCGATTGACGTGTATCGCGCGGTCGATATGGGCATTTGCGGCATTCTCGCGTACCGTTCGATTCTTGCCGACGGCGTGCCGGTGAAGGTGCCGGATCTGCGCAATCCCGAGGAGCGGGACGCGTATCGCAATGATATTGCCTGCACCGATCCGAAGGTCGCGGGCGATCAGCTGCTTCCGTGCCTGCCGGGCGGGAGCATGGAATATCCGGACGAGGTGTACGAAACGATCCGCAATCAGTGGATTGAACGCACGCAGAAACAATAAATGGGTTTGAGCGCTCCCAGACGGGGCGCTCTCTTCTATGGAAACGGGAGGAAATGCCGATGGGCGCATGGTCGACGAGCGTGACGGGAAACGACGTCGCGCAGGATATGCGCGATGAATTCCGCGCGGCGTTTGCGCTGAATGCGCCGGAGGACGCGGTAAAGAAGCTCGACGCATACGCAAAGCAAGCGCTTCTTTCGGATGAATGGACGGATTACCTTTATGCGCTTGCGGATTTTATGGAGAAAAACGGCGTTCTGACCGAGGACGTGCGTGCGCGGGCGATTGCGAGCGTTGATTCGGGCGAAGATCTGGCGCGCTGGAACGGCGAGTCCCAATCGCGGAAAATGGCGCTGGAAGCGCTCCGTGCGCGCCTGATTGCGCCGCGAACGGCGAAAAGGAAAATCCGATTGCCGTTTGAAGATTCGCCGTTCGAGGCGGGCGATCTGATTGCACTGCGGCTGAATACGATGGATTCGGCATACGACAAAGCGTGTCGAATTCCGGAAAAGGCGTTTCGCGCGCTGAACGGGAAATACATCGTCGTTCGCAAACTGGGCGACAGGGTCGGGCGCACGCTCGCCGTGGAGCCGTCGGTGCAGGACAGGTATCCGGTATTCGAGCTGTATCGAAACACATTCGATCGTTTGCCGGGCACGGACGCGCTGAAAGCGCTGAAGCCCGCGCGCAAACGCGGGAGAGGAGAACTTTTATCGCGCCGGCGCGTCGTGTTCTGGAGCGAGGCGGAGGCGCGCGGCTATCGCGGTCGCGGCACGGCGGTCATCGGGCGAAACGCAAACGGAATCGACAAAATGCCGGAAATGAAAGCGGAGGATATGATTCTGATTTCGCATTGCGATATGCTGGAAAAGAGAATTGCGAAATATCTGGAGGGATGAATATGCAGAAGGAACTGACTTCCGGACGACTGCTGGATGCTTCGGGCGCGCTTGCGCAGGCGGGATGGAGCACGCGGCTGATGCGCGCTTACGATCGCGCGGACATTCGCGCGTCCAAATGGCGCATTAAGGAATGGGATTATTATCTGATCGACGACGGCGAAAACGCGCTGTGCCTGACGATCGACGATAATTTCTATATGGGAATGCTGAGCGCGACGCTGCTGAACCGGAAAACGCCCTGCGAAAGGACGAAGAGCATTATTCTTCCGTTCACGCGCGGCAAGGTCGGCTTGCCGAATTCGTCCGAGCGCGGCGACGTCGAACTGCATTCCGGAAAATCGTGGATTCGCTTTTGCAACGACGGGAAAATAAGAATCCTCGAATGCCATATGGAGAAGTTTGAAGGCGGCGCGCCGCTCGACGCGAACGTAAGGCTCAGCGAGGTTCCGCGCGACAGTATGGTCATCGCCACGCCGTTTGCGGAGAAGAAAACCGCGTTCTATTATAATCAGAAAATCGTGGGCATGACGGCGGACGGCTTTGCGCGCGCGGGTAATCGCGAAGTTCGCTTTTCGCCCGATCACGCGCAGGGATTGCTCGATTGGGGACGTGGAGTCTGGACGTACGACAACACGTGGTTCTGGTCGGCGGCGATGGGCGAGGCAGGCGGAGCGCGTTTCGGATTCAATCTGGGCTATGGCTTCGGCGATACGAGCGCGGCTTCGGAGAATATGCTGTTTGTAAACGGCATGGCGCATAAGCTTTCGCGCGTTACATTCGGCATTCCGCAGAAGGACGGACGCGACGATTTCCTGAAGCCGTGGCGCTTTACTTCGGACGACGGACGGTTTGAAGCCGAATTCGTTCCGCAGATCGACCGCAGCGCGAAGACGAGTCTCGGCGTTCTGATGAGCGATCAGCATCAGGTGTTCGGCGTCTTTTCTGGAAAATGCCGTCTGGAAGGCGGGGAAGAGCTGCAATTTTCAAATCTTTCCGGCTTTGCGGAAAAAGTGCGCAACAAATGGTGATTCCGGAAGGTTGAATGCTCGCGCACTTTGTGCTATACTCTATTTTAAGAAAAATCGACCGGAGGAATCCATGAAAAAGACGCAATCGCGGTTTTTCCGCGCGCTTCCATGGCTGATCGCCGCATTCGCCTATCTGACGACGATGCTGCTGATCGCGGCGAAGGGAAGGCCGTATCTTGACAGCGATATGTCTTCCGAGATGGTGCTTGCCAATCTTCTGAATCAGGAGGGCGGGCTGTTGAGCGCGAACTGGTGGTATTCGACGGAGCTTCGCGTGTTCTATTTACAGATCTTTTACCGGCTCGGGCTGCTGCTGTTTCC
>ERZ824978.3615-NODE-3615-length-11342-cov-5.881811_pt1 | contig 11342 bp, 14 predicted proteins | sample MGYA00519860_ERZ824978 | MGnify/ENA primary metagenome ERZ824978 (study PRJEB31778, sample SAMEA3449184) | human gut metagenome | biome: human gut; feature: human-associated habitat; material: faeces | place: United Kingdom | collected 2010/2012 ... | reverse complement strand
GACCCATGAGGAGCTGGAAAAGCTGATGCCCTGGCACCCGGCAGTCCGGCACCGGGAACATATACGGAAATGAACAAACGGCAGAGTCCTGCGAACGGGACTCTGCCGTAACTTTGTTCGGCCCGGGTGATTATTGTGCGCTTACATGTCTTCTTTTTTGCTCTTTTCAATTTGCGCAACTTATTGTACCTTATCAAAACGGTCAGCAGCGCTTGGCTGCTGACCGGAAAAGGCTGATATGTTTGCTGTGCTTCCCCGACGGGCAGCGGATCAGGCTTCTATGAGCCGATCTCCCTCCTTGAGAGGGAACGTTCTTCAAAACGAATTAGGCTCCGGTTTTGCATTCAATGCCTGAGAAACAAAGCTCCAGAACAGCTTACCCGCATAGGAAAGCTCCCCCTCCGCCGGCGCGTTCAGCGTAAAATACCAATAGGCCGGATGCTCCTTAACGTGGAAGAAGGCCAGATTTCCATGCCGGGCAGCGGGGTCCTGCAAGGCAAACTCAGAAGAAAGCGTTAGCGCGTCATTGCCCACATCGTTGATATAGGCCAAAATCGCACTGAGGTTGGAAACCTCTCTGATATTGCACGGTGTGACATTCAGCTCATTGAGGTATTTTGTGAAAACATGGTGCAGATAGTATTCGGATGACGGGCGGAAAAACAACATTTGTTCCAGAAGCGGCAGCTGCTCCTCCGTGATCGAGATCGGCGCATCCGGCGAGGACTCACGCCCTGCGACCAGCGGATGGCTGCGGTTGCAGATAAAAAAGAGCTCCGTCTTATCCAGTATCAGCCTGTTAAGACGGGGATCCTCGGCTTCAACGCTGTGGAAAAAGGCGAGCTCCACCCGCTCGTCCATCAGCATCTGGAAGGCGCTGATCGACGTGCCCTCCTTGATCGTAACGTCAATATTCGGATAGGCGCTGTAAAACCCCCGCAGAAACCTTTCAAACACCTGTGGGATGACCTGAAACGGGATCGCGATCTGCAGCCTGGTTCTCTTTGCCTGCTCCAGCTCGCTCAATTGGCGGTGAAAGCTAGCCTCTGCCTTCACCAGCTGCTTTACGTACTCAAGGTATATCTTCCCCGCTTCTGTCAATCGGATAGGCGTACAGTTGCGGTGCAGAAGCGGCATACCGACCTCCGCCTCCAGACGGGTCAGATATTGGGACAGCGACGGCTGCGATACCCGGAGTATCTGAGCGGCCTTAGTGATATTCCCCGTTTCGGCGATCGTGATAAAATAAGGAACACGACCCAACGACATACTTCTCACGGCTTTCTTCTCAAAATCTGAATTCGTTTTATTATACCAAGCTTTATTTTGTTAAGCAAGTGTTGAATGCCGTTAAAAGTGCCTAAAATAAATTGTAAAGGACAAAGCGCGTCCCCCTGGCGGTAGGGGAACGCGCTTCTGTTGTGTAGGCTCAGCTATCAGCCCGAAGCTCCCGATCCTTGCGGATCAGATTGACGACCAGACTGTAAACGGCGAAAGCCGTGATGATCAGCATACCGATGGCACAGCCCAGCGGGATAACCCATGCCGGGACGGTGCTGGTGGACTGTGTGGTGCCGGTCACCATGTACTGAACGATCATCTGGATCACGTATACGGTCATCAGGCCAAAGAAGCCTGTATTGACGATCGCCAGAAGGATATTCAGTATTCTGTGGCCGACAGGGTGCCCCTTCAGTGCGTTGTCCATAATTTCCAGTCTCATGGCACCGCCGGTACAGAACATCAGGGCAGCGCCAATGAAATAACCGTAAACCATGATGGTGCGAAGGAACTCATCCGACCAAGACATCGGCACCTTCAGCACGAAGCGGCAGAAGGCGTTTGCCGTAATGACGAGAATCCCCACAAACCCGATCAGGCCGAGGAAAATGTCAGCTCCGCCGGACAGCTTTTTCAGGATATTCTTCATACCGGAAACCTCACTTCGGTTTGCTCTCAGCGCAGAGAGGCAACGTAATCCTGCACCATGGTCAGCACCTCGTCGCTGCCCATCGAATCGTTGAAGATGTCATACACGGAACCGCAGAGCGCTGCAAATGCATCCTTATCGGGGTTGGCCTCGATCTGAACACCGGCATCCTCCAGCTCCTTCAGGCACTGCTCCTCGCCCTGCGCGTTCAACTCGCGAGCATAGTCACGGGCTTCCTCGGAAGCCTTCTGCAGCGCGGCCTGCTGGTCGGCGGTCAGGGTATCCCACTTCGCGGCGTTGATGAAGAAGGGCATCGGCGTATAGGAGTGGTAGGTCAGGGACAGGTAGGACTGCACCTCCTGCATCTTGTAAGAGGTAATGGAGGAGAGGGTGTTCTCCTGTGCGTCAACCGTGTGGTTCTGCAGCGCGGTAAATACCTCGCCCATATCCAGCGCCATGGGGATCGCGCCGAAGGCTTCCCAGGTGGCCTGCTGGGTGGGGGACACGACCGTGCGGATCTTCAGGCCCTTCATGTCGGAGGGCTCCACGATGGGGCCGCGGCTGTTGGTCACATGGCGCATGCCGCTCTCCCAGTAGCAGAGCATTTTCAGGCCGCTGCCTTCAAACATATCGGCGACGGCCTTGCCGGGCTCGTTGTCCAGCGTCTTGTGGGCCTCGTCATAGGAATTGAAAATGTAGGGCAGCTCAAACACCTGGATCGCAGGCACAAAACCGGCGAAGTAGGAGGTGCCGGTGGACACGATATCGATCGTACCCTGGGTGGCGCCTTCCACACAGGCGGCAACATTGCCCAGCTCCGTATTGAAGAAGCAATCAATGGTAACGGAGCCGTTGGAATACTGGTTGGTGAGCTCGGCGAACTTCTTCAGCGCCTGACCGCTGGGGCTGTCCTCCGTCAGACCGGCCACGATGGCGGTCAGCGTAACCGAGGAGTCGGAAGCGGTATTGTCACCGGCATTTCCGCCGTTGGAACCGCAGGCGACCAGGGACATGGCCATGACCAATGCGAGAATCGCTGCAAAAAACTTTTTCATGTTATTTCTCCATTCTATCAGATTTTTTTCCAGACTTATTTTTGCAGAAGGCTGGGAAGGAATGTTGTGATCTGGGGAATAAACGCCACCAGCAGGAAGCCGATCAGTGTTACGATGATAAACGGCTTGATTGCTCCGATGACCTTATGGATAGGCCGTCCGCCCACCTGTGCGCCCATAAACAGGTTCAGACCCATAGGCGGCGTGATAAGGCCGATGCAGGTGCCGCTGACCATCAGACCGCCCAGATGAACCAGCGATACGCCGTACTGCTCAGCGATGGGGAACAGGATCGGCGTCATGATCGTGGTAATGGGTACCGAGTCAATGAAGCAGCCCAGAATCAGCAGCAGCAGCACCATAACGCAGATCAGGAACAGATACTTGCTGTCGGTGATGGACAGCAGCGCCACCGCGGCACGAGAGGCGATCCTCTCGCGGGTCAGTACCCAGGAGAATGCGCCGGACGCGCCCACGATCAGCATGATATTGCCGGTGCTCTTCATCGATGTGCTCAAGCACTTTAGCAGCTGCTTGAAGTCCATTTCCTTGTAAATGAACAGACCAACAATGATGGAATAGAAGCACGCGACGCCGGACGCCTCCGTGGCGGTGCAGATACCGGAGTAAATGCCGCCAAGGATGATGACCGGGGCAAGGAGCGCCCAGAAGGAGGACAGGAACTCCTTGCCCACGCGTCTGATGGAGAACTTCCCTACGCCCTTGTAGCCGCGCTTCCGGCAGATCACAACGGCAAGCACGCACACCATGGCCGCCTGCAGAACACCGGGGCCGACGCCTGCCATCAGCATCGTGCTGACGGATTGATTGGCATATACGGCGTACAGCACCATGACGATGCTCGGAGGGATCAGGGGACCAAAAATGCCGGAAGTGGCTTGCAGGGCACAGGCAAAGTCAGGGTCATAGCCATTTTTGACCATCATGGGGATCATAATACCGCCGACGGCTGCACAAGCAGCCACGCCGGAGCCGGTCATCGCCGCGAAGAACACGCTGGCGAGCACCACGACCAACGCAAGGCCGCCGGTAAAATGGCCTACCAGAGCCTGGCAGAAGGACACGATCCGGCGGGAAATACCTCCGCTCTCCATCAGGGCGCCGGCCATAATGAAGAACGGAACTGCCAGCAGAGTGAAGGTATTGACGCTTGCCAACATCTGCTGCAGGACCACAATGGGAGAAACATTACTGAACAAGGCGATATACAGAGCCGAGGATCCGCCCAATGCCAAAGCGATCGGCGCGCCCAGCAGAATGAAAATGAAGAAAGAAATAAACAGAACGGTTACTCCCATAGAGTTTCATCATCTCATCTTACTCTTTTATTACGCTTTTTTGCTTATTTTATCAGGGGATCAATACACGCGGGGAAGTTCGATCGCCTTGTTGAAGCTGAATTCAGGAGTGGGGAACGCGCCGGACAGGCTCTCGGTGTGGAATTCGTTCAGGCCCTTGATCATCTCCTCGCGGATATTGGCAAAGTGCTTGACAAACTTGGGCTTGAAGTCGCCGTACATACCCAGCAGATCCTGCGTAACCATGACCTGAGCGTCTACATCGGGGCCGGCGCCGATACCCATGATCGGAATGCTTACCGCTTCCGTCATGGCCTTTGCCACGACGCTGGGCACACACTCCACAACAATGCCGATGGCGCCCGCAGCCTCCAGTGCCTTGGCGTCCTCGATCAGCGCAACAGCGGACTCCGGGGTGCCGCCCTGCACCTTGAAGCCGCCAAAGGAAACGCTGGTCTGGGGTGTCAAGCCGATATGCCCGACCACACTGATGCCGGCCTTGACCATGCTTTCAACGGCGGGCGCCATATCCTTGGCGCCCGCAAGCTAAACGGCGTCGCAATTGGTCTCCATGAGGATGCGATTTGCACTCTCGATCGCCTGCGCCACGCTGACGTTGTAGGAGCCAAAGGGCATGTCGCCAATGACAAAGGTCTGGGGCGCACCCAGCACAACAGGTGCCGTGTGATGAATGATATCGTCAACAGTCACGCCAACCGTGCTGTTTCTTCCGAGGACAACCATTGCCATAGAATCGCCCACCAGAATGACCTCGGTCTCGCTGTCGTTGATAATAGAGGCCATCGTATAGTCATACGCGGTCACAAAGGTAAATTTACGTCCCTCGGCCTTGAACTTCTTAAAATCGGGAACCGTCATTTTTTTCTTGTTGGGGTTCATCTTATTATCCTCCGCACTCTGTATTTGTCCGCCATGCTCTTCTGGATGTCTGCAGCCAAGCAAAAGAGAAACGGTTTTGCCAGCAGCATCATGACGCAGAGCAATACTGCAACATTACTCAATGATCGCGCGATGGCTACTGTTCTTTTATACATTATCACCAGTGTCACGGGAAAAGTAAAATACTTTTCCCGTGTAAAATCATAACCTTTTAATTATGGCAGATATCGTCTTTGGCTGCTGCCTCTGCAGAGTACCAGAACCATCAGGACTGTCAAAAGAATCATCGTAATTCGCTTCATAATATTCTCCTTTGTAAAAACAGCTCTGATTGCACAATTGGCCTTATGCAGTTTATTATATCCGATAGATATAATAAACTGCATAAAAGCGCATGTCAGCCATTATTCCCCTCCCTTTTTCCCTGCCACCGTCTTGATAATGGCAAGCGGGATGCACACCGGCCCGGCCAGCATGCCCACGATCACCTTACGCATGAAGATGGTGGCCAGATCGCCGTACATAACATAATTGGCGTAGATGGTGCGGTTGACCGCCCAGTAGCCCGCGAGACAATAGACAATAAATCCGATCAGTCTCAAGGTTTCCATAAAAATTCTCCTCTCAATGTTGATACCCGCAGTATACCGGGAGCGCTGGACAACCAGTGTCCTTTTCCATAAAAAAACAGAAAAACCTCCGCCACCAGCGGAGGTTTTACAGTTATTGGGAATTATGCCATTTTTAAGGATAAAAACGGCGATAAATTTGGGCAGGGTGACACACAGTGTCCACTTAATGTGCTATACTCACTCTATAAGGGTCGTTATTCGTCGAACAGCAGAAACTTATAGGGCGGCACGTCCAGCGCAGCAGCCACGTCAAACAGCGTGTCCAGCGACACAGCCTTGTTGATGTTGGGGGCCTCCACATGGCCGATAAAGGCGGGACTCAGCTCCAGCCGTTCCGCCAGCTGTTCCTGCGTCAGACCCCGCAGCTTCCGGTAGTAGGCGATCTTCAAGCCGATCTGCTGGTATTTGTCTGCGTAAATCGATTTCATGCGCATCATCTCCTACCCACGATGGTAGCAAAAACGGACAGCAATTGACATGAGCTGACGCATATAGTATTATATCGTATAGATATAAATATGTGTTTGGTGGCGCATGAAGAGCGGAGGAAACATGGAACGGCAGTCAGAATTGAAGTCGGCACGGCTGTTGGAAATCTACTCCCGGCTGAGCCAGGGCGCCGTGCTGAAAAAATCGGAATTAGCGCAGGATTTTCATGTCACGCCCCGGAGCATCCAGCGGGACATGGAGGATTTGCGCTGTTTTTTCGCTGAGCGGCACCTGGAGCAGGACGTGATCTATGACGGGCACTTGAAGGGCTACCGCATGGTATCCCGTGATCCCCGCCGCCTGACAGACAGCGAGGTGCTGGCGGTGTGCAAGATCTTGCTGGAGAGCCGCTCTCTCCCGGCGGATGACATGCTGCCCATTCTGGACAAGCTCATCGACTGCGCCGTGCCGCCGGAGAACCAGCGGGACGTGCGGGCGCTGGTGGCCAATGAAAAGCTCCACTACATCCCGCCCCACCATGGCCAGCACATTCTGGACACCCTGTGGACGCTGGGACAGGCCGTGCGGGATCAGCGGGTCATTGAGGTGGCGTACCAGCGGATGAAGGATCCGCAGCTGGTGAAGCGCCGTATGCAGCCGGTAGGCATCATGTTTTCGGAGTATTACTTCTATCTGACCGCTTTTCTGGAGGACAAGACGGACTTCGATAACCCAGACGACCTGTTTCCCACCATCTACCGAATTGATCGTATCAAGTCGGTGAAGGTGCTGAATGAGCACTTCCGCGTGCCCTACGCCAAGCGGTTTGAGGAGGGCGAGTTCCGCAAGCGGGTGCAGTTCATGTACGGCGGAAAGCTGGAGCATATCCGCTTCCGCTATACCGGCCCATCACTGGAGGCAGTGCTGGACAGGCTCCCCACGGCGCAGGTGATCAAGACGGAGGAAAACGGCTGGCTCATCGCGGCAGAGGTGTTCGGCAAGGGCATCGACATGTGGTTGCGAAGCCAGGGGGAGTATGTGGAGAGGGTAGAATAATACTGTGTGAGTACAAACAAATTATCAAATAAATGAAAGGAAGTCTGTGTTATGAAAAAATTGACCAAAGCATTGCTTGCCATCGGAGCTGGAGCGGCATGTGTGGCGACCGGAGGCTTGGCTGCACCCGCAATCGGAGCGGCAATCGGCTTGACTGGCACCGCAGCCGCACATGTGGTGGCAGGTACTGCGGTTGCTGCACAAGCGGCTGGCGCAGCAGTAGCGGCAGAAAAAGCCAAGGAGAAAAAGGAAAAGTAAGGAGGAAAAGAAAATGGCGAAGGTAGATCCTGATATTCAGAGAGCGGTCGATGAATATAACAGTGCGTATCAAGATATTTGTAGCAGCGGAGAGAGCCTTTATAATACACGAGTGAAGGCGGCGAAGACGATCAACGATGTGGAGGATCTGGTCAACAGCATTGCGAACCACCCCAAGACATTTGATACCGATATCGGCGAGATCAAAACGAACCGGTTGAAGTTTGCGGATGCACAGAGAATCGCTCAAGAAGAGTTTGACAATGCCAAGAAAGGCGCAACCGGAGCAATTGCCGGTGTGGGAGCTGGCGCGGCAATTGCTGCCGCGGCGCCCAGTGCCGCCATGTGGTTTGCCACAACCTTTGGCACCGCTTCTACAGGTACGGCCATTTCCGCATTGTCTGGTGCGGCTGCGACAAATGCGGCGCTGGCTTGGCTGGGCGGCGGTGTAATTGGTGTTGGCAGCGGCATGGCTGGCGGCAGTGCGCTGCTTTCCTTCCTCGCCGGCCCTGCTGGCTGGATCATTGGCGGTGCAACGCTTCTCACAACGGTGGCCGTGACGCACAAGAAAAAGAAGAAATTGGAGGAAAAGAAGCAGAGCGAGTTGAGAAAGATCAAAGAGGCAACGACGTCTGCTAAGACGACACGCAGCAAGATCATACAGCTGCATACACAGGTAGCCGAATTATATAGTCCGCTAATGACAAAGCAGTACCAGCTCCGGCAGATTGCTTACGGCGCGGACTATCTAAGCCTAGATGACGATACGCAGCTGGCACTGGGTGCATTGGTCAACAATACACTAAGCCTGTCGAAAAAGCTGAGTGAAACCATCAGCTGATAAGTGATATGAATGCGGAACAAATCGTAAAAAGCGGACAGGAACAGGCGGTTGCATCGTGGATCAACTACTTGAATCAGGTTCGGCTTGATGCATTGTATGACGCCTTGCAGCGGCAAGACGTCAATCTGGAGCAGGCGCTGGCCACGCTTGATGAAGCGCAGAAGCAGATTTTTGAGGAGATCGTGCTGCGCGACCGCGGTGGCTTAAAGGGTATGCACGGCTTCATTGCGGAAGTAGCCGAATGCGGCGTGCACAATGCTCGCAATTTGGTACAGGGAAACCCTACCAATACAGTATGGGTCAATGATAACGGGCCAGCTGATTTAATTCGGAAAAAGATCCAAATTCAGCAAAAATTCGTCCAATCCGGCGGCAAGCTTTCCTTGAACGCGGTGGAGGAGCATTTCAAAAAGTATCCCGACTTCCTAAAGGACGGCGGGAAATATCAGATTCCCAAGGATCATTTTGAAAAGCTCCAGCGGTATCTTGCCATGACACCGGAGGAAGTGGCCCGCATATCGCCTGACAACACAGAGGGCTTGTCCTCTAAGCAGGGGCAGTGGGTGCAGGACTTCTTCAAAAATAAGGGGATATCCCCCAGTGATATTGAGGCGTCACAAAATACATACGCTGATGTGCAGGCCGGAAAATACGAGCAGCGGCTGGACGAGGTGCGTGACGAGATCAAAAAAGAGGATCATGAGCAGCGGGAGACGGCTTATGAAAACAGCAAGCCCACTCTTGCCGAAGGCGCGAAGGCAACCCTTGTGGCGGCTGCGATCGAAGGCGGCACAGTACTTGTAACAGAACTCGTTAAAAAGCGGAAAGCAAAGCAGTTCAGCGAGTTTTCGGAGGACGATTGGCAGGAGATCATCCAGAAGACAGGGAAAGGCACTCTGCGCGGTGGTGTGCGCGGCGGAAGTATCTATATTTTAAGTAACTTTACCGCAACGCCTGCCGCTGTTGCCAGCGGTCTTGTCACGGCAGGATTTTCCGTGGCCGAACAGGCACACCTTTTGCGCAAGGGTGAGATCACAGAAAAAGAGTTCCTTGAAAACACGCAGATCGCGTGTCTCGATGCGTCTGTCAGTGCGTTATCCTCGATGATCGGTCAAGCGCTGATCCCCATTCCCATACTCGGCGCTGTGGTAGGTAATACGGTAGGAACGGTGCTTTATCAAATTGGAAAAGGCAACCTGAATCAAAGAGAGCAGCAGATCCTTGCCGCCTATGCCGAGCAGCAGAGAGTCCTTGACGCGGAACTCGCGGCGCAGTATCAGCAATGCATTGAGACGCTGAATCGGGAAATCGAAGTGTATATGGTGCTGCTGGATCGCGCGTTTATCGAGGATGCTGTTGAAGCGTTTAAGGGATCGGTGGCACTTGCGCGTCATGTGGGCGTGCCCGAATCTGATATCTTAAAAACCAAAGGAGAAGTTGATTACTACTTTGTTGGGTAAGGAAGGGAGTTTTATGGCAAATAATAGACTTGTTTCCCATACGGCAGACCGTGCCGTGCGTGAAACGATACAGAAGAAAATTGATGCGAAGATCGATCAAAAGCTTCAGAAAAGCGATGCAAATAAAGCAGCAAGTGCATTTGAAGCATTGAAAAGGATCAAGTCTGCACTGGTGGACGGCAGCGGCATATTGTAGTATTAAGCGCATAAAGAAAGGGGCCGAACGGCCCCTTTCTTCGTTTCTCACTCATCCATCATCCACCTTGCCACGCAGTCGCCCTTTCTCGGCAAATACTCGATCCGCTTCAGGGCGCTGATGTAGTACTTCGGCAGACGCAAGGTGCAGCTGAGATAGCGCTTCAGTTCTTCCGGCATGCCGCAGCGGGCATATTTGCCCTTGCGCACCGCCTCCATGATCTGCCAGGGGATGCCGTTCTCGGCGCGGGCTTTGGGCGGCGTGTGCCGGCGGATCAGGTCATACACGTCCTCGCGGAAAGCGATCACGTCCAGAAAGTCAATCTCGCCCCGGTGAATAGCTACCTGTTCCGCCCGGCTCCACGCGCCCTCCGCCAGATGCAGGCCCATGGCCTTGATGTGGTGGTAGGTGGTCGTCAGCGGCGGCAGGCCCTCCAGTGCCGGGGCGTTGTCCTGCAGCGCACCGATCTCGATGATTCCCTGCTGACCGTCCGACTGGACGAGCCGCAGCGCGGTCAGCTCTTCGTCGCTGTAGGGCTCCACCGTGAGAGTCCCGTTCTCGTCCATGCACTGCCAGTAGTCCGGAATGAAGTCCGTCACCAGCTGCCGCATCTCATTGGGGACGCGAAGACTGATATCCGGCAACCGCATAGCCAGCGAGCGGCTGGAGAGTCGATGGCCGTCGCCCTCCATGCTGCCGCCGCAGACTGGGCAGACGGCGTCCGGCATGTCCCAGCCATCCTCGTAATGGTCACAGTTGAAGGTAGTATAGTGACAGTTGTTGCAGCGGTAGTGAGGCGGCAGGGGATTCACCGATGTGGCGCCCAGCAGGCAGGCCAACAGCGAGTCGTTGGTACTGCCAAGAACCAGCACATTCTCCGGGCCGAACTCCTGCCGCAGTGCCGCGACGCACCGCCATAGGGGCATCCATGTGCTGCGGCCCACCAGCCGCATTTCTTCCGCTAAACGTCCATAGACCCTCTCAGACTTCCCCGCGCCGTAATACTCCTCCACCAGCTTCACCAGCAATGATTTTTGCATGATACGCCCTCCTTTGTTGTGGTAAGGCGTAGTATAGCAGAGAAGGTGGACAGAGAGTGTCGCTGGCAGAAAAATATTAAGGTAACACCGCACAAATACAAAATATACTTTTCACGACAGTAACTCTGCTAAAAGATAGGGTGTTGCCCTGTATTTTGGGCCGCAGGAGCGCACTAATTCAAGCTGCCAGGCAGGGCCTGTCAGCCAGGATCAGATTCGCTAA
>ERZ824978.3602-NODE-3602-length-11378-cov-10.357679_pt1 | contig 11378 bp, 12 predicted proteins | sample MGYA00519860_ERZ824978 | MGnify/ENA primary metagenome ERZ824978 (study PRJEB31778, sample SAMEA3449184) | human gut metagenome | biome: human gut; feature: human-associated habitat; material: faeces | place: United Kingdom | collected 2010/2012 ... | reverse complement strand
CTGAGTAATTTCTTATTCAATTAGTGCGGGGGTTGTTTACCGCTTCAACCGGGCTCCCAGCTGAGCTATACCCCCATATTCTGTTATGTCAGCACCGCCGACTTGCTTAATATAGCAGATGCCGAGGGAAATGTCAACCCCTTATTTTGCATTTTTTGGGATTTTGCAGGCAGCTTGTCGGAAAAGTCCGTTCGGACTTTTCTGACAAACCGAGAGGAGACCGGGACACCGGCCTCCTCCTATTTGCAGCATTACACCTTCAGCTTATCCTTTTTAACCTCGTTCAGGCTGGCCACCACCATACCCGTCAGTGCAAACAGAGCGATAACGTTGGGCAGCACGATGAGGTTGTTGAACATATCCGTCACTTCCCACACGAAGTCGCTGCCGGACACCGTGCCCAGGAAGATAAACACCAGGGCGATGACGGTGTAGATCGCGCTGCACAGCTTGCTGTTCTTTTTGCCGAACAGGTAGTTGGCGTTGATCTTGCCGAACAGATTCCAGCTGAGGATGGTGGAGAACGCGAAGAACAACAGGCAGATGGCCACGAACTTCGCGCCCAGGCTGGCGCCGAACACAGAGCCGAAGGCGGTCTGGGCCAGGTTGGTCTTGCCGATGCCGTCGGGGATGACGCCGGTGGCCAGAGGGCCGCCCTTGGTATACATCGTGCAGATAATGACCAGCGCGTTGAGGGTCAGCACCACGAAGGTGTCGATGAACACACCGATCATGGCCACCACGCCCTGATCGTGGGCGTGAGCCACGTTGGCCTGTGCGTGGGCGTGGGGCGTAGAGCCCATACCGGCCTCATTGGAGAACAGGCCGCGCTTTGCGCCCTGGCTGATGGCGGTCTTGAGTGCGTAGCCGAAGCCGCCGCCGATGATGGCCTGGGGCTGGAACGCGTACTTGAAGATCATGCCGAACGTGGCAGGAACGTATTTAATACGGGCGCAGAGGATCACCAAGCCGCCCAGCAGGAAGATACCGGCCATGATGGGGACGAGCTTCTCGGTAACGGCAGCCAGCCGCTGCACGCCGCCCAGGAAGATGATGGCGCAGATGATAACGAGAATGATACCCATGACCCAGGAGGGCACGCCGAAGGCCGTCTCCATGGTCGAGCCGATGGAGTTGGACTGCACCATGCAGCCCATGAAGCCCAGGGCCAGAATGATGGCCACGGCGAAGAAGCCGGCCAGGAACTTGCCGAAGCCGCCCTTGAACGCGGTGGTGATGTAGTACACCGGGCCGCCCTTGATGTTGCCGTCCGGCTCAACGATACGGGTCTTTTGTGCCAGCGTGGCCTCGGCGTAGATGGTGGCCATGCCGAAGAAGGCGATGATCCACATCCAGAAGATCGCGCCGGGGCCGCCGGTGAGGATCGCGCCGGACGCGCCCACGATGTTGCCCGTGCCCACTTGGGCGGCGATGGCCGTGGCCAGCGCCTGGAAGGAGGTCATACCGCTTTTCTGCGCGCCGCCCCGCAGGTTCATCTCGCCGAAGAACTTCCTCATGCCCTCGCCGAAGCACCGTACCTGCACGAACCGGGTCTTGATGGAGTACCACAGTCCCACGCCCATCAGCAGGAAGATGAGGATGTAGTTGGACAGATACTCATTGATCTTTGCCACAATGGGGAACAACACACTTTCTACCATACGCTTTTTCTCCTTGCATAAAAATAGAGCTGCCGGAAAACGGCAACTCTGGAGAAGCACGACAACAAGCGAAACACTCGTCTGCTCCGTCCTTTTGCCTGAGAGATTCGGCGCTCACGCGCCTTGCACCTTCGGCACCCAACCAAATGGGTTTCTCCAGAGTCCCCTCCCCGTCCGGTTTTTCCATTCCGAGCAGTTCATCGGGCTGTATCTAATTGATGGACGTATGTTACCACAGAAAAGACAACTTTGCAACCCCCAATTTGAATTTTTTATGAATTTGATTTCACTTGACAATATCGTAAAACGATGTTATAAATATCGTAGAACGATAACAGGAGGTGACGCCATGCCCCGGAAAACGCTGGACACCCTGTCCGAGCCTATGTTTTACGTTCTCATGGCCCTGCGGCATCAGCCGCTGTGCGGTGCGGACATCGCCCAGTGGGTCTCCGCCCGGACGGAGAAGCGGCTGGCCCTCGGCCCGGGGACGCTCTACACCATCCTGGGCAAGCTCACCGACGAGCAGATGATCCGCGAGACAGCGGTGGAAGGCCGCAAGCGCACCTACACCATCACCGAGGACGGGCAGCGCCTGTATGATGGCGAGCTGGCCCGCCTGCGGCGCTGCGTCCGCGACGCGGACAGAGAGGAGGACACGCCATGCTGAAGCTCATGCCATACGAGCCCTACGAGATCGACGCCCTGGAGAGCTGGCTGGACGAGCAGGCCCGGAAGGGCTGCTTCCTCAGTCAATCCCACGGCAAATGGCTGCAATTCTACCGTGACGCGCCCCGCCCCCTGCGCTGCCGCATCGACGTGAAGCCCGATCCCGGCTACCACGAGGACCGCGTCGCCGCGTTCCGGGACATGGGCTGGGAGTACGTCTGCGAGCTTTCCCCGCAGCTGGACGTCTACACCTGCGGCGACCCATCCGTCCCCGACCTGAACACCGACGAGGACACGCTCCACAGCGTGCTGGACGGCCTGCTGCGTAAAAAGCAGACCGCCAACGTGGTAGCCGCCCTGCTCCTTGTGCCATACGTCTACTTCGTCCTTGTCCTGCCCGTCCTCCGCAGTCATTACACCGGCCTGTACGATATGCTGCTGGGCGGCTACCTCTTTCTCCTGCCCGCCCTGCTTTTGGTGCTGGTCTGCTGGCTGACCGCGCTGATCCGCGGCTTTCTGGATGCCCGGAACGCCCGCCGCCGTCTGATGCTCCACCGCACATACCACACGGAAAAGCGGGTGAAGCGGCGGCAGCTATGGGCCGCCCTCTCCCTGCTGGCGCTGGCAGCCGCCCTCTGCTGTCTCTTCGCCGCCAGCCGCTCCTACAGCTCCTCCACCGATCGGTATTTCGACCCGGCGGATTACCCCGGCCCGACCATCACCCAGGTGTTTCCCGACCAGTTGCCGCCGCTGCCGGAGAGCGGCCCTTACTACTTGCGGGTTCACGATTTTGCCTTCCGCTCCGGCGGCCTCGTGTACGACGGCGTCAGCCTGCGGCAGTCCCGCTCCCGGGACGGCGGCCAACTGCTCTATGTATACGACATGGATCAGATGGACATAGCCTTCGCCTGGCTGGCGGCGGGCTATGTTCAGGAACAGGCCGACGCCCACAGCGGCCAGCCCGTCACCGTGTCCGGCTGGTCCGCCGCCTATCTCTGCCGCTGGCCCACCGAGGACGGCACGGACGAGTACCAGCAGCTCCTGCTGCTGGACACGCGCACGGTGTGGAGCGTCCTGTATGCCGGCCCGGATGACCTGTCCGCCGCGCTGGACGTATTTGCAAAATAAGCGCAAAAAGAACCGCCCGAGGGCGGTTCTTTTCCTTATTTCAGCACGAACGTCATCTCCACCGGCTCGTGGTCAGAATACGCAAAGCCCGTTCCGATGACCTGGGCCTCCCGCACCTCCACATTGGCGGACACCAGGAAGCCGTCCACCGTCAGCACATACTGCCCCGGGTGGTACGGCCCGTCGGCGTTGCGGCAGGACGGCACGGGGTCGCTTTCGTCCAGCGGCGCTATCAGTGTAATGTCCACGCCGTCGAACGCCTCGTCCGGGATAGGCTGCGCCCAGGAGTATTCCACGTCCGCCTCGCCGAAGTACACGGAGGAGTCCCCCAGCAGATCCTTGTTGAAGTCCCCGCCGGCCACGCACCAGTTCCCCGCCTCGTACTCCGCCTGCATATCCGCCAGCAGCAGCTCCAGCTGCTCCGTGGCGATGCTGCCGTCACTGGTGTAGGCCGACAGGTGCAGGTCATACAGCACCAGTTCCCTGCCGCTCTCCACAGGAATACGGCTGACGGAGTAGCAGCGATCCAGGTCCAGCAGCTTCATGAAGCCGCCCTCCACCGGCAGCTCCACCCGCTCCGCCGCCGTGATGTCCGCCCGGGAGAACGTCAGCAGCCCGGATCGGGACGCGCCGTGGGGGCTGTTCAGCGGGTACATAAGGTACGGCGAGTCGTAGTTCTGGGCGAACACGCTGCACTTGTCGAACAGCGCCGCGTACAGCGCCTCCCGCTCGTCCAGCTGGTACGTGCGGGTAGACCCGATGTCCACCTCCTGCAAGAGATAGAAGTCCGCCTGCCGCTCCTTCAGGAACGACGCGATGTTCTGCACATTGGCCGTGACGCGCTCCCTGCTCCACGCCCGGGACTCCGCGCCGCCGTCCATGAAGAAGCCGTAGTCCGGCTCATAGGCACCAAAGCCGATGTTATAGGAGATCACGGTGTACGGCTGTCCTGTCTGCACCGCGGCATCCGCGTCCGGTGTATGCAGCGGCGTCAGCTCCATATCGCCCAGTCGGTGGTAGTCGATAAACACATAGGCCACGTAGCCGCCGATCAGCAGCACCATGGCCAGCACCGCGCACAGCAGCGCTTTGACCCATTTTTTCACGTTTCGAGCCTCCCTCGGTTTACTTTTTTCCGGAATTATAGTATACTCCCTTTGAACGCATTTGAAAAGAGGTATCCGTCTTGAAAAAGATCGTCATTCGCTTCAATGCGCCGGTGATCCTCGCCTTCGCCCTGCTGAGCCTGATCGCGCTGCTGCTGGGCAAGTGGACCAACGGCGCGACCACCACCCAGTTTTTCTCCGTCTATCGCTCCTCCCTGTCCGATCCGCTGACATACGTCCGCTTCTTCGGCCATGTGCTGGGCCACTCCGGCTACGAGCATTACATGGGCAATATGCTGCTGTTGCTGCTGGTCGGGCCGGGCCTGGAGGAGAAATACGGCAGCGGCACGATGGTCTGGACCATCGCCGTCACAGCGCTGGTAACGGGCCTGGTGAACTTCATTTTCTTCCCCAACACCATGCTCCTGGGCGCCAGCGGTGTGGTGTTTATGATGATCGTCCTGTCCTCCTTCACCGCCATGCGGAAGGGTGAGATCCCCGTCACACTGATCCTGGTGGTCATCTTTTACTTAGGCGGTGAGATCATTGACGGCCTGTTCAAGCGGGACAACATCTCCCAGATCACCCACATCGTGGGCGGCCTGTGCGGCCTGGTGTTCGGCTTCACCATCCGCCGGGGCAGGAGGTAAACGGCCATGTATATCGCCATCGGTATCGCCGCAGCGCTGTTTACCGCCGACCGGGTGCTGAAGTATCTGTCCCGCACCGGCAAACTGCGGTATGAAGGCCGGCTGCTTCGCCTGACCCATCTGGAAAACCACGGCTTTTTCATGAGCTTCGGCCAGCAGCATCCCCAGCTGGTACGCTGGATGCCCTGGGTCGTATGGCTGCTGGCGGCGGCGTGCCTGCTGCCCCAGCTGTCCAGGCGTCCCTTTGCCTCCCAACTGGGCATCTCACTGGTGCTCTCCGGCGGTGTCAGCAATCAGTATGACCGCCTGCGCCGGGGCAGTGTCACCGACTATCTCCAGTTTCCCCACCGACGAATCAAAAAACGGGCGCTGGTGTGGAATTTGGCGGACTTCATGCTGCTGGGCGGCGTGGTGCTCACCGTACTCGGCCTTCTGCGGGAGTTGATCAGGAAATGAAAAAATCGGGCCTGCGGCCCGATTTTTTATTTCTCTTTGTAGTACAGCCGACAATGGCAGTAGCCTTCAAAGTCCGGATCGGCGATTTGGTCCTTGAACTCCCTGCACATACACCTGTTCTCCTCTGTCCGGGCCAGGCGGCAGGGGCAATACCCCCCTGTCCGTTTCAGGCCCTCCCGGACGGTTTTCACGACCTCCCGGTCGTCGTTCAGGCGCACCTTCATCGAAAGTCCCTCCCTTACTCGTGGCTGTTGAACCAGTCCTCGCAGAACCTGGCGATGGCCGGCACGATGTCCTTCACGTATCGCCGGGTGGTGTTGATGCACAGGTCATAGGACTCCTTCGCACCCCACTTGCTGTCGCTGTACATCTGGTGGTGCTGGGCGCGGTTGCGGTCGATCTGCTTCATGCGGCTCTCGATCTCCTTCACCGTCAGATGCTCGCCCTCCGGGGCGCGGCGCTGGCAGCGCTCAACCTTGGAATCCTTGTCCGCGTAGACGAAAATGTTCAGGGGCTTGTAGTCCCGCAGGATCACGTCGGCGGCGCGGCCTACGATAACGCAGTCACCCTGCTTGGCAAAGTTCTCCACGATCTGCCGCTGGGCCACAGCCACCCGGATGGGCTGATCCATGACCTGGAAGGGCTGCATACCGAACCGGTGACCGATGGTCAGCGGATAGGCCGCCTCGATGCTCTTTTCCGCCACATGGGCCACATAATCCTCGTTGAATCCGTTCTCCTTGGCGATCATCTCGATGATCTCATGGTCATAGCAGGGGATGCCCAACGCGCCCGCCAGACGCTTGCCCAGCTCGCGGCCACCCGAGCCAAATTCACGGCTGATGGTGATGATACGGTTCATAATACGACCTCCTCACAGTTATACAGTTATGTTCAGTATTGATAGCAGCTCCCGCCCACAAACTCACGAACGATGGAGTTCAGCGGCACGAAGGGCGTGTGCAGCGGCGGCACGGTGTTCACCACGTCCACCAGATCTGTCAGATCATGCTCCTTCATATACTCCGGCGTCAGCTCATCCTGATAGTTAGGTATCTCTCCCAGGCACTTGGCCAAAATGCACAGCTCGTAATCGTGGAAGGAGTCGATGTGGATCGCGGCATTGTCCTTGTAGGGCTGGATATAGTTGACCTCGCCCCGGTTCACGCTCTCCGCCCGCTCCACCGTCTCCCGCAGGGAGTGTCCGCGGGTGTTGTAGTCGCGGATGAGCCGCCGGGCCACCCGGATCTGCTCCGGGCGCACCACCCGGTCCTTCTTCGTAAGGATGCGGGTGCGGGGCGCCACATACACGCCGGTGGCCGCACCGCGGATCTTGTCGAAGATCAGCGGGTTCAGCATATGAATGCCCTCGGCGATGACGATGCAGCCCTTATGGCCCTGCATCTTGTTGTATCCCCCGGTATTGCCGGTTTTGAAATCATACCACGGGATATCCACCTCTTTGCCGTCCATGAGCTGCCCGATGCAGGACACCAGCAGGTCCACGTTCACGCAGTATGGGGACTCCCAGTCGGTGGCCTCCTGCGGTCTCTTATCCAACGGCAGGAAAAAGTTATCCATACTCAGCAGACATACCTGCACACCCAGGTTCTCCAGATAGTCCTTCAGCCGCATGGCGGTGGTGGTCTTGCCGCTGCCGGACGGGCCGGTCAGCGCCACGATAGGCCGGCTGCTGGCGGACAGGATGCTGGCCGCCGCTGCGGAGACCTTGTCGTGAAACACCTCCTCGCAGCGCAGAACGAACTGTGTCTCGTTGTTCATCGCCTCGTTGATGTTTTCCAGGTCGATAATGCGCATAGCATCGCTCCTCAACAAATCAAATTTTTAACGATGGTATTATACCACTCTTTTCCCCTTACGTCAAAGGGGCAAAGACGCAAAAACGCCACGGACGCGCCAAAGCCCGGAAGCAGCTTTTTATACAAAACCGCGACCCATGAGTCTGTGATAAAAGCACCCCCACCGGGGTGCTTTTTCTGCTGTCATGCCACGGGGAAGATAAACTTCAGTGCCAGAAAGACCACCACTGCAACAGGCGTGGCGATAAGAAAGCGCCTGCAGTTTCTGTGGGCGCGCTCCGCCAGCGCCTCGTCCTCATGCTCGTTTTTCCAGCGTACATAACTCCAGCCCGCGCTCAGCAGGCAGAGGATCGGCACAAAATAAAGCCCAATCAGTGCAACGTAACCCATAGTGTCTCCTCCCGTTTATAACTGCGGCTATTATAGCATAGTACGCCGGGCAGCGTCAACCAAATCCGTTTTCTTCTCACAAGACGTCATTTCGTGTTACTTTTACCCTGTATCTTGTTGATTTCATTGAGAAAATATGGTAATATTGCTATAGTTTGCATACTCGGTGTGTTGCCGGGGATCATACCGCGCAGAGCGCGGTGAGGAAAGGGAGCGGTTTTATGAAAAAACGCATTCTGGCATGGCTGCTGGCCATGCTGACAGTGTGCTCCATACTGCCCGCAGCAGCATGGGCAGATGTGGAAACAAAAGGCCCTTGCGGTGCACAGGGCGACAATGTGGGCTGGGCTTGGTCTTCTGCCAACGACGGAACACTCACCATCGGCGGCGAGGGGGCTATGGCGGATTTTGACAGTGCTAATCCTATCAAAGCAGCTCCATGGTCACAAAACTTGAGTACACCACTGTGAATTTCGCCGGAAACATCACCCACGTCGGCTCATTCAGCTTTCCCAAATCGAAAGTCGGCAGATTTCTTGCTGTAGGCCATACTGTACGGCTTCCGAGCACCGTGACCTCTATCGGGCAGGGTGCATTCTACGGATGTGTCTATATGCAGGACGTCATTCTTCCCGCCGGCCTTACAGTATTGGAAAGTGCCGTATTTAAGGGCTGCAATGACCTGCGCTACATAACGCTCCCTGTCGGAGTCAAACGCATTGAACGCGAGACCTTTATGGGCTGTTCAAGCATGACGAACATCGTCATCCAAGCGGCAGACCTCTCCTATATCGGGACAGATGCTTTCCTGGGCTGCAGCTCCCTGACGGATGTGTATTTCCGGGGCAGCAAGGCCCAGTGGGGCAAGATTCTCGCAGGCGCGGGGAACAGCGTACTGACTACCGTCAATGTCCACTATAACTACACTGGTTCAGTCGCCCCTACGCTGGGCACGCCGGATCTTACGCTGACCCGGGACGTCCAGACAGATAAACCCTGCCTCAACTGGACTGCCGTGGAGGGCGCTTCTCAGTACGAGGTATACCGTTCTGCTACCGGCGCGGCAGACAGCTTCAAGCTCATCCACAGCACTACCAGCACTGCGTATGTGGACACCAGCGCGGTGGGCGGCACAACCTACTACTACACGGTGCGGGCTATCAACGGATTGAAATTCGGTCTTGATAGTGATCCCCAGTCCATGACTTGCCCTGCCGCTCCGGCGAGGCCCTCGCTGACTCTGACCACGGACCGCAGCGGCAAGCCGGTGCTGAAATGGACGTCAGTGAAGGACGCCACAGCCTATGAGGTATTCCGCTCCGCCACCGGTGCAGCCGGCAGCTTCTCCATCGTCCGCCGCACCAGCTATCTGACATGGACGGACGCCAACACCGAAATGGGCAAAATGTACTACTATGTGGTGCGGGCAAAGAACGGCAGCCTCTGCGGCAAATTCAGTCCGGCGCAGTCCGTCAAATGCCCCATCGTCCTCAGTGCGCCGTCCATGACGCTGGACCTCAATAAGAGTACGGGTAAGCCGGTGATTAGCTGGACCTCCGTCCCGTTTGCCACCCAGTACGAGATCTATCGCTCCGCCACCGGCGCGGATAAGAGTTACAGGATCATCCGCCGCACTGCTCTTCTGAACTACACCGATACCACCGCCGCCAGCGGCACAACGTACTATTATGTTGTCCGCGCTATACAGGGGACTTCCCCTAACATCTTCCGCGGCAGATTCTGCCCGGCCCAGAGCATCCGTTGCGCCGCCGTTCCCGGCGTACCTGACATGGCGCTGACCACGGATATTGATACCGGCCATATTGTCATCAGCTGGAGCGCAGCAGCGGACGCGGCCCAGTACGAGGTATTCCGTTCCACTGACGGCAGCAGCTTCTCCGGCGTCTGCCGTACCTCCGCCCTGACGTGGACTGACCCCACCACGGAAAACGGCGTTGCCTATTATTACAAAGTCCGCGGTATTAGCGACAGTGTCAAGGGTGCATTCTGCAAGGCACAGAGTATCGCTGTCCCCGGCGTTCCCTCCATGACGCTGTCCAACGACAGCGACACCGGCCGCAATGTTGTCAGTTGGAGCAGTGTTGCCTACGCCACAGGGTACGAACTCTACCGCTCTGTAGATGGCGAGGACTATCAGTCCATCCTCCGCGCCAACACTTTGACCTATACGGACCTTGACGCAGACTACGGAGTCACTTACTCCTATAAGGTGCGTGCCATTTATAACGTCTCCCCCGTCATGGTCTACGGTGCGTTTTGCACTCAGAACAGCATCCGGTGCATAGCCCTACCCCCTGTTTCCGGGCTGACAATGTCCACTGATGACGAGAAAGGCTTGAATGTCGCCAGCTGGGAAAGTGTTTGCGGCGCGGAGTCATACGAAGTCTATCGTTCCACAGACGGCGAAACATACCAACGCGCTGGCTCTACCCGTGAACTGACTTATATCGACAGCGGTGCATCAGAATACGGTGTCACTTATTACTATAAAGTACGCGCCCGGAGCGGCAAGATTGTTGGCAATTTCAGCAAGCCACAGTCCATTGTATGCGCCTTCAAGATCATTGCCGGCGGCACATTGGATGGATATGATGGACAATGGACACTGTACGGCAATGCTACGTTGATTATCAGTGGTCGTGGAGAGCGGTTGTTCTGGCCTTGGATACCCGATATACCCTGGTATGCATACCGTGACGATATTAATCGAAGCATAATCCGCGATGGTATCGCCAGCATCGGTTCCTATTGCTTTAGCAAATGCCACAATCTCACCGACATTACTATTCCGAAAAGTGTCAAAATTATTGGAAGTTATGCGTTTGAACAATGCACCAGCCTCGCCAGCATCACCATTTCGCATAGTGTCACCGAAATCGGTTATGGCGCATTTGAATACTGCAGTAGCCTCACCAGCATCACCATTCCTGACAGTATTACCGCCATCTACGCCAACACATTCCGCCACTGCAGCAATCTGACCAGCGTTGCTATTCCAAGCAGTGTTACAGAAATTGGAGATTATGCTTTCGCTGACTGCGGCAATTTAAAGGAAGTTTATTATGGCGGCAGCGAAGAGGACTGGTCAGCTGTTTCAATTAGCCCTTACAACGCTCCCCTGCGGTCCGCGACGATCCTCTATAACCAGACCGAGCCATGGCGCTGATGCACAATTGAGTCACAACCGCTTATAGCAGTAACAGCAGCCCCGCGGCGTATGCCGCGGGGCTGCTGCTTACGCTCGACCACGCAAAAAGCAGGCTGTCCATCGGACAGCCTGCTTTTGTTTTGAAAGTATTGAACCTTACTTGGCAGCCTTGGCGGCCTTGATGGACTCAATCAGCTCGGGAACGACCTTGAACAGATCGCCGACGATACCGTAGTCAGCCACCTCGAAGATGGGAGCGGTGTCGTTCTTGTTCACGGCGATGATGCACTCGGAATCCTGCATACCAGCCTTGTGCTGGATAGCGCCGG
>ERZ824978.3601-NODE-3601-length-11388-cov-3.367687_pt1 | contig 11388 bp, 9 predicted proteins | sample MGYA00519860_ERZ824978 | MGnify/ENA primary metagenome ERZ824978 (study PRJEB31778, sample SAMEA3449184) | human gut metagenome | biome: human gut; feature: human-associated habitat; material: faeces | place: United Kingdom | collected 2010/2012 ... | reverse complement strand
GCTGACTTTAACCTGTCCTGCACGGCCTAACTGATCCATTGTGGTTTCTTTCAGATCTAATCCGAGATCTTCACTGATTACGGTACCGCCGGTCAGGATCGCGATATCCTCGAGCATCGCTTTTCTTCTTTCGCCGTAGCCAGGAGCCTTGACCGCGACAACATCCAGCACACCTCTCAGCTTATTGACAACCAGAGTTGCCAGTGCTTCGCCTTCCACGTCCTCCGCGATGATGAGGAGTTTGCGGCCCTGCTTCATAACCTGTTCCAGCAGCGGAACCAGATCCTGAATATTGGTTACCTTCTTATCTGTAATCAAGATCAGCGGATTTTCCATCACAGCTTCCATCTTTTCGGTGTCGGAAACCATGTAAGCCGATAAATAGCCCCTGTCAAACTGCATGCCTTCCACAACATCTAAAGTTGTGCCGAGGCTCTTGGATTCTTCTACTGTGATAACACCGTCCTTGCCTACCTTTTCCATAGCCTGTGCAATCAGTTCGCCGATGTTTTCGTCAGCAGCGGAAACTGCTGCAACCTGTGCGATGGATTCCTTGGTTTCAACCGGTTTTGCAATCTTACCGATTTCTTCAACCGCTACATCAACCGCGCCCTGGATACCCTTCTTAAGTTCCATTGGGTTAGCACCTGCTGCGACATTCTTGAATCCTTCTTTTACGATAATCTGAGCAAGCAGAGTTGCTGTTGTTGTACCGTCGCCGGCTACATCGTTTGTCTTGGAAGCAACTTCCTTAACCAGTTGTGCACCGGTATTCTGGTAAGCATCGGCCAGTTCCACTTCTTTGGCTACTGTTACACCGTCCTTTGTGATGTGGGGAGCGCCGAATTTCTTTTCGATGATTACGTTACGTCCTTTCGGGCCGAGCGTTACTTTTACTGCATTTGCCAGTGTATCGATACCTTTCTTCAGTTGGTCGCGGGCATCGATATTGAATAATATTTCTTTTGCCATAATGTTTTTACTATTTATCAGGTTTACTATTTATAAATTGATTATCCCAAAACAGCGAGTACGTCGCTTTGACGCATGATGAGGTACTTGGTTCCTTCCACTTCCAGTTCCGTACCGGCATATTTGCCATACAGTACCGTATCACCAACCTTCAACACCATTTCTTCGTCCTTAGTTCCGTTGCCTACTGCGATAACTTCACCTTTCAAAGGTTTTTCTTTTGCCGTATCAGGAATAATAATACCGCCGATTGTTTTTTCTTCTGCAGGTGCAGGGAGTATCAGCACTCTGTCTGCTAATGGTTTAATGTTCATAGTTTCTTTTGTTTTATATGTTATACAATTTATTATAATGGTAATGTTGCTTTATACAAGCGATAAAGAACTTACGAAAACCGTGCCAAAAGGCAAAGCTGTTCGTTTGGCAGATAAATGCTGACAAAATGGCAAAGGTGACCGGCTATAAAACAAGAACTCCTTACCGGCAACCGTCCGGCAAGGAGTTCTTTACTATAATATCTGTTCTGTCCGTTACCCGCAATGGAAATACTTCTCAACCAGTTTCAGCATCTCTTCCGGACTATCCTGCACTTCGCTACGCAAAGTCCTATCCTCATAAGCACGCAACTTACTGATAATCCCGTCAATCATGGCAGGGCTGAAGACGTTGTATTTCTCGAAAGCGGCACGCTGTTTTTCCAGACAATCGGCAGAAGCGACACAACTGTCGGGCAACTGAGCCAGTTGTTTCAGTTTATCTTCGTTTTCTTTCTTGTGGATATTTACGTTCACGTAAGTCCTATCCGCAATTTCCAAAGCATCCGGCATCTCAAAACCGCAGCGGCAAGCTACTGCCAGTCCTGCAATCAGTTGGTACAAATCGGCTGAACCGTCCGGTGAACGCATCTCTACCGTCTGCTTTTGAGTGGTGTCGTAATTGCTCGGCGCTTCCAGAGGATTGGCAATCATGCACATATCGGTCTTTGCCGACCATCCCAACGGCACACGTACCAATACGGAACGGTTGCGGTCGCCCCAGCAGATATTGGTAGGCGCTTCCTGATGAGGAACAAGGCGGAAATAAGAAGTAGGATTCGTATTGCCGAATGCGGTAATGGAAGGAGCCAGCTCCATCATTCCCGCAATTGCCTTGCGGGCCGTTTCGGAAAGTACGCCGTCTTTCAGCATCTGATTCTTTCCGTCCTTCATGATGCGCATGTGAATATGCAATCCGGAACCGGCCTTTCCTGCCGTTATTTTCGGAGCGAAAGTGATGTCGTATCCATATTGGTAAGCAAGGTTACGGATAATCCATTTGGCAATCATCAACTGGTCGGCTGCCTGCTCGGCACGTACCGGCAGAAATTCGATTTCGTTCTGCTCGTATATCTTACCGTCAAGGGTGAAGTTTCCCACTTCGGAATGCCCGTACTTAATTTGTCCGCCGGTTTGTGCAATGTACGCCATACACTCGGTACGGAATTCATTGAACTTGGCATACGGAGCAGACTCGTGATAACCACGCTGGGCGGTAGCCGGGAACATGCCGCTGTCTTCCGAAATGACGTAATACTCCAATTCGCCCATAGCCTGGAACTCCATACCGGTTACTTCCGTAAATGCCCGGCACGCCTTGCGCAGAGTGTGTTCGGGAGAACTTTCCAACGGTTCGCCGTCTTTATTGAAGAAAGAGCAGAGCATGGAAAGCGTAGGCTGCTCGGCAAACGGATCTATAAAAGCCGTACAGAAGCGGGGTATTACATATAAATCGCTGCTGCCCGCTTCAATGAAAGGAAACAGGCTGGAACCGTCCACACGCTCCCCGCACGTAAGTATCGCATCGAGATATGCGGCATCGTTAATGACAAAGTTCAAAGTTTTCAACCGCCCGTCGGCAGCAGGATACATGAAGTTCACCATAGTGATTCCATTCTCCTTTATATAAGAAACGATGTCGGCTTTTGTAAATTCGGAAGCCGGTTTTTGAAGCTTGGCCACCAACGGATTGGCATGCATTGAGAAATCTTGTTCCATGATTCTGGTTGTTTTTAGTTGATGATACGGTTAACAAAACATGTCCGTATTAAAAGTTTGGAACACGGACTCACAAATATACAAAAAGACAGCTAATTGCAATAAACCAACTGTCTTTATTTATTCCCGATATGGATAAATATTGCAAAAAACGGATAGAACCCGACTTTCCGTTCCCTGCCTACAGAATGTCATTCCAATAAATTCTCTATGGAATAGTTTTCCCAAAAAGTCCGGGTAGAGTTCACCAGCGAGCTGCCCATATAAAGCAAAAACAACACCGCTATGACAATCATCAGGAAACTGACCAGCGCATTATGCCTTTCTTGTTTAAATTGAACGGAAACCATACAAACCTCCTCTTTTATTGTCACTGCAAAGGTAAGAGCCGAATATTACATTCCTGCAACACCTGCGTAACAAATATACAAAAAAAGGAGCACAAACAGGCTCCTTTTTAATAGTATTTCAGTTTTTATTAACTCAGTTCGCTAACCAGCTCTTCGGGGGTAATCAATTTCTGCTCTCCCGTCTCCATATTCTTCAAGGTTACCTTGCCCTCGTTCATCTCGTTTTCTCCCACCAAAGCTACAAACGGAATCATCTTGGAGTTGGCATACCCCATCTGCTTCTTCATCTTGCAGGAATCGGGGAAGATTTCGGCACGGATACCTGCCGCACGTACCTGGGTAAGCACATTCATAGAGAAGGCGGCTTCTTTCTCACCAAAATTGATAAACAGAAGCTGCGTACCGTTCACCGCTTCCTTCGGATAGAGTTCAAGCTGGTTCAGCACATCGAATATGCGGTCTGCACCAAACGAAATGCCCACTCCCGAAACACCTGCCATGCCGAATACACCGGTCAAGTTGTCATAACGGCCGCCACCGGTAATGCTGCCAATCTGTACATCCAACGCCTTTACTTCAAAAATAGCACCCGTATAATAGTTCAAGCCGCGAGCCAGCGTCAGGTCAAGCTCGATTTCGTTCTTCAATCCAAGCGCGGAAAGCGTCTTCAAGATAAATTCGCTCTCTTCCACACCCTTCAAGCCCTCTTCGCTGGCAGAAAGCACCTGCTTCAGTGTAGCGAGTTTCTCTTCGTTACTACCGCTCAACAAAATGATAGGCTGCAATTTGGCAACAGCCTCATCACTGATGCCCTTCTCTTTCAGTTCGGCATTGACATTGTCCAGCCCTATCTTGTCCAGCTTGTCAATCGCTACGGTAATGTCCACTATCTTATCGGACTCACCGATAATCTCGGCAATGCCGCTCAATATCTTGCGGTTGTTGATTTTAATGCATACACGGATGCCGAAACGCGTAAATACGGTATCGACTATCTGCATCAGTTCCACTTCATTCAGCAAGGAGTCGCTGCCCACCACATCGGCATCACATTGATAGAACTCACGATAACGCCCTTTCTGCGGACGGTCGGCACGCCACACCGGCTGAATCTGGTAACGCTTGAAAGGGAATGTGATTTCATCCCTGTGCATCACGACATAACGGGCAAAAGGTACGGTAAGGTCATAGCGCAGACCTTTCTCACAAAACTTGCTTGCGAGCTTCGCGGCATTACGGCTCAACAGTTCCTCGTCCGTCAGACCGGAAAAGTAATCACCCGAATTCTGTATCTTAAACAACAGTTTATCGCCTTCTTCACCATACTTCCCCATTAAGGTGGAAAGCATTTCCATGGAAGGAGTCTCTATCTGCTGGAAACCATAAAGATGATAAACATCACGAATCGTATTGAATATATAGTTACGCTTCGCCATTTCTACGGGCGAAAAGTCGCGGGTTCCTTTGGGAATACTTGGTTTTGCTGCCATAATCGTATCAATCATTTATAAAATCAGATGACAAAGTTACGGTATTTTATTGATTAAGAAAAAAAATGCTTTCTCCATTTAGCATGAAGAAAGCATTTTTCTATTTCTACGGAACAGAACATTCTTATTCTCTGCGTCCCATGAATATCATTATGTAGTAAACAAGCGTTGCCAATGAACCGAGCGCAGCTACCACATACGTATAAGCGGCCGAACGAAGCGCGTCTTCCGCCTGTGTATGATTGCGGGCATTCGTAATGCCGGAACTGCTCAACCATACCAATGCACGCTTGCTCGCATTGATTTCCACCGGAAGGGTGATGAAGCTGAACAGTGTAGTCATGGCAAACAGGATGATACCTGCCAGCAGCAACTGCGGAAAAGTGTTCAGCATCAGGATACCGCCCAACAGTACCCACGTCATAATGTTGGAAGCAAACGAAACCACAGGCACCAGTTTGCTGCGCATCGTAAGCGGTGCATAGGCGCGTGCATGCTGCACGGCATGTCCGCACTCATGGGCGGCAACGGCCGCTGCCATAATGCTGTTGCTGTTATAAACGCTTTCGCTAAGGTTTACGGTCTTATTGGCAGGGTTGTAATGGTCTGTCAAGTGTCCCGGAGTATGTGTTACGGTTACATCGTAGATGCCGTTATCGTGCAGCATCTTCAAAGCCACATCGGCTCCCGTCATTCCGTTGCCGGTGGGGATTTTAGAATATTTCTTGAATTTACTCTGCAGGTTCATCTGTACCAGCCAACTGACCACAGCCACCCCGATAAAGATAATCCATTGCATGCCTATCATTCCTGTTCCCATAATTTTCTTCTTTTAATAATAAATAAATGAATAATGTGTCGTTTCTGTTTGTATAACAAATTGTCTGCCAAAAATAAAGGGAAACTGCGAGCTATCTCCCGGTTCTCCTCATCTTTTAGGAAGAATTAAAGATTTACCGACATAACGGTTACAGTTTTAGCAATTCACCGGCAGCAGGCTACTCTTCCAGGTGCAGTTCGATGACTTTGTCAATATCTGTCGGGACTTCGGAAAGATAAAGCATGACACCATCCCGGCATTTCTGTATTTTCAGCGGCCGGCGGTCGGTATAACCTACAGCCTTCTTCACGCGCTTTCCATCCAAAGGCAGGAAAAGCGCTTTATCCTGCAAATCCAGAATATGCACATACAGCTTATTTCCCTTCTGCGTTGTCACTCCCCAAGGGTGAGGAGCCACACAGCCGCCACGTGTTCCGTAAATAGTTTCACCGTACACTTTCATCCACTCTCCTATCTCTGCCAGTCGCTCCATGGCAACAGCCGGCAGTTCGCCATCGGGCTGCGGACCTATATTCATCAGGAGATTGGCATCCTTACCGGCTGCCTTCACCAGATAGTGAATCAAAGTTTTTGCCGGCTTATAGTTTTGGTCCGTAATCTTATATCCCCACATGCCATTCATTGTCTCGCACGTTTCCAATGGCAAGTTACTGACACCTTGTCCGGAAAGTCCCGCCTTATTCTCACCGGGCAAATCACGCTCAAAAATCTGTATATCTTCTCCCTCGAAAGGTGTCCGGTGATGATTATTACCAATCAGACAGGCAGGTTGCAGGCGGTGTATCAACGCATATTGCCCGGGCAACTGCCAATCGAAACCGGGATTCCGGTCCTGATCCCACCAGCCGTCGAACCATATTGCGCCTATTTTCCCGTAACCGGTCAGCAACTCCGTCAACTGGTTGTTCATAAAAGCGTAATAGCTATTCCAGTCTCCCGAAGGATCCGGACGTCCGGTTCCACACCCCGTACGCCCCTGCGGAGCATCCTCACGATACCAGTCTATATGTGAATAATACAGATGCAGGCGAATCCCCTGCTTATGACATTCATCCGCCAATTCTTTCAGTACATCCCGCCTGAAAGGAGTAGCATCCACAATATTATAATCGGAATAACGGGTATGAAACATGGAAAAGCCCTCGTGATGCCGCGAAGTGAAACAAATATATTTTGCTCCGGAAGCCTTGATAGCTGCCACCCACTTGGCTGCATTGAACCTGGAAGGATAAAATCCGCCCGCCAATTTGGCATATTCTTTATAATTCAGGTTATTATTGGTCATGGTCCATTCTCCGGTTGCCAACATGCAGTACAGCCCCCAATGGAGGAAAATGCCGAATTTGCTGTCCCTGAACTCCTGGCGCGACTGCAAGTTTTCTGCCGTAGGCTGATAAGGTTGCGACCTCCCGGAAGAGCAGAGAGAGAACAGAAGCAATAATGAGATAATACGTGTTTTCATGGTAATAAATAAAAAAAGTACGGGTTACCCGAATTTATACAGTCCGTTATCGAAGCCACAAAATTCGCGTAACCCGTACGTAAGGTTGTCTATTTGTCAATCTATGTTATTCCTCCGTATAGCGTTCGATGGTCTGTTCGCGGTCGGGACCTACAGATACAATCTTCACAGGCACACCGAGCTGTTCTTCCAGGAACGACAGATAAGCGTTGAATTCTTCGGGGAATTCGTCTTCGCTCTGCATCTTTGTCATATCCGTCTGCCAGCCGGGCAATTCCACGTACACCGGTTCCACGCCTTCGATATCGAACGGGAAGTAATCGATTTCCTCACCGTTGACCTTATATGCCACACAGGCTTTGATTGTTTCGAATGAGTCGAGCACATCGCTCTTCATCATGATGAGCTTGGTTACGCCGTCTACCATAATGGCATATTTCAAGGCTACCAGGTCAATCCATCCGCAACGGCGCTTACGTCCGGTTACCGAACCGAATTCATGTCCCAGCGTACAAATCTGGTCACCGGTCTTGTCGAACAGTTCCGTCGGGAACGGACCCGCACCCACACGCGTACAATATGCCTTGAAGATACCGTACACTTCGCCAATCTTATTGGGAGCTATGCCCAAGCCCGTGCAGGCTCCTGCACAAATGGTATTGGAAGAAGTGACAAACGGATAAGAACCGAAATCAATATCGAGCATCGTACCTTGCGCACCTTCGCACAAAACAGACTTTCCGTCCGACAGCAGACCGTTTATTTCATGTTCGCTGTCCACAAACTTGAACTGCTTCAGGTATTCGATACCCTCGAACCATGCCTTTTCCAGCTCGCTCAAATCATATTCGTAATTCAAGCCTTTCAGGATTTGTTCGTGACGGGCTTTGGCAACAGCATACTTCTTGTCGAAATCGTGCAGGATATCACCTACGCGTACACCGTTGCGGCTAATCTTGTCCGTATAAGTAGGACCGATGCCCTTGCCGGTAGTTCCCACTTTGGCATCTCCTTTTGCAGCTTCATAGGCAGCATCCAGAATGCGGTGCGTGGGCAGGATGAGGTGTGCTTTCTTGGAAATATGCAAGCGTTCCTTCAAATTATGACCGGATGCTTCCAATGCTTCCGCTTCCGCCTTGAACAGCGCCAGGTCGAGCACTACCCCGTTACCGATGATATTCACCTTATCACCCTGGAAGATTCCCGAAGGAATGGAACGGAGCACATATTTCTGACCTTCAAACTCCAATGTATGACCGGCGTTCGGGCCGCCTTGAAAACGTGCCACTACATCGTATCTCGGAGTTAATACATCAACGACTTTGCCTTTGCCTTCGTCGCCCCATTGTAATCCTAATAGAATGTCTACTTTCATTTCTCTTTCTTATGGTTATTATTTTTCTTCTTTCTTTTGTTTGCGCGGTCGCACTTGCTACACAAGCCGTACATGTACAGCGAATAATGCGTCAAGTTAAAGCGGCTCAACCTGGTATTCTCAATGGCGTGCTGCAATTCCTCGTTCTGGAATTCGGTAACCTTGCCGCACTGCGTGCAGATTTGGTGATGATGCGTATCACGGTTATAGCATTTTTCGTATTGAGAGGAATTTCCGAACTGATGCTTGATAACCAGCCGGGCATTGATAAGCAATATGATGGTGTTGTACAGCGTCGCACGGCTCACTCTGAAATTCTCCTGGTCTGCCATCAGCGAATAAAGCGTGTCAACATCGAAATGGCCGTCTATGGAATAAATAGTGTCGAGTATGGCATAGCGTTCGGGAGTCTTGCGATGCCCGTTCATATTGAGATATTCGGTGAATATCTGTCTAACCGTATCTTTCACGTTCTGACTTTCCATTTAAAGGCGCAGTTTTTTAACAGCCAACAAAGTTAAGCCTTTTTTGCGGAAAGCAAACAAAAAAAGAAAAATTAATGATGAGAATGGTAAAGTAGCCGGCACTCTATCACTTTACCGTTTTATCATAACGCTACCTCTTCCTTTACCAGATTGTAAAGCAGCCGTTCTGTCTCCGAAGAGGAATCTCCCATGCCTTCTACCCTGCGGCAAACCTGAAACGCATTTTCCTCGCTGTGCTGCATGAAACGGCGGATAGCGGTCAGCGCGGCATTGCGCACATGATAAGAGCCTGAGAGGAACGCCGATATTGCCTGGTCAAGGAATTCATTCTCCACCCGTTCGTTCATATCGCCTTTTTTCATTAACAGCCGGGCAATGGTAAGGAAACCGCAGACCTGCGTATATTCATCTTCAGCGGCAATCCAGTGAAAAGACTTCGCAGGAGCATACGGAAGATGTTGGAACAGGTTCATACAGGTAAGTTCCGCAATCTCGATGTTCCGGATATTCTCCACCCATATATCCGCTATTTCGGGCAAGAAGCTGTCGACAGGCTGGAGCAATCCCGCCAATATTTTACATTCGCGAATATCTTCTTTCCAAAGTGCCTGCGCCAAGGCATGATCTTTCCCGTAAGCAGAAGCAATACTTTTGATACGGGGCAGTTCCACGCCGAAGTTAAGTTTGTAGACCAAACCTTTCTCACGCATACTTTGAGACACAGCCCCATTCATGGAAAGGCGGAGCTGTGTTTTTATTTCTTTGAGTTGTTCTTTTAGTTCCATTAGTTTCAGAAATGAGAGTTCCGGTTATCACCTGAGGCAAAAAGCCTTTTATCTTAAAAAAGAGGTGTGTCAAAATACACCTGATGATTTTTTTAGGCACGGATTACGCGGATTACACGGATTTACTTTATCCTTTTTTCCGTTTCCGTGAAATCCGTGTAATCCGTGCCTAAAAGAAAACAATAAAATCTCTAAATTACCATTCAATCGTTCACTGAAGGCAATACCGAGTAGTCCTTGCTATAACGCAGCATCTGTTCGGCATACCCTTCATCATAAGTCACCTTCACATCGGTTATGTTGCCGTCCGCATCCGTCACAGCCTCATACTTCGGGTTGACAAAGCCCTTATACGGAGCCAGGTTCAGCTTCTTGTAACGTTCCAATACTTCCGCGTGCAGTTCCGGGTCTACTTTCACGGCATAGGACTCTACCAGTTCACGGGCTGCGTCATAGTCGCCCGTGGACTTGATACGCTGTATTTCGGCAAGTAGTTCGCCAAACAGTTCCCGTACCTTTTCATAATCATTGATTACGACATAAGTCTTTCCGTCCTTCTTCACCAGTTCCACCACTTTGTCGGCAGCACCCTTTTCATATACCCAACGGGCTATGAGCTGGCGGTTGCGCATATGTGCCTCTTCCACGTTGTTTCCCGGTTCGATACGCACAAGCTGTGTCATCAGGCCGTTCATCAGATAGGTATAGAATTGGGCCTTGTAGGCATCCGCACTCGGAGTCAGTCCCAGTTCCACCAGTTTCGGATCGGCCACATAATACAGTCCGAACAGGTCGGCACGCGCCTCTTCGATAGTAGAGCCGTAAGCCTTCAGCGCATCGGGGTCTACGCCCGGAAGCAGTTTGCCGGAACCATGTCCCAGACACTCATGCAGGTCGGTATGCAGTTCATCGGTCGTATCGGCATATTTGTCTATCAATTGCAGTTCGGCATCGCTATATACAAACTCTTCGTTGAATCCGTTGCCATGAGCCGCCTTGTTGTAGGCATCCGTTATATTGCCAATCGTTACGGATTTGGAGCCGTGATGGCTGCGGATCCAGTTGGCATTGGGCAGGTTGATACCGATAGCCGTCGAAGGATAGAGGTCGCCCGCCAGAATAGCGGCAGTGATTACCTTGGCTGAAACACCTTTCACCTTCTCTTTCTTGAACTGCTTTTCCACCGGAGAGTGGTCTTCGAACCATTGCGCATTGCTGCTGATAATCTCCGTGCGGCGGGTAGCTTCCAAATCCTTGAAGTTCGCCAAAGATTCCCAGCTTGCCTTCATGCCCAGCGGGTCGCCATAGCTTTCGGTGAATCCATTTACGAAGTCGATGCGGGAATCCAAATCCTTCACCCACAGAATGGCATAATCATCAAAGGTCTTCAAGTCACCTGTTTCATAAAACTCCACCAGCTTGGCTATAACCGCTTTCTGTTCAGGATTCTCGGCCACGCCTTCCGCTTTCTTCAGCCAATACACAATCTTCCCGATAGCCGCGCCGTACAAGCCCCCTACTTTCCACACTTTTTCCTGAATCGCCCTTTTCATAAGCGACGGATGATGGAATCGCAATGTGATATTGACACATTC
>ERZ824978.3592-NODE-3592-length-11417-cov-3.116881_pt1 | contig 11417 bp, 13 predicted proteins | sample MGYA00519860_ERZ824978 | MGnify/ENA primary metagenome ERZ824978 (study PRJEB31778, sample SAMEA3449184) | human gut metagenome | biome: human gut; feature: human-associated habitat; material: faeces | place: United Kingdom | collected 2010/2012 ... | reverse complement strand
AGTAAGTGAGCATAACTTTTTTAATGATGGACTAGAAAAAGGAATGAAAAAACGGAGCAAAAGAAAAATCAATAAAAGTAGCTAAAAAATTGTTGAAAATGAATATTCCAATAGAACAAATTGCAGAAGTAACAGAATTAACAAAAGAGAAAATAGAAAAATTAAGATAATACAAAAATAAAAAAGATAGAAATATTAATCCAATTTCATTACTATAAATTGGGAAAGGGCTCTATCTTTTTTATTTTTACTAAAAGTTAATCATTTATAATAACACAAATTTTTTGAATTTTCTCAAAAACTATGGAGAAAAACGTAAAAATATGATAATATATAAAATGGTAATTATATTATGAAGAGAGGAAAAATCAAAATGCTAGACCAATTTTCAAGAACAGAATTATTATTAGGAAAAGAAAAAATAGAAAAATTAAGTAAAACAAAAGTTGCAGTATTTGGAATAGGAGGAGTAGGATCTTTTGTAGTAGAAGGATTAGTAAGAGCTGGAGTAGGAAAATTTGTATTAGTAGATGATGACAAAATATGTTTAACAAATCTAAACAGACAAATACATGCAACAAGAAAAACAATTGGAAAATACAAAGTAGATGTGATGAAAGAAAGAATATTAGAAATAAATCCAAATGCTGAAGTAGAAACATACAAACACTTCTATCTTCCAAATTCAGAAGAAACAATACTTGATAAAAGTATTGATTATATAGTAGATGCGGTAGATACAGTAACTGCAAAAATTGAATTAGTAATGCAAGCAGATAAATTAAATATTCCTATAATATCAGCAATGGGAACAGGAAACAAACTAGACCCAACAAGATTTGAAGTAACAGATATATACAAAACAAGTATATGTCCACTTGCAAAAGTAATGAGAAAAGAACTAAAGGCTAGAGGTATAAAAAAATTAAAAGTAGTATATTCAAAAGAAGAGCCATTAAAACCATATGAAGGAATAGAAAATAGTTGTAAAAACCATTGTATATGTCCGCCTGGAACAAAAAGAAAATGCACAATAAGAAATCAAATACCAGGAAGTGTATCTTTTGTTCCATCAGTTGTTGGAATGATTATTGCGGGTGAAGTGGTTAAAGATATGATTGAGAGTGATTAACTTTTTTTATTAGAAAGCAAAATCTGGATATGAATGAAAAAATAAATCAATGGTTAGCATTCATAGATGATTATGATAGGGAGATGGTTAAAGTGGCAGAAGAGAAGAATGAAAAATTAAAAAAAGCAATGTAGGCAAAAAACTACATTGCTTTTGAGTTATTTTTAAAGTTCACAAATCATTCACAATTAAATCAAAATAAAATAAAAGAGTTATTTCATATCATCTGCTACCATTAACATTTTAAACTATTATATTTTTACTAAATTTAAAACAAAAATCGACTAAATGTTGAAAATTTTTTCAATATCTGTTATTATATAAAAGAAAAAAATAGTAGGGGAAGAAAATGATTAATATATTATTATGTGGAAACCAAAAAGTATTTGATGGAGCACTATCAGAACTAATATCAATTACAAATAAAACAAAAGAAGCAATTACATGTTATATATTTACAATGGATGTATCAAGAATAAAACCAGAATATACATGTATAGAAGATGAACAAGTAGAATTTTTAGACCAAGTGGTCAAAAATAAAAATCCAGAAAATAAAATAATAAAAGTAGATGTAACAAATATATATGAAAGAGAATTTGCAAATTGTGCAAATGAAACAGCATATTGTACACCATATACATTACTTAGATTGCTAGCTGATTTAGTTCCAAACATGCCAGATAAATTACTATATTTAGATATAGATATGATGGCAAATGGTGATATTTCTCCATTATATCATACTGATATTGAAGAATATGAATATGCAGCAGTAAAAGAAAAATATGGTAGCAAAATGATTAGACCAGATTATATTAATGCAGGAATGTTACTTTTAAACATGAAAAAAATAAAAGAAACAAAATTATTAGAAAAAGCAAGAGAATTAATAAAAAGAAAAAAATTATTATTTGCTGACCAAGATGCTATTTTTTGGAATACAACCAAGAAAAAATTATTACCAAGGAAATATAATGAACAAGCAAGTTTTAATAAAAAAGATACAGTAATTTGCCATTTCTGTAAAAGATTATTGTGGTTACCATACCCACATACAGAAAATTATAAACAATGGAATATCGAAGAAATACATAAATATTTAAAATGCTATACATTTGATAAAGATTTAGAAGAATACAAAAAATTAAAAGAACAATATATTGAACAAAAAAACAGAAGAAGTTGTGCAGTAATGAAAGGGGAAAAATAAAATGGAAAACAATTTAGAGGTAATACCAATATTTTTTGCAGTAGATGATGGTTATGTACCATTCTTAGCAGTAGCACTTCAATCATTAATAGAAAACTCATCAAAAAATTATTACTACTCAATAAAAATATTGTATACAAATATTAATGAGGAAAATAAGAAAAAAATAAATAAATATAAAAAGGAAAATGTAAATATCGAATTTGTAGATCTAAATTATTATATTGAAAAAGTAAAAGATAAATTATATACACGTGATTATTATACAAAAACAACATATTTTAGATTATTTATACCAGATTTATATCCACAATATGATAAAGTTCTATATCTTGATAGTGATATAGTTGTATTAGGAGATATAGCAGAATTATATAATACAAACATAAAAGGAAATCTAGTTGCTGCTGTTCCAGATGATAGTGTACAAACAATACCAGAATTTGCAGAGTATGTAGAAAAAGTTGTAGGTGTTGCAAGTTATAAAAAATATTTCAATGCTGGAATCTTATTAATGAATTTAGATGAATTTAGAAAAATAGATTTTCAAGGTAAATTCTTATATTTATTAGAAACAGTAAAATTTAGTGTAGCACAAGACCAAGATTATTTGAACAGACTTTGTAAAGGAAGAACTGTATTAGTAGATAGAGTATGGGATAGAATGCCTATAAAAGTCGAAGGAGTAGAGGATAAAAATCTTAAATTAATTCACTATAATTTAGCATACAAACCATGGCATTTTGATAATATTTTATATCAAGAGTATTTTTGGAAATATGCAGAAAAAACTGAATTTATAAAAGAAATAAGAGAAATAAAAAATTCTTACACAGAAGAAGAACGTTTTAGAGATATGGAACAATTCAAAAATTTAAAAGCTCTTTGCATGAAAGAAGCTGATTGTGTAGGAGATGATAGAATGTTTAGAAAATGTAATCAAGAAAGAAAACATAGAGAACATAGAAAATATAGTATAAGAAATTTGAAGAGAAATAAAGTAATAGAATCTCAAAGTAGAGAAGAAACATATGAAAAAATAAGAGATTTAGAAAAAAATGGAATTTTTGATTTAGATGTAGAACAAGATCCACCAACAATTCCATTAACACCAGATAAAGTTGATTATTTAAGAGAAAAGGGATTAAATAAAATCAAAAATATGTTAGCAAATCAGGTTGCTAAAACGCAAATAAAAGAACTAGTAAAAGATAAAAAATTAATAATAAAAGATATAAAAGGACTTGAAAATCTTGAAGAAATAAATAGTGGTGCAATGTTAACATGTAATCACTTTAATCCTAATGATTCTTATGCTGTAGAATTAGCATTTAGAAGTAATAAAAAATTTAAAAGTCAAAAGTTATATAGAATAATTAGAGAAGGAAATTATACTAATTTTCCAGGTCTTCCAGGATTTTTCTTTAGAAATTGTGATACATTACCACTAAGTGCTAATACAAGTACGATGAAAAAATTTATGAATGCAGTAGATACTATTTTACAAAGAGGAGATTTCATATTAATATATCCAGAGCAAAGCATGTGGTGGAATTACAGAAAACCAAAGCCACTAAAAATAGGAGCATATAAATTGGCAGCAAAAAACAATGTACCAGTTATTCCAATATTTATAACAATGGAAGATAGTGAAATTATTGGAGATGATGGGGAACCAGTACAAGAATACACAGTTAATATTGCCAAACCAATTTATCCAGACGAGAATTTATCAATAAAAGAAAATACAGAAAAAATGAAAGAAGAAAATGCAAAAGTTTGGAAAGAAATATATGAAGACTTTTACAAAATACCACTTGAATATACAACAATTAAAGAAGACAAGGAAACAGTAAATGAATAAAATAATATATTATGAAGATGAATTAAATGATGAATTTTCAAAGTCATCAATTGAACCTAGAATAATTGATGAAAATTACAAATATGTGCATAAAAATCCATTATGGAATTTATGCTCTTTTGTTTTACAAAATATTCTAAGTGTTCCAATAAAAATTTTGTATGCAAAAATAAAATTTAGAATAAAATATATAGGAAAAGAAAAAATAAAACCATATAAAAATGAAGGGTACTTTATATACGGAAACCATACTCAACCATTTGCAGATACATTTATACCAAGTATACCAATGTACCCTAAAAGGAACTTTCTCATTGTAAATCCAGTAAACATATCACTTAAAGGAACAGGTACACTAGTAGAAATGTTAGGAGCAATGCCAATTCCAAGTAACAAAAGTGCAATGAAAAATTTTCTAGAAGCAATAAAGCAAAAAACGAATAAAGGTTATGCAATAACAATTTACCCAGAAGCACATATATGGCCATACTATACAAAAATTAGACCATTTAAAGATGTATCATTTAAATATCCAATTCAACTAGAAAAACCAGCATTTTGTATTACAAATACATATCAAAGTTATGGAAAAAATAACAAAAAAATAAAGATTGTATCTTATATAGATGGACCATTCTATCCAAATAAAGAATTAACGCTAAAAGAGCAACAGAAAGAATTAAGAAATAAAATCTATAACTGTATGGAAGAAAGAAGCGAAAATAGTAATATAGAACATATAAAATATATAAAAAAAGTCATTTAAAAGTCACAAATATATGTTATCATACAAAAGTGGGAGAAAAGCAATGAGTAAAAATAAAAAAATGATAAGAAATTTTATACTGTTTATTTTATTAATTATATTGACATTTTATTTTGTTCTAAGAGACCAAAATATATATGAAATGTTTAATATATTAAAGAGTGTAAAAAAAGAATTTATATTAATTGGGTTATTGTGTATGCTTGGCTATTTAGTATTAGAAGCGATTAACTTAGGAAGAACTTTAAAAGCATTAAATGAAAAAAGTAATTTTTTGAGTAATTTTAAATATGCATTAATAGGATTTTTCTTTAGTTCAATAACACCTGCGGCAAGTGGGGGACAGCCAATGCAAATATATTATATGCATAAAGACAATATAAAAATCGCAAATTCAACCTTAGCATTATTAATGAATTTATTTAGTATGCAAGTAATTACAATTTCATTTGCATTTGTAAGTGTAATAATAAATCATCAATATTTAAGTTCAGGATTAGCTTGGTTCTTTGCAATTGGTGTGACATTGAATTTAATGGCTTTAGCATTATTGTTGGTAGGAATATTTTCAAAAAAATTATCAGAAGGTTTAATAAAAATTGCGATAAAAATATTAAAATTTTTTAAATTCAAAAAGATAGATAAAGTACAAGAAAAATTAGAAAAAGAATTAGAACAATATCATGGAAGTTCTAAATATGTGAAAGAAAATCCAAGTGTAATAATAAAAACAATACTAACAACAGCAATACAATTTATAATTTATTACAGCATTCCATATTGGGTATATTGTGCATTTAACTTAAAAGGATTTAATATATTTCAAATAATAACATTACAATCTGTACTATTTGCAACAGTATCCGGAATACCATCGCCTGGAGCAGTTGGTGTAAGCGAAGGCGGATTTATGTCAATATTTAAAACAGTATTTCCTGATAGTGTAATTAGTGGTTCTATGATTTTAACTAGGGGTATAAATTTCTATTTTTATGTATTGCTTAGTGGTATAGTAGTTATTGTTAGCACTTTAAAATCTAAGAAAGAAGAAAAAAATATACAAGTTGAAAAACAAAATGAAGAAAATGAGAAAGTGGAGTAGGCTTTCTCATTTTCTTTTATTAACCACACTTAAAAAGCAAAAATTAACAATTTTTTGTATCATCATCAGAAGAATTCTCACAAATTGCTGGAGGTTCTTTAAAACTCAAATACCAGCTAATACCATTTTGATTTTCATTAATATAATTTTGTCTTTCCTGTAATTCTTTAAAAGTTTTAGGAGAAGGAACAATAACTGGTTGCCCAGGCATCCAATTTGCAGCAGTAGAACCACCACTACAATCAGCCATTTGCAAAGCTTGAACAGTTCTTAAAATTTCAGGAATAAATCTTCCAACATTTAAAGGGTAAATTAAAATAGTTCTAACAATTTGTTTGTCATCAATAATAAAAACCGTTCTAACAGTTTCAGTTGAACTTACATCATTTGAAATCATTCCATATTTTCTTGCAATTTGACCACTTCTGTCTGCTATTATAGGAAATGGTAATTCAATACCAGTTCTGCAGTATATATCATAAATCCAAGCTAAGTGAGAAGGATTACTATCAATGCTTAGCCCTAAAAGTTCAGTATTCAATTTTTGAAAGTATGTATAAGCTCTAGCAAAAGCAATCATCTCTGTTGTGCATACTGGCGTAAAATCTCCAGGATGAGAAAACAAAACAAGCCACTTACCTTTATAATCATTTAAAGATTTTGGCCCAAAACTAGTAATAGCATCAAATTCTGGAGCTTTTTGACCGATTTTAACATTGCCGTTCATCATTAATTCATAATCCATAAAAAATCTCCTTTCGTTTTTTGATATAATATTAAGAAAATGATACAAATGTGAATGGTTATTAACAATTTTATAAAAACAATTTTATAAAGATAGTTAAACATTTTGTAAAAGAAAAATGACATTTAGTAAAAAATAATTATTCGTAAAGAAAAAATAATATATAATAATTAACCATAAAAAAGGAGGATTAAAAGTGAAAAAAATAGAAACCGAAAGATATGAAATAAGAATTCCGAAAATAGAAGATGCAGAAGAAATATACGAAAAATGGGGAACAGACAAAGAAAAAATGGCTCAATACAAAGAACATAAAACATATAGAAATATAATAGAAGCAAAAAGATTGATTAATGCAGTAATAGAAGAAACTGAAGATGGAATAACCTTTTGGATTATAGAGGAAAAAGAAAAACATGAAATAGTAGGCTATATAAAACTACAAGCGATGTCGTTAAAAAATAGAAAATGTGAAGTTGCATTTTATTTCTTAAAAAAATGGAGAAGAGATGGAACACCAGAAGAAGTACTTAGTAAAGTGATAGAATATATTTTTACAAAAACTATATATGAAACAGTTGTAATGAAGTATTATGCTACAATTCAAGAAGATATAGAAATATTACATAGCATTTTAACTAAAATAGGAATGATAAGAGAAGGAATTTTGAGAAATAGACTTATCAATGATAAAGGAAAAAAAATAGATAGATACATATATTCAATTTTAAAAGAAGAATGGGAAGAAAATAAAAATTAATAAACTAAATCTATTGACATATTAAAATTTTAGAAATAAAATAACATTGAAAATAATGTTAATAAAAAAGAAAAAATTGTTAACAATAAAAATGTTAGGAGGAATTAATATGGCATTAGTAACAACAAAAGAAATGTTTGAAAAATCAATGAAAGAAGGATTTGCAATAGGTGCATTTAACATCAATAATATGGAAATAATACAAGGAATAGTAGATGCTGCAGCAGAAACAAACTCACCAGTTATATTGCAAACATCAGCAAGTGCAATAAAATATGCTAGAATAAATTATTTAATGAAAATGGTTCAAGCAGCAGTTGAGGAACATCCAAATATACCAATAGTTATACACTTGGACCACGGACCAGATTTCGAAACAGCCAAAATGTGTATTGATAATGGATTTACATCTGTTATGATTGACGGTTCAAAATATGATTTTGAAGAAAATGTAGCTTTAACAAAAAAAGTAGTAGATTATGCTCATGCTCATGGAGTAGTAGTAGAGGCTGAACTTGGAAAATTAGCTGGAATAGAAGATGATGTAAATGTAAATGCAAATGATGCAATGTACACAGACCCAGCACAAGCAGAGGAATTTGTAAGAAGAACAGGATGTGACTCTTTAGCAATAGCTATAGGAACAAGCCATGGTGCTTATAAATTTAAAGGTGAAGCAAAATTAAGATTTGACATATTAAAAGAAATAAAAGAAAGAATACCAAATACACCAATAGTATTACACGGAGCATCAACAGTAATACCAAAATTAGTAGAAATGTGTAATGAATTTGGAGGAAATATTCCTGGAGCAAAGGGTGTACCAGATGAAATATTACATGAAGCTAGTATATCAGGGGTTTCAAAAATAAATGTAGATACTGACTTAAGACTTGCAATGACAGCTGGAATTAGAAAAGAATTTGCTGAAAATCCAAATGTATTTGATCCAAGAAAATATTTAGGAGAAGCAAGAGAATTAATAAAAGAAACAGTAAAACATAAAATGGTTGATGTTTTCGGTTCAGCAAACAAAGCATAAAAATAAAAAGAACACTAGAAAATTATTAACAATTTCTAGTGTTTCTTTTTATATTTTATTAGACATTTGTTGTCTAATTCTTCTTTCAGCATCTTTTTTTGCAATATCTTCACGTTTATCATAAAGTTTTTTACCTTTTCCAATACCTAATTCAACTTTAACTAAATTGCCTTTAAAATATAAGCTTATAGGAACTAAACTATAACCTTTTTGTTTAGTAAGTCCAATCAATTTATTAATTTCACGTTTGTTTAACAAAAGTTTTCTATCACGTAAAGGATTTTTATTAAAAATATTTCCATGTTCATATGGACTTATATGCATTCCAACTATGTAAACTTCACCATTTCTAATTATGGCATAACTATCTTTTAAATTAGCTTTACCGCTTCTAATAGATTTTATCTCTGTACCACTTAAAACAATACCAGTTTCCAATTTATCAGTAATATCGTAATTATGATAAGCAGTAGGATTCTTCGCAATTAAATTATCATTCTTCATAAAAAACCTCGATTCAAATAAAATAAACAAATATAGTATAACACGAAAAATCCAAAACTGCAATAAAAGTTAAAACAAACTAATCATTATCATCATGATTTCTACCATTAGTAAGTTGCATAGAATAATACCAAACCACAGCAATAATAGCAATAGCAACTATACCAAGAATAAGCCAGGTCCAAGCACTTGCAGACATTCCTCCTGACATATTAGAAGAACCAGTGGCAACTCTAGTAGTATTATAATTATTTGTTCTAGACATAGAATTATGAGTATCAGAATTCATACTATTTTCTACAGAACCAGTAGCATCTTTAGAAACATTAGAAACATCTTTTGCAGCATTTTCAACAGTATTTTCGACTCCACCAACAACATTTCTTACAGCATTAGTAACATTTTCTAAACCATCTGTAGCAAAACAAACAGTAAAAGAAAAAATTGAAACCAAAATAGTAGCAAAAGAAATTAAAAATTTTTTCTTCATGACATATCCTCCTTAAAAAATAAACGACTTAATTTTAATTTAAATCTAATAATATTATTTTAAAATTTGGACAAAATATACATGTTAAAAAAAGAAAAAAGCAGAATTTTGTAAAATCTGCCTTAATATATAAAATTTATTTCAATTTAATTAATATAGCTATAGCTAATAAAATTAGAACAATACCTACAACAATTAATAAAATATTAAGAATGTTAGATAAACTTAGTCCAGAATTAGAATTTACATTACTAACTTTTGCAGAACTTGTACTAGTAGTTGCTATATTACTGTTAGTATTTGCAGTAGAGTTATTTTCTGAAGTATTACTTTCTTTTGATGAACTATTATTAATAGAATTATTTTCATTATAAGTATTAGAAGAAGTATTACTTGTATTTTCAGATAAATTTAAGTCTACAGCGTTTACTGAAAAAGGTACTAAAGTTAATAAAAGAACAATTGCTATAACTAAAAAATTTTTAGAATTTTTTAACATTTTTAACCTCCTATTTTTTCATTTGATTTATGGTTATATAATAACACAAACAAATTAACATGTCTAGAAAAAAATTTAAAAAATATTTATTTATATAGTTATTTCTAAACAATTATAAAAACTATTACATTAAATTAAAAGACCGACAAGAATACTTGTCAGTCAAAATATTAGAGGCAATATATAGCCTACTTAGAAATAACTATTATAGGCGCATGGTCTTTTAAACCATTAGAAGAGTTAATAATAGTATTGTTACTATTATATTCTAAAGTATAGCCTAAGTCAGTTATAACATCACTTAAAGTTTGTTTAGAATAATTGTTCTCCAGCAATAGTTTTGTATTAAACATACTTCTATTGCAAAAATGTGCATTAATCGAAATCAACTCTGCTAAAAATTTTTCTTTTTCTGTTGATCCCTTATTTTTATAAACTTCTAAGAGTTTCTTTGCTTCTAACACATCAAATTCATTTGTCATAGTGTTAATTACCTCCGGTCTCATAAATAAATTTTAATGTTTATAATTAATAAACAACAAGCATTATAACACCTGTGTCGAAAAAAGTCAAAGTATGTAAGAAAAAAATAGCTAAAAAGCTATTTTTTAATTAAAAACTATTTAGAATTTTTGTTATTATTGTTTTGTCTTTCTTCATTTTGGTTATTATTGTTGTTATTATTTCTATTTTCTTTATTTTTCTTAGACATTGAAATGCACCTCCAATCAAAATCTAAAAATATTTTTACCCAAAAACAAAAAAATATTCATTCAAAAATTGTTTTTTTTATAAAAAAGATATATAATATAAAACGAATTTAGAAAATAAGCATAAAATATATAAAAATAAAAAGGAGCGCATAAAACGATGGCATATGAAAATAAAAAATTAGAAGAATTTAATGAATACATAAGATTTAGAAAAGTAGCCGTAATTGGGCTTGGGGTAAGTAATATACCTTTATTAGATTATTTATATGAAAAAAAAGCTAGAGTAACAGTTTTTGACAACAAAACAATAGATGACATTCCAAAAGAAATATTAGATAAAATAACAACATATGGATTTGAATTTTCATTTGGTGCAAACTCACTAGAAAATTTAAAAGGATTTAATGTTATATTTAGATCACCAAGTTGTTTACCAACAAAACCAGAATTAAAAGCAGAAGCTGAAAGAGGAGCTATTGTTACAACAGAAATAGAAATGCTTATGGAAATGTGTCCATGTAAAATGATAGGAGTAACAGGAAGTGATGGAAAAACAACAACAACAAGTTTAATAAATGCAATCTTAA
>ERZ824978.3590-NODE-3590-length-11420-cov-4.435988_pt1 | contig 11420 bp, 10 predicted proteins | sample MGYA00519860_ERZ824978 | MGnify/ENA primary metagenome ERZ824978 (study PRJEB31778, sample SAMEA3449184) | human gut metagenome | biome: human gut; feature: human-associated habitat; material: faeces | place: United Kingdom | collected 2010/2012 ... | reverse complement strand
GGCGAGCCGTGGCACCTGTCGTGCCACGGCGGTAAAACCCCGGCCAACTTGCTTTCCCACGAGCGCCCCCTGCGCGCCCTACGGGCGCGCAGTCCGGGGTGCAGGGGCACTGCCCCTGCTTCCGAGGTAGGCGGAGCGGACGCTTTCGCTGGCAAGAAGGGACTCGCCGCTGCCGCTTAAAATGATCCGGCCCGTTTCCATGACAAAGCCGTAATCCGCCGCACGAAGCGCCGCGTTGGCGTTCTGCTCGATGAGCAGGATCGTGATGCCGCTGTCCCGTAAACGCTCGATGATGGCGAAAATGTCCTTCACCACCAGCGGCGCAAGGCCCAGACTGGGCTCGTCCATCATGATGAGCTTGGGCCGGGTCATCATGGCGCGGCCTACCGCCAGCATCTGCTGCTCGCCGCCGGAAAGAGTGCCCGCCAGCTGCCAGCTCCGCTCTTTCAGCCGGGGAAACAGCGTGTAAATGTACTCGATGTCCTCCTGAATTTTGCGGGTATCTTTGCGAAGATACGCGCCGATCTTCAAATTTTCCAAAACCGTCAGATTGGCGAAGACCCGCCGCCCCTCCGGCACCAGCGCAATACCGCGCTCCACAGTCTTCTGAGTTGCCAGACGGGTGATGTCATCGCCGTTGTAAAAAATGGAGCCGCTCTTTACCGGCACCAGCCCGGTGATGGCCCGCAGCGTGGTGGACTTGCCCGCGCCGTTGGCACCGATCAGGGTAACGATCTGCCCTTCGTCCACGGAGAAAGAAATGCCCTTCAGCGCTTCAATGCCGCCGTAGCTGACCACCAGGTCTTTCACTTCCAGCATACTCATTCTTCCTCCACCCCCAAATAGGCCGCGATCACGTCGGGATTCGCCTGAATATCCTCGGGCGTGCCCTCGGCGATCAGTCGGCCGAAGTCCAGCACGTAGATTCGATCGCTGATGCCCATGACCAGATTCATGTGGTGCTCGATGAGAAAAATCGTCAGCTTGAAATCTTCCTTGATCTTGAGGATAAATTCGCTTAATTCGTCCGTCTCCTGCGGGTTCATGCCGGCGGCGGGCTCGTCCAGCAGCAACAGCCGGGGTTCTGTGGCCAGTGCCCGGGCGATCTCCAGATAGCGCTGCTTGCCGTAGGGCAGGGACGAAGCCTTTTCGTCCGCTACGTCCCCAAGGCCCAGCAGGTAGAGCAGATCCAGCGATTCCTGACGGATGCGCTTTTCTTCCTGCATGTTCAGGTGGAAGGCCGCCGAGAAAAGCCCCGCCTTCATGCGCATGTGACGGGCTACCAGTACGTTTTCCAGAACCGTCATGCCCTTGAACAGACGGATATTCTGAAAGGTGCGGGCCACGCCCATTTCGGTGATCTTGTCCGGCGTGTTGGAGATGAGCTTGCCGTATTCGCCGATGTGGCTTCCGGCGTAGAGCTTCTTCATTTTGCCGGTGGGATGACCCTGCGCGATGATCTTGCCCCGCATTTTCACATTGCCGTTGGTGGGCGCGTATACGCCGGTGACCACGTTGAAGGCCGTGGTCTTGCCCGCGCCGTTGGGGCCGATGAGGGCCACGATCTCGCCCTTGTCCACGTGCATGCTCAGGCTGTCCACGGCGACTACGCCGCCGAACTGCATGGTCACGTTTTCCAGCTCCAGGATGGTCTTGACGCCATTGCTCATTTCACCGCGCCCCCTTTCTGCGTTTTTTTACGGAAGAGATCTGGGAGTTCCCGGGTGCCCATAATGCCATGCCGGAAGAACAGCACCACGATCATGATAATAATGGAAAAAACCACCAGACGGAAGCCGTTGCGCAGCAGAGGCACCTCCCATGTGCCGATCATCTGCTTCTGATCCAGGAAGCGCAGCCACCATTCGGAGCAGGCAACGAACAGGAACGAACTCAGGCAGCTGCCGGTGACGGAACCGATGCCGCCGATGACCACGATCAGCAGAATTTCGTAGGTCATGGCCGAGGTGAAGCTCTTGGCCTGCACGGAGTTCTGATACATGGCCAGCATGGCGCCACCTACGCCCGCAAAGAAGGAACTGATGCAGAAGGCCTGCTGCTTGTGCCGGGCCAGATTCACGCCCATGGCCTCGGCGGCGATCTCATCGTCCCGGATGGACATGAAGGCACGGCCGTAGCTGGAATGGAGCAGCAGTACGATCAGGCCGATGCATACGCCCGCGATCAGGAAGGGAATGGTGGTGGAAAAGTAGAGCGTGACTTCTCCTTCCGCGTTTCGGATGTTGAAATCGTTAAAGGTGGGGAAAAGGCGGAGCATATTGGAACCGTTGGTGACGGCCCCCAGTTTGTCCCACTGGAAGATGGAGCGGATGATCTCCGCAAAGCCCAGCGTGGCAATGGCCAGATAGTCGCTCTTGAGCCGCAGCACCGGCAGGCCGATCAGGAACGCGAAGGCCGCCGCCATCAGCCCGGCCAGAATCAGCGCGGGAATGACGGGCATGGCGAACTGGATCAGGCCGCCGTCATAGTACTGATACACCACGGCCCGGCTTTCTACCGGAATGGTCAGAATGGCGTAGGTGTACGCCCCGATGAGCATAAAGCCTGCCTGTCCCAGCGAGAACAGACCCGTGAAGCCGTTGAGCAGGTTCATGGAAACGGCCACCAGCGCATAGGTGGCGCCTTTTTTCAGCACGGTGAAAAGCATGGAGGTGGGCGGGATGATCTGTTCCAGCGCGAAGACCGCCGCATAGATCAGAAGTACGATCACGCCGGTCATCACCGCGCCCAGACTGGGCTTGGTATTTTGCATCCGGGGAGCTTTTTCGGGAATGGTCATCTTTCTCACCTCACACCTTATCCGTCGTTTTTTCACCGAACAGACCCGTGGGTTTGACGATGAGAATGATAATCAGCAGCGCGAAGGTAAACGCATCCGAGAAGGTGGTCAGTCCCAGCATCTGCTTGGTCACGCCGGATTTGATGAGGATCACGTCCAGTCCCTTGATGAGGTTCTCACAAATGCCGATGATGAACGCGCCCACCACCGCTCCGGGGATGGAACCGATGCCGCCGAACACCGCCGCCACGAAGGCCTTCAGGCCGGGCATGGAGCCGGAGGTCTGGATGACGGTGGTGTAGTTGGTGAAGTACAGAATGGAGCCCACGCCCGCCAGAAAGGAACCGATCACGAACGTGATGGAAATGACGTTGTTGATCTTGATGCCCATGAGTTGGCTGGTCTCAAAATCCTTGCTGACCGCCCGCATGGCCATGCCGATCTTGGTGTGATTGATGAGCAGCACCAGCGCCACCACCAGAATCAGCGTCAGAATGGGGGTGACGATGGTCACCATTTTGGTGGTGGCCGTACCGATAGTGACGGACTCTGAAATAAAGGGGATGCTGGGGTAGTACTGGTTCAGACCGCCGGTGATGTACAGCACCAGATTCTGCAGCGTATAGCTGACGCCGATGGCGGAGATCATGATGCTCATCCGGGGTGCGGTGCGCAGGGGCTTGTAGGCCACCCGTTCGATCACGAAGCCGATCAGCGCCGTCAGGATCAGCACCAGCGGAATGGAGAGATACAGCGGCAGGCCGCTGGCGGAGATATAGACCATCAGAATGCCGGCCACCATGAACACATCGCCGTGGGCGAAGTTGATCAGGCGCAGAATGCCGTAGACCATGGTATAGCCGATGGCGATCAGCGCGTATTGGCCGCCTACGGAAATGCCGGACAACAGGTAGGGAAGTACGGTGCTCATCGTGGGAGCCTCCTTCGTGACGGATGGAGTGGCAAAAGAATGCGAATGGAAAAGAAAGCAGATGACTTTCGGGAAAAGACAAGCTGCAAGAGAAGGGCTTGAAATAGAAGTGAACGAAAGTATGGGGTAAAGAGGACTTAGTCCCCTTCCGGGGTTTGGGTCAGGGCCCCAAAAGGCGGCTGACGCTCGCCCGCCCGCAGCGATACAGAGCCGCTGGGGCGGGCGGAGCGCAGCCGCCCTGACGGATAGAAAGGATGAAATTGGAAACTTACTCGACGGTCTGCACGGCGACGAAGTCCCATGCGCCGGTCTCGGTATTGACGGACTTGATGTAGGCGGAATCGCGGATGGCGTCGCCGGTCTCGTCAAAGGTGATCTCGCCGGTCACGCCGGTCAGCTTGACGCTGGGCAGCGCGGCCAGCACGGCCTTCGAATCGGTGCTGCCAGCGGCTTTCAGCGCCTCCAGCGCGGTGAAGTAAGCGTCGTAGCCCATAACGCTCACAGCGGAGATCATGTCGATGCCGCCGTTGTTGGTCAAATACTCGCTGTCGGAGTTCAGCCACGCCTTGAAGCCTTCGTCAAACTCGGGGGAGCCGCCCTCCTGGTAGAAGGTGGTGATGATGACCTTCACGTTGGTGCCCTTGGCGGCCTCGGCTACCTTATTGTTGTCCAGCGTGTCGCTGCCAAGAATGGGATAGCTCACGTTCTGGCCCGCCGCCTGACTGATGATCTGCGAAGAATAGGCGATGGACACGGGGCAGAAGAACACTTCCGCGCCGATGGCCGTAGCGTTGGACAGGTAGGAGGTAAAGTCGGAATTGCCGGTGGGGAAGGTGTCGGAGATCACCATGCCGCCCATGGCCTCAAAGGCCTGCTGGAAGTAGTGGCACAGGCCCACGTCATAGTCGTTGCCCAGCTCGGCCAGACAGTACGCGGTACGCGCGCCCAGCTCCTTGAAAGCGTAGTTGGCCAATACCGTTCCCTGGAAGGGATCCAGGAAGCAGATGCGGAAGTAGTGGCTGTTGCCCGCCGTCACCTGCGGGTTGGTGCAGGTCAGTCACGCCGATAGCGGGAATGCCCGCGTCGGCGAAGTACTGGGAACCGGCAATGGAAACGCCGGAGCCATAGGAGCCCAGCACCACGCTCACGCCCTCGCTGACCAGCTGCTGCGCGGCGGAGGGGGCTTTATCGGTAGAGGAGCCGTTATCCGCGTAGACCAGCTCGACCTTGTAGGTCTCTCCGCCGATCTCGACAGTGGGCTGCACGGCGTTGGCGTACTGCATTCCCAGCATTTCCTGCTTGCCGCCTGCGCCGCTGTCGCCGGAAGCGGGTTCGAACACGCCGATCTTTACGACGCCCTCAGCCATGGCAAAGGTGGGGATCATCATCAAAACTGCCAGAAAAATTGCCAGATACCTTTTCATTGGGGGTCGCCTCCTGAGTTCCTGAATGTTTTTTGGTTTACGGGTGAAATTATAATTCCTTCATTTCAAAATTGCAATCCTGCAAAATAAAAATGCGGACGAAAAACAGGAAAAATACAAAAACAGAAGTTTAATAACGAAAATACTGTGTAAATCAATGTGACTTTGGCAAGCTAAAGGGACAGAACATATGTTCAAAAATGCAATAAAGACTTTTGAAATTGCATTTTCCTGCAAAATTGCAGAGAAGTGCAGGAAAATCAGGACGGCTTTTTGACTTCCAAAAAGAAGAAACATTTTTCTGCTTTCTGAAGCCCCAGCCCTTTATATAGGTAAAAACATATTCAGAACAATTCATTCCCTTGACGGACGGCATCGAAGGGGGTACAATGCCAGCAACGTCCCCGGCGAGAGCCTTTTCCGCCGGGCGCGGCAGCCGACCGGATGCTTCCGGCGGCGTCATTAGAACGGTAGGATTGTAGGAGGAATGAAACATGAAAAAGGCATTGGGGATTCTGGCAGCTTTGGCCGTACTGGTATGCGGCATGACCGGCGCAATGGCGGAGCCCTTCCGCGTAGGCATTTGCCAGCTGGTCACCCACGACGCGCTGGACGCGGCCACGCAGGGCTTTATGGACGCGCTGACCGAGGAGCTTGGCGCGGATAACGTAACTTTTGACGTACAGAATGCGGCGGGCGACTCCAACACCTGCTCTACCATTGCGAACAGCTTTGTGGCCGACAGTGTGGATTTGATCATGGCCAACGCTACGCCCGCTCTGCAGGCGGCTTCCGCGGCAACCGCCGATATTCCGATCCTGGGCACCTCCGTCACCGAATACGGCGTGGCGCTGGGTATTGACGATTTCACCGGCACGGTGGGCGGCAACGTCAGCGGCACCTCCGATCTGGCTCCGCTGGATCAGCAGGCGGCCATGATTCTGGAACTGTTCCCGGACGTGAAGACTGTGGGTCTGCTGTACTGCTCCGCCGAGGCCAACAGCCAGTATCAGGTGGACACCGTGAAGAAGTATTTGGAAGAAAAGGGCGTTGCCTGCACTCTGTATCCCTTTGCCGACTCCAACGACGTAGCCGCTGTGACCCAGACGGCCTGCGACGCGTCCGATGTGATCTATGTGCCCACGGATAACACCGTGGCTGCCAACACCTCCATCGTGGCGAACATCTGCCTGCCCGCGGGCAAGCCGGTCGTCGCCGGGGAGGAAGGCATGGCCAAGGGCTGCGGCGTGGCGACCCTGTCCATCAGCTACTACGATCTGGGCGTGACCACCGGCAAGATGGCCGCGAAGATCCTCAAGGGCGAAGCGAATATCTCCGAAATGCCCATCGAGTACGCTGAAAACTTTACGCCCGAATACAACCCCGTGGTCTGCGAAGAACTGGGCGTGACGGTCCCCGACACCTATCAGGCGCTGGACGTGGAATAAGATTCGTATTTTCCAAAAGGCTTTTCTGACTTTTCCGAAGGGGCAGCTGCATCCAGCCGCCCCTTCGAGTGTGTTCTCTAAAAAATCATTCGTTTTTGTTTTCTCTTTTCAAGCGACCACGACAATGGGGGAATGAGGTTTGACCAGTTTTCTCAACGCGCTCCCGGGGGCGATCTCTCAGGGGCTGATCTGGGGCGTCATGGCCATCGGCGTATACATTACCTATAAAATTCTGGACATCGCTGATCTGACGGTGGACGGCTCCTTCTGCACGGGCGGCGCGGTGTGCGTCATGATGATCGCGGGCGGCTGCAATGTCTGGCTGGCGCTTTTGTGCGCCATTCTGGCGGGAATGCTGACGGGACTGGCTACCGGCCTTCTGCACACGGCCTGCGGCATTCCGGCTATTCTGGCGGGCATTCTGACCCAGCTGGGTCTGTGGTCGGTCAATCTGGCCATCATGGGCATGAAAGCCAATCAGGCCCTCAATGTGAATAAGCAGCCCCTGCTGGTTTCTCTGCGTTACCTGCAGGAAGTGGGCAAGGGCACGAAGCCTTTCTATATGCACCCCATTTTCATTGTGGGGCTGTTTGTGGTGGCGATCGTGGCCATTCTGTACTGGTTCTTCGGTACGGAGCTGGGCTCCTCCATCCGGGCGACCGGCGCGAACCTGCATATGTCCCGGGCGCAGGGCATCAACACCAACAAGAACATCGTGCTGGGGCTGATGATCTCCAACGGTCTGGTGGCGCTTTCCGGTGCGCTGCTGAGCCAGTACCAGAGCTTTGCGGATATCAACATGGGCCGCGGCGCCATCGTGATCGGTCTGGCGGCGGTCATCATCGGCGAAGCCCTGTTTGGTAAGCTGTTCCGCAATTTCGCCCTGAAACTGCTGGCTGTGGCTATCGGTTCCGTCATTTATTACGCAGTCATTCAGGCGGTCGTCAGCCTGAGCGGCATCAACTCCAACTACCTGAAGCTGCTCTCCGCTCTGATCGTGGCCGTTTTCCTGACCGTGCCCCACTGGAAGGCCAAGTACTTCACCAAAAAGCGCGTGACAGGGGGAAAGAGCCATGCTTGAGATCAAAGAGATCAGCAAGACCTTTAATGCGGGCACGGTCAACGAAAAGACCGCACTGAACGGCGTTTCTCTGACCCTGAACGACGGCGATTTCGTGACGGTCATCGGCGGCAACGGCGCAGGCAAATCCACGCTGCTCAACGCCGTGGCGGGCGTCTGGCCGGTAGATCAGGGCAGCATCTCCATCGACGGGGTGGATGTGACCTATCTGCCGGAATACAAGCGGGCCCGCTACATTGGCCGGGTCTTTCAGGACCCCATGATGGGCACGGCCGCGACCATGCAGATCGAGGAAAATCTGGCGCTGGCCAAGCGGCGCGGCAAGGCTCGCTGTCTGCGGCCCGGCATTACCGCCGCCGAGCGGGAAGAATACAAGCAACTGCTCAAGGGCCTGAATCTGGGGCTGGAAGACCGCATGACCACCAAGGTGGGGCTGCTTTCCGGCGGTCAGCGTCAGGCGTTGACCCTGCTGATGGCAACGCTGCAGAAGCCGAAGTTGCTGCTGCTGGACGAGCACACCGCCGCTCTGGACCCCAAAACGGCGGCCAAGGTACTGGAAGTGACGGAACGCATCATTCGTCAGGAGCAGCTGACCACGCTGATGATCACCCACAATATGCGGGACGCTATCGTCCACGGCAACCGGCTCATCATGCTCTATGAAGGCCGCATCGTGGTGGACGTTTCCGGCGAGGAAAAGAAGCGCCTGACGGTGGAAGACCTGCTGGGCATGTTCGAAAAGGTCAGCGGCGAGCAGTTCGCCAGCGACCGGGCGCTGCTGAGCTGACGGCGTGGGGGAAGGACGCAATGCGACAGACGCTGCTTCGCGGCTCGGCGCTTCTGCTGGGCGGGATCCTTCTGGGAATGCTGCTGCTTATGGCGGTGTATGCCCTGCCGACGGAACCAATTAGAAAACATTTGGGGGAATCTCTCCTGTGTTTTGACGGCAGCGACGGTATGCCGGAGACCGACAATGAAACGCTGGTTAAGACCTATTCCAGTACATGGCTGGACATCCGCACTGACTTGGTTATGATGCTGATTGCAGCCTATGATTCAGAGAATTCCCCGTGGGAACAAGCCTTGGAAAACCGTATGTACAATGATACGGAACGCTATTACCGGCTGAGCGAACGGCTGGCCGCCGTGGCGCACGGTGTTGGCAAAGATGCGGAACCGGCCTATTCCTACGGCCGTTACTGGCACGGATATTTGGTGCTGCTCAAGCCGCTGCTGCTGTTTTGCAGCTACATGGACATTCGGATGCTGAATGTTCTGGCGCAGGGAACGCTGCTGCTGTATCTACTTCTGCAGCTGAAAAATTCAGGTGCGCGCTGTATACCGGCTCTGGGAGCGGCACTGGCAGTGTTACAGGCGTGGTTGCTTCCGCTGTGTCTGCAATATTCGACGGCATGGCTGACAGCATTGGCCGCTATGTGTCTGTTGGTGCGGTTTCAGAGCCGCTTTGAAAAAGACGGGGTTGTTCTGTTTTTCCTCGGCACGGGCATGGTGACATCTTATGTGGATTTTCTGACCTATCCATTGATTACCTTTGGCCTGCCATGCGTCCTCTGGCTGATGCTGGAAAAGGATCGTCAGAAGAATGCACTTTTGCTGCTGGTACAGTTGGCGCTGGCTTGGTGAATCGGCTATGCAGGAATGTGGGCTGGCAAATGGCTGCTCGTTCTTCTTTTTGGCCGTGCCGGGGAAGGCAGCATGATTCTTGCGGCCATGGAAGAAAGAGGGCTAAGTGCCGCTGTCAGCCCGTGGAGCGCAATTCTGCGGAATGGGAGCGTATTTTGGCGGAAATCCTATAAGCTGGCGCTGTTTTGCGTGACAATTTGGATGATAGTCCGGCTGATTCGGCTGGGGAAAAATCGCAGGAAGGTTTCGTGGAATCTGGCAATGGCTCTGCTGATAACGGCGGCCATGCCGCTGGCATGGTATGCGGTGATGAACAATCACAGCCATGTCCACTATTTCTTTACCTATCGGAATTTGGCGATAAGCGTGTTTGCCTTGGGATGCTTGGCTTCTTTGCTTCTGGAAGATAAAAGAAAAGCGAATGAAAAAGGCTTGCCAGTATAGCAGGCCTTTTTTCTTGCGATTGCTTTTTTACCCAAAACACGCTATGATATAAGATGATGAAATTTACTTGCTTGGAGGGAACAACAGTTGCACCACGAGGAACGGCTGTCCCATATTCGCAATTTCTGTATTATTGCCCATATCGACCACGGCAAGAGCACGCTGGCGGACCGCCTGCTGGAAATGACGGGCGTGTTTGAGAAGCGGCAGATGACGGAGCAGATTTTGGACTCCATGGAACTGGAACGGGAGCGCGGCATCACCATCAAGTCGAAGGCCGTGCGCATGGAGTATCAAGCCAAGGACGGAGAGACTTACGTCCTCAACCTGATCGACACCCCCGGCCATGTGGACTTCAGCTATGAGGTTAGCCGGGCACTGGCGGCCTGCGAAGGCGCGCTGCTGGTGGTGGACGCGACGCAGGGCATCGAGGCGCAGACGCTGGCCAATGTGTATATGGCGCTGGAACACGATCTGGAGACCGTGCCGGTCATCAACAAGATCGACCTGCCCAGCGCCCAGCCGGAGGAGGTCAAGCACGAGATCGAGGAAGTGATCGGCCTGGACACCTCCGACGCGCCGCTGATCTCCGCCAAGACGGGCGAAAACTGCGGCGACGTTCTGGAAGCCATCGTCAGGCACATCCCCGCACCCCAGGGCGACGCGGAAGCGCCGCTGCAGGCGTTGATCTTCGACGCTTATTATGACAACTACCGTGGCGCGATCTGCTTTGTTCGGGTGAAGCAGGGCACGGTGAAGCCCGGAATGCGGATGCGGCTGATGCAGACCGGCAGCGAGTTCGACATCGTGGAGGTGGGCACCTTCAACCCGGGCTACGAGCCCTGCGACGAGCTGTATCCCGGCGACGTGGGCTACATCGCCGCCTCCATCAAGGATGTGGCCGACACCCGGGTGGGCGACACCATCACCGACGCGAACCGCCCGGCGGACGCGCCCCTGCCTGGCTACCGCAAGGTAACGCCCATGGTGTTCTGCGGCATCTATCCCGCAGACGGCGCGGATTACGACAACCTGAAGGACGCGCTGGAAAAGCTGCGCATGAACGACGCGTCCCTGTCCTTTGACCCGGAGACTTCCGTGGCGCTGGGCTACGGCTTCCGCTGCGGATTCTTGGGCCTGCTGCACATGGAGGTCATCCAGCAGCGGCTGGAACGGGAATTTGATCTGGATCTGGTCACTACCGCGCCCAGCGTGATTTACCATGTATACAAAACGGACGGTTCCATGGTGGAGATCGACAATCCCTCCAACTTGCCGCCCATCGGCGAGATCGAGCATATGGAGGAGCCCTACGTCACCGCCACCATCTATACGCCGCAGGAGTTTGTGGGCGCGATGATGGACATTGCCGTGGACAAGCGGGGCATTTTCATCGACATGCAGTACGAGGGCGGCCGCGTCAAGCTGATCTACGAGATTCCCCTGAACGAGATCATCTACGAGTTCTTCGATCAGGTGAAGAGCCGCAGCCGGGGCTACGCCAGCTTCGACTACGAGCTGCACGGCTACCGGGAGAGCGATCTGGTCAAGCTGGACATTCTCCTCAACGGCGAGATCTGCGACGCGTTTTCCATCATCGTTCACCGGGACAAGGCCTACGCCCGGCGACGGAGCATAGCTGAAAAGC
>ERZ824978.3589-NODE-3589-length-11421-cov-3.557188_pt1 | contig 11421 bp, 12 predicted proteins | sample MGYA00519860_ERZ824978 | MGnify/ENA primary metagenome ERZ824978 (study PRJEB31778, sample SAMEA3449184) | human gut metagenome | biome: human gut; feature: human-associated habitat; material: faeces | place: United Kingdom | collected 2010/2012 ... | reverse complement strand
TACTGTTATATCTATTTTATCATTTATTTCCATAGGGATTGTTTTTACTGTTTTTAAGTTTTGTGTTACATCTTCGCCAACTAATCCATTTCCTCTAGTTGCACCTCTTACAAATTTTCCATTTTTGTATTCTAAGGCTGATGATAATCCATCTATTTTTGTTTCTACTACATATTTTACTTCTTTAATTCCGTTTTCAACTGCCTTTTCTTCCATTTTATGGCAGAAATCTTCTATATCTTCTAAACTAAAAACATCTTGTAAACTTTGTAAAGGGACTTCATGTGTTACTTTTTCAAATCCCTCTTTTACATGTCCTCCTACTTTTTGGGTTAAAGATTCTTTTGATATAAATTCTGGGTATTCCTTTTCCAAATTTCTTAATTCAACCATTAACATATCATATTCGAAATCTGATATATCTGGGTTATCGTCATCATAATATTTTTTTGCATAATATTCTGTTTTTTCTCTTAATTCTTGTATTCTTTTTTTGGCTTGTTCTTTATTCATGTTGCATTCTCTCCTTTGTGTTTTTTATATACAATTTGTATTATATACAATTTGAAACAAAAAATAAAGGAATTTTTAGAAATTCCTTTATTTTTATTTTATTATTTTTAATCTTGTTTTGCAAAAATAATTGTTCTTTGATCATTACTTGCATCTGTACAAGTTGATAATGTTATTTCAGCTTTTCCTGCTGTATCTCTATCATAGAATGATGTGTCTGACTCTGATGCTTCGAATTTGTTATATATTGTATATGTTATGCTTGTTCCTCTATAATCTGTTATATATACTTTATCTCCAATTGATAATTTTTTTAAGTTTGAGAAAAATAATCCATTTCTATAGTTGTGTCCTACTATTACTGTATTTCCCGGTTGATTTATATTGTCTCCACTTGGATATAGTGCAACTACTGATGTTGCTAAACTTTGTGTTGACATTTTTTCTAATATTGGATATTCAAAATTTATTTTTGGAATTTTCATTGTTCCAACTGTTGTAAATCCTTTAAAGGTTTTCTTTGAACCAGTACTTGAACTTGAGTTTGTTCCAGTGTTTGGTGTTTCATCTAATCCATCTAATGTAGTATTTGTTACTTCATTATTGTCTGTATCAGTTGTTGTATTTCCACTATCACCTGTTGTCACATCTCCTTGATAACTATTTACAAATTCTGATGCTTGTTTTGTTGTTGAATATTTTTTATAATAGTCATATCCTAAAAATCCTAATAATCCAAGTATTGCTACTATTACTATAACTAATACTATAGTTAATACTTTACTATATTTACTTTCAAACATAACTTTTTACCTCCGTACTTTTACTCTATGTTTTTATTATAACATATTTTCTTAAGTTTTACAATTATTAATTACACAATTTTATCTCCAAATTTTGCACCTGCTAAAACATGAAAATGTAAATGCATTACTTCTTGTCCAGCATCTTTTCCGCAGTTTACAATTACTCTATAGCCATTATCTTTGAAGCCTTTTTCTTCTGCTATTTTATTAATAACTCCATATATTTTTCCTACTATAGCTTCATCTTCTTTTTGCATATGTGCTAATGATTCTATATGTTTTTTTGGTATTACTAATATATGAATTGGTGCTGCTGGATTTATATCGTTAAATGCTAGTATATCTTCATCTTCATATACTTTTGTTGAAGGAATTTCTCCTTTTATTATTTTGCAAAATAAACAATCTTCCATTTTTATATTCCTTTCGAGTAAGGAAAAGGGAAAAAGGGACCCCCTTTTTTCCATCTCCTTATTTTTATATACTTTTTTAATATAGTGAAATTTTTTATAGGGAAAAATGGGCGTCCCATTTTCCCTCTTCTTTCCTATTTCTCAATAACTGCTTTTATTCTTCTAACTCCTGAAGAGCTTGCTTCTTCTTTTTTTATTTTGAATTTTCCAATTTCACTTGTGTTTTTTACATGAGGTCCACCACATAGTTCTTTTGATACATTTCCTATTGAATATACTGTTACTATGTCTGGGTATTTTTCTATAAACATACATTCAGCTCCTGATTTTACAGCTTCTTCTTTTGACATTTCTTCTACTGTTACAGGAAGAGCTTCTTTGATCCATTCATTTACTAAATCCTCTGTTTTTTGTTTTTCTTCATCTGTTAATTTGTGATCACAGTTAAAGTCAAATCTCATTCTTTCTGTTGTTATGTTTGAACCTCTTTGATGTGTTTCTGGTCCTAATACTACTTTTAATGCTGCATTTAAAAGATGTGTTGCTGTATGATATGCTATTGTTGTATCATTTTGTTCAGCAAGTCCGCCTTTAAATTTTTGTTCTGAACCTAGTCTTGATTTTTCTTGGTGAGCTTTGAATAATTCATCAAATTCTTTCATATCAACAGTCATTCCATTTTCTTTTGCAAGTTCGCTTGTAACTTCTGGTGGGAATCCGTATGTATCATATAATTTAAATACAACGTTTCCTTCTATTTTATCTTTTCCAGATTGTTTTGCTCTATTCATTTCTTTTTCAAATTCTTTTTCACCATGTGCTAGTGTTTTTACAAATTTATCTTTTTCTTCAATTATTACATTTTTTATTGTTTCTGCATTTTTTTCTAGTTCTGGGTACATTTCTTTTAGGTTTTCTACATTGATATCTATTAATGTTGATATTTCATCTAAATTGATTTGTAGTTTATTCATATGTCTAACCATTCTACGGATTAATCTTCTTAAGATATAACCTCTATCTACATTACTTGGTCTACCACCATCAGATATTATCATCATACTTGAACGTAAGTGTTCTGCAATTATTCTTCTGCTTTCTATGTTATCTATTTTTTGTAATTCTGATAGTTTGTCCATTACTGGTTTAAATAATTCTGTATCAAATGGTGTTTCTTTTCCTTGTAATAACATTGTCATTCTTTCTAATCCTAGTCCAGTATCAACATTTCTTTGTGATAATTTTGAATAATTTCCGTCTTTGTCTTTAAAATATTCCATGAAAACATTATTCCATATTTCAACATATTTACCACAGTCACAACTTGGTTGACAATCTGGTCCACATGCTGGTTTTCCTGTATCGTAGAACATTTCTGTATCTGGTCCACATGGTCCTTCTTCTCCAGCAATCCACCAGTTGTCATCTTTTCCATAATAATAAATATGACCATCTAATATTCCTGCTTTTTTCCAACATTCTGCTGCAACTGTGTCTCTTGTACAATCTTCGTCTCCTGCAAAAACTGTTACAGATAATTTTTCTACTGGAATTTGTAATTCTTTTGTTAGGAAATCAAAACTCATTTGAATTGATTCTTCTTTGAAGTAATCTCCTAATGACCAGTTTCCTAGCATTTCAAAATATGTTAAATGTCTATTGTCTCCAACTTCTTCTATGTCATTTGTTCTTACACATTTTTGATAGTCTGTTAGTCTTGTTCCTGATGGGTGTTTTTCTCCTAATAGATATGGTACTAATGGTTGCATTCCTGCTGTTGTGAATAATACTGATGGGTCGTTTTCTGGTATTAATGGTGCTGATGGTATTATTGTGTGTCCATGTGCTTTAAAAAAGTTTAAATATTTATTTCTTATTTCTATTGCTTTCATTTTGTTCTTCCTTTCTTATGACTAGATATAATTTTATATAGTCTTTTCTCTTTTTTACGTTTTTGATTATACTTCATTTTTATTTAAAAATCAAGTGGTACAAATTGAAAAATACCCTAAAACCAAACATTATTACAATTTTGGGTTTAGGGTATTAAATTTTTATAAAAATGTTATTCTAACATCTTTATAAGGACCTCTGAGTCTTGTATGGCATCACCAAGAACTTTCATCTGTTCTTCTAGTTCTCTAACATCTATTCTTAAGTTTCTTTCATCAATCCCCATCTCTAAAGCCATTCTCAGCTTGCAGCCAATTTTAAATGACTGACAATCAAAAGTTCTAAATTCATGATTTTTCCAATCATCTGGCAAAGTAATATTGAAAGAAAAATCCGCATTTTCATATCCTTTGAACTTTCTAAGTCTCAATATATAGATCATATCATGGCTCATCTCTAATGCAACTTTTTGTGCTTCTTTTAGTTTTTTTAGATAGTCTTCTTTATCTTTTTTAAAAGTTCCTAATTTTACTTCATCTGCATGCATTTTTACATGTCGTAAAAAGTGGTCTGTCTGTTCAAGACTCATTTCCATAATGCTCCACCTCCTTATGGTTAGTATATTTATTATACAATTCTTTTATTACTTTTTAATAGTTTAAATCAATTCTGCATTGTCATTTTACATAAAATTGATTTTTTCTACTATTTGTGATATAATAATTTTGTAACTATTAATTTTATAATATTCTGGTTGTAACCAGAAAAAATTTAGGAGGTTAATTTATGGCAAATATTGCTGCACAATCAAAGACTTCTGAGCGGATGAAGCAGATGAAGCAAGGTTTTTTAGAACTTCGACAAGCTGGAAAATCTTTTTCGGAAATAGCTGAATTTTTTGGAGTTTCCGTATGGTCAGTCTATGATAATTTGCAAGAAATTGCAGATGCCAATGGTCTTTCTAGAGAAGATTTACTGTATAGGATTCACAAACCACATGTAATGAGTTCTACATCCCAGAAAGTTAAAAATGTAGACAAACACTTAACTGTTGAAGAACTGCAAAAAAACTTTTCTGACATGTTATCTATTACCAATTACATCATTTCAAATATTGACAAAGCATTACAAAGTGAAAAAGACAATAAGGAGGATTTTGAAAATGAATGATTGTACAACATCAAAACTAACTCGTGTAACAGGCAAGAAAATATCAGTTAAATTAAAGTATGGGTATACTATTGACGATTTTATTCGGGATTTTGATTGCACTAAAGAGGAATTTATTAAATTTTTGCAAAAAAATTTCGAAAAAACTTCTTACAATAGAATATTAGCTGAAGCTGAAAAGAATTATAAAAAGAAAAATTGCAATAAAAAATCTTCTTCATTAATTTCTGAAAATAGTGTCTATACTGAAAATAAATTAATTACAACTGTTTTTGATGATGTTTTAGTAGAGCAACAATCTGAGACTCAACTTACTAGCTCTTCACTAATTGAAGAAGAAAGATTGCAAAATCTTAAGGATGAAGAAAAAATTCTTAGAGATGGCATTATTTCTAAAGAAAATGAACACAAAAATTTGATTGCAAAACGAAAACAATTATTCAAGAAACTCGAAACTCAGCGCTCTATGATGTTGCAACTTAGAAAGACAATAGAGCAAAGAAAAAAAGAAGTAGAAGAAATTTCTGCCGAGTTAATCAGTTTATCTGATGAAATAGTTTCTGTTAATTCCTTCCTTTCTACTGGAAGAACAGATTTACTCAATATTCAAAACAAAATTAAAGAACTAGAGAAAATTTCAGTTTTTATCTATGAAAATGGTGAAATTGATACCGATAATTTTCTTATTGATATCCCAGAAAATTGGAATGATGTTTTTGAAAATATTCTTAGAAACGAAGTTGTAGAGAATTTGTCTATTAAACAAATTAAGCAACTTGCAAAGCTTATAGTTCTAACAGGTATTTTGAATGCTAACACTCTTGAATATGAGCTAACTTTCGAATCTGAAAATTCGCAAAAAGCATTCTATGAATTAGATAAAGCAATGTCATAGTTAACTTTTGGGTCATAGGAATATTATATTTCTATGGCCTTTTTCTTGATATTTTATTTATTTTCCTGTATAATATTTTTATGAAAAAGTTAATTGTAAATAAAAGATATAATGAAAAAAAATTAAATAAATTTTTATTAGATAATGTGCCAGGTTTAACTTTTGGTATTTTTTCTAATTTACTTAGAAAAAAAGATATAAAAATTAATGGAAAAAGAGTTAATAAAGATATTATTATTCATGATGGAGATGAAATTCTAGTTTATATTACAGATGAATTTTTAGAAAGCAAACAATCTTCTATTAATTTAGATATTGTGTTTGAGGATAAAAATATTTTAGTTATTAATAAACCATCAAATCTTGAAGTAACTGGAACTAATTCTCTAACAGATTTAGTTCATAAAAAATATAACACTTCCATATTTAAACCTATGCCTTGCCATAGAATTGATAGAAATACTACTGGATTAGTTTTATTTGCCAAAAATGAAACTGCTTTAAATATTCTATTTGATAAATTTAAAAATCATGAAATCGAAAAACATTATCTTGCAATGGTTTTTGGTGTTCCTAATGTGAGCCATAAAAGAGATGTTGCATATTTGTTTAAAGATAATAAAAAATCTTTAGTTTATATTTCTGATGTACCAAAAAAAGGTTATGTTAAAATTGTTACTTCTTTTACTGTTTTGGAAAAAAGAAATGATAATACTTCTCTTTTAGATGTACAAATTGAAACTGGAAAAACTCATCAAATTAGGGCTCATCTTGCTTTTCTTGGTCTTCCTATTATTGGTGATGGAAAATATGGTAAAAATGAAATTAATAAAAAGTTTGGGAAGAAAACTCAAATGCTTTGTAATTATTTTTTGAAGTTTGATTTTCGTACTGATGCTGGTATTTTAAATTATTTGAATGGTGTTTGTGTTTCTTTAGATAAATACTTTAGTTAAAATCAAGGAGGTGAAAAAGTGAATATATTAGGTTGTATTATATTTATAATAATAGGAATTATTATAATATTATTTGTACCAAAAGCATTAAAATATACAGATAAAGACTATTCTAAATACCCTATAACAACTGGAAAAGTGTTTCATCAACATAATTTTATTGGAAATAGATGGATTGTATCTTTTTTAAATGAAGATGGTAAAGAAGTATTGGGCATGGACAATATTATTTCTTCTTATAATACTTTTAATCCTGAAAAATATACTATGCCAAAATTTGGTACAGAAGAAAAAATTTATTTTTGGAAATATGATAACGAATCACAATTTGGTATTAATGATCAAAAAATCGAATATTATATACATTTTTGTAATGAAAATTTATACAGTTTACAAATAATTAAAAGTAAAAGACATTCTATTATTGCTATAATTTTGGGATTGTTATTTATTATATTTGGTATTTTAATATGGTTATTTGCATAAATAATATAACTTTTAACTTTTCAAAATAAATAAGATTAACTAAAAATATTATATATTCAAGATACATAACCTCTTTAATAACAATAAAGATGTTATGTATCTTCCGTCTTTCTTTAACACTCCAAGATTTTATTTTTCGTTTATTCTATATATATTCTTGGAACTCTTTTACTAATAGAACAAATAACTTCGTATGGAATAGTATCTAAGTGTTTTGCTATTTGTTCTATATGTTGAATATCTTTTATTATAGTTACTTTATCGCCAACCTTTACAAAGTCATCAACTTTAACAAATAGCATATCCATACAAACATTTCCAACAATATTATATGATTTTTCATTAATATATACATTTCTACCAGTATTTTTTCTTATAATCCCATCAGCATAACCAATAGGAACAACAGCTATTTTTTCAGGAGTAGTTACTTTGTATCTTCCGTTATACCCCACTGTTCCATTTTTTACATTATTTATTTGTATTACCTGGCTATATAGCATAAATGTTGGTAATAATTCTATTTGATTATTTTCTATAAATCCGTACATAGCTATTCCTAATCTACATCCATTTGCAATTGGTAGTTTTTGGTATAACATTGTTGCTTCACTCGCACCTATATGAACGATTGGGATTTCTTTCAAGTCAATGTCAGATGTTATTTCTTCAAACTTCTTAAATTGATTAAAAGTATCTTTTTCACTAATTGCATGATATATATGAGTGTAAATTCCCTCTAGAAATAAATTACTATTTCTAATAATCTTATACATTCTATTAAACTCTTCTTTATTATCAGTACCTAACCTATTCATTCCAGTATTTATTTTAATATGTACCTTTAAATTGTTATGCTCTTGCATTATAATTTCTTTTAAATATTCCATATTACTTATTGTTATTGTAATATTATTTTTTATACATTCATCAATAAAAGCTGTTGGTATGATTCCTAAACATAGAATAGGTATATTTCTTATATTTTTTCTTATTTCCAATGCTTCTTCCAAAGTTGCAACAGCAAGATAATTGCAACCCCCTCTTATTATAGCTTGTACTGTTTTTATATCGTTATGTCCATAACAATCTGCTTTAACAACACCAAAGTAATATTTATAATTATTATATTTGCTAATTAACTTTCTTACGTTTTCTTCAATATTTTTCAAATTGACTTCTACATATGTATTTCTATACATATACAAGTACCTCCTTTTGCATCTAAATATAACTTTATTTTTTATATTTAATTTTTTTAGAAACTGTTTAACGAATCTAAGTATATCATAATTTTTTTATTGCTTCAAGAAATTTATGAAGAATAAAAATAATTTATCATTAATAATTACTCTATGTAATTTTGCATACACTAGAATTGTGGATTACTTTGATATCATTTTTTATTCAGTTTTAAATTTTTAAGATAAGGAAAACAAAAAAATCAACTTTTGCAGTTGATTTTTTCAATACTTTGGTCTGGTAGGATGCTTTTACTTGTTGGAGCGGTTAAGCATCAGCTTACGAACCATAACGCCCTCTTTCTGAAAATATTATATATGAATTATTATTAAATTTCAATGGGAGTATGGAAAGTTTTATTATTTTATAACTTTTGGAGGAATAAATGAAAATAGGAATAGATATTGATGGTGTTTTAAATTCACAGTATAATTTTTGTATAGATTATGGAACTAAATTTTGCAATGAATTAGGTAAATATAAATTAGAAAATATAAATGTAATAGATACTACAGATATGTTTTTATGGGGAGAAGATATAGCACATAAATTTTGGAATAAATATAGAAAAGATTTAGTTATTACATTACCAGCAAAGAAACACTCAGCTGAAGTTATAAAAAAACTTAAAAATGAAGGTAACGAAATATATATAATTACAGCCAGAAGAAATAATGATGAATGGTTTTCTAATTCTCTAAAGAAAGAAGTAGAAAGTATTACAAAAAAATGGTTAAAGGATAATAATATTTATTATGATAAAATTGTTTTTGATGTAAAAAACAAAGGGGAATATTGCCAAAATAATTGTATAGATATTATGATTGAAGATGATCCAAATAATTTAAGAAAATTAATTGGCAAAACTAATATAATAATATTTGATTATCCATATAATAGAAATTTTGATAATATAACAAGAGCATATAGTTGGTATGATATATACTATAAAATTAGAAATATAAAGGAGTATAAAAATGATATTAGCAATAATTGAGAGATTTGAAAATGTAAAGGAAGAAGAACCTTTTAACTACAGATATTATTTAACTAAACATTATAAAGATATATTTGACAAGTTAAATATATTATTATTTCCAATTGTTTCAGATAAAAATTTAGAAAAAGTATGTGAGCTATGCGATGGACTTATTGTAACAGGAAGTTGTATCGATATTCCACCACATTATTATAATGAAGAACCCATTCCAGAAAAAAATTATGATATTGATGAATTTAAATTAGATAAAGCAGCAATTGAGTTATTTTCAAGTGCAAATAAACCAATTTTAGGAATTTGTGGAGGACTTCAATCTATAAATGTTTGTTTTGGAGGTAGCTTAAACCAAAAAATAGAAAATCATAATTTGAAAGATGCATTACATACAATAAAAATTAAAAAACAAACTTTTTTAAGTAATACATACAATATAGAAGAATGTATTGAAGTAAATTCATTTCATAAACAATCTATTAAAAAATTAGCAAATAATTTTATAGTATCTGCAATTGCTGAAGATGGAACAATTGAGGCAATAGAAAATGGAAATATTATTGCTGTTCAATGGCATCCAGAAAAAATGGGTGATATCATATTTTTTAATAATTTTATTAAAACTTTTTTTAGCAAAGGGTCTGGGAATTCCCATAATAGAATTTATGCGGGAGTATAAATTCAGTGCTTGCTAGACACGACTTATACTCCCATATTAAAAATAATATAAAAAGAGGATTCAATTATTTTGATAATTTTTTCCTCTTTTTTTGAGATTATTTATACAAAAACATATTCATTTAAGACTATTTCTTCAGCCATATTTTTGTAATTATTCATTAATTTCGTCCATTCTAATGGATTTAATTCTTTTCTTTTTTCAGACAGTCTTTCATCATTTTTTAATTTTAAACATTTATTAATTCAGTTTTTGGTATTAGAATTAAAGTATCAACTATATTATTACTTTCAACATAAGGACAATTTATAATTCCACCTACATAGAAATGTTCTTTCATTAAATCGATATAGTTATTTAATTCTTCTTCCGAATATAGATTATTCTACATTTTTACTAATGACATAACGGTATAATCTTTTTCTAATTCTAATAATTTTTCTTTATTAATTTGTTCTTTATAAGTTATACCAATATTATTATCAGTTAGTAGTTCATTTAAATAATCAATATAATCTTTTGTACTTTTTGAGATAAATTCTTCTGTAAATTTGATATTTTTAATCTCAATATTGTAGTTATCATCTCTTGTTATTTCAATAGAAGATATTAATCTACTTATTAATTCTTTCTGTGCTTTTCTATTTAAACTATCGAATAAATAAGCAAAACTTAAACTGTTTTTAAAGGTAAAATCTCCATTATCTTCTTCATAGTCTAACTTTTTAAGAAGTTCTACTGTGTATTCTTTAAAGTCATTATCTGGATCAAGTGTAGTTTTCTTTTTAGTTAATTTATCAATTTCTTTTTTAATAACATCATTTTTATGATTGATAGTTTCCACATCTAGGGTAGAACTTAAATATAAATCTACTAATTTTTTCTCTTGAATTTTTAACTTTTCAATTGCTTTTTCTATTTCTTTTACTTCTTTGCTTTTAGTAGAACTACAAGTAATTATTTCATTAGAATTATCATACATAAATCTAGTTAATTCATTTAAAATTCTTTTTAATTTATCCTCAATTTTATTTGAATTATAGTGATAACCGTAACCTTTACAATTATGATTTTTACATCTCAAATGGTAATAAATTTTAGTTTCATTCTTATACTTTTTAAATGATTCACTAGCTGCAAGTATCTCATTACATAAAGGACATTTTACTAATCCTGCAAATAAATGGATATGCTCCCCATAGTTTGGATGCTTATTCTTTTCTAGATTTGCTCTTGTCGTGTTCCAAGTATTTATATCAATAATAGATTCACAATAATCTTCAACTCTTAATACATCCTGTGGTTTTCTTTTATACTTTCCATATTCAAATATACCAATATAAATAGAATTAGTAAGTATTTTATAAACTCTGT
>ERZ824978.3584-NODE-3584-length-11456-cov-4.140163_pt1 | contig 11456 bp, 9 predicted proteins | sample MGYA00519860_ERZ824978 | MGnify/ENA primary metagenome ERZ824978 (study PRJEB31778, sample SAMEA3449184) | human gut metagenome | biome: human gut; feature: human-associated habitat; material: faeces | place: United Kingdom | collected 2010/2012 ... | reverse complement strand
GTGAAGACGATGGCCATCGGCGACCAGCCCGCTGTGAACTACCTGCAGCAGGGCTCCAACACCATCGCCATTGCCATCGTGGCGCAGTCTGCCTCTCAGACCAACTCCATGTTCGACTGTGCCGTGCGTCTGATGGGTGCTCCTGAGGCCTCTCGTGTGTTCGACTACACCATCAGCTCTTCGAGCATCAGCGGCAGTCCCTCGTCGATCCTGAACCAGTACTACAGCAACAGCATTTACTACAATTCCTGCTCTGAAAACCACCTGGAGGTGACCTTCGCGAATGACCGCCGCGAGTGGATCTCTTCCGTGACGCTGTACCTGTACTATGAACAGAATGAGGATCAGCCCACCCAGTTTATACTCAAGGCGCGTAACACCAACATGGAGGAGTGGACCGTCATCAAGAACGTGACGGGCCTGACCTGGTCGCTGAAGGGCGAGAAGAAGCGCATCTGGCTGGAGAACAAAGCGTATTTCCTCTCCCAAACCGCCCTGCCGCTCTGGCCGGCCTTACAGCCCGACCTGATCGTCAACGCCTTTATGACCGACGACAAAACCTCCGCCGTCTTCACCGTGTACAACTTCTCCGGCGGCGAGATCAGCGGCGCATGGTTCCGTCACGGCTTCGGCCGCGCCGTGTCCGCCGAGGAACTGTGGAGCGGCGCGGCGGTATACGCCGAAAACGGCGCCGTCTGCGGCCGTCTGGCGGCGGGCGAGGCAGCCGTCGTCAAGGTCCTGCCGGACGACGGAAAGCGATAAAAAGTATGTAAAGGAGATTGCCGTTATGCCGAAATCCAATCTGCTGGCCGGCCGCCGCGCCCTCTTGGACGGTATGCAGGGGCACAACTTCGCGCTGCCCGACTGCCTGCAATATCTGTTCGAGCGCACCGGCGCATTCGGGACTCTGGACTACTGGAATTTTGCCGCGCTCACCGGCGACGTCTGTGCGCAGGTCTACGACCGCGGGCGCGCGGACGGCTGCGAATACTGCGTTTCGGGGTATCTGGCGGGGCCGGACTATCTGTCGCGGGTGTTCGGCGCGCTCGGCTATGCGCACACCTATGCCGGCCGGTCGGACATCCGCCGCGTCCCCGACGCCTTCGCCCGCCGCGTCGCGCCGTCCGGCGCGTCCGGCCACCTGCGTCATCAGCTGGAAGGCGCGTTCGGCGGCGCGGAAATCGGGTGCGAAGAGCAGGTTGTCGGCGTTGAGGATGCCTACCAGCGAGACCCGTGCGAAGTCGAACCCTTTGGTAATCATCTGCGTGCCGACCAGCAGGTCGCTCTGCCCGCTCTCGAAGCGGTCGATAATGGCGCGGTAGGCGCGTTCGGAGGTGGCCGTGTCGCGGTCGAGCCGCTCGATGCGCGCCGCGGGGAAGAGGCGCGCCAGCTCCTCCTCGACCTTCTCGGTGCCGAATCCCGCGGGGGTTACCTCACCGGCCCTGCACGCCGGACAGCGGACGGGGACGGTTTCGACGTGGCCGCAGTAGTGGCATTGGAGGCGGTGGTCGCGCTTGTGGTAGGTGAGCGTCACGTTGCAGCGGGGGCAGCGGGCCGTCCAGCCGCAGGCGCGGCACTCGACGTAGGGGGCGAATCCGCGGCGGTTCTGGAAGAGCATCGCCTGCTCGCCGCGGGCGAGTACGTCGGCGAGCTTGTCGAGCAGCAGGCGGTTGAAATGGGTCTTGCGCTCGTTGCGCTTGACGGCGCGCAGCGTGTCCGAAACGAGCACGAGCGGCGGCCGAGCGTCGCCGTAGCGCTCGTCGAGCGTCGCCAGCCCGTACTTGCCGCCCAGTGCGTTGGCGTAGCTTTCGAGCGAGGGGGTGGCGCTGCCCAGCACCGTGCGGGCCTCCCGCAGGCGTGCCATGACGACGGCCACGTCGCGGGCGTTGTAGCGCGGCTGCGCGTCGGTCTGCTTGTAGCCCGTGTCGTGCTCCTCGTCGACGACGATCAGTTGCAGGTGCCGCAGCGGCAGAAAGAGCGCCGAGCGGGCGCCGACGACCAGTTCCCCGCCGTCGGAGCGCGTCAGGCGCAGGTAGCTTTCGGTGCGGCGCGCGAGCGTGAGCTTCGAGTGGTAGGCTGTCACGCGGCTGCCGAAGATGCGTTCGAGCCGCGCGATGAGCTGCGCCGTGATGGCGATTTCGGGCACGAGCAGCAGCACGTCGCCGCCGCGGACGAGCGCCTCGGCGATCAGGTGGATGTAGAGCTCGGTCTTGCCCGAACCGGTGATGCCGTGCAGCAGCACGGTGCGGCGTCCGGCGTCGAAGTGGCCGCGGATCGTATCGAGGCAGCTCTGTTGGGCCGGTGTGAGTGTCGGAAGCTGGAACCGCACGCAGCCGCGTTCGACGCTCCGTTCGCGGCGGGTGAGCGTGACGAGGCCCTTCTTCTGCAATGCCGCCAGCGTCGCGGCGTCGGCCTCCAAGAGCCGTCGGGGCACCTCGCCGGTCGAGATGCGGTCGCCGCCCTCGGCCGAAGCGATGGCCAGGAGCGCGGCGTACTGGCGCGGCGCCCGCCGCGAGAGCCGCTCCATGAGGTCGTGGAACCGCTCCTCGTCGTGCAGCGAGGCGTCGAGCGCCGCGTAGAGCTCGGTGCGGGGGCGGTATTCGCGGTCGGCGAACTCCTGTTCGCTGTTGCCCGACGGCTTGATCGTCTGCGGCAGGGCGAAGCGCATCACCTCGCCCAGCGTGCAGAGGTAGTAGTCGGCCATCCACTCCCACAGGGCGCGCTGCCGTGCGTCGAGCAGCGGACGGTCGTAGAGTACCCGCGAGACGGTCTTGATGCGGGGGAAGTCGGGCCGCCGGCCGTGGATGCGCCAGACGATGCCCGTGTAGATGCGCCGCGCCCCGAACTGCACGGCCACGGCCTGCCCCTCCTCCACGTCGAGACCGTCGGCGACGGCGTAGGTGTAGGCGGGCTGCGCCAGCGGCAGGACGATATCGGCGTAACGCTCCATCGGGCAGGTCAGCGGAGTTGGGTCAGTTTGCGGAATCCTTCGCCGTAGGTGCCCGAAACCGATGCGATGGTGACGAAGGCTTTGGGGTCGACGTCGCGGGCGATGCGCAGGACGTGTCCCGCGTCGCGCTTGTAGCAGACGACCATGACGATGCGGATTTCGTGGCGCGAGTAGCCGCCCGTGGCGTCGATGAGCGTCACGCCGCGGTCGGCTTCGTGCAGGATCGCTTCGGCCATGCGGTCGTAGTCGGCCGTGACGATGAAGATCTGGTTCGACTGCTGGCTGCCGGCCATGAGCAGGTCGACCGACGTGCCGACGACCACCGTGACGATGTAGCCGTAGACCACGTCCGAGAGGCCGTAGCCTACCAGCAGCGTCGAGCCGATGATGAGTATGTCGGTGTAGATGATGACTTTGCCGTAGGCGACGCCCCAGTATTTGTGGAAGATTTTGGCGACGATGTCCGTGCCGCCCGTGGCGCCGCCGGCGGTGAAGCAGACGGCCATGCCGGCGCCTGCGAGCAGTGCGCCGAGGATGATCGTGAGCAGCTTGTCGTCGAGTCCCAGCACGTCGCCCGACGGCGGGTAGTGGACCATGAAATAGGGTTCCATGAGCGCCATGAATCCCGATGCCACGACGATGCAGAAGAGAGTCTTGAAACCGAAGTTCCACCCCACCGTCAGCCCCGACAGGAGCAGCAGGAAGGCGTTGATCGTCAGGAATACCGTACCGATGCGGATGTCGACGCCCCACATTTCGGCGGCCGTGTGGCTGACGATCATCGCCAGCCCCGTGCCGCCGCCGGCGGCCACCTCCATGGGCTTGATGCAGGCGATCCACCCGAACGAGTAGATCAGCAGGCCCGCGGTCATGAGAACATATTCCCGAAGGGTTTTCAGCAGGTTGGGGAAGGCAATGTTTCGCATAGGCGCTATCGATTGGCGACCGTCGCGGCGGACGGTCGGAGGTTTCGGTTGAGGAGCGGTCGTCAGACCTTGTTGAGGGCTTCGAAGCCCTTGCCGTAGACGCCCATGACGGAACCCACGGAGATGAAGGCGTCGCCGTCGACGCCGCGCACCAGTTTGAGCAGCTGGGAGGTTTCGCGCTTGCGGCAGACCACGACCACGACTTTGATGTCCTCCTTCGAGTACCAGCCCGTAGCGTCGAGGATCGTGGCGCTGTGGCGCGTGGTGGCGATGATCTGGTCGGCCATCGCCTCGTAACGGCGCGTGAAGACGAAGATCTGGCTCGACTGCTGGTTGCCGGCCTGGATCACGTCGACCGTATAGCCCAGCACCGCCGTGACGACGAAGCCGTAGATGACCGAGTCGACGCCCATGTCGCCCACGAACAGCGACGAGAGGATGATCATCGAGTCGACGGTCATCACGATGCGGCCGTAGCTGATCGTCTTGTACTTGTTGACGATCATGGCGATGATGTCCGTGCCGCCCGTCGAGCCGCCCTGCCGGAAGCAGATGGCGATGCCGATGCCGGCGATGATGCCGCCCAGGATGACCAGCAGGATGCGGTCGCTGACGGGATCGAGCGCGAAGAGCGTCTGCCCGGCCGGCGTAACGGCAGCCAGCAGCGGTTGCAGCACCGACATCGTGACCGAGAGCATGGCGATGCAGAAGATGGTCTTCATGCCGAAGTTCCACCCCACGATCGTGCCGCCGATGAGCAGCAGCACGCCGTTGACGATGAGCGTCAACATGCCGATGGGCAGTCCCGTGATATGGTAGAACAGCAGCGACAGACCGGCTGCACCGCCTCCCAGCGTGTTGGCGGGCATGATGCAGGCCAGCCACCCGAACGAGTAGATGAACATGCCGAAAATCATCCAGACATATTCGAGGACGGTTCCGACGACCGCCTGACGGTTTACCCTGGGTCTTTTCATGACAGCGAACGATTAACGCTGCGAAGATACGAAAAATTCGCCCTGATGCGCGTTTTTTTCGACGAGTCTTTTTTCGAGCATCCGCCACAGCGCATCGCCGCGCAGGTTGCCCCACGGCCGCCGGCAGCGGATGCGGGGCGGCGTCTGGCCCGCGATGCGTTCGACGGCGATGTCGGGCCGCAGGCGGCGCAGGATTTCGGCCGTCAGGTCGACGTATTCGGCGGCCGTCCAGCGGCGGAACCGCGCGGGCTCCGCGTCGTAGAGGTCGGTCATGCGCGTCCCCTCGACGAACTGCAACTGGTGGAACTTGACCGTGGCGAGCGGCAGCGCGTTGATGATGCGCGTGCGGTCGAGCAGCTCCGCGTCGCTCTCGTCGGGCAGGCCGAGGATGAAGTGCGCGCCCACGGCGACGCCGCGTGCGGCCGTCGCCTCGACGGCGCGTCGTGCCGCGGCGAAGTCGTGGCCCCGGTCGATCGTGCGCAGCGTGGCGTCGGAGGTCGATTCGATGCCGTACTCGACGCAGACGTAGGTGCGGCGGGCGAGGTCGGCCAGATAGTCCAGCTTGGCCGCATCCACGCAGTCGGGACGGGTGCCCACGACGATCCCCGCGACGCCGGGGCAGGCGAGCGCCTCCCCGAAGAGCCGTTGGAGCCGTTCGAGCGGCGCATAGGTATTGCTGTACGACTGGAAGTAGACCAGGAATCCCGTTCCGGCCGGAAACCCGCGCCGGTGGAAGGCGATCGCGTCGTCGACCTGCTGCCGGACGGTGCGGCGCGGGTCGCAGTAGGCGGGCGTGAAGGCCTCGTTCGAGCAGAACGAACAGCCGCCGTGTCCTACCGTGCCGTCGCGGTTGGGGCAGGTGAAACCTCCGTCGACCGGAAGTTTCTGTATCGGCCGGCCGAAGGTGCGGCGGCAGTAGGCCGCATAGCTGTGATAGGGTCGTGCGTCGCCCCAGGGGTACATGTCAGGGTCGAAAATCGGTTTTTTGTTTTATCGTTCGGTGCGGTTATACGAGGACCGCTCCCCGTTTCGACGGCCGTCGTGTTTCCCGACATTGCCTCTTCGACGGTCCGAACTCTGTGGCGGGTGTCGAGGGGCAATGCCGGGATACGATCAGAAGTTCCAGTCGCGTGTGTCGTAGGTGTCCTTCGGAGCGTTGGGAACGTTCATGAAGAATTTGTGTCCGGTCTTCGCTTCGAGATCGGAGACGCGCATGAAGATGCCTTTCGAGTCGAATTGAGCGGGTTTCGTCACGGCGTTCTTCGAGTAGGACTTGTGCTCGATAAACAGGGCGATGCATTGCAACTCGTCGCGCGTACAGTTCACCACCCATTTCTTTCCGGCGCTCTTCTTGGCTTTGAGCAGCACGGTGAAATAGTGGGTCGGGATCGTCGTACCGGAGACCTTCTTGTTGGTGTTGGCCCAATAGCAGCCCACCACCTGATAGCAGGTATCGGCCAATCCGCGCCACTGCTCGTCCACCCAGTCTTCGGCGGTGTTCCACTGACCGCCGCCGCCGTTGAAATAGTCGTTTTGGCCGAGTTGGGGGCCGATGTTCGAGAAGTACATCACCTGGCTGTTGGCCTCGCGGCTTACCAGCCGCTCGGCGGATCCGAGCATGTGCCCGCGCGTGTAACCGTCCCATTTCCCGACCTGTTCATAGGGCAGGTCGGGATCGTCCTTGTAGGAATTTTTGCGCTCGACGTTCTTCTTCGCATAGGCGTCGTGCAACGGCGCGGCGACCCACACGGGGCAGAGCTTCGATTTGCTGTAACAGGCGGTGAAGTTGCGGGCTCTGGCCCCCTTTTCCATCGCGCATTCATGGTCGACGTAGAGGTAGTCGCCGTTCGACACTTCGTTCGGCAGTTCCGCCCAGCCTTTGTGGCGGGTATTGTTGTCGGGCGGCGTGACGGCGCCTGCCTCGGTGGTGAACCCGACGGCCGTGCTGCGCCAGGTCTTCGACGGCGTGACGACGTAGGCCGCGACCTCGTAGGAGGTGTTTTCGCTCAGACCGGTGAAGGTGTAGCGCAACGAGGTCGCTGCCGTACCGCACGACTGTCTGGTCTCGGCGCTCTGCCCCGCCTTTTTCAGCAGGAACCCCGCGTCGGTGACCGTCGCTTCGCCTTCGCAGGTGTAAGTGACGGCGGCCGTGGCCGAGGTGGCGGTGCGCTCCGAGACGGTCAGCGTGCCGAAGACGACCTTCCCGTCGGGTGTCGGTTCGGGCTCCTCGCCCTTTTCGAGCGTGGTGAACGAAATCGTTTCGCTGCGGAAGGTATGGCCTCCGGCAACTACATAGCAGTAGAGTTCGTAGTCGGTTTCGGGCGCGAGGTCTCGCAGCGTGCAGGCCGGTTCGGTCGACCGTTCGCAGACGACCGTCACGGGCGCACCCCCCCCCGCAGGCGTACAGACGAAGCCGTTCTCCTTGACCAGGAATCCTCCCAGATAGAGATAGCTGGCCGAGAAGTCGGCCGAGGTGGCCGCCGGAGTGGCCTTTACGTTCGAAAACCGGCACTCTTCGCGCGGATCGGAGGGCGAAGGTTCGCCGCCCGGCGTGTCGCTGTCGCTGCAAGACACTGCCAGAAGCAGGATCGGGAGCGTGAAAGTCAGGTAAAAGCGTTTCATCGTATAAGTTGTTTCACTCTTTGTTTTTCGAATCGATCCAGATCGTCACGGGCCCGTCGTTGACCAGTTCGACGGCCATGTCGGCGCCGAACTCGCCCGTGCGGACGGGGCGGCCGCTCGCGGCTGCGAGCGCCGCGACGAACCGCTCGTACATCGGTCGTGCGAAGGCTTCGCCCGCGGCGCGGAAATAGGAGGGGCGGTTGCCCTTGCGCGTCGAGGCGTGGAGCGTGAACTGGCTCACGACGAGCAGCTCGCCCGCGGTCTGCCGCACGTCGAGGTTCATCACCCCCGCTTCGTCGTCGAAGACGCGCAGGCGCGAGGCTTTGCCCGCCAGATAGTCGATGTCCTCCTGCGTATCGGCCTCCTCGATGCCGACGAGCAGCAGCAGTCCCGCTCCGATCGACGAATGGAGTGTGCCGTCGATCGTGACCGAGGCGCGGCGGACGCGTTGGATCAGCAGGCGCATGGTTCGGAGGCGTTACGGGCGAAGAAGGCCCAGAGGTTGTCGCCGGCGGGGACGGGGGCCGTGATGCGCACCGGCTCCCGACGGACGGGATGCGTGAATTCGATCGCCCGCGAGTGGAGCGAGATGCCGCCGTCGGGGTTCGAGCGGCGGGCGCCGTATTTCAAGTCGCCCTTGATCGGGCAGCCGATCTTCGAGAGCTGGGCGCGGATCTGGTGGTGGCGGCCCGTAAGCAGTTCGACCTCGACGAGCGTGTAGTTGGTCGAGGCGCCGAGCGTGCGGTAGCGCAGCCGCGCCTCCTTCGCTTCGGGTTTCGGGGCGTCGCAGGCGCGCGAGCGGTTGGTGCGGCCGTCGCGCAGCACCCAGTGGCGCAGTTCCCCTTCGAGCGGGTCGGGCCGCTGTTCCGTGACGGCCCAGTAGGTTTTGCGGATTTCGCCCGAACGGATCATTTCATTGAGCCGCACCAGCGCCTTCGAGGTCTTGGCGAAGAGCACTGCGCCGCTCACGGGACGGTCGATGCGGTGCACGACGCCGAGAAACACCTCGCCGGGTTTCGCGTCGCGGCGTTTGATGTAGGCCTTGATCTGGTCTTCGAGGGCGCTTTGGCCCGAAGGATCGGGTTGTACGAGGTCGCCGCAGCGCTTGTTGACCACCAGCAGGTGGTTGTCTTCGTAGAGAATATCGTCGGAAGAGAACATCTCAGAGCTTGAAGGTGAAGGGGAGGAGTTTCTCGGCCGTATCGACCGCGCTGGCCGTACCGCCGCCCGACATGACGATGCGCATGGGCCGCCCCTGCCGGCGTTCGACGTCGACCATCACCTGCCGGCACTGGCCGCAGGGATAGCATTCGCGCGGCGACGGGTCGGAGGCGATGGCGAGCGTCTCGATCGGATCGTCGGGAAAGTTGGTCTGGACGTAGAAGAGCAGCGAGCGTTCGGCGCACAGCCCCGCGGGGAAGACTTCGCTCTCGAAATTTCCGGCGTGGAGCACCTTGCCGCTGGCAAGGCGTGCAGCCGCGCCCACACGGAATTTCGAGTAGGGCGCATGGGAGCGGCGCGTGGCGCGCTCGGCCTCGGCCACAAGCGTCCGGTCGGCTTCCGGCAGCTCGGCCGTCGAGGCGTAATGCTCGTAATCGTAAGAGAGTTTCGTCTTCATAGGCACCTCCTCTTGAAATCAGGTGGAAAAGTTTGTAAAGATAATACTATTTTTTCGAACAATTCGACGTCTATTCCGATATTTTTCGGAAGAATGTCGCGTTTTTCATGCGGAATCGTGCGAATCCGTCAGTGCGGAGGCGTCGTTTCGGGTCGTTTCAGAAGTGCAGTCTCCCGTATGAAATGCGGCGGGATGCGTCTTTTTCATCGGACGGAGATTTGAAAACGGCCCGACGAGTCGTCTCGCCGGGCCGGAACTGAAAAGTCGTTTTCGGGGGAAGTTGTGCCCGGAATTATTCGAGCACGAATTTGGCCTGTATGCTGTATTTGAGCTTGATCGTCTTGAAGTCCAGTCCGGCTGCTTCGCCCGCCGCCTCGGCTGCGTCGTTGGCTACCGCAGCCTTCATGCTGCGGGCCATGAAGACGTTGCCGTAGTAGGGCACGACGTCGTTGTTCGAATCGTAGATGTAGAAGCATTTGCCCGCCTTCTGCCCGATGGCGCCGGCCAGCGTTTGGGCGTTGGCCTGCGCGCTCTTCATGGCGGCGATGCGCACTTCGTTCTTATACTGATCCAGTTGCGAGTGGGTCACCTTCTCCATCGAGACGTTCGAAATGCCCAGATCGTTGAGCGATCCGAAAACCTGCGCCACCTGTTCCGGTGTGTTCAGTTTGAGCTGGAACTGTTTCCATGCCAGGGCGTTGCCCTTTTTGAAGTATTCGCTCGACATGTCTACTACGCGAAGCTGTTTCTGCGTGTCGACGCCCAGTTTTTTCAGCGCGTCGAGCATGGCGCGCTCCTGCGTCTGGATCGAGATCTTGCCCTTCGAATCCTTCTCGTTGATCGTGACCGAGAGGTAGAATTCGTCGGGGGTGATCTCCTTTTCGGCCTGGCCCCAGACCTGAATATAGCTGGCGTCGAATTTCGAAGCCTGTTCCTGCGCCGCCGCGGGGAGTACCGACAGCATGACCGCAGCCATTAAAATGAGTTTTTTCATAGCGTATTTCCGTTTTAAGGTAACTCCTTTGCAAATAAAACGCCGCCTTGTGCGGAATCTTGCATGAAGCGGCGAAAAATTTAATGTCGCTGGCGGACGGAGGCTGCCGCTCTTCGGCCGCAGCCGAAGAGCGAATCTTTCGAAATTGTATTTTGGCAGGCTTCCGGTCTGCGGGATCGCACTGCGAAAACAACCCAATTCTCACTTCGGAAAGCATTCCGCACCTCCGATTGGACGTTTCCTGCGGGGAGCAGGTTTACCACCTTTTGTCACTAAAAGGTGGTGCCAAAAGCGTCCGCCAGGCGAAAAGCTGCGGGAAACTCACAGCGCCTCGCTAAAACGGGCGCCTGTCGCGGGTTTGCAAGCAAACCGGCCCCGTTTTTTAACGCTCGTCGCTGCTCGTTTCTTTTTCCGCACTTTTCGCAATGCGGAGACTGTTGTGCGCTTCGCGCAACAATGATTTTGATTTCTTTTACTCAGTTTTAGCAGGTCTCCGGTCTGCGGGATCGCACTGCGAAAATAGCGGAAGCAGAGACGGCAGCAGCGCGAGTGCCCGGAGCGGGAGTGCAAAACAGCGGAGTCTTTTGTGCCCGCTCAGCGAGCGCGGGTGTCGTCACCCGCTACTTTTCGCTGTGCTTGATCTTTTGGTGCTTTTGGATCAAGCCAAAAGCACAAGAAAAGAATCTGTGAGAAGAAAACTTTTCGAGCGATCCTTTGCAATGCGGAAGTTATTGTGCGCTTCGCGCAACGATGATTATTTGCTGGTGTCCTGTTTTTAGCAGGCCTCCGGTCTGCCCGAATGCACGGCTTTCGCTACCGCCGCACGAGCTTCACCACGTTCTCCACGTGGTGCGTGTGGGGGAACATGTCGACGGGCTGTACCGCTTCGACGCGGTAGGCGCCGTCCATGAGCGCCAGGTCGCGCGCCTGCGTGGCGGGATTGCAGCTCACGTAGACGATCCGCTCGGGGGCGGCGCGCAGGATGACGTCGATCACGGGCTGGTCGACCCCCGCGCGCGGCGGATCGAGGATGATGACGTCGGGGCGGCCGTTGGCGGCCACGAACGCGTCGTCGAGCACCGCCTTCATGTCGCCGGCGTAGAAGCGCGTGTTGCCGATGCCGTTGAGCGCCGAATTGACCTTCGCGTCGTCGATCGCTTCGGGGACGTACTCCACGCCCACGACCTTGGCGCAGCGTGCGGCGCAGAAGTTGGCGATGGTGCCCGTACCGGTGTAGAGGTCGTAGAGCGTCTCGCCGCCGGTGAGCGCCGCGAAGTCGCGCGCCACCTTGTAGAGTTCGTAGGCCTGCGCCGAATTGGTCTGGTAGAACGATTTGGGACCCACCTTGAAACGCAGCCCCTCCATCTGT
>ERZ824978.3573-NODE-3573-length-11479-cov-2.968137_pt1 | contig 11479 bp, 9 predicted proteins | sample MGYA00519860_ERZ824978 | MGnify/ENA primary metagenome ERZ824978 (study PRJEB31778, sample SAMEA3449184) | human gut metagenome | biome: human gut; feature: human-associated habitat; material: faeces | place: United Kingdom | collected 2010/2012 ... | reverse complement strand
GGATGACGGGGCAAATCTATCGGAAGTCCTTCCTCGTCCAGCGTAAAACTCTTGGCTCCTAACGTCACACCTTGATAAAGGCGGACATGGTTTCCGATAATGGCGGTTTGTCCCACGACAATACCCGTTCCATGATCGATACTGAAATATTCTCCGATCTGCGCCCCGGGATGAATGTCGATCCCGGTTTGCGAGTGTGCCATTTCTGTAATGATACGCGGGAGTACCGGTACGCCTAGCTCGAATAATTCATGAGCGACCCGTTGATGTAAAAGCGCATAGACCGCCGGATAACAGAATATAATCTCACTCACGCTCTTGGCTGCCGGATCACCATCCAAGATGGCCTTTACATCGGTGGACAGTAAATATTTGATATGAGGAATCCGGTTAATAAAAGCGATCGAGATCTCGGAAGCCCGGTCCTTGGAATCACAACAACGCTCTACCTCAAAACAAAGTCCATTATATATTTGCTCTTGTAAGAGATCATAGATCTTTTCCAAATAGACTCCCGTATAATATTGGATAGAGCCTAATTGAGCCTCTTGTTCCGTACCAAAGAATCCGGGGAAGATAACCGTACGTAATAGGCGCATGATCTCATGCAACGTAGCGACTGAAGGCGATGGCTTCTGATGCAACGGGATATATTTGTATTCCGGTAGATCAGGAGCCGACAGCCGTTCTACGTTCTTCTGTATCTGTTCTAAAATCGCTGTTCTATTCATCTTTAATTATCCCAAGTAGGATCGTAACTGATTAATGAGTTAGAGGCATTGCCCAAACCGATATAGATATAATTATCCAAGACATACATGCAATGTACAGACCTGTTAGCCGCTGGTAACTGGGATTTCTGGCTCCAGTTCTGAGAGTCCGGATCATAGCGCCAAATATAACCGTCCCCGTCTACGCCATATACATAATTACCATAAGCGATAGCACATAAAAGCATCCTTCCGGGGAACGAAGCCTCCTTTTCCCAAGCTACAGCGTTCTTGTCTGTAGACCAAAACTGTGTCGTATATTCCAAAGATGGATCCGCCTTATTAATAATCCCCAGTCCGGCATATATACGATCTCCTATTACAACGGATATTCCGCCGTATTGTTTAATCGGAAAATTAGATTTCTTGCTCCAAACGAAAGCGCTGGGTTCATAAGTCCAGACTTCATCGATTAGTTCGTTACCTCTACGTCCACCTATGAGGAACGCTTGATCTTCCATTCTGCAACATGCCGCCCGATACATACCTTTAGGCCGTTGCCGGTCTGTTTGTACCGCACTCCAAGAATTATCGGATGTGGAGTATACATATAAACTGTCACATATCTTTCCTGTGTTATCCAAGCCGCCAAAAGTCCATAGGCCAAATCCGATGCTAAAACATGCTTGGCCCGATAATTTCTCAGGCTGAGACCTTAAGGGCAACCACTCTTTCTTTGAGGTCATGTATCCCCAAAACTCATCGGTGTATTCCCTACCCGTGTCACCACCTAATAAGAATCCCGTGCTATTGGCCAAGGTACAGAAAGAGGTAGATCCCGGTATCCGGAAAGCTCCCTCAAACCTTGCCCCTGCTCCAAATATATCCGGAGTTTGGAAGTGAACTTCCTCTCCGTAAGCTATACCATTCTTATTTTTAGCGTAAGCTCTCAAATAATAGCTCGTGCCTCCTCTCAATTCCTTTATCGTACCCGAAAACGCTTGTGTACCGGAAGAAAGAGCTACCGCTCCTTCACAATTACCAAAGGCCGGACTAGGACTAGTTCCCCAACATACACCAGCCTCTGTAACCGGTGAGGCACCTTCGGCTAAGACCTCTCCTCCTACCCATGCGGTACCGTTTTTAATAGAAGATACCTCCTTCGTGCTAACTGTAGGTAACTCACTTTCCAGAATCGTATGGATACCTTCGCCTGCGCTATAGGTAGTACCTAAAGCGTTTGTCGCATAGGCACGTACGTAATACCCTTTCTGTTGTTGCATATCATAGATTTTCCCTGCAAATTCTCCGATGCCCGCTCCGCAAATAATCGTATCCCCATTTTCTATTGTCGGTGATTTATCAGCACTAAAGCAGAAACCACATGCCGTGATCGGAGAATCTCCCTCGCTTATTATTTCCATGGAGAACTCTGCATAGGTAAACTCTGTCGCCATTTTCTTAAATTTGTTATCATCTAATACAGGACGACCATTCGTGGTCTTAAAGGTTTCGACTTTCGCCCCGTTATACTCGCCATATTTACTTTTTGCGTAAGCTCTGACGTAATAGGTCGTTTCCGGTTTTAAATCAGAGATCGTACAATAGAACGAATCGGCTTCCATATCGATACGAATCGTGGAGTCGGATGCTGAAGGCTCCGGGTTCAACATTAAGTAAATACCTCTTTCCTCGATTTCGGCTTCCCCTTGTTTGGTTATCATACCTCCACATTGAACGGAAGTAGACATCACGTCGATCGGTAATAGGGTTTTAATGCTTCCTAATCCATCTTTCGTTTTAAAAGGAAGAATCTCTCCATAAGCGGTATCTACCGCATTGATCGCATAGGCCCGGATATAGTAATCCAGATCATTGGTTAAGCCCTCGATCGTAGCCTCATATTTTACTTTACGCTCGGATACGGCTTTTTTATTTTTCTCTATTATGGTAAAGGTAGATTCCGTGCTCCAACAAAAACCTGCCTCTGTCACGGGAGCGCCGTTTTCTTGCAAGACCTCCCCCGATACTGTCACGGAACTAGCCGTGGACTTCAATATCTCGTCTGTCTTAACAGACGGTTTTTTAGCGTTTCGAATGCCACCATCTATATCCGGATCATTCACGCATCCGGCCATTAATAAAGCCGCAAATAGAATAGAGAAGAGTGAGTATATATGTTTCATAAATAATCAATATTAAAAGAATACACCTAAGCCAGCGTTTAGATCCAAGTACTTAAAATTAACCGTATTGCATCCAACGCTAATAAATACAGAGTTCGTTATTTTCATCATCAAGTCAACCTCGGCAGCGACCCCTTTGTATGAGGAATCAATATTCCGGCACCATACCTCTCGTGTACTATCGTAGTTTTCATAGGAATGGGTCGTGAACGAATGTAGTAAAGCTCTTTCACCATATCCCAAACCAACGGAGGCATATAACCACGGAAAGCATTTTACGATTAAACCGGCCGTTCCGGCTATACTATTTGTCTTCGAGGATTTACCTGTATTAAGCTCATAAGATTCCCCTTCCGAATTAGAGAACTTAATAATCTGCCCTTGGTTATTACATTCGTCCGTATAATTCATAAAAGACATATTCGTCTTGAAACGGACATACCAACCGAAGCGTTGCCCCATACCTCCTACCGTGATTCCATAAGGAGATTCGATCGAATACGAGTATCCCGCGAAAAACTCCATTCGTTTCTTAGGGGATACCGCCGCGGAATCTATCGGTTGGGCCTCCGGTTCCGCCGGCTTTAACAACATCTCTTGGTATTCTTTCCAATAGGTTGCTAGCTCCTCACTTTTAGGGGTTCCGATACCTTCCGAATAATAAATGATTAATTTAGAGATGGCATCCGGATCATCTTCCGTAGCTTTGACCGTCAGGCAGTTTAAACATTTATTCATCAAGCTACGCATGGAAGGCCGCATTCGCTCGTTGGAAAGCCAAATCGTAGTCAGCTGATCAATACTGTATGCGTCGCATTGCGATACGCCTTCCTCGTACCACATTTTAGCGTCACTATAATCAAGACGTTTCATCGCTTCATCTCCCTTACGGTTGTATTCCGTACGCTGTTGCGCCAGCAGTCCGAGGGGAAATACCGCACATATCATCAATATCCAAAGTCTTTTCATATAATAGGTAAATACATGTTTAGTTGTTCATAATATTACAATCAATAATAAGTAAGGCCTTCGCTAATCAATGATCCGTCAGAATTATAAATATCAAACAAATTGTCTTCCCGTTCGAATGCCCGGCCGTTATCCGCGATACCGACACTTAGGTATTTGCAAGGAATACGTTCCTCGGCTTTCGAATCGATCGCCCCGTATCTGTTATTTGACTTCTTACGTACGATCTTATATCGTCCGAAAGCCATTTTCTCCTCATACAGGGCCTTTTTGTCCGCTATACGTTTCTCCTCGGTTTTCTCATCACAAGCGATGATCAACCGGACTACCTCTTCCGTAAGTTTCGTATCCTTTGCCTCCGACAAATCTTTCTTAGCTCCCAAATAATCAGCTTTGGCCATTTTTTCCTTACCGGAGGCGATTAACGAGTTATATTTCTCATTCATCTCATTTTCCGATGGCTGATCCGGGAGAACATTCTCTTCTATCGTATGCTCTGTTTCCATAGGTCGTTTCTCTTCCACTTTAGGCTCTTGTTTCTCCGCTTCCTTTATCTCAGAGATAGGAGGTTCCGTATGTAAAACTGGGTGATCTGGCATTTCTACTTCTTTTGAGACATTGCTATCCGGCTCCACAGCTGAAGGTAAATCAATACTCTCGACAACCTCTTTTGTGGGCCTATTGCTATGCACTAAAAGAGCCGTAGCGGATCCTACAACGACAAATATAGCGATTCCGATAGGAATTATTTTCTTTCTGGAATTATTCTTTTCTGTTATTGGCTCCACGGTAGGTGGATTAGCCACATTGACAACAGTCTCTTCATCATCCGATCCTACTAATTTAGAATCTACAGGTGATGAATAAACCACCGTTGTTTCCTCATTCACAATCTCGGGAGATGGACTTGGGACAACCTGAACTTCCTTTTCCGCTTGAGAAAAATCCAAAGACGCCAACATCTCGCCCACCGTCTCAAAGCGATCCGCAGGAATGATTTGCATCGCTTTTATGATAACAGCCTCTGTTTTCGGGCTGATCGCCGCATTGATTTCAGAGGGGTTTCGCAAAGGACGTGCGGCACGTAGTATAGATTCTGTAGGGATTGTTCCCGTTAACAGATTATACATCGTGGCTCCCAAGGAATAAATATCCGGACGGGGCGAGAACACTTGTGTTCCTTCGTTATCGTATTGCTCTATGGATGCGAATCCTTTAGAAAGGGTTAACATCGTAGTGCTGGTCTCTTCCTGCTCGATATCGTAACGTTTGCTGACTCCGAAATCGATCAAGCGGGCGTTCCCGTTCTTATCGATCAAGATATTGCTAGGCTTGATATCCAGATGCAAGATACTCTTATCATGAACGAATTGTAACGCCTCGCCAATTTGCCGTACATATTTAAGGACCGTAGCTTCGGGCAATATCCCGTTTTTCTCAAGCATATATTTTAGCGAGAAGCCGGAAATATACTCCATGGCAATATAAGCCGTATTGTTTTCCTCGAAAACCTCCAACACGTTTACGATATAGGGATGGTGAACTTCCGATAGGATCTTTGCCTCTTTGATCAGTTTTTCCTTGAACTTGTTAAATAAGACCTTTCCCGTCTCCGAATGTACTTTTACGGCTTGGGAACCGGGTTCTCTATAACAATAATCCTTGAAGAAATATTCCTTGACACAGATAGGGACCTCCGTCTTTACGGTGCCTAAAGATCCTTTAACCTCTGTATACCAAACTCCTCTGTAGGTTATGCCAAAACCACCTTGACCAACCACATGAGTAAGTCTGTATTTTCCGTTTTGAAGAAGATGTCCGTCTGGCAGATTCATAACCTTGAATAATTCCATTTAATCTGCCAAAAGTACGTTATTTATATAAAAGAATAAAGAAAAGAGAGAATATTTTGCTTAAAACCCATGCTATCTTCCACTTTTTGAATAGGTATGATATAAAAAGAAAAATTATCCCGAGTCTTGCCGTCACAGGCTTCCATGAGAGCGTCCTTTATTTCCGGAACAGATAAACGACCATTAAATATCTCTGCGATCTTTTCATTCTTCAGTCTTTCAAGAACCCCGTCCGTACAAAGAAAGAGGAAATCGTCGGGTTGAATATCGTTCAAGGTAATAATGTCCGCTTCTGTTGGAGTATGAGTGCCTTGTATAGCCCGGATAATCACATTCCGCTGGGGGTGGGTTAACGCTTCTTCCGGAGTGATCTTACCTAATTTAACCAATGAATTTACCAATGAATGATCTTCTGTTTGATATAAAATCTCCCCCTTCCTCAGATGATAGATCCGGCTATCTCCGATACGATTCCGGAAGAAGCGATATAGGCCATGGTGAGCGTAGTAGCCATACCCATCGCTTCCGGATGCTCTTGAACATAGGAGTCGAAACAGACTTCCGCATAATGTACGGCTTTATGGATAAACTCAGGCGTGGGATCATCCTTTAGGAACGTAGAAAAGAAAGTTTGTATGGACTCGCAAGCTAATGAGCTGGCTACCTCCCCTTTCTCGGCTCCACCCACACCATCGCAAACCATAAACAATTTTTGGTCAAGGGTCACTTGTTCGGGAAGCGGGTAAATGGAATCCTCGTTATTCGATCTGCCTCCTTTTTCCGTAATAGCACATGGCTTACCGATCGTTATAATCATAACAAATGAGTTTTATTCATTAAAACGTAAGACGGTGCGACCAATAATAATCTCGTCATTATCATTGAGCACGACCACCTCGCCATTCTCTAGGTAACTGTTATTATATAACGTATGGTTTTTACTATTATTGTCGGTAAGGAAATGTTTATATCCACCTTTTGAATCTTTTTTCACCTCAATGCAAATATGCTCGCGACTCATCGTGCGATCAGCCGTGATAATTGGCATCGTGGCTTGTGAGGCGTTCGACTTCCGGCCAATGACAACCTTCCCTTCGTGAAGAGGAAACGCTTGTTCAGGTGTATCGGCGTCTGGAAGAACCGTCAGTCTGCCGATTCCAGTCTTGACAGGTGTCACTAAAATCGTATCGGAATCGACTTCCTGATGATTACTTTTCTCGGATAATAAGGACAAAGGAATAGGCTCTTTGCATTTCGGACACTTAAAGGAGGTAATGCCGAGGGGAATCTTCCCCTCGTCTACCTTTAATCCTACATGGCAATGTGGACATTTAACCGCGATCATACGATAAACGAAATATCTGCGCCATCCATATCCGTAGAGTACAGATCCATCATATCTGTATCGGAAAGCATAACCGTATCGTCCGCCAATGTTATAAAGTCTGAATGATCGAAAGACTCGATGCTACTATCGTCTATAACAATGGCGTCGCCTAGGTCGACACCTCCTCCTTCCACGTCTATTATGACAGCATCCGCTGGCATGACGTCATTGCCGTCTAAAGTTACGAATGTATATTCCTCTTCTTGCATAACCTTTGTTCCTAATATATTAATATTCCGAAAACAAAAGTACAAAAAGCAATGGATTAATAAACTTGTTATTCTCTCTTATAATCAAACATTTGGGTTTCATGTACAAAAGAGGCTGTTTTACTATACGAAAAGAAAAGGCTCATTCTCTCACCCATTTGGCCTTACAGGAAGAAACTGGGCATTGCTTTCGGTTTTTCAATGATTCCCAAGGGATCTCACCTAAGAATGTCCCACATTTCGGACAAACATAGTCTATCTTAAATTGATTGGCGATATCCTGCAATTGCTGGGGAATCTTGGCCGACTGCTTGGCTCCTAGATAGATTCCTACCGTAGGGGCACAAATCGTTATCAGGAGGCTGATGCCGAATAGTTCCGGGCTACCTTTCCCTAAGAAGCCTATCACGACCCCCACTATTCCGGGCAAAGCAAATGGTAAGGATTGAAATAATCTGGTCTTAAACTGATTAGAGGATTGAATCTTAACTTTTGCTTGAATATAATCATCGTAGACTTTTTTCAATGCGGCAAATTCATCGCTATAATCATTATTGTATTTAAGCACCTCGGAAAGATTTAAGACATAGCTATCCCCCAAGCGAATATGATCCGTAGGAGTAACACGTTTCTTTACGATCTGGGCTCCATTCACGAACGTACCGTTAGTAGATCCCGTATCCTCCAATAATAAGTTGCCACCATCCTCACGTATCAGACGGGCATGATGGCGGCTTACATGAGGATCGTTTGCAATAAAATCGTTGTCTTTTGCTTTTCCTATCTTTATAATCATAGTCTTATTCCTTTTCCTCTTCCTCTTGAGGCTTTCCCATCTCCTTCTCAAGATTATCTTTCAGCACTTTCAACGGATCCTTGGATATTACCAACTCTTTAGGCTTACCCTCTTCCGTCAATAATAATAAACGCTGCTTAGGGAGATTTATTTGTAAGATATGATTTTTATTTATGATATGACTTTTTCCGACACGCATTAATATCTTGTTACAACCAGCGACCTGCTTCTCTAAGATCTCTTCTATTTTTCCGATATTTATAGCGAAGGTAAATTGGATGCCATTTGACAACAATAGTTTCGTATAGTTCCTGTCTGCTTCAAAATAAAGGATCTGACCAATCTTAATGCGCAACAACTCATCCCTTGTTTTTATAATTAAATACCGCTCCATACGTAGAAATTGTTTTTTCGTTTCTCTTTCAAAAACAAATATACGGTATTTTCTTTATTTAATAGGTATCTTTTGGGGGAAAGATTGGTAAAGTGCACCAAAAACAAGAGCCTTTTCCCTGCTCAGAAGAGACACCGATACGCCCTCCCAGCCTTTCAATTATATTTTGGCAGATAGAAAGTCCAAGCCCTATGCCTTGCTTTTGGTTTCGTCCTTTATAAAAACGATCGAACACATGAAGTTTTATTTCCTCCGACATTCCTTCCCCCGTATCGGTCACGGACAAAAGAACCTCGTTCTCCATGGCTTGATATGACAAGATGATGCTACCTATAGAGGTGTACTTAATTGCGTTTGTTATAAAATTGCCAAGAACTTGTTTCAAACGGATACGGTCGGAGCGTAATAAAAAGGAATCCAAAGATTCCGGATAGGTCAAAGCTACCCCTCTCGGTACTTTGATCTGGAAAGATGCTACCGTTTCTACAATAAGTTGTCTTAGATCAAATTCCATGAAATCAAAGGTCATGGTACCAGACTCGAGCTTAGCCAGATCCAATACATCATTAACGATACCCAATAATAACTCATTATTGGTCTGAATAAGATTAATATACTCTTGTCTTAGCTCACCATCCTCTTCATCCCCTAAAAGAGAAGAGAATCCGACAATAGCGTTTAATGGCATGCGGATCTCATGGCTGATGTTTGCCAAAAAGGAGGATTTCAAACGCTCTGATTTCTCGGCCTTCAGCATTCGTTCTTCCATCGCTTTCAGTTCAGATATATCATAATTCATCAGTAATAGGATGGGGCTTGATTTCTCCAGACCCGCCTCCATTATATCCAGACGAACCCATTTCCATCCCTCGCCATCCCTGACCCGGACTTCCCCTTGATCATGATCAGTTTCTCCGTGGACAAGTCGGCTCAAGGAAGTTTTCAAGCATTCACGGTCTTCTGGCTTGACATTGGAATATATGCCTACTATCTGGCTCAATGGAGTTCCCGGAACTTCACCCATATTCAGATACCATTGTTCCATCGCCACTCCTTCCCCAGTGGACAAATCATACTTTGCGCAGCCGATCTTGGCACGATGACTTATCTGAGGAAAAAAAGGCTCGAACTCTATGCCTAATGTCGTTTTCATATATATCCGTTCTCATTATATTTATGCAAAAAGAGGGTTTAGCCATAAAAAACGAATGAATTAATCGTTCGTTTTAATTAGTCGTTTATATCGATTATTTTATAGGGAACATATAGGTTTAGTAAAATACCCCAAAAACCGCATCAAAATTATATTCTAAAGTCTTTTTGACTTTCATAAGTAAATGTTTTTTGCGATATTTGCAAACGACTAATTAAAACGAACGATTAAACTAGTCGTTTTGTTGCCTTCCCCACCACTTCAATATCCTGATATATAAGATTATACCATATGACTATAAAAAAATAGAGGGTAGATTGATCACTCAATCCACCCTCCTGTCTATCGTGTGCTTAAACTATTAAAAATCAACCCCTTGATTAGTCTTCTAGAGCCGCTTGCGCCGCCGCGATACGAGCGATGGGCACTCTAAAAGGTGAACATGATACGTAATTCAAGCCAACTTTATGGCAGAACTTAACGGAAGAAGGCTCACCACCATGCTCGCCGCAAATACCACATTTCAAATCCGGACGGATGGCACGACCTTTCTCAGTTGCCATACGAACCAGCTGTCCTACACCATTTTGGTCTAGTACTTGGAACGGATCGACCTTCAAAATCTTCTTCTCTAAGTAAACCGGTAAGAAGGAAGCGATATCGTCACGAGAGTAACCAAATGTCATCTGAGTCAAGTCATTCGTTCCGAATGAGAAGAATTCAGCGCTGGAAGCGATACGATCCGCTGTCAATGCCGCACGAGGAATCTCGATCATCGTACCTACCTTGAATTCGATACGATCGCCAACTTCCTTGAATAGCTCTTCGGCCGCGGTACGGATCACCTTCTCTTGTTCCTTGAATTCATATAAGATACCTGTTAATGGTACCATGATTTCCGGTTTAGCCTCAATACCTTCTTTCTTCAAATCCAAAGCGGCACCTAAAATGGCCCGAGTCTGCATTTCCGTAATTTCCGGATATGTATTACCTAGACGGCAACCACGGTGACCCAACATCGGGTTATGCTCGCAAAGAGATTCCACACGTTTTTGGATCTCCTTAACGGACACGCCCATAGTCTCAGCCATTTCCTCTTGACCTTTCAAATCGTGAGGAACGAACTCATGCAAAGGAGGATCGAGCAAACGAACGGTAACAGGACATCCGGCCATAGCCTTGAAGATACCCTTAAAGTCCTCTTTCTGATAAGGAAGGATCTTCGCCAACGCTTTCTTACGACCTTCAGCGTCCTCGGCCAAGATCATCTCACGCATAGCTTTGATCTTCTCACCCTCGAAGAACATATGCTCCGTACGGCAAAGGCCAATACCAACGGCACCGAAGCTACGAGCGATCGAAGCGTCGTGAGGCGTATCAGCGTTTGTACGAACTTGCAATTTTGTATATTTATCGGCTAAAGCCATTAACTCCTCGAAATCACCCGATAACTCAGCGGCTTTTGTCTCAACCTGCCCGACATAGACTTCTCCGGTCGTACCATTGATAGAGATATAATCACCTTCTTTCAAAGTCACGCCATCAACGTCTACAGTCTTATTCTTATAATCGATGTTCAAGGCACCAGCACCGGATACGCAGCACTTCCCCATACCACGAGCTACAACAGCGGCATGAGATGTCATACCTCCACGAGCGGTAAGGATACCTTCGGCGACAGCCATACCGGCCAAGTCTTCCGGAGAAGTCTCGATACGGACCATGACAACCTTTTTGCCATCGGCATGCCATTTAGCGGCATCATCAGCGAAGAATACGATCTGTCCGGTAGCGGCACCCGGTGAAGCCGGCAAACCTTTTA
>ERZ824978.3570-NODE-3570-length-11483-cov-2.776076_pt1 | contig 11483 bp, 10 predicted proteins | sample MGYA00519860_ERZ824978 | MGnify/ENA primary metagenome ERZ824978 (study PRJEB31778, sample SAMEA3449184) | human gut metagenome | biome: human gut; feature: human-associated habitat; material: faeces | place: United Kingdom | collected 2010/2012 ... | reverse complement strand
GGCATGCGGGCAATCATGCGGTTGCGGCGCAGAGACTGCGGAAGCGATGCCCCTCCCGGGTCAGGCACAGGCATACCCATAGGCTTAGCCGCAGTACAGGCATAGACCCACCCTGGGCTTCTCCCCGGCACAGGCGCATACCCGCCCTGGGCTTCTCCCCGGCACAATCCTCTTGCAGTGCCGGCAGAACACGTGCGGAGCTGGACACGGCGATGCGGCCGGTGCCGGCGCAGCAGGTGCGCTCAGACTTCAGCGGGAGCGCGTCCGCAGGCCATGGAAAACACCTGCTCCACAATCCGTTTTGAGGCCGCGCCCTCGTGTACCTTCTTCCGGCCCACATAGTACGTCGGCACATAGTAATAGTCGTACTGCGCGGCAAGCTGTGGATTTTTGTTCTCGTCTATTTTCTCCAGCTCCACCTCTCGAAACTGCGGGTACCGGGCAAACAGCTCGTCCATCCATTGCAGCGCCGCGCGGCAGTAGGGACATCCTTCCATATAAAACATCGTTACTTTTTCCATATTCAACTTCCTTTCCCTCTATCTTTTGGAAATCCGGGCAAATTTATGCGCCATTCGCTGCGCCCTTTCCGCGGTTTTCCCTCGCGCGTAAACCGCGCGGACTGTATCATCTACACCTGCCCGGCTCCCCCGCCGGCAAAAAAAGCGGGAAGCGCTGAAAAAACGCCTCCCGCTTTGCTATTTTCTGTAATAGACGAGCTCTTCGCCCGCCTGCGCGTTCAGACGCGCGCACAGCGCATCCATCCATTCGTTCGGCTGGGGGCCGGACGCAAACAGCTCGGCCTGCCTGCCGATGCTCACGTATTTGGAGGAGGCGAGATTGTTGTACTTCAAAAGCTCCACACGGCGCGCGCCGCCCGGCAGCGTTTTTGCAAACTCGGCGGTACGCAGCAGGTTCTCCTCCCCGTCGTTCACGCCCGGGATCAGGGGCACGCGCAGCAGAATCTGCCTGGAACTGTCCGATGCAAGGCGGCGGATATTGTCCAGAATGCGCTCGTTTGTCACGCCGGTATACGTCCTGTGGACTGCGGGGTCCATATGCTTGACGTCGGCCAGAAAGAGGCAGACGTCGTCCGAAACCCGTTCGATGTTCTCATACGGCACATGCAGCGCCGATTCCACCGCGGTGTGAATGCCCTCACCGCGGCACATGCGGAGCATTTCGGCGAGAAACTCCGGGAAGAGCAGGCACTCGCCGCCCGAGAAGGTCACGCCGCCGCCGGACTGCGCGTAGTAGTGCCGGTCCTTCACGATTTCCCGGAACAGCCGCTGGGGCGTGTACTCCTCTCCGCACAGGGAGAGCGCTTCATTGGGGCAGGCCTCTACGCACCGGCCGCAGAGAACGCAGTCCTCGCGCAAAAAGACATGCCCGCCGTCCCGGACGACATGGCGCTCCGGGCAGAGCGAAACGCACCGGCCGCAGCCGATGCATTTGTTCTCGTGAAATACCACTTCGGGCGCGAAGGCCTGGCTTTCCGGATTGTGGCACCAGCGGCAGACAAGGTTGCAGCCCTTGAAATATACCACTGTGCGCACGCCCGGGCCGTCGTGCATGGAGCCCCGCGCAATATTGATCAGCCGCGCGGTCATATCGTCTGATGCTTGGTGCGGCCGATGATGTGATCCTGCAGCGCCTTGTCAAGCAGATTGAACTTCTGGCTGAATCCGGATACGCGCACGGCCAGGTTCCTGTACTTGTCGGGATGCTTCTGCGCGTCGATGAGCGTCTCCGCATCAATGGTGTTGAACTGGACGTTGCACAGGCCCTTCTGGGAGGCGGAGAGCAGGATGTCGACAAACAGATCGATATTGCTGTCGGTGAACAGCTTGGGGTCTACTTCCACAATGGCGGAGGTAGTACCGGGCGCCTTTTTGGTCGGGAGTTTCGCCATCGAGTTCAAAAGCGCGGTAAAGCCGTTGAAGTCCCTGCCCTGCATGGGGGAAATGCTGTACGCGATGATCTCGCCACTGCGGCGGCCGTCGGGCGTGGCGGCCGTCTCGCGGCCGTGATCGACCATCCAAAGGAAGGTGAAGGGCTGCGCGTGGAAGCGCAGGCCGTATTTCTCGGTCATCCGGTCCAGGTAATCGCAGGAGAAGTCCATAATCTGGGCGGCGACTGTGTCGACCTCGTCGATATCGTTGCCAAACTTGGGTGCTTTGTTGATAAAGTCGAGCCGGACGGCCTCGTCCTCAAAATCGCCCGCGAGGATTTCGATCAGCTCCCGCAGTGTGTACTTCTTCTTTTCATAGACAAACTTACGGACGACCATGAGCGAATCGGCCAGGTTGGGGATGCCGCCGAGCATGACCTGATAATAGTCGTACTTGGCGCCGTGCTCGTTGAAGTCCAGGCCGTTTTCCATGCAGTCTTCGGTCAGCAGGGATTTGTAGGGCCGGGGCTTGTTGACCATGGCCGCGTTCGTTGTGCGCAGGATATTGCGGCAGGTGCCGTTCAGAATATGCTCAATTTGGCGGTAGACGGCGGCTTCCAGCTTTTCGTATGTATCCAGCGTTTCGGGTTCGCCCGTCTCCAGGCCGGGCGCGAGCTCGGGATGGATCATGCTGCGGCCGTTGCCGAGCGCATATTCGAGCGCTTTGAGCAGGTTTGTCTCGCCGGTGACCGCATGCGGGTTGGACTTGCCGGGGATCACCGTCTCCACGCAGCCGATCTGCGTGTAGTTCCAGGCGTCCTCGTAGGGGATTCCCTTGGCCATGAGCGCCGGGATCATTACGTCGTCGTTGAAGAAGAAAGGCACGCCTTTCTGCACATGGCCCACAACCTCGAGCGCACGCTTGAGAAACGCCTTGTCCGTGCGCTGGGAATAGCGGACGGACAGGCAGCGGATGAAATTGAGCGCTTCGGTAGCGTCGAGCATCATGTACGAAAGCTCGTTGACGGCGCTCTCGCCGTCCGGCCCGCAGCCGCCGACGCAGGACTGCTGCACGTCGTAGTCGCGGTAGAGCTTGATCCACAGGCAGCAGATCAGTTCAAACGCCTCCTCTTTGGTGAGCAGGCCCTTCTCGATATCGGCCGTGTAATACGGGTAGAGAATCTGATCGAGCCGGCCGAGGGAGTTGGCGTTGATGCTGTCCTCCCAGGTGTTCATAATATGCGCAAACCACAGGCTCTGGATGGCTTCCATAAAACTGCGCGCGGGCTTCGCCGGGACCTGGCTGCACGTTTCGGCGATTTTCTGCAGCTCCTGTTTGCGGGTCTCGGTGTTTTCCGCATTCTCGAGCAGATGGCGCGCCTGCGCGGCATAGCGCGTTCCGAACTCGCAGCCGGCCTGGCAGAGCAGCTTCATCGCGCTGTACATATCCCGCGGCCCGTTTTCCGCCTCACAGCGTTCCACTTCCTTCAGGATGCCCTCAAAGCCCAGCTTCAGCACCTTTTCATAGCCGATCACGGAGTGGTTTTCCGCAATGCAGCGGCCGATGGCCGCCCACTCGCGCTCCATCTGCGCGTCCTTCTCCGGCATTTCGCCCTCCGGCTCCACGTTGCGGAACCTTGCGGCGCCCGCGTCCCTGTTGTCCAGATACCAGTCGATCTGCTCCTCGCTGAACATGCCGGCGCGCAGGATCTCCCGGTCGCGCGCAGCGTCGCCGCTGAGGAACTCATAGCCGCCGTCGCCAAAATTGTAGCCGACAATCAGCTCGCCCTCCTGGATAATCGCAGGCGCGCCTTTTACCGTGCTCGCAATCCCGCTTGCGACGAGCATCTGGTTGCTGCACTGGTCCTCCGGCAGCTCCAGCATGCCCTTGAGCGTATAGTACTGCCACTGGCCGCAGATCATGCGGCTGATGGGCTTATCGTCCACCGCGTGGTTTTTGAGAATTTCACATCTGTCTGACAACTGATACATCTTCGCCCTTCTCTCCTCATATCGTTTTCGGTACACCGCCGCGTTTTTCTTGAATTCCAGCGGCAGGCAGCCGTACTGTGTCAAAAACGCCTTGTTGAACCCGCTCTGGGTCTCGTACCCGTATTCCATGGCGACCTGCGTCGCCTTTTTGCCGCGCAGCAGCTCAAGCGAGGCGCGCTGCATGCGCCGGTCGCGGACATATTCGCCGAATGTGACGCCGGCATACTGCTTGAAACATTCGCAGAAATACCACTTTGAATACCCGGAACGCTTCGCCACCTCTTCCAGCGTCAGCTTCTCCCGGATATGCTCATTGATATATTTCAACACCTCATGCATGGCATCACCCATCTTGCGCCGATTCCCGCTTACAAATACATATTCAGTATACTGGAAAGGCGCGGATATTTCTACTCCAATCTTGCGAATTTTCTCTGTTTCCGGAAATTTACAACTAAAATTCCGCCTGCCGGTTTCCCGGCAGGCGGATACGGTAAAAGCGCAGTCTAGTCCTCTCTCTCCGCATCAAACTCCATGACGGCGCCGGTTGCGGCATTGATCGTGTAGTCATATTCCACATCGCCCTGATAGAACTCGATTTCATAGACGGTATGCCCGTCGTCATTCTCAAGCTTTGCCTTGGAGAACTGCACGTCGGAGAGGGAAAACCCCGCATGGCCGACGGCGATGGATTTCGCCTTGTCCACGCCGATATAGGTGCTCCCATTGCCGCTGTTTCCCGAGCCGGCAGCGCCCTGGAAAGCCTCCGAGCTCCGTTCGCGTACCGCGCCGGTTGCGGCGTCGATTTCATACTCATATTCGCGCGCAGAGGTGTAGAACTCAATGTCGTATACCGCGTCGCCGTCGTCATAGTCCAGCTTTGCCTTCGTATATGTGACGGCGGAGGCGTCTACCCCGGCGTCGGCAAGCGCTTTGCCCTTCGCCTCGTCAAGCGTGATTCTGCCCGCGGCCGGCTGGCTCTGGCCGGACTGGGAGGCGGCGGGCCGGGACGAAGACGATTGCGATTCCGGCGCAGGCGCCGGGTCGGACTCGGCAAGAACCGCCTCTTTACTCCTGCTGTACACCGACGCGTCTGCCGCGTTGATCTCATATTCATACTGGAAATCGTCGGTATGAAATTCAATGTCATAGACGGACAGGCCGTCGTCCAGGTCCAGCTTCGCCTTGGTGAATACGGCGTCCTCCGCCGTCAGTCCCGCATCGGCCAGCGCCGCGTTCTTTGCCTCGTCGAGTGTGATCTCAGCAACGGCAGTTGCGGTAGAGCCGTCGTGGAACACGATCTCCTGCTCTTTTTTGACGACGGCGCCGTCCGTCGACCGAATCCAGTACTCATACTCCGTACCGTCGGCGACAAATTCTACCTCATAGACAAACTGTCCCTGCTCATAGTCGAACTCCGTGCGCACCGCCTGTGCGGCGGCAGGATCCACGCCGGCGTCGGCAAAGGCGAATCTCTTCGCGTTTTCCGCGCCGATCGCCGCGCCCTCCGCAATCGCGCACGCCGCAAAGGCGGTGCCTGTGCCGATGAGGGCCAAAACGGCGAGAATACAAACTGAACTCAGAATCGCTTTGCGCGGCGTTTCAAAAAAACGTTTGATTTTTGTCATTCCAAACTCTCCTTTCGGTTTTTACGAGTTTAGTGTACAGCAGAAATATTAAAAGACGATTAGCGGTATCATTCTTTTTCAGCGCAGGCCGCGGCGTCCGGCAGCACCAGCGTAAAAACGCTGCCCTTTCCCTGTTCGCTCTCCACCTCAATGACTCCGCCGTGCCATTTTGCGATCTCGCTCGCCATGGCAAGGCCCAGTCCCGTGCCCCCGCCGGCGCGCGCGGTGTCGGCCCGGTAAAAACGGCGGAAAATCTTTTCCCGCTCCGCCGGCGCTATGCCGATTCCATCGTCGGCCACGGACAGGCGCACGGCGCCGTCCGCCCGCGCCAGCTTTACCAGGATATGCCCGTGATCCCGGCCGTACCGGTAGGCGTTGGACACAAGGTTCGTAAGCAGACGGGTCAGAAGCTCGCGGTTCCCCCGGCACATGAGCGCTCCCTCCGCCTCACAGCAGAGCGTTATGCCGCGCTCCCGTACCAGCGACAGGTCCGCGCAGACGGAACGCACAAGCGCGGAGAGGTCAACCGACTCGCGCGGGTACTGGTCGGCCCGCTGTTCCAGGCGGGTAAAGTCCAGCATGTCGTTAATCAGCCGGGTCATCTTTTTCCCCTGCCGCTGAATTACCTGCAGCGCCTTTACATAGTCCGCCTCGTCCCCGCGCCCCTCCAGGGCCAGCTCGCACTGCGCCATGATGACGGACATGGGAGTGCGCATTTCATGGGAGGCGTCCGCCGTAAACTGGCGCTCCTTTTCAAACGCCTCGTCCAGCCTCGCAAACATCTCGTTGAACCGGTCGGCGAGCTGGTGCAGCTCATCGCCGCCTTCGCCGAGCTCAATGCGCTTTTTGAGGTCGCCGCGCTCTCCGATCTGGGCCGCAGCGTCAGAAATCTGCTGGACCGGACGGAGCATCCGCTTCGCGAGCAGATACCCGCCAACGGCCGCAATCAGCACAAGCGTCGGCAGCAGAATCAGCGACAGCCGCGAAATGGCCGACATCTCCGCTTTGCCCTGCGCCTCCGAAACAACCCCGCGCAGCCAAAGCCCCTCCAGGCCCGCCCTGTCCAGCGCCCTGTCAAATATATAGTACCCCGTGCCTCCGACGGTTATTTTCTGGATTCTGGAATCGGCCAGCCCGCGGGCAAAGCTCTCCCCCGCAATGGGATTTTCGCCGTACAGCAGCGTCTGGTCGCTGCTGTAAAGAGCCGTGTAAACCTGGTTGACCGCGTCCAGAAAATCGTCGTCTACTTCCAGATAGCCGCCTGCGTACGCGATGAAATGGTCCACGTCGTTTGCCAGATCCACGTCGTCTATGCTCCGGTAATATTCGATTTCGTCCACATTGTGCTCCACTGTTTCAATCAGGCTGTCGCGGATGGTCTTCTGGATGACCTGGTTGCTCACGGACAGGATGCCCGCATAGGTGAGCGCTACGACAAACACCAGAAAAGCAGTGAACCACAGGGTGATTTTCAGTCGAATCGAAAGGTGTTTCATGCGTTGTTCCCCTCCCGCAGCACATATCCGCTGCCGCGGACCGTGTGGATGAGCTTCTCGCCGTGCCCGTCGTCTATCTTTTTGCGGAGGTAGCGGATGTATACGTCCACTACGTTTGTGCCGCCCTCATAATCGAAATTCCAGATGTGGTCCTCTATTTTTTCCCGGGACAAAACGACGCCCTTGTTGTACATCATATATTCCAGCAGCGCGTATTCCTTCGCCGACAGGGCGATCTCCTCGCCCCCTCTTGTCACCTGGTGCGAAGCGCAGTCCAGCGTCAGGTCGCCTGCGCGCAGAACGTTGCTCACCCTGCCGTAGGAGGCGCGCGTCATGGCCCGGACCCTCGCGCAGAGCTCATCGAGCGAAAAGGGTTTTACAAGATAGTCGTTCGCGCCGCTGTCCAGGCCCTTGACCCGGTCGGCGACAGCGTCCCGCGCCGTGAGAAACAGAACCGGCGTCGTCTTCCCCGCGTCCCGCAGGCGGCGCAGCACGGAAAACCCATCCGCCCCGGGCATCATAATATCCAGTATGACGGCGTCGTAATCCGTATAGGACAATATGCCGGCGGCCTCCTCCCCATCGAAGCAGGCGTCCACACTGTATCCCTCGGCCGTCAGTTTCCGTACGATAATTTCATTTAAATCCCGTTCGTCTTCCGCTAGCAATATGCGCATATGCGTCACCTCTTTTTTATTATAACACAGTTTCATTAAAATTGGATGAAAAGGCGCGCAGGCCGCAGAAAAACGGAACGCGCGGACGGCCGGCGCAGCGCTGTAAAAGAGGCCCGCGCGCTCTCGCGCGCGGGCCGCCCTTCATATTCGGCCGCTTCTGAACCGTAAACAGCGGTTTATCGCATGCAGGCGGTTACATATGCAAGCGGCACGTCCATCCTCCCGGCGACCTGTTCCGGCGTCATTCCGCTGTGCAGGAAGCGGCCGCACACCGCCTCCATATTTTCACCAACTTCTATGATGTGTCTGTCCGGGTCATAAAAACGCACAACCCGCTGCCCCCAACTATGCTCTTTGACCGGATGGACATATGAAACGGCACAGGCGTCCAGCTTTATTGCAAATGCGTCAAAGTTATCCTCTTCAAAATAGATCTCACAGCCGTTGCCGCCAAAGGCAATGTCCGCGCCAATAAATTCTTTATAGGACTCTAAAGACTGCAAAGCCAGTCCGCCGGTCAACGTTTTGTTGGCGCCGAAATCCAGGATTACCTCCAGCCCAAGAACCTCTTTATAAAACGCAACGGATCTGTCCATGTCGGTCACGACCAGCACAGCGCTCTTGTATTGCATCTCATTTTTCTCCCAAATTCAGATTATTGCGGGCGTCGGGATTATGCGCAAGCACCGCCGCGGCCGTTTCACAGCGGCTGACATCAGGGCAGTCGCCGCAGGTGGTTACGCCCTCTTTCAGCGCGCATCTGCGAATAGCGCAGATACTGTCGCAGAATACGGTTTTCCTCCCGTCAGCGCGGCAGCCGTCGCAGTTGATATGTTCGGGCAGAATGGGTGCGTTATTCAACTGCGCCCAGAGCTTTGCGGTCTTCTCGCGCAGGGCCTGGTCATTGTTTATCGTTGCAATGTAGGCGTCACACTTTTCACAGTCCAGTCCGCAGTACCCAATCATGTCTTTCATGCACTTCGTCCCCCTTTTTATGATATTATAGCACATGCCTCCGCGTCTTTCAATTGCGCGCAGCGCCCGTAAACGGCCGGGGGCCGGCGCGGCAGCCGGCGCTTGATAGAACAATGCCGCCGCAGGCGCAATACAGCCTGCGGCGACGCATGCGCGTCTCAGTAAATACACATGAAACGCTCATTCACTTTTTCGGTACACACAAATTCCGTCCTTAACGGCAGCCAAAACCTCCAGTTCCCTTACTTCGTCCATGGGGACCTCCAGCGGGTTTTTATCTAAAACAATAAAATCCGCGCGCATGCCGTCTGCAAGCTTCCCCTTTTCAGCCTCTTCTCCATATTGATAGGCGGCATAAACCGTGGCGGCTTTCAGCGCCTGGCCGACGGATATTCGCTCGTCCTGAGCAAGAAGCGTCCCGGATTTTGTAATGCGCTTTGCCGCGCACCATACCGTATCCATCATATTCGGCGGCAGCACCGGGCTGTCCTGGTGGAGAGTAAACGGGATATGCAGCCTGACCGCTGTGCCTGCGGGCGAAATATTTTTTGCTCTCTCCATGCCAAAGTTCTGAATGTGAATGTCGCCCCAATAATACGTGTGGGCCGAAAAGAAGCTCGGCATCATGGAAAGGCGCGCCATACGTGCAAGCTGCTCCCTTTGCACGAGCTGCGCGTGAATCATCACAGGACGGACTGCGGAGAGCGTGGGGTTGTCCGCCAACACTTTTTCAACCTGTGCAATATATTGCTCCGCGGCTTTATCTCCATTGCAATGCGCCAAAAGCTGATGGTTGTTTCTTACCGCCATTGCAATAATCTGATATAGCTGCTCGTCGGTTTTTATGGGATAGCCGCAGTAACCGTCGTCGGAACCGGCATACGGCTCCTTCATCCAGGCCGTTCTGCCCTGCGGAGAACCGTCTAAAAATGTCTTGCAGCCGCCTATGCGGAAATGCCTGTCGTATTCCTTTGCAACCGCGTCCCCGGACGTCAGCATATCCAAACAGCTCTCCGCGTCAAGATAGCCCACTATATCGAGGTAAAATATACCCTTCTGCTGCGCATGCCGAAGAAGCTGCAAAAGCGGCGGCGTGACCATTCCCTCCTGCACTGTTGTGATACCATATCCGGCATAAATGCGCTGGGCTTTTTTGAATAACTCCATTATGCTGTTCATATCCGGAATCGGCATAGCGTTTCGGAACCGTACAAAGGCCGATTCTTCCATATAGCCGTTCAGTTGTGTCGAGTTCTCAAGCCTCCCGTATCTGCCCCCGTCGGGATTCTGTGTGCTTTCATCTAAATTCTGCCGTTTTAAGCCCATTGAATTGGCAACGCCCATATGCGATGAGGCATGGATAATTACTACGGGATGCCTGTCAGAGATTTGATCCAGTACAAATTTGTCGGGGTGACGCTTTTCCTGTAAATAGTTGTGGTCGTAGTTCGTACCCGTAACCCATTCGCCGTCTGGAATCCCGTTCTCTTTCATAAATGCTTGCATCAAGCGTATAATATCCCCAAAATTCTTTGCCGACGACAGGTCGCATTGACCGAGCGACATGGCAAGCCCCGAAAAATGGCTGTGCCCGTCAATAAATCCCGGCAGAACCGTCCTGCCCTGCAAGTCGACCCATACAGTATCCGCGTCTTTACACGCCGACACATCATCGATACTTCCTACTTTGATGATTTTGCCGCCGTCAACAAGCATTGCCTGCGCTTGAGGGGTATTCTCCTCCATCGTAATGAAAGTGCCGTTATAAAACAGGCTAGACATATGCGCTCCTTTACACAGACATGAATTTTAGATTGCCTTTTGAAACAACCCATGTTTATTTGATATATTATAATATAAATCCATCAACTATTCAATCCACCCCGAATACTGTCACAATAGACAAATATTCAGCCTGTAAAAGAACTATAAAAAGATACATCTGCAAAGTGGCTGTGGAGCGCAGCCCCTATCCCAGCGGCAGCAAACAGTTCTGCGGGCGGGCCGAACAGGTGAGCCGAGCGTGACTTTTTGCGAAAAGGAGGAGCAAGAGAGCGGGCGGACGGCTTATTTTTGCAAAAAAATAAGCCGGAGCAAAGCGGACTTTGCTCCGGCGTGGCGGAGCGGGTGGGATTCGAACCCACGGTACCGTGAGGTACAACTGATTTCGAGTCAGTCCCGTTATGACCACTTCGATACCGCTCCGTATATGTTAACATGCGATTGCAAGTTAACCGCTGTTCTGTTTTCCCGAAGCATGAAGAAAGCATGATCTCACGCTTACAGGGGGATGCCCACGCTTGCGGGGGGGTACCCACGCTTGCGGGGGGTTGCCTACGCTTGCGGGGGGTTGCCTACGCTTGCGGGGGGTTGCCTACGTTTGCAGGGGGTACCCTCACTTATAGGGGTTATCCACGCTTGCGGGGGTTACATGCATAACGGCGGGACCATGCCCGCCGTCAGCGCACACAATCGGATTAGAGACCCTTTTCGACCCGGTCCATGACAAATTTGCTTTCCGTTACCAGCAGGACGGGCTTGGAAAAATCGAGGGTAAACAGGCCGATGAAAGACTTTGCGTCCACCATAATGGAATTGTCCAGAGAATGGAAATAGACGTCCTCCTTGACCGACGTGGCCAAACGCTGGATCGCCTGCAGTTCGCTGATGCTGTTAATTATAATTTCTTTTACCATAGTGCAGCTCCTTTTCTCCAAATTACAGTACACAAATCCCTGTATACATTTTACAATTTACCGGCGTGTTTGTCAAGCAAAAGCTCTGCCAAATTATGGCTCGTTTTGCGTGCCGAAAACGGGGAAAA
>ERZ824978.3568-NODE-3568-length-11489-cov-2.934756_pt1 | contig 11489 bp, 8 predicted proteins | sample MGYA00519860_ERZ824978 | MGnify/ENA primary metagenome ERZ824978 (study PRJEB31778, sample SAMEA3449184) | human gut metagenome | biome: human gut; feature: human-associated habitat; material: faeces | place: United Kingdom | collected 2010/2012 ... | reverse complement strand
CCAGAACGGGAGCGTCTCGTAGAAATTGAGCGCCAGCGGCAGCCCGACAACGCCGCGTTTCCCGGGCACGGGCTGGTAGCGTTCGAGCAGGGTCTGCTTGTATTCGTACAGGTCGAGGCCCGCCGCGGCTTTCCCGCCGTGCGCCAGCGGCCGCTCGCAGCGGTTGCCGCTGATGTATTTGCGCCCGCCCGAGAAGGTGTTGACGGTGAGCAGGCAGTTGTTCGTGCACAGGCCGCAGCCGGCGGTTTTGACCGTGTGCGTGAGCGCGCGCACTGCGTCCGCTCCCAGCAGGGAGCTTGGCATATAGACGCCGCGCCGGCGTTCCAGGCCGTAGAGGGCCGCGCCGTATGCGCCCATCAGCCCCGCGATATCCGGACGGACGACTTCGGCGCCCATTTCCAGCTCAAAGGCGCGCAGCACCGCGTCGTTGTAGAAGGTGCCGCCCTGTACGACGATGTTGCGGCCGAGCGCCGCGGGGTCGGAGGCGCGGATTACTTTGTATATGGCGTTTTTCACAACGCTGATGGCCAGGCCCGCCGACACGTTTTCAATCGACGCGCCGTCCTTCTGCGCCTGCTTGACGCTCGAGTTCATGAACACGGTGCACCGGCTGCCCAGGTCGACCGGCGCGTCGGCAAACAGGCCGCGCCGGGAAAACGCCGCGATATCCTCGCCGAGGGTCTCGGCAAAGGTCTGCAAAAAGCTGCCGCAGCCGGAGGAGCAGGCTTCGTTGAGGAAAATGTCGCTGATCGCGCCGTTTTCCACCTTGAAGCATTTCATGTCCTGGCCGCCGATATCGATGATAAAGTCCACATCCGGGCTGAATCTGCGCGCCGCGGTAAAGTGGGCGACCGTTTCCACGACGCCGAAATCGGCCCTGAACGCCTCCTTGATGAGCTGTTCGCCGTAGCCGGTCACGGTCGCGCTTGCGATTTCAATGTCGGGGCAGGCCTCGTAAATGTCCAGTATATCCTGCCGGACAATGGGAACGGGGTTTCCGCCGCCCTGGTGGTAGGTGGTGCGCAGCAGACTGCCGTTTTCGCTGACGAGGGCGGTTTTCACAGTGGTCGAGCCCGCGTCGATCCCGAGATGGGCGCGGCCGCGGTAGAGTTCCAGCTCCTGTACGGGCACGCGCGCGCGGCTGTGCCGGGCGCGGAACGCCTCGTATTCCGCCTCGTCACGGAACAGGGGGTCGGTGTGGGAAAAGGCGCTGGCCGTGCGGCCCGCGCGGCCGATCCGCTCACACAGCTCGGAAAGGGCGAGGCGTTCTCCGGCGTAGAGCGCGGCGCCGATGGAAACGAAATACAGGCTGTGCTCCGGCAGCGCGCCGGTCAGGCCCAGCACATGGTCGAACGCGCGCCGCAGCTCGCTCATAAAGGTGAGCGGGCCGCCCAGATACACGACGGACCCCTCGATCCTGCGTCCCTGCGCCAGCCCCGATATGGTCTGGTTGACGACGGAGTAGAGAATGGAGGCGGAAACGTCCTCCACCGTAGCGCCCTGGTTGAGCAGGGGCTGCACGTCGGTCTTGGCGAACACGCCGCAGCGGCTGGCGATGGCGTACACCTTGCGGTGGTTTTTCGCCCGTTCGTTGAGCTCCCCGACGCTGATTTTGAGCAGGGTCGCCATCTGGTCGATGAACGCGCCCGTGCCGCCGGCGCAGCTTCCGTTCATGCGCGCGTCGTACAGCCCGCTGAGAAAGAGGAGCTTGGCGTCCTCCCCTCCCAGCTCGATCACTACGTCCGCGCCGGGCGTGAAGCGCTCGGCCGCAAGCCGGGTGGCGTGCACTTCCTGCACAAAGGGCAGCCCCGCGCGCTCGGCAAGGCCCAGCCCCGCGCTGCCGCTGAGGGCAACGGCCGCCCCGTCCATATCCGGGAACAGCTCGCGTATGCGCGCGAGCATGCCGGCCAGGGTATCGGCGACCTTGCTGTAATGCCGCCGGTACTCCGTATGTACCACATTGTACTGGTCGTCCAGCACCACCGTTTTCACGGTGGTGGAACCCACGTCAATTCCCAAACGCAATGTTTTCTACTCCCTGTTCTCTGTTTCTGTATATTTCTCTCTGTTTGCGCAGTGCGCACTGATGTTTTTTATAGTATAATACTTAAAATTTTTGAAGTATAAGCAAGTTTTAAAAGATATGTTAATTTTTTTGGCCACTATACTATTATACCGCCGGGACGGCTTTTTGGAACGGCGGACACGCTGGAAAAAAGCGTTTTTTTACAGCGGCGCGCCGCGCGGTCCGTCCGGGTCCCGGTCCCGCGGAGGAAAAGCGCCGCGCGGCGGGTGAACTCTGCGCGCTGCATCCGCGCAGGAGCGGATTTGCGCGGTTCGGGTCGGTTCCGCCGCGGGGCACATAGGATATGAGTAGCCGGGAGCCGGCGGCGCGGTGCGGCATGACGCATCCTCCGCCGCGGCGCCCCTCCGGGACGGCGCGGTCCGCCCGGAGCCGTTCCCAGAACAGCCGCGCAGACGGCGGGCGCATCCCGCCTATCTCATGAGGCGGACCGGCGGTACGTTTCCTCCTGTACTGCGTATATAGGACGTGAAGAAGACAGGACCGCGCCGCACGCAGGCGCGAATACGGATGGCGACGCTTGGTTTTTCCGGAAGGCGGGGGCCCCCTGCCGGCCATTGGAATGGAAAAGAACGACGTATCATGCAGGAGCGGGGACGCGGACGCGCCCCCGCTCCTCTGCGCGCGGCGCGGCCTGTGGTCCGGCTTCACAATCCCGCGGCCGGACTTACCTTTTTTCCATTATTTATAAAAAGTAGGGATTCCCCTGCTTATATATAGGGCAGAGGCGTTTCCGCCCTACCCGCAGGCGGGACGGCCGGGAACAAACGCGCGCGAGTACCGTCTAATACGGAGGACAACAAGTTTGAAAAGGGGTTTCGGGCTATGAGTAAGAAGAAAAAAACGATCATCGCCGCCTGCATCGCGGCGGTTCTCGTCGTTGGCGGAGGGATCGCCGCATGGCTGATTTTCGGCGGCGGCAGCGGAGCAGGCGAGTCCGTATACGTGGAAAACGTGGGCGATATCGCCGGACTCGGCAGCGGTTCAGGCCTGTTCAGCCGCTACGGCGGCGTGGTGGAGGCGCAGGAGATCGTGCGCCTGAATCTGGACCAGGAAAAAACGCTCGGCGAAATTTTCGTCGAGGTAGGCGACGAGGTCAAGGCCGGGGACTCGCTGTTTTCCTACGACGTGGAGAGCCTGAAGCTCACGTACGAACAACTGAAAATAGACCTTGCGGGCATTGAGAACAATATAAAAACCCAAAAGGAGCAGATTGCCGACCTGAAAAACCAGCTCTCCGGCGCGGGCGGCGACGAGCGCCTGGAGCTGACGCTGCAGATTCAGACGATGGAACTGCAGGTGGAGCAGGCGGCTTACGACCGGGACAAAAAACAGCTCGAGGTGGATAAGGCCGAAGCGGCCATATCCGACAACGTCGTAAAGTCCGGCATAGACGGCGTCGTGCGCTCCATTGACACGACGGGCGGCGGACAGCCGGGCGGAGAGGACGTCTATATGGACCCGAGCATGCAGGAGACCGCCTTCATGACGCTCATGTCCAGCCAGGACTACCGGGTCAAGGGCACGGTGAGCGAGCAGACGGTCAGCCTGCTTGCGCCCGGCATGCCGGTGATCGTACGTTCCCGGACCGACGAAACGCAGATATGGCGGGGCACGCTTGAATCCATCAATACGGAGCAGCCCGAGACGAATACGGGCGGCGGCGTATACTACGGCGGGATGGACAGCGGCCAGACCGCGTCCAAATACCCTTTCTACATAACCCTGGAGGACAGCGGCGGGCTGATGATGGGCCAGCATGTGTATATAGAGCCGGACATGGGCCAGTCCCAGGCAAAGGACGGGATATGGATTCCCTCCTACTACATCGTCCGGGAGGACGAAGAGGCTTTCGTCTATGCCGACAACGGCAAGGGCCGGCTGGAAAAGCGCAACATTGCGCTGGGCGGCTATGACGAGGGCATGGACACGCACGAAGTGACGGACGGCCTTACGGCCGAGGACTTTATCGCATTCCCGGCCGAGGGGATACAGGCGGGCGCTGCGACTGTAAAGCCCTCCGAGCAGCAGCCGCAGGCGCCTGAGCAGCCCGACCTGCCGGGCGGTGAAATGGACGGCGGCATGGCGGAGGGCGGCGAAGCGTACGACGAAATGGACGGCGGCACGGTGGACGACGGCATAGTGTATGGCGGTCTGGACGGCGGCACGGCGACTGTCCCTGCGGACGGCGCGGGCCTGCCGCACGCCGCTACGGAGGGGTGAACGCATGCTGATAGAACTGAAAGCGGTCTGCAAGGAGTACCGGCAGGGGAAGGCGGCCGTCCCCGTGCTCCGGGATATAAACATGCAGGTGGAACAGGGCGAGTACCTCGCCATCATGGGCCCCTCCGGCTCCGGCAAGACGACGCTTATGAATATTCTGGGGCTTCTGGATACGCCGACGAGCGGCGAATACCTGCTTGAGGGCAGGGACAATACGAACCTGCCCGACGCGGAGACGGCCCGCATACGAAACCAGAGCATCGGCTTTGTATTCCAGACGTTTCACCTGCTCCCGCGCAAATCGGCGCTTGACAACGTCATGCTGCCGCTTATCTACGGGGGCGTGGGGCGCAGGGAGCGCAGGGAGCGGGCGGCCGAGGCGCTGGAGCGGGTGGGCCTTGCCGACCGGATGGATTTCAAGCCGACGCAACTGTCCGGCGGCCAGTGCCAGCGCGTCGCCATCGCGCGCGCCATCTGCACAAAGCCGAAGCTGCTGCTTGCCGACGAGCCGACCGGCGCGCTCGACACGGCGGCGGGCGCGCAGGTGATGGATATTTTCGACCAGCTCCACAGCGAGGGGGATACGATCATCGTCATCACCCACGAGCAGGAGGTCGCCGACCGCACGAACAGAATTTACCATATTCGCGACGGCTTGCTGCGGGGAGGTGCGCCCGTATGAAAAAGAGGACAAAAATCATTCTTGCCGCAGCCGCTGCCGCCGCGCTTGTGTGCGGGATTATCGCGGCCGTGTTCCTAGGCCGCAGCCGCGACCCGGTCGAGGTGGTCGCCGTCGCCAACCTGCAGCTCGGCGGGACGCCGGACGGGCTGAACGCCTACGGTACGGTCGCCACCGAGCGCAGCCAGCAGGTGAAATACCGCAGCGACCAGAAAATAGAGCGGATTTACGTCTCGCCCGGCGACAGCGTCGAGGTGGGCGACCCCCTGCTTGCGTACGACGTGACCATGAACAGCATACAGCTCCGCCTGAAAAAACTGGAGCTGAGCAGACTGGAACTCGGGATAAAACAGGCAAAGCAGCAGATACAGATTCTGCAGAACACAAAGCCTTACGAGCCGGCACCTGCGCCGGAGCCCGAACCCGAGCCGGAGCCCGTGCCGGAACCCGAGCCCGTGCCGCCGGAAGTCGTCGGCGCGGACGCCGCGCCCTATGCGGGCACGGGCGGGAAGGGCGACCCGCTCCTGTACCTCTGCCCATCGGGCAGCACCATCACTTCGGAGTTTATTATGCTCCTGTCCGGCCGCGCCGCGCAGGAGAACGCGGCCGTCTACGCGCGGCTGGAAGCGCGCGCGGGGAACGCGGCCGACGGCGCGCTTATCCACGCATACGACATGGTATTTGAACCCGACGGCCGGTTTTCCTATGCGCTGGAACTGCCCGCGCCGGAACCCGAGCCGGAACCGGAACCCGAGCCCGAACCCGAGCCGGAACCGGGCCTGACGGCGGAAGAGATCGCGCAGCAGATCCTGGCGCTGCAGCAGCAGGTGCGCAGCGACGAGCTGGCGCTCATGCAGGCGCAGGTGGACGTGAAAAAGCTGGAGAGCCAGGGCGCGGACGGCGTGCTGAAAAGCACCGTGTCGGGCGTGGTGGGGACCGTGGGCGACCCCGCTGTGCTGGCGGACGGCGAGGTTTTGCTCGACATCGCGGGCGGGTCCGGGTATGTGATCCGGGCCGTCGTCGGCGAGCTCAGCCTGGAAAAGCTCGCCGTGGGCAGCATGATGAACGTGTTCTCCTATGAAACGGGCGTGAGCTGCACCGGCCGCGTCAGCGAGATCGGCGATATTCCCGTATCCGGATACTACGACGGCGGCAACGGGAACAGCTCCGGGTACATCGTCACAGTGCGCGTGGAGGACCCGGACGTCCAGCTCAAAAACTGGGAGGGCGTGGAGCTGAGCATGATTACGGACGGCATGAACGGCGGCAGCCTGTTTCTGGACTGCGCCTATGTGCGCGAACAGGACGGCGAAAGCTACGTCATGGCCGCGCGCGACGGCGTGCTCGTCCGGGAGCGGGTCGCGACGGGCCGGACCATGTACAACTATATTGAGATTCTGTCTCCGAACCTGACGCTTGAGGACTATATCGCGTTCCCCTACAGCAAGGAAAAGCTGGAGGGCGCGCCGGTCCGGATGCCGGACGGCGCGGACGCGGACATTGCGGTGAAAGGGGGATACGGCGGATGACAGAGCATTTTCGCATGGCCTTTGACGGGATCTGGAGCCACAAGCTGCGCAGTGCGCTGACCATGCTGGGCGTGATTATCGGCATCGCGTCCATCATCGCCATTTCCTCCACCATCATGGGCACAAACGAACAGATTAAGCAGAACCTTATCGGCGCGGGCAACAACGCCGTGACCGTCAAGCTCTATCAGGGCGACTACGAGTTCTCCCTGGACTATCAGACCGCTCCGGAGGGCATTCCCGTGTTCGGGCCGGAAATTCTGGGCGAAGTTCTGGAAATTCCCGAAGTTGCGGACGCGTCCCTGTTCCTCCAGCGCGGCGCGTACGGCAGCATCTACCACGGCGCCACCGGCCTCAACGGCGGCACCCTCTACGGCGTGGACGAAAACTATCTCGGCGTGTACGGATACGCCGTCCGGCAGGGCCGCGGCTTTTTGCCGGAGGATTTCAGCGGCTATCGGAAAGTGGCGGTGATCGACAAAAACGTGGCCTCCACCCTGTTCCAGAACGAAACCCCCGTCGGCAAAACCATAGAGGTGATGGGCGAGCCTTTTACCGTTGTGGGCGTGGCGGCGCAGTCGTCCGCGTTCACGCCGGTCATCCACTCGCTTGAGGACTACTATACATATATGGATACAAGCGGCGGCAAGGTGTTCGTGCCCCAGAGCGTATGGCCTGTGATCTATCAGTACGACGAGCCGTCGTCGCTCGTCGTGCGGGCAAGGGATACGGAGTCGATGACGGCGGCGGGCAAAAAGGCCACCGACCTGCTCAACGGCTACCTCACGGGCGACACGCAGGACGTCCGCTACAAGAGCGAGGACCTGCTCGAACAGGCCAAGCAGCTGCAGGAGCTGTCCAGCGCGACCAACCGGCAGCTTATCTGGATTGCGAGCATTTCCCTGCTTGTCGGCGGCATCGGCGTGATGAATATCATGCTCGTCTCGGTCACGGAGCGTACGCGCGAGATCGGCCTGAAAAAGGCGCTGGGCGCGCGGCGCAGGACCATTACGCTGCAGTTTCTCACGGAGGCCGGCGTACTGACCTGCCTCGGCGGCGTGCTGGGCGTGCTTGTGGGCATTGCGCTGGCGTTTATCGTCTCGAGCGTGTCCATGGTCCCCATCGCCATCAGCGTCCCGGTCGTGCTCGCGGCGGTGCTGTTCTCGTTTGTGATCGGGCTGTTCTTCGGCGCGTTCCCGGCCGTCAAGGCGGCGCGGCTCAACCCCATTGAAGCGCTGCGCTACGAATAATATGCATGCAAAGCAAAAGAGCGCCGTGTACCGGCGCTCTTTTGCGGCCCAAAATAAACCCCGCGGCGGCGCAGGGCGCAGCTGTTTACAGGCGCGCTCGCGCGTGGTAAAATATGCATGTGCCGGGCACGGCGCGCACAGGCGCCCGGACCCTGCGCTCCGCGAGGGAACGTTGGAGGAGGAGATAAACATGAGCCTGATTGTAAAGAACCTGCGCAAATCGTTCGGCGGCAAAACAGCGGTCGACGACTTGAGCTTTGAAATGACCCGGCCCGGCGTGTTCGGCCTGATCGGCACCAACGGCGCGGGGAAAACGACGACCATACGCTGCATTCTGGGCATTATGACCCCGGACGGCGGCAGCGCCGCCTGGAACGGCGCGCCCATCAGCCGCGAAACGCTGCGCTTCGGCTACATGCCCGAGGAGCGCGGCATCTATATGAAAAGCCGGGTGCTCGAACAGCTTGTGTATTTCGGCATGCTGCGCGGCATGACAAAGCAGCAGGCGCGGGATTCCGCGCTCGCATACATGAAGCGGCTGAAAGTGCTTGAATACCAGAACGAGATTGCCGAAAAGCTGTCCAAGGGCAACCAGCAGAAAATACAGCTCATCGCCACGCTCATCCACAACCCGGAGCTGATTTTTCTCGACGAGCCCTTCAGCGGGCTTGACCCCATCAACGCCGAAACGCTGCGCCAGCTCATCAACGAGCTTGTGGCGGAGGGACGGTACATCGTCATGAGCAGCCACCAGATGTCCACGGTTGAGGAGTACTGCGAGGACATCGTCATCCTGCACCGCGGCAGGACGAAGCTCAGGGGCAACCTGCGCGAGATCAAGGCCGGCTACGGCCACACCCGCCTGGTGATCGCCTGCGGCCAGGACGTGCGGCCGCTGGCGGAGGAGCTGGGCCTGGTCCTGCTGGAGGAGCGGGCCGACGGCCTGCAGTACCGCATTGCGGGCGACAGCATGGCCGGCGCGCTGCTCGCGCGCATGCTGGAACGCGGCTGGTACCCGACGAAGTACGAGGTCATGGAACCGTCGCTGCATGAAATCTTTATTGAAAAGGTGGGTGAGGACGCGTGAAACAGGTGATGACCGTATTCCGCTATACGTTCCAGGAAGCGGTGCGCAAGAAATCCTTTAAAGTGTCCAGCATTGTGCTGCTCGCGGCCATTGTGCTCATTTTCGTGCTCATCGCCGCGTTTTCCGGCACGGGCGCGGACACGGAGGCGGACGCCGCGCCCGACGCGGCCGGGTACCGGCTCTACTACATCGACGAACAGTCCCTCATCCCCGGCGGGGCGGACGCGCTTTCCGAAGCGCTGGGCGCCGAGGTCACGCAGGCGGACGCCGCGCAGTATGAGGACTTAAAGCGCCGGATCAGCGAGGACGGGGATCTCGCCCTTGTCCAGGTCACGCCGGACGACGGCTCGACCTCGTGGACACTGCGGCAGGGCATGCCCATGCTGCGCATCCTCACAAAGGACGTGATGTCCGGCGTGCCGGCGGACGCCATCTCCGACACGCTCAGCCGCCAGTACGCCGCCAACCTGATGCGCGAAGCGGGCGTGGACGAACAGATCATCGCCATGTCCGGCGTACCGCTGCTCTCCGTTACCGAGATCGCCGGGCAGATGGACCTGACCGGGTACGTCGTCGGGCTGATACTCGTCATGCTGCTGTTCTTCTGCGTCTATTTCTACGGCTACGGCGTGGCCATGTCGGTCGCCAATGAAAAGACCTCGCGCGTTATGGAAACGCTCGTCGTATCGGCAAAGCCCTCCCGTATCCTGATCGGCAAGGTGCTGGCCATGGGCGCGGTCGGACTGCTCCAGTTCCTGGGCATTCTTGCGACCGCGGCGCTGTGCTACACGTTTATCCTGCCCGAGGGGGCCGTGCTGTTCGGCGCGCCGCTTTCCTTTGCGGCCTTTACGCCGGGCGTTGCGGCGCTTGTCGTGGTGTACTTTATTCTGGGCTATATCCTGTACGCCGTGCTCAACTCCGTCTGCGGCGCGACTGTGAGCAAGATTGAGGACCTGAACACGGCCATGATGCCGGTCATGTTCGTCGCGCTAATCTCCTTTTACCTCGCGTACTTCTCCGCCATCGCCGGCGGCGGCGCGCTGGAAACCGTCGCGATGTATCTGCCCTTCTCCTCGCCCTTCCTCATGCCCTTCCTGCTGTTGAACAGCGAAGTGCCGGCCGGCGCGGTTGCCGGCTCGATCGCCCTGCTTGTCGCGATGATCGCCGTCGTCCTGTACCTCTCGGTCCGGATCTATTCCGCATCGGTGCTCCACTACGGCGGCAGACTCAAATGGAAAGACGCGTACAGGACGAAACCCTGACCGTGGGCGCGGGCAAGGCCTGCAAAAACGGCCCGCCTTATTGGCAAAGCGCGTAAGGCGTGGTATAATACATGCGAATCACGGCGCAGACGCGCGGGCGGCGACGGCTGCCCGGCGGGCGCGAAAAACGGGAGAGGGACAAGCATGAAACATGAGATTCCGCAGACGGAAATCGAACCGGAGGATCTGAGAAAAATACAGCTTAAATCGCTCGAGCTTCTGCTGTATTTCAAGCAGATATGCGACAAAAACGGGCTTTTGTTCTATTTCTGCGGGGGCTGCTGCATCGGCGCGCTGCGCAACCAGGGCTTTATCCCGTGGGACGACGACATAGACGTTTTCATGCCGCGCAAAGACTACGAGCGGCTGCCGCAGATATGGGCGGAGCAGGCGGACAACGAACGTTACCGCTATTCCCGGACAACCCGCGACCACTACACGCGGCTGCTGTTCTCCACCATAAGCGATGAAAACACAACCTTTATCAAGCGCCGGCAGTACGATGTGGACACCGCGCACGGAATCCGGCTGGACATCCTGCCCATCGACGGCTGCCCCTCGGGCTGGAAGCGGAAGACACAAATCATGTGGGCCCTGATCTATTCGATGTTCAACACGAAAGAGCCCGTCACCAGCAAGGGCCGGGCGGCCTGGCTTGTGAGCTGGCTGATGCTCAGGCTGGCCTTTACCGACGGGCTGAAATACAGGGTGTGGAAGCTTGCCGAACGGCGGATGAGCCGGTTCGATATTGAGAAGTGCGACAAGGTGACGGAGCTTTGCGCCTGGTACGGGTACATGCGCAACGAATACCCGGCGGAAGCGTTCCGCAGCGCCGTGTACAAGCCGTTTGAGGGGCACATGCTCCCCCTGCCGGCGGGCTATGACGATTACCTGAAAATCGCCTTCGGCGACTACATGACGCCGCCGCCCGAACACAAGCGGGCCACGGGCCACGACCTTGTTTTTTACGACCTGGAAAACAGCTATAAAAAATACAAAGGCAAATACTACTGCGTCCAGACGGAGGAAAAGTGATGGGACAGACGGACAAGCCCGCAATCAGCGTGATTGTGCCTGTGTACAATGTGGAAAAATACCTGGACAAGTGCGTCCGGTCGCTGACGGCGCAGAGCCTGCGCGACATTGAAATTCTGCTGGTGGACGACGGTTCCACGGACAGCTCGGGCCGCATGTGCGACGGCTACGCGGCGCAGGACGCCCGGATTCGGGTGGTCCACAAGGAAAACGGCGGCCTGTCCGACGCCCGGAACCGGGGGATTGACGAGGCGGCGGCGGACCTTGTTGCCTTTATCGACAGCGACGACTATGTGGACCCGGATATGATGGAGCTGCTGTACACGGATATGCGGCGGGAG
>ERZ824978.3555-NODE-3555-length-11517-cov-7.592567_pt1 | contig 11517 bp, 11 predicted proteins | sample MGYA00519860_ERZ824978 | MGnify/ENA primary metagenome ERZ824978 (study PRJEB31778, sample SAMEA3449184) | human gut metagenome | biome: human gut; feature: human-associated habitat; material: faeces | place: United Kingdom | collected 2010/2012 ... | reverse complement strand
AGGTGAACGCCCTTGCTTCCTCCGGCGTGAAGGTCGTGTTCATCCCCATCTACGCGGAGGAGGCCTCCACCTTCCTGACCCAGGCCAAGGGCAAGTTCGCGGAGGACGTGTACTTCTTCGGCGCTGACGGTCTGGACGGCATCCTCGGCAAGGTCAGTCAGGATGTGACCATCGCCGATAACGTGCTGATGATGACTCCCTTCGCCGCTGACTCCGCCGCCGCCAATGTGCAGGCCTTTGTCAGCGCCTATCAGGCGAACTACAACGCCACCCCCGACCAGTTCGCCGCCGACGCCTATGACGCCGTGTATGTGGTGAAGGCCGCCGTGGAGGCTGCCGGCGGCAGCACCTCCGGCGCGGAGCTGGCTGCGGTGATGACCTCCCTGACCGTGGAGGGCGTCACCGGCACCATGACGTGGAACGCCGACGGCAACACCAACAAGGCCGCCAGCGCCATCCTCTACAAGAACGGTGTGGGCACGCTGTTCGGTGAGGACAGCGGCGCGGCCGAATAAAAAACGCTTCTTCTCCCTTCCTCACATAGCCGACCGCCCTCCCGGCACCGCGCCGGGAGGGCGGGACAGGCGCAACGCACTTGACGCAAAGGAATGACGACTATGACGAATCTGATACAAACCTTAATAAGCGGGCTGAGCCTGGGGAGCATCTACGCGCTGATCGCGCTGGGCTACACCATGGTCTACGGTATCGCCAAAATGCTGAACTTCGCCCACGGCGACGTGATCATGGTGGGCGCATACAGCGGCATTGTGGCGGTGGCGCAGCTGGGACTGTCCCCGTGGGTGACGGTGATCATCAGCATCGCGGTATGCGCGGTGCTGGGCGTGGTCATCGAGTTCTGTGCCTATAAGCCCCTGCGGCAGGCGGCACCGCTGAGCGTGCTCATCACGGCCATCGGCGTCAGCTACCTTTTGCAGAACGCGGCGCTGCTGCTCTTCGGCTCGCAGCAGATGGCCTACCCCACGCTGGTAAAGCTGGGCAGCTTCTCCGTGGGCGACGTGCAGGTGGACGGGATCACCGTGCTGACGCTGGCGGTGACAGCGGTGCTGATGGTGGCGCTGACGCTGTTCATCGACAAAACGAAGCTGGGCAAGGCCATGCGGGCCGTATCCGAGGACAAGGACGCCGCCACGCTGATGGGCATCAGCGTGGACAGGACCATCACGCTGACGTTTGCCATCGGCTCGGCGCTGGCGGCCTTCGCCAGTATGTTCTACGGCATGACCTATGTGTACATCAAGCCCACCACCGGCGCCATGCCCGGCATCAAGGCCTTTACGGCGGCGGTATTCGGCGGCATCGGCTCTATCCCCGGCGCCATGATAGGCGGTATCCTGCTGGGCCTGATCGAGCAGATGTCCAAAACGTATATCTCCACTCTGTGGGCGGACGCCATCGTGTTCGCCGTGCTGGTGGTGGTGCTGGTGGTGAAGCCTACCGGCCTGCTGGGAAAACCCATGCAGGAGAAGGTGTGAGGTGAGGAAAATGCAACTGACACAGAAAAAAAGCCGGCGGGGCGACCTGCTGACAGCGGCGGCGGTGGCCATGCTGCTGGCGGTCATGGCCGCACTGCTGTATACCGGGAGCCTGACCCGGCAGGTGACGAATATGCTGATCCCCACGGCGGTGTATATCGTGATGGCGGTATCGCTGAATCTGGTGGTAGGGCTGCTGGGCGAGCTGAGCTTGGGTCACGCCGGGTTCATGTCCGTGGGACTGTTCTCCGGCTGTCTGGTGGCCATCGCACTGACGAATACGGCGCTGCCGCTGATGGTGCGCCTGCCGGTGAGCATGCTGGCAGGCGGCCTGACGGCAGCGGTGTTCGGCCTGCTGGTGGGGCTGCCCACGCTGCGGCTGCGGGGCGATTATCTGGCCATCGTAACGCTGGCCTGCGGCGAGATCATCAAGAACATCATCACCAATCTGCGCGTTACCGGCGGGGCGCTGGGTCTGAATACCTCTGCCATCTATGCCGGGGCCAAGGAGCTGCTGCCCTACGGCGCGGCGCTGGTGCTGCTGACGGTGGCGGTGATGCTGAACCTGAAGCGCTCCAAGTACGGCCGGGCCATCATGGCCATCCGGGATAACCGCATCGCGGCGGAATCCGTGGGGCTGAGCGTTACCCGGTACAAGCTGGCGGTGTTCGTCATCGCGGCGTTCTTCGCCGGGTGCGCCGGCGTGCTGTACGGACACTCGCTGGCCAACATCAAGGCGGCTGCCTTTGACTACAACATGTCCATCGAGATCCTGGTCATCGTGGTGCTGGGCGGTATGGGCAGCGTGCCCGGCTCGGTGGTATCCGCCATCGTGCTGACGGTGCTGCCGGAGGCGCTGCGTGAGGTGGCGGACTACCGGATGCTGGTGTACGCCGTGGTGCTGATTCTGGTGATGCAGGCCACCAATAACCCGGCCATGAAGCGGTTTTTCGGCGCTGCCTGCAAGAGCTTGACGCCAAAGAGAAAGGAGCGTGCGGCGCTGTGACAACAAAAGCAAAGCTGGTGAAGCGCCCTGTCTCCGCACTGCTGCCGGAGCGGGATGCGGACAAGTCCCCGGTGCTGGAGTGCGTGGGACTGGGCGTGACCTTCGGCGGACTGAAGGCGGTGGAGGACTTCAACCTGACCATCGGCCGCACGGAGATCGCAGGGCTGATCGGCCCAAACGGGGCCGGAAAGACCACGGTGTTCAACCTGCTGACGAAGGTGTATCAGCCTACGGCGGGCGCCATTTTGCTGGACGGCAAGGATACCCACGCCATGACCACGGCGCAGGTGAACCGGGCGGGCATCGCCCGGACGTTCCAGAACATCCGGCTTTTCAACGATCTGACGGTGGCGGAAAACCTGATGGTGGCCATGGGCGACTCTGTGCGCTATGGGCTGGTGGGCAGCATCCTGCACTTCCCCCGGTACGCCCGGGAGGAGCGGATCGCCCGGGAGCGGGCGGAGGAGCTGCTGAGTATCTTTCACATGGAACGCCACGCCGATGAGCGGGCAGGCTCGCTGCCCTACGGCGCCCAGCGGCGGCTGGAGATATTGCGGGCGCTGGCGTCCAATCCGTGCCTTCTGCTGCTGGACGAGCCGGCGGCGGGCATGAATCCCTCGGAGACGGCGGAGCTGATGGAAAACATCCGCAGGATACGGGATACGTTTCAGATCGCCGTGCTGCTGATTGAGCATGACATGAACCTGGTCATGAACATCTGCGAGGGCATTTGTGTGCTGAACTTCGGCCATATCATCGCCAAGGGTACGCCGGAGGATATCCAGCGGAACCAGGCGGTCATCGAGGCGTATCTGGGCAAGAAAAAGGAGGCGGCGTCATGAGCAGCGTGCTGCAGGTGGAGAACATCAATGTGTATTACGGCAGCATCCACGCCGTGAAGGACGTGTCCTTTCATGTGGAGCAGGGCGAGGTGGTGACGCTGATCGGCGCCAACGGCGCGGGCAAATCCACCGCGCTGAACACTGTGGCGGGACTGCTGCGCAGCAGGACGGGCAGCGTCCATTTTTTGGGTGAGGAGCTGCGCCATGTGCCCGGCCATAAGCTGGTAGGGCGCGGCATGGCGCTGGTGCCGGAGGGGCGGCGCATCTTCCAGCATATGACGGTGCAGGAGAATCTGGACATGGGCGGCTATTGCCGCGGCGGTGATAAGAGCGCCGACATGGAGTGCGTGTTTGAACGCTTCCCGCGGCTAAAGGAGCGGCGCAGGCAGGTGGCCGGCACCCTGTCCGGCGGCGAGCAGCAGATGCTGGCCATGGGACGGGCGCTGATGAGCCGCCCCAAGCTGCTGATGCTGGACGAGCCGTCCATGGGCCTTGCGCCGCTGCTGGTGGAGCAGATCTTCGACATCATCCGCCAGCTCCACGCCGACGGCACCACCATTTTGCTGGTGGAGCAGAACGCACAGGCAGCGCTGGCGGTGGCCGACCGGGGCTATGTGCTGGAAACGGGCCGTATCGTCACCGAGGGTACCGGCACGGCACTGTTGGAGAGCGACACCATCCGCAAGGCGTATCTGGGCGGATAAAACACCGGCCAACCACCCTGTTTACAGGTCAGTTTTTTGGCTGATGCACACTGCTGCCAACCCCGCAGAGGCTTGCAGCACAACGGCTTTAAGTCATTTCCGGTTGCTCCACGTTCCACTGGATAGGCTCCATGCCCATGGAGCGGATGGCGGAGATCACATGGTCGTCGTACTCGCCGTAGGGGCAGCGGATCAGCGTATGCGCGCTCCGGCTGCGGTATGACAGCGCAAAGCCCCCGGCAGAGCCGGGGGCTTTGTGCGTGGAGAGGAAATATGGATCATTCGGCAAACAGGGGAGTGGACAGATACCGGTCGCCGGTGTCCGGCAGCAGCACCACGATGGTCTTGCCCGCAGACTCCGGCCGCTGGGCGATCTGCAGAGCCGCCCACACGGCGGCGCCGGAGGAGATCCCCACCAGTACGCCCTCGGCATGGCCGATCTCCCGGCCCAGGGCGAAGGCATCCTCATTGGTGACGGGAATGATCTCGTCATAGATTCTGGTATCCAGCACCTGGGGCACAAAGCCTGCGCCGATGCCCTGGATCTTGTGGGCCCCGGCCACGCCGGCGGACAGCACCGCCGAGCTCTTGGGCTCCACCGCCGCCACACGAACGGCAGAGTTCCGGGACTTCAGATACCGGCCCACGCCGGTGATGGTGCCGCCGGTGCCGACGCCTGCCACGAACCAGTCCACCTGGCCGTCGGTATCCTGCCAGATCTCCGGCCCGGTGGTCTCAAAGTGGGCCTTGGGGTTGGCAGCGTTGACGAACTGGCCGGGCACAAAGCTGCCGGGAATCTCGTGGGACAGCTCCTCGGCCCTGGCAATGGCTCCCTTCATGCCCTTGGAGCCCTCGGTGAGCACCAGCTCCGCGCCGTAGGCCTTCATCAGCTGGCGGCGCTCCACGGACATGGTCTCCGGCATGACGATGATGATGCGGTAGCCCCGGGCCGCAGCCACGGAGGCCAGACCGATGCCGGTGTTGCCGGAGGTGGGCTCGATGATGACGGAACCCGGCTTCAGCACGCCCTTCGCTTCCGCATCGTCGATCATGGCCTTGGCGATACGGTCTTTTACAGAACCGGCGGGGTTGAAATATTCCAGCTTGGCCAGGACTTTCGCGGCCAGGTTCTCGTTCTTTTCGATGTGGGTCAGTTCCATCAACGGGGTATGGCCGATCAGCTGGTCGGCGGAAGTATAGATCTTAGACATGAGAATCGCTCCTTTTTCAGCTTTGTTTTGATAGGGGATTTTTCATCAGGCAAAGGGAAGCCGACATCGAAAAACCGTCTGCTGGGAGAGCCGCCTCATGACCATCGCTCCTTTTATTCCATACCTACTTGGTAGGTTGGTGGTATTATACGACGGAACCCAAAACTTGTCAACCGTTTTTGGGCAAAAAACTGTCCCTTCCGTAGAAAAACGCGAAAGGGACGGTCTTGTTATTCGCAGTCCTCGCAGCCGGTCTCGTGCTGGAAGGCCGCGTAGGCCGCATTCAGGCACAGCCGCAGGAAGCGTTCGCCCTCGGCCCGGTTGGCGGGGGTGTACGCGCCGTTCATCAGGATCACGGTGAAGAAGCCATCCAGCGGGCTGACCGCAAGGGCGCTGCCGCTGGCGGGATCCCGCAGACCGTAGCCGTCGCTGGGCCACAGCAGCCCCAGAAACGGATTCTGCCGCTTAGTGATGTGGAAACCGTAGCCGCGGGCGGCGTTCATGCCCCGGGTGCGCTCGGTGGAGACCAGATGCACGGCCCGTTGGGACAGGAATACGCCGTCCTCGGTGCGGCCGTTCAGGGACAGCATGGAGGCGAAGCGGGTCGCGTCCTCCAGATTGGTGAACAGGCCCGAATGGCCCGCCACGCCGTGCAGGAACCGGGCGTTGCCGTCCAGCGGACAGCCGGGCTGCAGTACGCCGTTTTCGTCCCGGATGGAGGTGGGGGCCACATCGCTGCCGGAGGGCAAATAGCCCGTGCGGCCCATGTGCAGCGGGGCGGTCACAAAGCGCTTAGCTGCTTCGTCCAGCGGCATATCAAAGACCCGTTCCAGCAGGAAACCCAGCAGCAGGAAGCCCATGCCGGAGTCGGACACCTTGCCGCCTACCGGGCTGGCCAGCGGATGCCGCAGCAGCGCGCCCAGCGCGTCCTTGTCGCTGCGGGCTTCCTCCTGCAGCAGAAAGTGGGGCGACAGACCCGAGGTCTGGGTCAACAGCTGAGCCACGGTGATGTTCTTCTTGTCCGGCGGCACTTCCGGCAGAAAACGATCCACCGTGTCATCTGGCCCTAGCAGTCCCCGCTCCACGGCGATCATGCACAGGGGCATGGTCACGAGGACCTGCGTCAGCGCGCCTACGTCGTACCGGGTGGAGTGCGTCACCTGCCGCTCCCCGTCCCGCACCAGATAGCCGGACACGTTGGTATACAGCACTTTCCCCCGCTGCCCGGCGGCAATGGCGCAGCCGGGAAACGCGTTTTCACGAATGGCCTCTTCCAGCAAATGGTCGACCGCGTTCCACATAAGGCGTTCTTCCTTTCATTCAGTTCTTTTTTGGGGGAGAAAAAAGTCCCCCTGCTCCGCAATGTACGTCCATCGGGCTTAGGAACGGAAAAGCCGCCCCGGGCTTGCTTCCTTAGCAGAAAGAAAGAAGCCCTATCCCGCCACCCTGATTATACCGGCTGCGGGGGCGGTTTTCAATGTTTTTTTGCGTGAGGAAGGGCAAAACAAAACCCGGCGGGGAAAACCGCCGGGTGAAGCAACTGGAAAGAACAGCGGCAGATTCCGCCGGTCAGGTTTGGCGGGAACGCTCGATGGATGGCGGAACCGCTTCCCACCTCGGCGGCACCGCCGGGCAGCCCATCCCCGCCTTGGCGGCACGGGCCTCCACATAGCACCCGCATAACCGGCAGGTTCCGTCGAAAAGCTCGGCGCAGTCCCGGCAGACGTTCAGCCGCCGGGAGATTTCTTCGGGGGCGGCTCGAAGCTCCTCCGGCAGAGAAGCGACATAGTCCGCGATCAGCTCCGCCAATTCCTTGCCCTCGGGAAAGTCGCCCAGCAGACAGCGGCAGGGCGGGGTCATCCCAGCGTGATCTCGGCTACGGCACAGGCGGGCAGACGAACGCTGACCCGGCTGCCCGTGAGGGTCAGACCCTCCAGCGGCCGAACCTCCGCGGGCGCGGAAGTGAAATCGTTATACATATCCATGCTGCCGGACAGAATGCGGCCCCGCACGCCGGTGGCGTCGAAGTCCTTCAGCAGGATGTCCAGCTCCATTTCGTCCGTGGGGGAGGCGTTGGAGCAGGTGATGGTCAGAAGCCCGTCCTTCACCGACGCGGAGGCGCTGAGCTGGGGCAGGGTCACGCCATTCTCGCCGATCTGCGCGCACTGCACGTCCACGTCCGCCTGTGCTGCGTCCTGATGGGCTTTGTACAGGTCGAAAACGTGATAGGTGGGCGTTTTCACCGTACGGTCGCCCTCGGTCAGCAGCATGGCCTGCAGTACGTTGACCGTCTGGGCCAGATTGGCCATGGACAGCCGGTCACAGTGGCGGATGAAAATATCCAGCGTCAGGGCGGCGACCTGCGCGTCCCGCAGAGTGTTCTGCTGGTATAGGAAGCCGGGGTTGGTGCCGGGCTCCACCTCGAACCACGTGCCCCATTCGTCCACGATCAGCCCCACCCGGTGCTCCGGGTCGTAGCGATCCATCACGGCCAGATGACCCTCGATCAGCCCGTCCATTTTCCGAGCCCGATCCAGCGTTTCAAAATACTGCGCCTTGTCAAAGCCGGTGGCAGGCAGCTTGTGATCCCATCCGCCGGGAACGGTATAGTAGTGCATGGTCAGGCCGTCCATGAAGCGCCCGGCGATGGACATGACCTTATTCGTCCATTCCGTGTCGCCCTCGTTGGGGCCGCAGGCGATGCGGTACAGCCGGTTGCTGCCATAGTTGCGGCAGTAGGTCTGATAGCGGCGGAACTCGTCGGCGTAGAACTCCGGCCGCATATTGCCGCCGCAGCCCCAGCTTTCGTTGCCCACGCCCCAGTATTTCACCGCCCACGGCTCCCGCTGGCCGTTGGCCCAGCGCTCCCGGGCCACGGCGGAGTCGCCGCTGCTGGTCAGGTATTCCACCCACTCGCTCATTTCCTGCACGGTGCCGCTGCCCAGATTGGCGTTGATGTAGGGTTCGCAGCCCAGCTGACGGCACAGCTCCATAAATTCGTGGGTGCCGAAGGTGTTGTCCTCCACCACGCCGCCCCAGTTGGTGTTGACCATGCGCTTGCGGTTTTCCTTGGGGCCGACGCCGTCCCGCCAGTGATATTCGTCGGCGAAGCAGCCGCCGGGCCAGCGAAGCACGGGGATCTTTACGGCCCGCAGCGCCTCCACCGCGTCGGCGCGCATCCCGTTGACGTTGCGGATCTTGCTGTTCTCGCCCACGTACAGGCCGTCATAGATACACCGGCCCAGATGCTCCGAAAAATGCCCGAAAAGGTGCCGGCGAATGGTTCCCTTGGATTGCTTGGCGGATACGGTCAGTTGTGCCATGGGGACTCCTTTCTGCGCTGAAGCGATCGAAAATCAATGAAAAAATGATGGTACGGGCGGCGCTGCCTTTTGCCGAGAGAGGGACGAAGCCCGGCGGCTGATGGAAGCGCTAACAGCCGAAAGCCTGTTTCGCTTTCAGCATAACAGATTTTCGCTATTTTGCAAGAACCTTTTTTAACCGGCTCTCCGCAGAATAAAATTTTCTTCTTCGCGCCAGCCTACCGGCGAGGTGATGTTGACATGATGCCGAAGGAAGAACTGCTGCAGTATATCCACAAAACCGCTGACATGGGCGTTTCTGGGCTGGAGGACGTGCTGCCCAAAACGGAAGATCAGGAGCTTTTTTCCATATTGGAAAAACAGAAGACCCAATATGAAAAAGTCCGTCAGGAGGCCCGGCGGCTGCTGGAGCGGCAGGGCGAAAGCGTTAACGACGCGTCGGCCATGGCCAAGCTGTCCGCCAATATGATGAGCGCGGGCAAGCTGCTGTTTGATGCAAGCCCGGAAAAAATCGCGGAGATGACCATTCAGGGCACCACCATGGGCGTGACCAAGACCATCCAGCACCTTCGGGACTACGACGGGGAAGACGAAAGCGCCCTCCGTCTGGGAGAGCGCCTTCTGGAAATTCAGGAAGAAAATGTAGAGGAAATGAAGCGGTTCCTGTAGCTTACCGCCACCTGTCCTTGGAAAGGAAGAACAGCGCCAGCGCCCCCGGGCCTACGTGCGCGCCGGTGACAGGCTCGTACTTCACCGTCAGGAACTGGGCGTTCGGGCAGGATTCCCGGATCAGCCCTTCCAGCGTTTCCGCGTCCTCTTTACAGTCCGCATGCGCGATGCCGATCAGCTGCTTTTCGTTGGGGTCGATCTTCTGCCGCAGCGCGTCCGCCAGATAGCGGACGGCCTTTTTTCGGCCGCGCACCTTGCTCGTTACGATGATGCGGCCCAGTTCGTCCGATTCCAGAATGGGCTTGATCTGCAGCACGGAGCCTACCATGGCCGCCACGCGGCTGACCCGGCCGCCCCGCTGCAGGTGCATCAGGTCGTCCACGGTGAACACCTGCTGCGTGCGGCTGCGGTGATTGCGCAGCATGGCCAGCACTTCGTCCATGGACGCGCCCGCCTTGCGCATCCGGGCCGCCTCCAGCACCAGCAGGCCCTCGCCCAGCGACGCGCCCCGGGTATCGAAGGTCTCGATGCGGACGTTGGGGTTTTCCTCCCGCACTCGCTTTGACGCCGATTCCGACGCGGCATACGCGCCGCTGATGCCGGAGGACATACCGATGTACAGCACGTCGTCGCCATTCGCCGCGCGGCGGGTCATGGCTTCATAATAAGCCTCCTGCGCCACCATGGAGGTGGTGGCCCGGACGCCGGAGCGCAGTTTTCCATAATATTCTTTGTCGTCAAAATTTTCGGTATCCATGCAGGTATATTCTTTGCCGTCCAGAATATAGGCAAAGGGCATCCGCTCCAGCTCCCATTCCTCACAAACCGGCGTGGGCAGGTTGGCGGATGTGTCCGTCAGGATAAAATAACTCATGTGCGTGCGCACCTCCCATAAGAAGTCTGCTCCATCATAGCCCCGAAGGAGGGGTAGAGCAAGGAAAGAACCGGGGAGGGGCACTCTCCGAAGAGTGGAGCTGCAAACCCTTGATTTTTCTGGCACTCTACAAATTGTAGAGTGCCTTTTTTGAAACTCTATCGCCCGTTTTCATATCGTAGAGCGATCCCACAGGATCGTAGGTTGCACAAGACTCCGGCGGCGTGCTATCATGAGCTCGCAACAAGCCCGATGGCGGGCAGTGAAAAGGAGTGACCCTTCTCATGGCAGACTACATTCTCAGCTGCTGCTCCACGGCAGACCTGTCCAAGGAGCATTTCGATTCCCGGGAGATTCACTATATCTGCTTCCACTTCATGCTGGACGGCGTGGACTACCCCGACGATCTGGGCGTATCCGTCCCGTTTGACGAGTTCTACCGCCGCATGGCGGAAGGTTCCGACACCCGCACCAGTCAGGTGAACGTGTCCGAATATGTGGAGTACTTCACCCCCTTCCTGGAGGCGGGCAAGGACGTGCTGCACGTCAGCCTGTCCGGCGGCCTCAGCGGCACGGTGAACGCCGCCCGCAACGCCGCCAGCATCCTCGGCGAGCGCTTCCCGGAGCGGAAGATCTACGTGGTGGATTCGCTGGGCGCGTCCTCCGGCTACGGCCTTCTGATGGACAAAGCCGCCGACCTGCGGGACGACGGCATGAGCATCGAAGCGCTGCGGGACTGGCTGGAAGCCCACAAGCTGGACGTGCATCACTGGTTCTTCTCCACCGACCTGACCTTCTACATCAAGGGCGGCCGCGTGTCCAAGACGGCGGGCTTCATCGGCACCATTCTGGGCATTTGTCCCCTGCTGAACATGGACGACAAGGGCCGTCTGATCCCCCGGGAAAAGATCCGCACCAAGAAGCGGGTCATTCGGGAGATCGTGGACAAGATGGAGCAGTTTGCCGAGGGCGGGCTGGACTACAGCGGCAAGTGCTACATCAGCGAATCCGCCTGCATGGAGGACGCCAAAGCCGTCGCCGCGCTGGTGGAAGCCCGTTTTCCCCATCTGAACGGCAAGGTGGAGATCAACAGCATCGGCACCACCATCGGCAGTCACACCGGCCCCGGCACCGTTGCCCTCTTCTTCTTCGGCACTCCCCGCAGGGATTGAATCCCTGCACCACGGACTGCGCGCCATAGGCGCGCAGGGGCGTAGGGAGACATGAAAGTTGGTCGGGGTTTTACCGCCGTTCGGCAACGGGCCTCGCGGCTCGCGCAAGGGGCAGTGCCCCTTGACCCCGGACTACGCGCTGTGCGCGCAGGGGCGTAGGGGGATATGCGGCTTGGCCGGGGTTTTACCGCCGCTCGGCGACAGGCCTCGCGGCTCGCGG
>ERZ824978.3543-NODE-3543-length-11541-cov-2.727756_pt1 | contig 11541 bp, 13 predicted proteins | sample MGYA00519860_ERZ824978 | MGnify/ENA primary metagenome ERZ824978 (study PRJEB31778, sample SAMEA3449184) | human gut metagenome | biome: human gut; feature: human-associated habitat; material: faeces | place: United Kingdom | collected 2010/2012 ... | reverse complement strand
GCTGATGGCCGACTCGACTTCCCGCTGGGCCGAGGCGCTGCGCGAGATGTCGGGCCGGCTTGAAGAAATGCCGGGCGACGAGGGCTACCCCGCCTACCTGAGCAGCCGCCTGGCGCAGTTCTATGAACGCGCGGGCCGCGTCATCACCCTCGGCTCGGAGGGCCGCGAGGGCTCGCTGAGCGTCATCGGGGCCGTGTCGCCGCCGGGCGGCGATATTTCCGAGCCTGTCGCGCAGGCGACGCTGCGCATTGTAAAGGTGTTCTGGGGGCTCGACTCCAACCTGGCCTACCGCCGCCACTTCCCCGCCATCAACTGGCTCAACAGCTATTCGCTTTACCTTGACAATATGTCCGCCTGGTTCGACAGCCAGTTCGAGGGCTGGAGCGCCCAGCGCGGCCGGCTCATGAACCTGCTGCAGGACGAGCGCGAACTTGAGGAGATCGTGCAGCTGGTCGGCATGGACGCGCTCAGCGCGCCGGACCGGCTGAAGATTGAGGCCGCCCGCTCAGTGCGGGAGGACTTCCTGCAGCAGAACAGCTTCCATGAGGAGGACACCTACTCCCCGCTGGAGAAACAGTACCTGATGATGAAGATGGTGCTCAAATACTACGACGAGTCCGCCGCCGCGCTGCAGAAGGGCGCGGACATTGAGAAAGTCGCGGCGCTGCCGGTGCGCGAACGGATCGGCAGGCTCAAGGAGCTCCCGCTCGAGCAGCTCCGGGACGAGATCCAGTCGATTGAGCGGCAGCTCATAAACGAGCTGGAGGACCTGACCAGAAGGGAGGCATTCTGATGCCTAAGGAATACCGCACAATAGAAGAGGTCGCCGGGCCGCTGATGCTGGTCCGCGACGTGGAGGACGTGTTCTACGACGAGCTGGGCGAGATTGAGCTTGCCAACGGCGAGCGCCGCCGCTGCAAAGTGCTGGAGATCGACGGCGGAAACGCGCTTGTGCAGCTTTTCGAGTCCTCCACCGGCATCAACCTCTCCAACAGCCGCGTCCGGTTCCTCGGCCGCAGCATGGAGCTCGGCGTATCGGCCGATATGCTCGGCCGCGTATTCGACGGCCTGGGCCGCCCCATAGACAACGGCCCCGAGATCCTGCCTGAAAAGCGCATGGACATCAACGGCCTGCCCATCAATCCCGCCGCGCGCAACTATCCGCAGGAGTTCATCCAGACGGGTATATCCGCGATCGACGGCCTGAACACCCTGGTCCGGGGCCAGAAGCTGCCCATCTTTTCCGGGTCCGGCCTGCCCCATGCCAACCTCGCGGCGCAGATCGCCCGGCAGGCGAAGGTGCGCGGCACGAACGAGCCGTTCGCCGTTGTGTTCGCGGCGATGGGCATTACCTTTGAGGAGGCCAACTTCTTCACCGAGAGCTTCCGTGAAACGGGCGCGCTGGACCGCGCCGTCCTGTTCATGAACCTGGCCAACGACCCCGCCGTCGAGCGGATCGCCACGCCGCGCATGGCGCTGACGGCCGCCGAGTACCTCGCGTTTGAAATGGATATGCACGTGCTTGTCATCATGACCGACATCACGAACTATGCCGACGCGCTGCGCGAAGTCTCCGCCGCACGCAAGGAGGTGCCGGGCCGCCGCGGCTATCCGGGCTATATGTACACCGACCTTGCAAACCTCTATGAGCGCGCGGGCCGGCAGAAGGGCAAAAACGGGAGCATTACCCTCATTCCCATCCTGTCCATGCCCGAGGACGACAAGACCCATCCCATCCCCGACCTGACCGGATACATCACCGAGGGGCAGATCATCCTCTCGCGCGACCTGTACCGCAAGGGCCTGCAGCCACCGATCGACGTGCTGCCCTCCCTGTCCCGACTCAAAGACAAGGGCATCGGCGAGGGCAAGACCCGCGCCGACCACGCCGACACCATGAACCAGCTCTTCTCCGCCTATGCGCGCGGCAAGGAGGCCAAGGAGCTGATGGTCGTTCTGGGCGAAGCCGCGCTGACCGATATCGACCGCATATACGCCCGGTTCTCGGACGCGTTCGAGGCGGAGTATGTGTCGCAGGGCTACGATAAGAACCGCGATATAGAGCAGACGCTGGAGATTGGCTGGAAGCTGTTGTCCATGCTTCCCCGCAGCGAGCTCAAGCGGATTAAGGATGCGTATATAGACAAGTATTACCAGCCGCAGCAGTAAGCGGCGTTCTTCCGCAGCCTGAGCGGCGGCGTTTTGCCGGGCCGCTCCGCGCCCGCAAAACCACGATGGTCCGGCGGCCGGGACGTTTGTTGATGCGCCCGGTTCCGGCGGCGCGTCGTACCGCGCGCGGGCGACATGGAACTCTTGGGAAAGGGTGATGAAATGGCTTCTACACAGGTAAACCCAACCCGTATGGAACTGACCCGTTTGAAAAAGAAGCTTGTTACCGCAATCCGCGGCCACAAGCTGCTCAAGGACAAACGGGATGAACTCATGCGCCACTTTCTGGACATGGTGCGTGAAAACAAGGCGCTGCGCGAGCGCGTGGAGGCCGGTATTCTGGCCGCCAACAAGAACTTTGTACTCGCCCGCGCGGGCATGGACGACGAGACGACAAGCGTCGCCTTGATGGCGCCGAAGCAGGAGGTGCTTGTGGAGGCGGGGACGCGCAACGTGATGAGCGTCAACATCCCCGTGTTCGATTTTAAAACGCGCACGGCCTCTGAAACGGACATCTTCTCCTATGGCTTCGCCTTTACTTCCGCCGACCTGGACTACGCCGTGCAGTCGCTGGCCGACGTTCTGCCCGATATGCTGAAGCTGGCCGAAACGGAAAAGGCCTGCCAGCTCATGTCCGCCGAGATTGAAAAGACGCGCCGGCGCGTCAATGCCCTGGAGCATGTGATGATACCGGACCTGCAGGCGAGCATCCGCTACATTGTCATGAAGCTCGACGAGAACGAGCGCAGCACCCAGGTGCGCCTGATGAAGGTGAAGGACATGATGCTCAAACAGGCCGGATACGGCCGCAGAGAGACGGGGGCGCAGGCGTAATCCGTTTTTATGCGTAAAATGGGCGGGGCATTGCCCCGTGCAGAACCGGGCGGGTATTGCCGCCCGGTTTTTTTTGCGCGCGTTTACCCGGTGCAGCCGGGAAGCGCCGGCGGCATATACTGGGACAGCGCGCGGGGGCTGGGGCCGGAGGGCAGGGCCCGTCCGGCCCGGTCTCCTGTGTTCTGTCCGGCGTCCGGCAGGCGCGGCATGGCGTCCGGCAGGCGCGGTCGGGCGCGTGGAAAGGGAGCCGTCTCTATCGGAGACGGCTCCCTTTTTATGGACAAAATGTAATATATTTCACTAAAAATACAAATAGTAATAATAGAAAAGCATGGACGGGACACATGCAATGCGGACCGGGGCATGGCCTTGTATTGCGGGGAAGGGGGTATGGCGTGCGGCGCGGTTTAGGGGCCGGCCGGAAAAGCGGCGGAGAGCACGGCGGCGGCTGGAATACCGGGACGGCATGGCCGCCGCAGATGCGCCGACGCGCAGGCACGCGCGGCGCTGTGCCGCCCGCGGCGCGGGGATATATGGGCTGCCGGGTCAAAGGCGGTCGGGTGACTGCGCAGAGCGGCCCGAGGAGCGCGGCATGTGAAGTGCGGCATGTGAAGCGCGGCATGTGAAGCGCGGCTTGCGGAGTGCGGCCCAGGGAGCGCGGCATGCGGAGTGCAGCTTGCGGAGCGAGGCATGCGAAGTGTGGCATGCGAAGCGCGGCATGCGGAGCGCGGCTTGCGAAGTGCGGCCCATGGAGTACGGCTTGCAGAGCGCGCCAGCAGAGCACGGATGAGAACCGTTCTCCTGCCTGCGGCGTTACTCGAACGCCCGCTCCAGGATTTCGCGCACGCCGTCGGCCGTCATCTCCACCGGGTTGGTGGCGGTGCAGCGGTCCGCCAGCGCGTTTTCAACAATCGACGGCAGATGCTCCCGAAATTCCGCTTCGGAAACGCCGCAGGCGCGCAGCGTCGTTGGCATATTCATCTTCAGCATCAGCGCGTGAATGGCGTTGCAGAAATTCTTCAGCGTCTGGTAGTCGGAGGCCGCGCCCAGTTCCAGCATACGGGAAAGGGCGGTATATCTGTCGAATGCGAACTGGCTGTTTTTCGCATTGTAGGCGATTACATGCGGCAGCAGCACGGCGTTGCAGCGGCCGTGCGGGATGTGGAACACGCCGCCGACGGCGTGTGCGATGCCGTGGTTGATGCCGAGCGAGGTGTAGTCAAAAGCAAAGCCCGCCAGGTTGGACGCGGCGTGCATATGCGCGCGCGCCCTGGTATCGTCCGGGCTGTGGTAGGCGGTGAGCAGGTCGGAGAACACAAGCCGGACGGCCTTTTCCGCCAACGCCTCCGCATAGGTGCCGGACATGGGCGAAACATAGCTTTCCACCGCATGCGTCAGCACGTCCATGCCGGTGTCCGCCGTCGTCTGCGGCGGGACGGTTTTGACAAAGTCCACATCCAGAATGGCCTCCCGGGGCAGAATCTCCTCCGAGATGATCGTGTGCTTGACGTCCTGCTCATGGTCGGTAATCACGGCGAAGGAAGTGACTTCGCTGCCGGTTCCGCTCGTGGTCGGGACGGCGATAAAATAGATCATCCGCTCGCGTTTGGATACGTGCTTTTCCACATAGCCGATGGCCTTCGCCGCGTCGATGGCGGAGCCGCCGCCGAGGGCGATCAGGCAGTCCGCGCCGAAACGGCAGAGCTGTACCGCACCCTCTGCGACAAGGTCGGTGGGCGGGTCGGGCGTGACATGGGAGAAAACGGCGTGTTCACAGCCGGCGGGCAGCCTGCGGATCAGCGTGTCCGCCGCGCCGCTTTTGACCATGAACGGGTCTGTGACAATAAAATAGCGCTTGAATTTCAGTTGGGACAGGCGCGCCAGAGGGTCGTCCCCAAAATAAATGGCGGTGTGCGATTGAAATTTATGCATAGAGTTCCTTTCCGCCGTACCTGCGCGGTACGGATTGCTGTAAGACGATGATTCTTTATTATAGCACTTTTTTCAAAAAACGGCAATCCTGCCCGGCCGGTTCTTTTGCAGGCCGTTCTGCGGTCCTGCCGGCGGCAGCCCGCCTTTTCTGCGGGGCGCCCGGTCCGGCGCGCTTTGTGGAGTCGGCCCGCCGTGCGCCGCCGTCCGGGCCGCAGGCGGTAACTGTTCCGGCCTGGGGCATGCCGGCCGGCGGCGTACCGGACGGTCAGCCCATGCGCCCAAGACAAAACGGGAACGGATTTTATCCGTTCCCGTTTTGAAATGAGAATATTTCCTGTTTTCTTTGTCTGCCGCCGGCAGGAGTGCGCGCGGCGGGTAAAACCGTTTGAAAGCCTACACATAGTCCAGCACTTCGCTCAGCCGTTCGATCACCGTATACCCGGTCCCGTCGGGCGGGAGGTACTGGTGCCCGCCCGCGAAGAGCAGGCATTTGCAGCCGAGGATATCCGCCGCCTCCGCGTCGTGCAGCGAGTCCCCGATATAGAGCATTTCATGCGGCGGCGCGAGGTTTTCCGCGCGCAGGCTCCGTGCCAGCTCGGCCTTGGACTGGCCGTAAATATCGCTGATGCCCAGGATCTGATAAAAATAGCCGTACACGCCCAGCCGCCGCACCTGATTTTCCAGTTTTCCCTGTTCGGACACGGATAGGATGATCTGCCGAAGCCCGAGATACTGCAGGCAGTCGAGGGTGTAGAGCGCCTCTCTCTGCAGCCGGCACCGATCCTGCACGCCCGGGTCGTGGATGATGTCCATGTACTCGCAGGCCAGCTCCTCATAGGGCGTTTTGTCAAACTGGAAGCCCAGGTCGCGGTAATACTCCCGGATGGGGAAGCGGAACACCCGCTTGTACGCGTTGATATCGGGCAGGGGCGCAAGCCCGTGCCGCTGCAAAAGCAGGTTGATGCTCTCCAGGCAGAAGTCCAGGTCGTCGAACAGCGTGCCGTTCCAGTCCCATATCACATATTTCATAGATTCCCCGCTTTCCCGTCAGCGCGCCGGCCCCTGAAAGGCGACCGCCCTGCCGATAATCACGGCGTCCGCCTGCGCAGCGCCGTCCCTGACCGGTTCTGTTTTCATAATCGTGCGTCCGCCCGCCTTGTAAACGCGGCGCAGGCTGAAACTGCCGCCGACGTCCACGGCGGCGATTTCGCCGTCCTCCACGTCGTCCTGCCGCTGGACAAACACATAGTCGCCCGCCAGTATCCGCGCGCCGCTCATGCTGTCGTCCGCCACGCGGAAGCAGAAATCCGCCCGCGTCTGCGGCCCGGCTGCGAGCATTTCCGCGCCGCCCGCCCCGCCCGGTTCCGGCGTCGCGCCGGGCGCGGACAGAACCGGTATCCGTTCCTGCCTGATCTGTTCGCGCGGACGGTCATACCCCATAAGCCACAGGGGATTGACCCGCAGATAGTCCGCGAGCTGAAACAGCGTCGGAATCTTCGGGGCCATTTTGCCGTTGGCATAGCGGCTGATGGTGCTCGCCGTGAGGGAGACGGAGTCCGCCAGGGAATAGGTGGTCTCCCGCCGCTCCTCCATGGCCTGGGTCAGACGGCGGCCGAACGCCTCTTTGTTTACCTCATTTTTTAAAACCGGCTCTTTCATTGTATGGACTCCTTTCGGCCTTTATACAGTTTTTTATCTCGCTACCATCATCGTTTTATAAGCCTGTGTCTTTAAACTGTATGCAAATCAGCCTCTATAAAGTTAAAAAGATCTTCTTCCGAATATTTTTTGGACTGCAAGACCATGGCGTCGCCGCCAATAATCTTTTGAATAATAGAAAGCTCCAATGCCCGCCTTCTTTCAAAATGAGAAATCATATCGTCCATAGTGCTGTAATGATGCGCGACGCCATATGGGGAGTTCGATAAGTAGGATAACATAAGAGAATACCATTTCTCGTTTCCCGCATCGTCGCAGCGCTCCTTTCGAATATGAAACAGATTCTCACGGATAGATTCAGAATCCAAATAAAGCAGCTTAAAATTTTTTTGCGCTAAAATGCGGTAAGCTTCCTGATAAAACTCAAAAATCTCATCGTCCGGCATTTCATAAAAGAGCATCATACTCTCAATACTGTTTTGAAAAAAGGAACATTCAAATATATTTCCGTTTGTTGCAAGCGCTGCATATCTTTTGTAAATGATTTCGCGGAACACATCGAAATTCACTCTGGCATTATAAATTTCATGGGACTCCATAACATCGTAAAAACTTTTATCATGCGTACAAATCTGTGTGTAAGCTGTTATATAGGTCCCGTTTTCCGCAACGGTTTTTTTGAGGATTTTTTCTTTTAAATCAGGGTACTGGTTTAAAACTTCTTGGAAATTATTTTCTGTCAAATAGCTGCACCACGCCAGCTCTACCGGGGAAATATCGCCTTCCCTGAAAGCTGTATATGCGGGCATTTTTTTGTTTATTTTCGTCAGAAGAGTCGTTTTGCCGCTTCCCTGCAATCCTTCTATAAAAATATTCTTTCTGGGCTCTGTCACGTTCATTCACCTGTTTTCATAACCATGCGCGCTGCGTTCTTGTTACAGTATAGCGCAGTTTGATGCAAAAAGCAATACATTTCAAAAAACAGCATATGCAATATTGCGAAACGTATTGACAGGCCGCGGGCAATATAGTATAACGTAGTTGTTGTAAAACGCAACAAATCATTCAATAACACTGGATATTGCAGGGAAAGGATGGCGAAAATGTGCAATAACGCAACAATGGGCCTGTTGAAACAGCGGATACGGACGGAGGGAATCGGCTGCAGGGAGCTGAGCGAGCGGACGGGAATCTCCCTGACGAGCCTGTACCGGAAACTGCGGGGGGAGAGCCTGTTCAACATGGAGGAGGCGGGCCGCCTCTGCCGGGCGCTGCGTATCCCGCCGGAGGAAATCCTGGTGTATTTTGCCGCGCCGCGGGCGTGCGGATGGCGCTGAGGTGTTTGGACGGAAGGGAGTGCGACGGCTGTATGGGATGCTATGAGAACGACGCGCAGACGGTCTGCTGCGCGGTGTGCGGCAGGGAACTGGATCTCTGGGACGAGGTGGTAAAGCTGGATTCGGGGGCGCACATATGCAGCGACACGGACTGCCTGTACACGCAGGCGCTGCAGAGCAGTTCGGAGGACCAGCTGCGGGAATACGCCGCGTTTTTCGTAAAGGAATTTCTCGCCATGTACGAGTGGGAGCTGTTCGAGGCGGCGACCCACCGGGACATGCCGTTCTGGACGGCAGAGCGGTGCGACCCGCTCGCGGAGTTTATCGGGACCGACCGCGGCAGCTTCAACCAGTGGTGGCTGGATGTGCACGGCTGCTACTACCACCCGTATGCGGATGAGCTGTACGAATATTAAGGGGGCGGGGCATTGTTCAGAAAATACAGAAGTATCCGCCTGCCCTATGAGAAGCAGGGGTATATCTACTTCCAGTGCCGCAACTACTCCGCGCTGCCGCCGGGGCAGAAACAGCGTATCCGGCGCACCTGCGCCGCCGTCGCGGACCGGTACGCGGACGCGCTGTTCGCCTTTCTGACGACGGACCGCTCGGCCGTGTCGGTCGGGCTGGAGCACTATGTGAGCGAGAGCACGCTCTACCGGCTCAGAAAGGCGTTTTACGAGCAGTACGCATGCGGCGCGGCGGAACAACAGGAACGCAAAGAGGGCTGACGGCGGGCCGGAGACAGGCGCCCGCTGCCGGCGCCGCGCAAAGACGCGCCCGCAGGGAACTTCCCTGCGGGCGCGTGTGATATGGGCGGAAAGTATCCGCTTGGCCTTAAAATTCCTCCGTGTCGTCCGTATCCTGAAAAGCAAGCAGGTCCCCCGGCTGGCAGTCGAGCGCGCGGCAGAGCCTGTCGAGCGTGGAAAAGCGTATGGCCTTGGCCTTTCCCGTTTTCAGAATGGACAGGTTGGCCATGGTCACGCCGACCCGGTCGGACAGCTCGGTCATGCGCATTTTGCGTTTGGCGAGCATTACGTCCAGATTTACCTGTATCGCCATTTCGATTCCCCCTTACACCGTCAGGTCGTTTTCCGATTTCAGCGCCGCGCCCTTGCCGATGAAGTGCGACATGGCCGCAAAGGCGGCGCTGACAGCGGCGCACAGGAACATGATGCCGAATATCAGGATCAGCACGCCGGGGTGCAGGGCGTTCCAGCACATGAGCAGCACCGCCCCCAGCAGGTACAGCGGGCACTCCAGCAGGGCGAGCTGGCTGATTCTCTTGACGCGGCGGGCGTTTTCCGCTGTAAAGGAATTGTCCCGCGCAAGCTCGCTGCACACGCGCCAGGCATAGCCGATCGCGGCGAACAGCGGGATGCCGCTGAGCCAGATGAACAGCAGGCAGGGCCAGTAGAGAAAGGCGTATTCAGGATAGGTCAAAACGGCGGACCGGCCGAAAGACGGCACCAGAACCAGCAGCGTGACAAGCCCGGCGACGACGGCCAGGACCAGAATCGCTTTCAGCCAGCGGGACAGCTCTTTTTGTTTCATCACAATCACCTCTTTGCCAGTATTATAAAATATGTTTTCCTAAATGTCAATAATTATTTAACGATAAACAATAAATATTTTTTGTTATTTGCCGATTTTTATTGCAATGCACAAATCTGGTGATAACGGACAAGGCGTTTTGTTAAGATGTAACTGCAAAGAATGGCCGGCTTTGTGCGGGAAACGCAAAGGGTATGCCGCCGGGGTGTGCGCGCGGGAATTGTGCCGGCGGCCTCCGGCGGCGGGCGGCCGCCGGCCGGGACCATGTACGGGCGCCGCGCAGGCCCGCCGCCGTCGGGACGGATACGGGCGGCACGGGCCGGCGGTCGCTTATGCAGGGAGGGAGTTCATGGCAAACGAGGAGAATCTGAAACCGATACGGGACCACACGCGCGCGCAGGAACTGGGCAGGCGCGGCGGGAAGCGGTCCGGGCAGGCGCGGCGCAGAAAAAAAGAGTTCCGGGACGTGTTTTCCGCAATCCTGCCCATGGAGATTTCCGATGCGCTCGGCGAGGAGGTCGGGCTGGATTTCAAGCGTCAGCCCGGCGGCCTGCCGGCGGCGCAGGCCATGGCCATGGCGCAGGTCGTCAAGGCCATCCGGGGCGATACCAAGGCATTTGCGCTGATTCAGGGGATATGCGAACAGACGCAAAGCGAGAGCGGCGAAGCGGACGCCGGGCCGCTGCAGGTTGACATCCGCGTCGTGGAATAGCGCATACGGACAGGGAGGCCGCATGGAAATTCAGATCACAAAGCGCCAGCGCGCCTTTATTGAGGCGGACGCGGCCGAGGTGCTGTTCGGCGGCGCGGCCGGCGGCGGCAAATCGCACGGGCAGATCGTGGACGCGCTCATCTATGCGCTGCGCTATCCGCACAGCCGCCAGCTTCTGCTGCGCCGTACCTATCCGGAGCTGGAGATGTCCCTGGTCCGCACGGCGCTCGCCCTCTACCCGCGGGAGCTGTACAGCTACGCCGCCTCGCGCAGGATGGGCAGGTTTGCTAACGGCAGCACCCTCGATTTCGGCTACTGCGACAGCGAGCGCGACGTGTACCGCTACCAGTCGGCGGAGTACGACGTGATCCGCTTCGACGAGCTGACGCACTTTACCTTCGGCATGTACCGCTATCTGCTCTCCCGCCTGCGCGGCACGCGCGGCTATCCCAAGCAGGTCAAGAGCACAACCAATCCCGGCGGGCTGGGACACGCCTGGGTCAAGGACCGGTTCATCGACCTCGGCCCGCCGGACACGGTCTACCGGACGCCGGGCGGCAGCCGCGTCTACCTCCCGTCGCGCGTGCAGGACAACGGCTTTCTCATGCGCTCCGACCCGGACTATGTGACGCGGCTGCAGAACCTGAGCGAACGGGACCGCCGCGCGCTGCTCGAGGGGGACTGGGACATCTTCGACGGGCAGTATTTCAGCGAGTTCAGCCGCGCCGTGCACATAGTCGAACCCTTTCCCATCCCCGGCCACTGGCGGCGGTACCGGACGCTCGACTACGGGCTGGACATGCTGGCCTGCTACAGGATCGCGGTGGACGGGCAGGGGTATGCGTATGTGTACAGGGAGCTGTACCAGAGCGGGCTGATCGTCTCGGCGGCGGCCGAGGCGATTCTGGCCCGGACCGACGAGCGGATTCATGCGACGTTCGCGCCGCCCGACCTCTGGAACCGGAACAGGGACACCGGACGCAGCACCGCCGAGATCTTCCACAAAAGCGGCCTGCCCCTGACGCGCGCGGACAACGACCGCGTGCAGGGCTGGTACGACCTGAAGGAGTGGCTGCGCCCCCTGCGGGATGAGCAGGGGCGCGCGGCGGCGGGGCTGCGCATCTTCCCCGGCTGCGTCAACCTCATCCGGACCCTGCCCGCCCTGCAGGTGGACGGCCAGAACCCGAACGACACGGCCATACATCCGCATGAGCTGACGCACGCGCCCGACGCGCTCCGGTATTTCGCCGCGGGCCGGCCCGCGCCGGGCCGACGCCCTCCTTCACAGCGGCTGTTCCAGTTCCGAAGCGAACGGCCGAAATCCGACCCCCTGGGACGGGGAGAAAG
>ERZ824978.3542-NODE-3542-length-11542-cov-4.174197_pt1 | contig 11542 bp, 17 predicted proteins | sample MGYA00519860_ERZ824978 | MGnify/ENA primary metagenome ERZ824978 (study PRJEB31778, sample SAMEA3449184) | human gut metagenome | biome: human gut; feature: human-associated habitat; material: faeces | place: United Kingdom | collected 2010/2012 ... | reverse complement strand
GTATTTCGACGAGGACTTTTCCTACAACGGCTCTTCCTGCATCGACCTGAACACAGTCTATGTCCGCGCTGGAGATAATCTGTACTCTTACGAGTGCGACCCGGATTATACAGATTACGCCTATGATACAGACAAAAAAGTTTGGTGGGCCTTCTCCACTTTTGAGATGGAGCCCAGCGAAATCGATTGGCTGCGTGAGATGCTCAGTGCCAAAACCATCATCACAAGATATTCCGGTGCATCCGGTGCGCAGTACGATTACACATGGACTGCCGACGACCGACAGGCCGTCACCGATATGGTCAACCTCTACGATCTACTTGTCGCAGCGTCGCCGGAAGTGCGTGAAAAAGCACTGCGTAACTAATACGTTCGGCCTAGGGAATAGAAGCTTGGAAGATTTTTATGCGATTAAAGAAAAAGCATATTGCGGCAATTGCATTGAGCGTAGCTATTTGCGATTGAAACCGAGATTGCCGCACTGTCTGACAACATTAGCACACTGAAGGAACAGTTGAAAAGTAAAAAATCTGCTTTGAAGGTTGCAGCAAAGGAGCTTTCTAAAGCAGAGGCAAAAAAGGTTGCTGCCGAAAAAAAGGCCGCAGAAGAATCCAAAAAGGCTGAAGCAGAATCCGTATTGAAAAAGCTACTTGCCAGCGGTATGACGGCTGAAGAAATCCTTGCAAAGCTCCAGTAATGCAATATGAGGGGCAAGTAAACATATCTGCCCAAACTGCGGGCGCAAGATGAAACAGCAGTTCACAGGGCTGTTCCATTGCAAGTGTGGGACAAGCTGGAAACGTGACATAGGTTCCTTTGAACGCACTCCAGATATGGCTTTTGCACTTGATCACAAAAAGGTTGGCTGCAAGATAAAGCAACTGCCTGTAATACGGTACAAGTAAGAGAATGCCCACCGGCTTGAAGCTGGTGGGCATTTTTGCTGTTATTCCTAACTACTTGACGATAGTCTTTAAAAACAAAGGACCGCCGAAGCGGTCCACAGAGATGCTACAAACTGGAATTTGTTATTCTCCTATGGAGGTACCGCTATCGTCTTTAAGACCACAAATCGCAACTATACCATTATTTTTATAACTTACAACGAGAGTAGTGTCATTCCCAAGTTTCCAACATGCAGTGCTGTTTTCACTGGTATCAGGCTTCCCCCATACCTCTCTAAGCTGGTCAATATGGTACCCAGGCAAAAGGTTATTAACATCGGCTTCACTCATTTCCGCGATTGCCGCCAGAGTGGGAAGATTGTCGTTGCTTTTGTGATTGTAGTATCCATAAAACCATGCCGATACACATATCGCAAGAACCAAGATGATTACAGCTATAACAGATAGCTTCTTTTTCATACAATCACACTCCTCGTCAAGTTCCGATTCATAAAATCCCCGTCACTGCCAGTCTTGTGTTTGAGCCACTCGCCAAAGCGTTCAAACTGTGCATCCAGATCAATAAGTTCACCCAGCAGCGCACCCAACGCCAGCGATAGAATCATGACCATAGAGCCACCGGTGCTCAAAGTTCTGTCTGGCCTAACCGTCAGTATCTTGGAGAGCGTTCCCGCCGCTCCCAGAAACACCACGGAAAAGCCCGTGGCTTTGATGATTGTATCCTGATAGCGCTCTTTCAGAAAGCGTTTGAACAGAATACCCAGCACACCGCCTATCACAATGGCCAGCGCATTGATGATCGTTCCCAATCCCCGCATTTTCGTTTTTCCTTTGCTTACTGATTCCTGTATTTGTTTAAGACTTCATCCGGGATATGACAGTAGCTGCAATCTTCCGGGTACCGCTCCAGATGGTGCTGATGCTCCTCTGCACTCCGGACGTAATTCGTCAGCGGCAGCACTTCCACAACGATTTTATCCCGGTCCTTCCGGCTGTCAATAAAGGCTCTTGCTTCTTCCAGATGTCCGGGATTTGTGCTGTAAAGCCCCGTGCGATACTTTTTTCCAACATCAACGCCCTGTTTGTTCAGGCTGTACGGGTCGATGATTTCAAACAGATGCTCCATAAGCTCTGTAACACTGGTACATTTCTCATCAAAGACCACTTTAACGCACTCTGCGTATCCATCATACGGGCCGTCCAGCGTGTTTGTTGTTCCGTTGGCTCTCCCGGCTTCGGTCGTCCGTACACCGGGCACCGTGTCAAAAAAATGCTGGACGCCCCAAAGGCACCCGCCTGCAATGTATACCGTTTCCATACTCTTGACTTTCCTTCTTTTACTGGTACAGTTTGCATCCATGCTCTGTACTCCTTACGGTTTCCTTGCTAGCTGCAAATCGATCCATCATACCAACTCACAAAAAGTGCTTCCGCACCATTGCAGAGTAATTATCATATTGTTGAAAGCCATATCGCTCATAAAATGGGATCGTTTTAGGATCAGACGGCATAACTTTCACATACAGAAGATTTTGATAGAAACTCATGATCCGTTTCATCAGCTCATCTCCAATGTACTGTTCCTGATAAGCAGGGTCCACCAAAAGATAATGCAAAAATGCGACTGTTTCTCCATCATCAAGCGCGCGAACCAGCCCGACCAGCTTATCACCATCCCACGCAGAAATAACTCGTGTGGAATTGTGCATCGCACGGACAAGTTTTTCGGGATAATTGCCGGATTCCCAGTGAACGGATAAAAACAGTTTCTGCAATTCATCGGCCGTGAAATCTTTTGTTTGTTTATACTCGATTTCCATGATGCACCCCTTTATAACTTCCACAAACGCGAATTTTACAGGGTACGAATGATATGAGAAGCAAGTTCTGCATTTTCTTTGTCTACAAAAATCTCTGTAATATACTGAGGCTTTATTCCAAAAGTTCCGATTTGTGCTCGCATCCGTGTTGCGTCAAAAACACTTCGCTGATTCACATCTTTGGTTTTGCAATAGCATTTGATTCCAGCCGCTGTCAAAGCATCTGTAATACGGTGACAATAGGTTGAATCCGAAACCGTTGCTACCTGTGACTTGAAGAATCGTTCCAGCATGGTGAACCTCCTATGCAAAAAAGTTGGACGATGAGTACTTGATGAACCAACGTAGCAAATTCCGATTTATCAAATAAGAATTTCCGTCAATTTTTCTCTTGATGCGGCTCGCTTCTAAGAGTAGGAACGAACTGTTCTGTTGCCGGAGACGGACCATTCGGGTCGGTCTCCGGCAGTATTTTTGTTATCGCGTATTAAAAAACAGCCGGAACGACTTTCTGCTGCGCTACATCGATGATGCCGTATGTATTCAGTCTGAGTTTTGGAATGACCGGAAGGCTGACGAAGGCGAGGGTCATAAAGATGCCGATATCTTCCGCTACACCATGTGCCTTGAGGGCATCGTTCAGCGCCTGCATTTTCGCCGCAACGCTCTCTGCGCTTTCGGTGCTCATCAATCCGGCCACCGGAAGCGCAAGTTCTGCCACGACCTGTCCATCTGCCACAAACGCAAGTCCGCCTTTGTTTTTCCGCACGGTGTTGCCGGCCAGCATCATATCGGTATCGTTGTCCCCTGCCACGATCAGGTTATGGGAATCATGTGCGATGCTCGATGCAACGGCTCCGCATTTCAGGCTGAAGTTTCCTAAAAAGCCAATGCCCACATGGCCGGAGTGATGATGCCGCTCAAAAACGGCCAGTTTTACGATGTTGTGTTCCGGGTCCACACCGGGAGCTTTGCCCGGATGCCGTTGGAACGGGATGATTTTTTCCTCCGTAAGCAGCTCGCCCCGGTTCAGGCAGATGACACGCTCCTGCTCCCCGCTTTCCCGAAGTTCCAGGTCCTGCAGTGTGATCTCATCCAGATCAAAGGAATCCATAACGTGGGAAAATCTCACACGGTCGATGTCAAGCGGTGCGGGTTTCAGCGTTTTTCCGTGCTCGGCCACCAGCGTGCCATTCTTGTAAACCTGTTCGACCGTAAAGGATTCCAGATCAGGAACCACAACCAGATCTGCCCGGTACCCCGGTGCTACGGCACCGCGCTGCTTGAACCCAAAATACTGTGCCGGGACCAGCGTTGCCATTTTGACGGCCACTGCTGGGTCTGCGCCCAGCCGGATCGCTTTACGGATGTTGGAATCGATGTGGCCGCTGTCCAGCAGGTCACCGGGGTGCTTATCATCCGTCACCAGCATACAGCGGCTGCAATAAGGCTCCCGGAACAGCGGCATCAGGGCCTCCATATTTTTGGCAGCCGTTCCTTCCCGGATCATGATATATTGTCCGAGCCGGAATTTTTCCATGGCTTCCTCAATGTTGGAGCACTCGTGATCGGACTGAACGCCTGCCGCAATATAAGCATTCAGGTCCTTATCACTCAAGAGCGGCGCATGGCCATCCACGATCTTTCCCGCTTCGGTGCAGTCGCGGATCTTCTGCAGGATCTTCGGGTCACAGCGCACCGTTCCGTAGGCATTCATCAGTTCCGCAAGCCCCAGCACACGGGGATCGCCGTAGTAAGGCCGGAGCTGTTCTGCGTTCAGCACCGCACCGGATTCATCCAGATCCGTGGCCGGCACACAGGAGGGCAGCATGAAATAAACCGAAAGGGTCAGATTTTTTGTCGTTTCCAGCATAAAATCCAAGCCTTCCAGCCCCGCAACGTTCGAGATCTCGTGCGGGTCTGTGACCACCGCAGTGGTACCGTGGGGCAGCACTGCCTGCTCGAAAGCCGGACCACAGAGCATGGAGCTTTCGATGTGGATATGCCCATCGATCAGGCCCGGGCAGACATATTTGCCGTGCAGATCAACTTCTTTCCGGCCATGATACGTGCCCACGCCCACGATCGAATTTCCGCTGATGGCAATATCAGCGGTGTCGATCTCATCGGTAAACACATTGACGATTCTGGCATTTTTCAAAACCAGATCGGCCAAAGCATCTCCTCTGCCTGCCGAGATCCGGCGTTTCAGCTCATCAGACTGCATAGAAACATCTCCTCTCTCTGAAGTTCGATTTTCTCACCTGTGGATTGGTTCTGCCCTTATTCTACCACGCCTTGCCGCTGCGGAAAAGATGTCGGGAAACAAAAATGGCCCCGGAGGGCTTGTTACAGCTCTCCGGGGCCACCTTATGTGCGTTGTGCCTTGGCGCAGACCGTCAGCACTCCACTGCCACCTTGATCACGCCGTCCCGTTTCTTTTCAAACAGCTCGTAGCCCTCTGCGATCCGGCGCAGGGGGTAGGTGTGGGTGATGAGCGGTTCGGTATCGATCTTGCCTTCTGCGATGAGACGCAGCGTTTCTTCACAATCGCAGCCGTCCACGCCGCCGGTCTTAAAGGTGAGGTTTTTGCCGTACATTTCCGGCAGCGGCAGGGTCTGTGCCTTATCGTACAGCGCCACCACCGTCACAACGGCGTTGGGCCGTGCACACTCCCATGCCAGCCGGAAGGTGGAGTCTGCCCCTGCCACCTCCAGCACCACATCGGCCCCGTCGTGGTCGCTGTGGGCACGCACAAAGGCGGCGCAGTCCTCCGGCTGCACGGTGAGCACCTGCGGGTAGTGCTGACGGATGAACTGCAGGCGGCTTGCGTCCTTTTCACAGACGATGATGCGCTTGGGGCTGTGCAGCATGACGCACAGCAGCGTGCAGATGCCGGTCGGCCCTGCACCGAGGATCAGCACGGTATCCTCGGGGGTGATTTCCGAGATGCGTGCCGCCCAAAAGCCGGTGGCCAGCACATCGCCCACCAGCAGCGCCTGCCGATCGGTAACGCCGTCCGGGATCTTGTTCAGTCCCTGATCCGCAAAGGGCACCCGGACATACTCGGCCTGCCCGCCGTCGATGCGGCAGCCCAGCGCCCAGCCGCCGTTTTGATCGGTGCAGTTGTTCACAAAGCCTTTTTTGCAGAAAAAGCACTCTCCGCAGAAGGTCTCCACGTTCACCGTCACCCGGTCGCCGGGTTTCACATTGGTCACCGCACTGCCCACTTCTTCTACGATGCCCACCATCTCGTGCCCTACGGTGATGCCGGGCACCGCCCGGGGCACGCTGCCGTGCTTAATGTGCAGGTCGCTGGAGCAGATGCTGGCAAGGGTCACCTTTACAATGGCGTCCCGCTCGTGCTGCAGCACCGGCTTTGGTTTTTCCATCAGGGCAAACGTCCCCTCTGAAACATAGGTATAGGTCAGCATGCTTTTTACCTCCATGCGCTTTGATCTTTCCGAACGGAGTATACCGCAAAAGTCAGCCGCTCTCCCGGCTCACAGAATATACTCCATCTGCCGTTCCTTTGTTTTCATACCCATTTTTTCGTAGAAGTGCTCTGCCGAGGTGTTTCCTGCCCAGACGTTCAGCGTCACCTCATAGCAGCCTTGCTCTTTTGCCTGCTGCTTTACATATTCAAACAGGCTTTCTCCGATGTGCTGTCCCCGTGCCTGCTGGTCAACGCACAAATCGTCGATGAAAAGTGACTTAAAGGGCACCATATTCGTAGAAAATGGCTGTTCCTGCATTTGACAGAAAGCGTAGCCCATACACACATCATCCTCGTTCACGGCAACGTAGATGGGTCTGTCCTCCTGCTTCAAAAGCTCTGCCAGCTCGCGGACGGTGTATTTGGTGGTGCCTGGAATAAAAACATCGGGACGGATCTCTGCGTGGATCTGCAGCACCTGCCCCAGCAGCGCAAGAAGTCTGGGAATATCTTTTTCCTTTGCCTTACGGATTCTCATTTTACGTTTCCTCAAATCTTTCTCCGGGCCGCTCGTTTTCCTGCGGCGGCTCCGAATTCCATAGTGAAGTACCTCTATAAATTCTGAGTTGTCGAGTTCAGTACATAACAAATCGCTGAAATCCAATTCAGACATCACGTTGCACAAGTTGATTACATCTGCTTTTTTGAAACCAATTTGTTTGAACATTGAATTTGGCATAAGTCGAAACAACATATTCTGAAATTTCAATAGCTTTTTAGGCATCTTATATTGTGCTGCAATTAGCTCCGCTCAAACCCAAGATAGCGGGTGCCCTGAAAACTCAGCTTTCCAATGTCGCCCTCCACAAGCATTCCGTAGTCCGAACCACTTACGGTAAGTTCCATGCGGTCCCCGCTTTCCACCTGAAAGGTCACATAATAGGTGGTAAACGTATGCATCATCGTGTTGTCCGTGTGGTGATGAGAGACCTCCGTGCGCTTTGCCACCACCGCTGCCGGAACGGTGAGCCGCGGCGAATGGTTGTTTTTATTCCAGGTGCGGATATTTCCGATGATGGCATACAGGATCATGCCCAGAACCACAAGGAACAGGATGGGAAACAGGATGCTGAACAACAGATCAAATCCAGCGAAAAACATCTTACTCCTCCAAAATTTCTTCCAGCAGTCCCTTTACGTCCTCCAAAAAGGATTCCTCTCCAAGGGTGTTCACTTTGAAGAACACCGCCTGACTGCCGCCTGCGGTGATGGCGGATAACCGAATCGGGCTGTCCCCGTTCTGAAACATGGTCAGCGTCAGACTCAGGCGATTACCGCCCATCACGCTGTACCGTTCAAAGACGCGGACGCTGCACCGGGCATCGCCCTCTTTGAAATCACTTCCGGCTTCCAGCTCTGCCGACCAGCTGCTGGCCGGAATTTCGTTTTCCAACTTCCAGAGCAGCTGATCAAATTTCTTGTTTTGAATGGTCTTTTCAAAGATCGCCATAATGGTTCCTCCGTTTTACCAACAAAATTCAGTCCCTTATCCTTAATACGAACGAACCCGCAGGAAAATTGCAGAATGCCATCCCTGCGCTCCGGATTCGGAGGAATACTTTGTGATCTTCCAACAGCATACAGTAGCACCAGGGGGTGCTGTGTATGCTATTAACGCTGCTGCAATTTTTCGCTACAAAATTTCTGGTGCTGGCGCTGCATCTGGAAGCGGGGAGTTTCCCAAAGCCGCTCAGCGCGCGGGAGGAGATCGAAGCCTTTGCGGCTCTGCGGGCGGGGGACAGGAGTGCGCGGGAGAAGATCATCCGGCACAACCTGCGGCTGGTGGCCCATGTGGCAAAGAAATACTACGCCCAGCCCGGCGACCAGGAGGACCTGATCTCAATTGGAACCATTGGGCTGATGAAGGCTGTGGACACCTTTGACACCACCCGCAAGGCGCGGTTTGCGACCTATGCCAGCAGATGCATTGAGAATGAGCTGCGGATGCATTTTCGCAGGGAGCGCAGAAATGGCGTGGTCGTTTCCCTGCAGGAAACACTGGAAGCGGGAAAGGAGGACAGCGCACTGACCCTTTCCGATGTACTGCAGGACGGTTTCTGCATGGAGGATGCCTGTGAGCGGCAGGACGAGGCCCGGCGGCTGCGCAGGCTGATCGAGGGCCTGCCCGCCCGGGAGCGCAAGCTGATCCTGCTGCGGTACGGGCTGGCGGGTCAGCCGCCCCTGACCCAACTGGAAACGGCACAGCTGCTCCAGATCAGCAGAAGTTATGTCTCAAGGCTCGAGACCCACGCACTGGATCAGTTGCGCAAAGGCTGGCTTCAAGAATCACCGGGAGAATAAAGGGTGCCGCCTGCGGGCGGCGTACATATCCTCTTTTACAATGGGATTGGGTGTGGTATACTGAATTCGTAAAATTGAAAACCGGGAAGGTGCAAAATGAAATGAAGATCCGTAAGGCAAACGCGAAAAAATAGATTCCATAAGCGAGTGACCTGAAAAGGACACCACCGAGAAAAGGAAGCCTCTATGAAAAAAGCATTGGCAGTACGGGAGCAGCAATGGTATCAGACGATCACGGCATGCTGCCTTCTGTGAGTGCTAAATTGATTCGAAGGAAAGTATGTGAGAAGAATTCTGTGTTCTGTTGTGTTCTTGCGGTCGAAATGTTGCAGGATGGCAAGCCTACACTGATTTACGCAATAGTTTGCAAGAAACCTGAAGAAAATTTTGCAAAAGAGAACTTTATGGGACATTACTTCTGCTAAAATGACCTTAGAAGAAACAAAAAGAAACTTCTGAGGAGGACAAAACAATGTCAAACGGTGATTATGGTTACTTCGGCAAAGGCGATACGGGCTATGCCCAGTACATGACGGCGTTCAACCGCAACTTCGGCGGCTCGTCCGGCGGCGGTGGTGGTGGCGGAAACCACAACAACAATGGCGGTGGCGGCGGGGACGGCAGCGGATGCGGCTGCCTGATCGCTATTGCAGTGGTCGTGGTGCTGATCCTGATCGTCTTGGGTGGCTGAATCAATCCCTGCAGGTGAAACACAGGTTTTCCCTGTGGGGATTTTTCGAATCTGCTTGTAGAAAACGGCGGTCTATGATAACATGAAATCAAAGAAAAACAGGAGGGCTTACACATGGTTTTACTGGTTGTGGATACACAGAAAGGTATCGTGGATGAACGCCTGTATGCGTTTGAAAAGTTTGTCAGCAACATCAAGGAGCTGATCCGGACTGCCCGCGAACAGGGAATCGAGGTCGTCTATGTCCAGCATGACGATGGGCCCGGCACCGGTTTCTCCATCGGGGATGATGAGTTTGATATCTATTCTGAGTTTGCACCACTGCAGACCGAAAAACGGTTCGTCAAGACCGTATGCAGTGCGTTCAAAAAAGAAAGCGGTCTGCTGGAATATCTGACGGAAAAGGGCGAAAAAGATGTGATGGTCTGCGGCATCATGACCGACTTCTGCATCAATGCAACGGTGGAGGCGGGCTTTGAGCATGGCCTGCATATGATCGTTCCTGCCTATGCAAATTCCACGCAGGACAACGAGTATATGACAGGGGAGCAGAGCTACCACTATTACAATGAATTCCTCTGGCCGGACCGCTATGCCGATTGTGTGCCCATGGACAAGGCGCTGGAGCTGCTCAAAAAGTGAGGTGTTTACAATGATTTCTGAAAAAGTAAAAAATCAGATTCAAGTGGTGCAGGGTGATATTACCAAACTGGACTGTGACGGCATCGTGAATGCGGCCAATCGCAGTCTGCTGGGTGGCGGCGGTGTGGATGGTGCCATCCACCGGGCAGCAGGGCCGGAACTGTTGGCGGAGTGCCGCACGCTGCACGGCTGCCGCACCGGAGAAGCAAAAATCACTAAGGGCTACCGGTTGAAAGCAAAGTATATCATTCATACGGTAGGCCCGATTTATTCCGGCACAGCAGAGGATGCCGCGCAGCTGGCGGACTGCTACCGCAATTCGCTGAACCTTGCCAAAGAGCATGATGTCCATAGCATTGCGTTCCCGGCAATTTCGACCGGCGTGTATGGCTACCCGCTGGAAGATGCCACGGAGATTGCAGTCAAAACAGTGGCACAGTGGCTGGAAGATCACGCGGATTACGCCATGCAGGTGATTTTCTGCTGCTTCGATGCCCGGACGGAGCGGGTGTATCAGGCAAGGCTGTAACCGGAAGAGGTGTGAGAGATGGGCTTTTTCAAAAAGCTGTTTACAGGGATCGGTTTTGCGGCAGGATTTCTGTTCTTCGGATGCTTATCAGTGATTGTGTATGCGTCCCGCGGGCGGCATAAACCCTGCCATCGGCGCAGCAGCTTTTGGAACACACTGGAGCGCTACCTGATTTTTTCGTGGATCTGTGAAGGTGTGCGCAGCAGCCGGAAACGAGCGGAGACGTCCTATTATCAGCGCACCGGCAGCGATTTCTGGCAGACGCAGACACAGGCTCGACCGGCAAGTGTCAAGAATTCTGCTCCTGAAGTGAAAACACCAAGGCCGGAAGCGAAAAACACGGGCACAGGTGCAATGCGGTCGGTAAAACCAAAGAGAACGGAGCGTCCTTCTGCGGCACAGAAAGCGTCGGCAGCACAAAGCAGCGTCCAAAATGTGTCGGTGCCGACTGTACTAGGGCAAAACGTTTCAGAGGCTGACGCAAAAAAGCACGGCGAACGGTCAAAGCCTAAGCCAGAGCCCAAGCAGGAGCATACTGCGCAACAGCCAGAAGCCAAAGAAGTACATCAAAAGTCCGCACAGCAATTGGAAGCAGAACGGCAGCAGAAACTGGAAAACCTGCGTGCTGCAATGCAAAAACAGATTTGCACCATTCATGCAGACGTGAAACTCCCGACGGACGGTCAGAATGACGGCAGAGCGGTGGAGCAGAAGCTGCATATCTTGTTGTACAAGTCCACGCTGACAGAAAATGACCTGAATCGGGCACTGGACGAGCTTCGGACAGAGCGCAGACGGCAAAAGGCAGAGTATCAGGGGGCACCGTTTGCGGATGTGTTTCTGGTGAACCTGATTTTGTCTGATGAGGATAGTAAGCGGGCCTGCATCGTGGATGTGGGGGATACCGGCATGAGCTATGTCATTCCGTGGAGCAGCATCCCGAAAGACCTGCAGGAACCGCTGCACCGCTATGTATCGGAAGCGGAAGGAAAGCTCTGCGGCTACTGCAAGGAAGAACTCTGCAACAGCGAAAACGGCAGGATGGTCGTGGAACTGTATCTTGGCAGGCAGGATGGACACAGCTCCCGAATCCTGTACTGAAAATGGAGTAAAGATTGAAATACAGAGAAATCGCAGACGGCATTTTTGTTGACCGTC
>ERZ824978.3541-NODE-3541-length-11548-cov-2.751588_pt1 | contig 11548 bp, 7 predicted proteins | sample MGYA00519860_ERZ824978 | MGnify/ENA primary metagenome ERZ824978 (study PRJEB31778, sample SAMEA3449184) | human gut metagenome | biome: human gut; feature: human-associated habitat; material: faeces | place: United Kingdom | collected 2010/2012 ... | reverse complement strand
CGGCATTGGTCGGTTATCTCGCCTCGCGCGGCATCGTCCCGTCGGTCGCCGCAGCATTCTGCCGCGAAGTTCGCTACAAGGTAAACGGCCGCGCCTTTTTCGCCGTCGGGTTCCGCAACGATGCCGAAGGATGGGAGCTCCGCTCCGAGCGGTTCAAAGGCGGCTCCTCGCCCAAACATATCACCACCATCGACAACCGTTCCGATACGGTAATCGCTTTCGAGGGATTTATGGATTTCCTCGCTTATCTCTCGCTGAAATACCCCGAACGACTGCGCATCGACGCCGCGGTTCTGAACTCGGTCGTCAACCTGCCCAAAGCCGTTCCGTTTATCTCCCGGCATCCGGTGATTCACGCCTTCTTCGACAACGACGAGGCAGGACGCAAGGCAACTGCCGATCTGATCCGTCTTTGCCCCCGCAGCGAGGTAATCGACCAAAGCAGTTTTTACAGCGGGCACAAGGACGTAAACGACTATCTGATCGCCCGCATAAAAGACCGACCTAAGACCACGAAAACTATATCCGATAAGCAAGATCACTCTTGTCGGAATGATCTGCAACCTTCGAAAGCGGATAAAGCTGCGATTGAGCCTCCGCGTCGGAAAGGGGTAAAGGTTTAAGGAAGGCAAGTTTGTGTTTTTGTCAGCCAAAAACCGGCCGCAAGGCCCTATCCCGATGGTCTCAACTCAAAAATTTCAATCCATGAATACACCGAAGAAAGGAGGCCGTCCGCCTTTGGGACGTGCCCGAAAACAGGAGTACCGCATCACCCTGCGGTGCAACACTGCCGGCAACTTCAAGCTCCGCGCCCTGGCCCGTGCGGCAGGTATTCCGCGCACCGAGGTGCTGCGGCAACTGATTCTCAACGGCTCGGTCCGCGAGCGGCTGCGGAGTGAGCATCTCGAATGGCTCGCCCAACTCAAGAGGCTTGCCCGCAATCTGAACCAGCTGACCCGGCTGGCCCACGCCCAGGGATTTGCAGCCGTTGCCGTGCGACATGCGACGCTTCAGGCCGAGCTGGTGCGGATGATCGAAGCCCTGCGCCGTGATCGGTAAGGTCATTTCGGGAGGATCGTTCGGCGGCACGGTCGGCTATGTGATGAAGGAGCAGTCGCGCGTGCTGGAGGCTCGGGGTGTCGAGCCGCCCGGTGTGCGGGAGATGGTCGAGGATTTCGAGGATCAGGCGCGCCTCAATCCCCGTCTGCAGCAGAACGTCGGACATATCTCCCTCTCGTTTTCGCCGGAGGATGCCCCGAAGCTCAAGCCTATCACGCGCCAGCTCGACCCCGAGCCCATCCTTTCGCAGGAGTTGCTGCGCCTGGCCGTCTGGATGCATGACCGCTTTTTCTGCACAATCTATGATGCACTGCACGCGATCCTGCCCGCCGGCGTCTGGCACCGATACGCAATACCTTTTGGTGCGGCACCTCGACCAGCCCCATCCCCATTGCCATCTGGTCTACAATCGCGTAGGTGATCACGGGCAGACCATTTCCGACCGCAACATCAAGCTCCGCAATGCGAAGGTGTGCCGCGAGCTGACCGAACGCTTCGGGTTGCATCTGGCACCGGGCAAGGAGGCCGTCTGGCGGGAGCGGCTACGCGAGCCCGACTGAACCCGGTACGAGATCTACGGTGCGTTCAAGGACAGCCTGCCAAAATGCAGGAACTGGAACGAACTGGAAGAGAGATTAAAGGAACAGGGCATCAATGTCCGCTACAAGTATTGCGGTTCTACCAGCCAAAAGCAGGGCGTTCTGTTCTCGAAAAACGGGCTGGAGTTCTCCGGCTCGAAGGTTGACCGGGCCTTCAGTTTCTCGAAGTTGGATCGCCACTTCGGACAGGCACAGCAGCGGCATACGACCCTGATGTCAGGACTCAAGGCGGCAGCCGGGAGCTTCCGGGCTGCTTTTGCAGGTCTGTTCGGAGGCGGCGCTCCTTCTCCGCAGCGGGAGGCGGTGGAGGAGGCGGAAGCCATGGCGCAGGATCGGTGTCGCTCGGCAGCGCCGGGTCGATTCCGCTGCCGCCATTCGACTCTCCATTTGCTCTTTCACTCGAAATGATGCAGCGACGCGAGGGTGAGAGCCCCGAGGAGCATATAGCCCGTATTACGGCGCTGATCAACAAGGCGGCCGAGGCGATGGCCGTAGCCTTGATGGAACGCAAGCGCCGCATGGAGGCACGCTCCCGCAAAATCGGATAACAAACCTAAAATACGAGAAAGATGAAAGAGAACACCCTGGAACTCTCCTTTGAGATGTACGAGGAGTTGAAGGAGACCCTTATCAAGACGCTCCGCACGGAGTTGGCCGAAGCCCGATCACAGTCGGCAGCGCCCGTTGATACGGACGCGATCAAGCAACTGCTTCAAGCGATCTCCGATCGACAGGAGCAGATTAGGAAAGACCTCGGAGCGCAGATTTCGGAGATGGAAGAGAAAGTGGTCGGGATGGAGATTCCCGAGGAGTTGCCGCCGCGGATGGTGCAGCACCGTTTCTCGCTCTCTCTTGACGCAACCCGCAACTTTTGGCTCTTTATGTCGATGTTTGTCGTGATTGCGGTGCAGTCTGTCGGACTCTATTTAGACTGGCGGCCCGACCGAAGTCGGTATGACAACGATCTGAAGTATCGCTATGTGCTGATGAAGGGTGAGGCATCACCGAAACGGCTGTCGGAGTTGGAGGAGTTGTTCGAGGTCGAGCGGGACCAACGACGTATCGACTCAATGCGGCAGGATGTCGAGAAGTACGAACGCTTGGTACGCAGAAGGGCGGCTCTCGACGAGCAGGCGCGGCTGAAAGCTCAAGAGGCCGAACAGCTCAAACGCGACGCAGCAAAGTTAAAAAACAAGTAGCCCTTCCCTTTCTGCCGCAAAGATAAGCCGCCGGACGGACAACGCAAGGTCAGGACGAGTTGCCACCGGCAAACCTTGCGCAAAGTTCCTCCGGCGGCTTCGGAAGATTGTTGCCCAATGAAAAGGGAGGGATAGAAAGAGTAAAAGTCGGGCATGAAAAATCAAAACTGAGGGATGTAAACTAAAGTGAGTTAAGTAAAGAATTTACTAATTTTACAGATACTCTTTATTTATGAATAATTCATTCGAATCGGTGGATTTCAAGATGTAAACTATTGAAAAATAGAATATTGATGGTATGTTTATCCGGTGAGGATAGTGTATTAGCGCCACTATTGGAGATGTGTCCTGGTGGGGAAATAGACAGCCATCTGGAAGGGAGCGAACGCGAGTTCAGCAAACTGCCGTAATGGCCATATGAGCAGTCGGTACAGACTTCAATGGAAGAAGTGATCATAACACTCCCCGTGAGTGCGACTGGATATTTATCTTCAGGTTGTCTGCAAGCGTGAGAAAAACCCTTACAGTTTAGAATCATCTTCTGACAACCTCTTTTATTTGGAGATTTTTGATGATGTTAATAATTTAGGCAGAAGTCGTTTGGGAACATTGGAGGAACCGAAACAATCCCGAAAAATAACTTGTCATGGTTTAGCCCTACCGCTATGGATAAGGAATTTTATCCTATGCTTTACCTCGAATTGACTTGAACTGGGTATCGACCTTTTGTAGACTAAAAAGAAAATAAGCACAGTATTTGCCTGTTTGAAATGTCGTAAGTAAGAGCTACAAAACCAGTAGTTTTCGGTTCATTTGCTAATTTTTTGAATTATGTGTTCCCGTTGTCGTATTGCCGGGCTCTTTTATAATAAGGAGCTCCTTGGGCCCGAAAATACATGCAAACGCTTGGGAAAAAATCTTTCCGCCGCCGGATGCACCTGTCGATGCTCTCTTGGATGAAGAGACTGACTGATGACTGAACACGTTGTGAGACAGTATACACGCCTTTTTGTGCTCGGATTCTTGTAAAGATTGATTGAAGATTGGTGCCCGAAACCGAATGTTTTGTATAATTTTACATAACAAATCCTTGGAATCAGTAACCTTCATAGAGAAAGCAGCGATCTTTTCTTTAAAGTTGCTGAATTTCAGAGTATTATACAAGCCAATCCGTTAGTAAATTAGATGCTTATAAATACATTCTCAAAAAATGTCATCTGCTAAAAAATATTTGGATGATTATGAAATTACAAGGTGTAATAAGATTAATTGCAGTCTGCCCGTTACTTTTATCGCTCGGTATGCCGATAGCATATGGCCAGCCAGTAGCCGATAAACCCGGACTGCAGGAAAATCCCTATCAAGAGTTTTCGTTAGGTGCAATCAAACCGGCCGGATGGCTCGAAGAAATGCTCGTTCGCCAAAAAGAGGGACTGTCTGGCAACTTAGACCGGTTATATCCTCTCGTAATGGGGCCGACAAATGGCTGGCTAGGAGGAGACGGAGATCAATGGGAGCGAGGACCATATTGGATCGACGGTCTGTTACCGTTGGCATACATCCTTGACGATGCAGAACTGATTGCCAAAGTTAAGCCTTGGATCGAATGGACTTTGGCAAGCCAAAAGGAAAACGGGTATTTCGGTCCCGATACCGACTATGAAAATACCATTGTCGGAATCCAGCGTAACAACTGCGGAGATTGGTGGCCCAAAATGGTCATGTTGAAAGTAATGCAGCAATATTATTCGGCTACCGGTGACAAACGGGTCATCGATTTTATGACCAAATATTTCCAGTATCAACTGAAGACACTACCTGTGTATCCTTTGGATCACTGGACTTTCTGGGCGCGTTATCGCGGCGGCGACAATTTGATGTCCGTATATTGGCTGTATAATATTACGGGGGATGATTTTCTGCTGGATCTGGGGGAGATCATTTATTCGCAAACCTTCCCGTTTACTCAAATATTCACCTCACACAACTGGTGGCATACGGGAAGCATGCATTGTGTCAATCTCGCACACGGCATGAAGACCCCGTTAATCTATTACCAGCGCCACCCGGAGCAAAAATATGTAGATGCCGCAAAACAGGGGTTAAAAGATATCAATACCTTCATCAGCGGGCCACACGGAGTTATCATTGGAGACGAGGCGCTGCACGGCAATAACCCGACCCAAGGTTCCGAATTATGTACGGCTGTCGAGATGATGTTCTCTTTGGAGAATATGTTGCAAATCGCCGGAGATCCAGACTATGCATCTCAAATCGAACGCATTGCATTCAATGCACTTCCGACACAGATCTCGGATAATTTCATGACCCGTCAATATTTTCAGCAAATCAACCAAGTCGAAATTTCGATGTGCGACCGAAATTTTGATACAAACCATCATGGAACGACCACCTGTTTCGGATTGTTAAGTGGTTATCCTTGTTGTACATCCAACATGCACCAGGGATGGCCGAAGTTCGTACAAAATCTTTTTTATAAAACAAACGACGGGGGAATTGCAGCCCTGCTTTACTCTCCGTCACAAGTCAAAACAGAGATCAACGGACAACAAATTCTGATCAAGGAAAAAACCGTATATCCTTTCGAAGAAACGGTTCGCTTCCAAATCTACACCGACAATCCTGTCTGTTTTCCCTTTCACCTGCGCATCCCTGAATGGTGTACGGCTCCTGAATTGCACGTGAATGGCAAAAGCATAAAATTGGATAAAATAAAGAACGGTATAGCTGTTATAAAGAGGACTTGGCGAAATGATGATCTGGTGGTATTGAAACTTCCGATGAAGATTCGACTGACGGAATGGTACGAACGCTCCCAAAGTGTGGAGCGAGGCCCTTTGGTCTATGCATTGCGTCTTGAGGAAAAATGGCAGTGGAACGACAATGTTCCCGCAAATGGACGCCTGGACAAAGGTTTTTGGGAGGTTCATACAACCTCTCCTTGGAATTATGCGTTGATTGCACGAGATCCAGCCAAAGTGGAAGAACATTACCGGGTAGCGGTACGTACCGACGTAACATCCTATCCCTGGAATATTTCCGGAGCTCCGCTTGAAATTCGGACGAAGGGCAAGAAAATTCCGGATTGGAATATATATAACGGCTCTGCAGGTCCGTTGCCATACAGTATTCCAGCTGGCCGAGAAATTAAAACGTCAGAAGAAGATATCATGCTGATTCCTTATGGATGTACAACCTTACGTATCGCGGAATTCCCCATTTTAGGTAAGTATGTCATTAAATGACATACTCATGCTTTAACATAACCCGTTGTGCATTTAGCATAAACGCACAACGGGTTATGCATATTTCTATGATTTTTTTGCAAATTTTTTAAGAATAAATATTAAGTACATGACAAAAATTTGAAGACATCGAATTTAGGTGTGTATGTCGGTCGTAAAATCACGTTTGAGATTTCCTTAAGACCATACTTGACCAACGCTTATCTCTTCTTCCATGCTTCAGAATTTTAATAGGTTTAACGTGTGTATCTTTATGTTAAACAACGAGATGCGTCCATACGAGAGCGATGCGGACCATCGCAGGCAGACGTGCGATGCGCTCTCTGTCTCGCGGGTATGTGTCCTCTATGTTGAAGCCCGAAGATTTTATGGCGCGGAAGGCCGTTTCAATCTCCCAACGCTTTTTGTAGCTCGCGACTCCATCTTCAGACCGGTTGAAACGGATCAGAATCTGAAGCTCGGGCACCCTCTTGATTCGACTTCCGGCAGGATAAACATACTGCCCTTTATGCAGAACGGTTTTGTAGTAGAACTTCTCCTGTCCGACTTTGAGGGAATTAAAGAGCCACCATGCCCTGATTCTTTCTCCTGTGGAGGGCTTGACAATCCAAATGTCCTGCCGGATACGGATGTAGTATCGAATTCTGTTGTCGTTGAGCCATCCAATCCACTCCTTGCCGATAAACTCGCGGTCGGCCACAAGACAGTCGATGCAGCCATGTCCAAAAAGTCGGATGAATCGCTCCATTATAGCCTTGCGTTCCTCCCAATTGGAATCTCCGCGCTTGCCCAACAGGCTGAACAGCAATGGAACGGCAATGTCCTTGTAGGTGACGCCGAGGGTGAGTATATTGATGTTGAACTCTCCGAACTTCCAGTTGGCTCGGTCCATACTCAGAACCCAACCGTCCTTAACAGGAAGCAAAGAGAAGATCATCCTTGCTGCCAGGTTGAGGTTCAAGGCATAGTTGGCGATGAACCGCTGAATGCAGCGCAGATTGGAATCGCGCTCAACCGACGCAGGCATCGCCGAAGCCAGTTTGTGAAGGCTCACAGTCTGCACCCCACAAAGTGCATGGAGCATATAAGCCATAAGCTTTATGCGGGCAAGATCCATCGAAATTCCAAAATACTCTTGCATAATCGGGCGGATTTGGCTAACTTTAACCAAATCCTTGGAATCAGTAACCTTCATAGAGAAAGCAGCGAACTTTTCTTTAAAGTTACTGAATCTTAGGGGCTTCTGTAAACATAAACCGTTGATAATTAAATGCTTGGCAATACATTTTCAAAAAATGTCATCTACCAAAATCATAATCATAAAAATCGTATGGCGATCGTGAGACATTGGTATTTGTTGCTGCTGTTGTCAGCGGCTGGGTTATGTTCGTGCGACGGCGGCCGCCTCTCTGTGGTTTCGTCGGATTTCGGGACACTTTCGACCGGAGAACAAACGACGCTTTATACCTTGACGAACCGTTCGGGCGCAAGGATGACCGTGTGCGATTATGGTGCGCGGATCGTCAGCATTCAGGTTCCGGACCGGGACGATGTGCTGGGAGATGTTGTCGTGGGGTACGGGGACATTGCATCGTTTGAAAAGGGCGCGGAGCGGTTTATGGGTTGTGTCATCGGTCGCTATGGAAACCGGATCAACCATGCCTCGTTTTCCATCGATGGTCAGAAATACGAACTGGTGCCCAATGAACTGCGGGACGGAGTCCCCGTCCAGTGTCATGGCGGTCCCGAGGGCTTTGACCGCTTTGTTTGGGAGAGTACGCCCCTACAGGAGAAGGATCGGGTCGGCGTGCGATTCCAGCGTGTCAGCCCCGATGGTGAACAGGGTTATCCCGGAAATCTGAATTGCTCGGTGACCTATTGGTGGACCGAAGAGAATGTCTGCCGCATCGAATATGAGGCGACCACCGACCGCCCGACCGTCGTCAACCTCTCGAACCATACGGTATTCAACCTGAAAGGTCCCGGGGACCGTTATGTCATGAATCATCTGATGCAGGTGGAGTCCGATACGTATGTCCTGGCCAACCGGCAGCTTTGTCCCGACCGGCTCCTTCCGGTGGAGGGTTCGCCGTTTGACTTCCGGCAGATGCGCCGGGTCGATTATCGGCTGGATAACTATGCCGATGAGCAGTTGCGCATCGCCAATGGTATGTCCGGGTGTTGGATCATCCGGGATTGGGACGGGTCGTTGCGGAAGGTCGTGGACCTCTACGCTCCGGAGAGCGGCCGCGGAGTCGTGACCCTGAGTACCGAACCGGCCTTTCTGACCTTTACGGGTCGGACGTTCGATGGCAGTCAGATCGGGAAATACGGTCCGATGGAAAAGTATTGCGGAATGCTGCTGGAAACATTTCATGTTGCCGATTCGCCGAATCAGCCCGAATTCCCGTCAACTGTGCTCCGGCCCGGGGAAACCTACTCTTCGATAACCGAGTGGCATTTTTATGTCAAGTAGCATGATCCGCCCTTTTTTTGTGTCGTTGACGCTGTTCGGACTGCTGCTCTCCGTCCGGGTTTGGGGTTACGAATTCACCCACCTGACCAAGGACAACAACGGCCTCTCCTATGACGGAATCAGCGCCATCATGCAGGACTCCCGGGGCTTCATCTGGATCGGAACCTACAAGGGCCTGAACCGCTATGACGGAAATACGTTCAAGGTGTACGGAATGTCGGAAATGGGCCTTGACTCCGATTTCGTTTATTCGATTGTTGAAGATTCGGAGGGCAATCTCTGGATCGGGACCGATAAAGGGGTCTGCATGTACAGTTACCGGCAGGATCGCTTCATTCCTCTGCGTACGGTCAGCTCCGAGGGCTCCGTCATCACCAACAAGGTGACGTTCATCACCGTTGAACCCGACGGCAGGGTCTGGATGCTTGTGAACGATCAGGGCTGTTTCGCCTATGACATTCACCGTGGGGAACTTCACGAATGGGCCTATCGGAAGATCGGATTTTCGGGATTCCGGAAGATGCTCCGGTGCGTCGACGGCGATGTGTGGATCTCCCGCTATCACTCCAATCTTTACCACGCGGACAGTTCGTTTCGGGAGGTACATCCGGTGGTGTTGGGGGATCAGTCGGATTTTTTCGAGGATGATGAGATCGAGGGGCTCTTCTATGCTCCCGACGGCAGCCTCCTCGTTGCCAGTATGAAACGGGGGCTCTCCGAAGTCGATCTGGTTGCGAAACGTGTCGAGGTGCTGTTGGCGTTGCCCGAGAACTCGCTATTGCAACATGCCTTTCTGGAGAACGACCGCAATGTCTGGCTGTCGACGTCGAAGGGTGTCTGGCGTTACGATCTGCTTACGGGAGAGTCCCTGTGCCTGCGGAACGACGAGATGGACATGTTCTCGCTGTCCAACGATTATACCACCTGCACGTTCGTGGACAAGGACGGCGGCTTGTGGGTTGGGACGAAGGATGCCGGGGTCAATTATTCGGGCCCGAGCCAGAACAATTTCGAGAAACAGTATCTTGCCGACGGCGAGTCGTTGGAGAATGTCCTGGTCAGCGGCTTTGCCGAGGATGAAGCGGGGCGGATCTGGGTAGCCACGGAGGAGAAGGGGCTGCTGGTCTACGATCCGCAGGCACACCGGACCTCGAAATACCGGCTTGAGGGGATTCCGTCAAGAATCTGCTCGATTTGCTATGACGACGGATATTTGTGGTTCGGAACGCGGGTCGGACTGTTCCGTCTGGATATTGCCGCGAACCGGCTCAAGGTCTATGGCGTTCTGAAGCGGGTGCAGGGCGTGAACGATCCAAATGTCTACATGATTTACAAAACTTCGGACGGAGAGATCTTTGTGGGTACGACGTTGGGGCTTTTCCGATATGAACGGTCGTCAGACTCGTTTCTTGAAATTCCGGCGTTCGACGGTATTTTCACCACCTCGGCGGTCGAGGACCCGCTGCATCCAGGGGTTGTCTGGTTCTCTAGCTATGCGAACGGGGTCTATTGTTGGGACTCCATCTCGGACAAACTGGTCAATTACGACGCTTCGTCGGGTTGCGGACTGACCAACGACAAGATCTGCTCGATTTTCATCGACCACAAGGCACGGATCTGGGCTGTGGGCTTCAGTATTGGGGTTGCAATGTTCGACCGTGAAAGCGGACGCTTCACGGTGTATGACCGCCGCAACGTCCAGGCACTGACGTCCGATGTCTTTTTCAAGGCGTTGGAGGATAAGGCCGGGAACCTGTGGCTTGCCTCCGACGAGGGCCTTGTGGAGTTCAATCCCGAGATCGGCGGCGGATATGTCTATACCCGTATCGATGGTCTGCTGGATTCGAAGTTTACGAACAGCGCCTTCCGGAGCGCCTCCGGAGACATGTACTTCGGATCCGACAATGGCTTCATCCGATTCAATCCCGAAGCGCTGCCGAGAACTTCGAACATTCCCTCCGTGGTGTTGTCCTCCATGCAGATCGGCGACCATGAAGCCCGGTTTGCGGAGAACCTCGATCTCATGTCGAAGATTTCGCTCGATCGCGAAAACAATTCGTTCGGGTTCAATTTTTCGCTGCTCGGGCTTTCGGCTCCCTTCTCGAACAAGGTTCAGTGTCTGCTGGAGGGGTATGAGAGCTCCTGGCGGGACATTGCCGCTACGAAATCGGTCTTTTATTATAATGTACCTCCCGGGCAGTACCGGCTTCGGGTACGGGCTCAGTCCGATGAGAAGTGGATGGAGGTACGGCCGCCGCTTGTGATTGCCGTACATCCGGGCTTCTGGGCCTCGGTTCCGGGGGCGATGTTGGTTGTTCTGATCGTATTGGTCGTGTTTTTGCTCTGCGTGCTGGTCATTCAGCATCACCTCCGGCTGCGTAAGGAGCGCGAACAGGAGGCTTATCAGAAGGCCAAGGACGAGGAGATGTTCCATGAAAAGATGAATTTCTTTTCGCATGTCATCCATGAGATCAAGACGCCGCTGACGTTGATCAAGACGCCCTTGAGCAATGTGATGAGCCGGTGTGCAGATGAGGAGAACCAGCACGACCTGAACGTTATGTACCGTAGTGCGGAGTACCTCTCCAAGCTGGTGAACGAACTGCTGGACTACGTCCGCATCGAGCGGATGGGCTATGCGCTCAAGTGCGAACCCGTCGATTTCCTGGAGCGGCTCCATTCGTTGCTGTTCAGTTTTGCGGATGTCGCCCGGGACCGCAATCTGACCATCGAGGTGCAGGCTGATCTGGAACAGGCGGTCGTATATGCCGATTCGGCCGCTTTGGATAAGATCCTGAACAACCTGCTGCTCAATGCGATCAAGTATACGGAGACGAGTTTGACCATCTGCGTCCGTACGGACGAAGGACGGGTTGTGGCTGATTTCATCAACGACGGCCCCGGGATCCCGAAGGAGTATCGGGACGAGATTTTCAAGCCTTTCGTCCA
>ERZ824978.3537-NODE-3537-length-11561-cov-4.062402_pt1 | contig 11561 bp, 10 predicted proteins | sample MGYA00519860_ERZ824978 | MGnify/ENA primary metagenome ERZ824978 (study PRJEB31778, sample SAMEA3449184) | human gut metagenome | biome: human gut; feature: human-associated habitat; material: faeces | place: United Kingdom | collected 2010/2012 ... | reverse complement strand
GACCTGCACCGAGGTTATCGGGGTGAAGCGTTCTGCCCGTGCCGCCGCCGGAAGCAACGGAGAAGTATTTCTTGCCGTTTTCGTTCGTCCACTTCTTGTAAGTGCCGGCAACCGGGTGTTGAAAGCGAGTGGGATTGGTTGAATTTCCGGTTATAGAAACGTCAACGCCCTCATGACGCATAATTGCAACGCCTTCGCTCACATCGTCGGCTCCGTATACTCTAACCTTCGCCTTTTCGCCCTTCGAGAAAGGAGTTTCCTTTACGATTTTGAGCTCTCCCGTATAATAGTCATACTCTGTTTCGACAGATGTAAATCCGTTTATGCGGGAAATGATGTAAGCGGCGTCTTTTCCAAGACCGTTGAGAATTACGCGCAAGGGCTCTTTGCGAACCTTATTGGCAGTCTTGGCAATGCCTATCGCGCCCTCAGCAGCCGCAAATGATTCGTGGCCTGCAAGGAAGCAGAAGCATTTTGTTTCTTCCCTCAAAAGCATCGCGCCAAGATTGCCGTGTCCGAGTCCAACATCGCGGGAGTCTGCGACAGAACCGGGTATGCAGAACGACTGCAAGCCAATTCCGATATTTTCGGCGGCTTCGGCGGCATTCTTAGAGCCTTTCTTTATCGCGATTGCAGCGCCGGCAGTGTATGCCCAAACGGCATTGTCAAAGGCGATGGGCTGAATGCCCTTTACGATTTCCTCGACATTTATGCCCTTGTCTTTGCAGATTTTCTGGGCGTCCTCAAGGCCGTTAATGCCGTATTCCGCGAGAACCTTGTTGATTTTGTCGATGCGTCTTTCGTAACCTTCAAATGTTATAGCCATAATAAGTTCCTCCTATTCTTTGCGCGGGTCTATGACTTTAACGGCGTCTTCAAAGCGTCCCTTGACAGATACGTTCTTCTCGAACGCTTCTTTGGGGTCTGCGCCCTTGCGGATTTGTTCAAGCATTTTGCCAAGATGAACGGTCTTATAGCCGATAACTTCGCCATTTTCATCGAGGCCTTCTTCAAGAACGTATCCCTCGGCCATTTCGAGGTATCTCGGGCCTTTGGCTTTAGTGGAGTACATAGTGCCCACTTGCGAGCGGAGTCCCTTGCCGAGGTCTTCAAGGCCTGCGCCTATCGGCAGCCCGTTTTCGGAGAACGCTGTTTGCGTGCGGCCGTAAATGATTTGGAGGAACAACTCGCGCATGGCAACGTTTATGGCGTCGCAGACGAGGTCGGAATTTACCGCTTCGAGTATGGTCTTTCCTGGAAGGATTTCGGAGGCCATAGCGGCGGAATGCGTCATTCCGGAGCACCCGATTGTTTCAACGAGGGCTTCTTCAATAACGCCGTCCTTGACATTGAGGGTAAGCTTGCAGGCGCCCTGCTGCGGTGCGCACCAGCCCACGCCGTGAGTTAGACCGCTTATATCGCTTATTTGAGTGGCCTTTACCCATTTTCCCTCCTCGGGAATGGGTGCGGGACCGTGTTTAGCGCCCTTCGCTACGCAGCACATCTGTTGCACTTCGTGCGAGCAATTGTGATTTGGACAACTCATATCGCAGTATTCTATTTGTTGTTTATATAATGAAAAACTTTTTTGAGAATCTCACCGAACCCCGCCCTATGCAAGAATTTTTATAAAAAAAATCCTATTCTTAAGAATTTCTATGCATTGGTCAGCTGCGTGTGCGATACCCAACTACACAAATTCGCATAAAAAATAATCATTTCCCCCTCATTCAGACGAAGACTGAAGTTAAATCTGAAAGCGCAATAACCAAGAAAAAATATATGTTTTTATAAGCATTTCAAATACTCCAGCACAGCGCGCGGGAAATGCCGCAGAATTTTCTATCGCCGCCGTGCGCGTCCCTGCCAAAATAATTAGTCTTCCAATGCGGCCAAGCGAAAAAAAATGGCTACTTGCAAGAATCCGGGAGGGTAATAATTCCTACCGCAACTTGGCGGAGAAAAAAAACGCCCGCAGCCAACTTAAAGAAATAACCTAGCAGCCCCGCACAAAAGAAATTTTTTGCGCCACCCCGCGCAGAAGAAATAATCGAGCAACCCCGAGCTTCAAGCTCGGGGTTGCGCACATTACTTGCCAGATATTTTTCCGAGATCCAAAGAACCGTCCTCGGTAAGGTTTTTCACCGCAAACTTAAAGTCCCTAAAAATTTTCTTAGTGTGGAATATCCTAAGAGATAGGGAATATGTTTCATTGGGCTTTAAAGACACGCGCATAGAATCAGTAAATTTGAATTTTCCAGGAAGCAATTTGCGCGGATCCTGTGACGACAACATGTCAAAGACAACTTTCCCGGAAGAGTCGCGCAACTCGTATTTCATTCTATACGGCAAATGTATGCGCGCAACCCCTTTGTTTTCACCTTCTATCGAGACTTCCAATTTCCCGTCAGCATACGAAACTTCCGCCTTCTCCGGGACAAGCCGGGCCCCTGCATATCGGCAGACATCGTCCAGTGCGGCGCGCTCCTTATCGTCGCTTATCAGCTGTGGGTGGAGCGGAATTTCATTCACAAGCGACACATGGTTTTTCAATATCCATTCGCACGAATAAACAATATCCCATTTATTTTTGTGCAGCATTTTAACGTCACCGTAAAACTCAAAAAATATGGGTTTGTCTTTCCAAACATCCGCCATTCTCTCGATTTTATCGTATGGCGGCTTGCCTATCCATCTTCCGAAATGCCATGGGGAGCCAATCCCGTCCCGCCTCAATCCAACCCTCGCCTTTTTCTTGTTTCCGAGGGCGTACTTGAGAACTTCGTGGTCGTCGGTCATAAAGAATATATCGGACTTTTTAAAATTTTTTAGGTACATGTCGGCATACTTCTTTCGCGTCTCAAAGCCGTACATATTCGGATTTTTCAAACCTATCGAAGTGCAGTGCCACTCGCCCCAGTTCCCGAAGCTGCCAAGGTCGAGCCCGCCGAGCCGCGGATCGCCGTCGTAGCGGGCGGCGAGCGCCTTTATGAATTTTTCGTGCTCCTCCATAAATATTGGGTCGTCAAAGTACGCCGATATGTGCACGTCCGACGTTCCCCCATCGGGAGTCTTGTATTTCATACCCTTAAACTCGTGCGACTTTGCCCCTTTTAAAAACACCCACTGCGGCGTCGAGTATTTTCCGCCCCCATGGTAGTTTGTGCACATTATTCTAAAATAGAATGGCAGCCCGTTTTTCGAGAAAAATTCGAGAGCCTTGTCTATCGGTTCCCAGTTGTACGATCCTTCAACAGGCTGCAATTTTGCCCACTCGAATCTAAAATATCCTGCGCCGTAATTTACCTTCGTATCCGTTCTAAAACCGAGCGAATAGCTTGAAAACCCCTGTCCGGGATTTTCAAATATTTCGCTATTCTCATCGAACTTTATTTCTGCCGAGTGCGCCGCGCACATTGCGCAGGCCGCAGCGGCTATAATTGTCAGCTTTTTTATCATTTTATGGATTTATTACATTGCCCAGGTCGAGAGCCCCGTCCTTCGTCAAATTTTTTGACGCAAACCGAAAATCTTTAAAAACTTTTGGAATGTGGCGCACCCTAAGCGATAGAAAATACGTTTCCCCGCCCTTTAAATCCGCCTTGAACTCGTCCGACAAAACAAACTTGCCGGGCAGTATCGACCCCGGATTCTTCGCGGAAATTTTTTCGGCGACAACATTTCCCGCGCGGTCTCTTAATTCGTACACGAACTCGTACGGCAAATATATTTTAGAAACCCCCTTATTAGTTCCTTCCACGCGGACTTTAATCACCCCATCTCCGCACTCTACGCGCGCTTTCTCGGGCACGAGCCTAGCACCCGCGTAAAGGTCGATATCCCTGAGAAGCTTCTCTTCCGAGGAACCCTCGGCTATCTGGTCCGGCCCAAGCGGACCCTCATTTACAAGGCTGGCATGGTTTTTCAGCACCCATTTCAGCGAATACGGAATATCCCAGCCCCTGCCGCGCATCCTATTGACGCTATCAAAGAACTCGAAAAACATCGGCATGTCTTTCCATACGTCGCCCATGCGCGTTATCTTTTCGTACGGGAAAGTTCCAATCCAACGCTTGAAATGGCCCGGAGAGCCGACACCGTCGCGCCGCATGCCAACTCGCGGCTTCTCGCCGTCTCCGAGTGCGTATTCGAGCGTCTCGTGGTCGTCCGTCATAAAAATTATGGGGGTCTTTTTAAAGTTTTTGAGGTACATGTCAGCGTACCTTTGGCGAACCTCGCGGGAGTGCGGGCGCACTACTCCCTTCCCCAGCCCGAGGCTCGTGCAATGCCATTCTCCCCAGTTGCCGTAGCTGCCCAAGTCGAGCCCGCCAAGGCGCGGGTCGCCGTCGTAGCGTGCGGCAAGCGCTTTTATGAATTTTTCATGCGCCTCCATAAATATGGGGTCGCCGAATTCGGGAACGGCTATTTTAACTACGCCGTCGGGGAATCTTTTGTTGGGCTCTTTTTGCATTGTGTGCACTGTATATTTTGCGCCCTTGTCAAAAACCCATTTCGGAGAGTTATAGAATTGCGGATACCCAGATGTGCTTATGCACATTATTCGGAAGTAAAAAGGCAGCCCCTGCTTTGAAAAATTTTCCAGCGCATTGTCTATTGGCTCCCAATTGTAAACACCCTCTTTAGGTTCGAGAGCCACCCATAGAAACCTTGAATACCCAGCCCCGAAATTGACTTTATTCTTTGAGCCTTTAAGCGCATTTCCAAAGCGCATCCAGCCCTGCCCCGGATTTTGGAAAATCTCCGGATTTTCCGCGAAAGAAATCTCCGAGACTTGCGGCTGCGACTGGCATGCGCAAAGCAATGCGCAAAAGACAATAGATAAAAACGTTTTCTCCATATACGATTACTTGTTAATTTAAAAATTATTAAGCGCGTTCATGCGATACGTCAAGAGCCAATATTTTAATGTCCCCAAAGCAGAGCTCGCTGATATTTACAATGCCGCGGTATTGCAACACTCTCCCCATCCGCCTGCTCAGAAAATTGCGGCATATTCTGCGCGGCGGATTTTTATTGTCATACCACTAAATAACCGCACCGCTTGCGGAAAAATTTTACAACCGTCTAGACCTATGTAGTAAAAATCTTTTTGCAGAAACGCACTTGCAACATTACCAAAGCCTCCGGCAACATACACAGAAGCACAAAGAATTTTTTTATGAAGCAATTGTATGCTATTCTTTTTTTCAAAAAAAATTTTCCGAAAAAAGAAAAAAAATCCGCCCGATAAAACTCAGGACGGATTTTATTTTTTAAATCTGTGCCAGCGCGATATTACTTCTTTTCCGCCGCCCTTCGTTCAAGCTCGCGGTGGGCAATATCGCGGCGGAAAAATCCGCCTTCGTACTTAATCAACCCGGCGAGTGAATATGCGTTGGAGAGCGCCTCTTCGAGAGTCTTGCCAAATCCTGTCAAACCGAGAACTCTGCCGCCCGCCGACACAATCTTTCCGCCTTCAAGCTTAGTTCCGGCGTGTATAATCTGCGTATTTGGCGGAGTTTTTTCGGGCAGGGATATTTCTTCGTCCTTCTTGTATTTTCCAGGGTATCCCTTAGCGCACACAACTACTATCGCCGCAAATCCGTCCGCTATTTTTACCTTTGAAGCGTCCAACCTTCCGCATGCAGTATCGTACAGCATTTCAAGCGGGTCGCTCGCCAAAAGTGGCATCAAAACCTGGCATTCCGGGTCGCCAAAGCGGACGTTAAATTCCACGACTTTCGGTCCGCGCGCCGTAATCATTATTCCAACATACAACGTTCCGCGATAATCAATCCCCTCTTTTTCGAGGCCGGCGAGAGTCGGCTCTACAATCGTCTTTCTGACCGCATCCAACACTTCGGGAGTCGCGACCGCTGCAGGCGCATACGCTCCCATTCCGCCAGTATTCAAGCCGGTGTCGCCTTCGCCGACCCTCTTGTGGTCCTGGCTCGCGGGAAGCATCACGTATTTTTTGCCGCAAACAACAAGCATTATGCTAGCCTCTTCGCCGTCCATTTTTTCCTCGACGACAATCTCTTTTCCGCTGTCGCCGAACGCGCCGCCCTCTAGCATTTCGCGCGCAGCCGCTACGGCCTCGTCGCGCGAAGCCGGGATTACGACTCCCTTGCCCGCGGCGAGCCCGCTTGCTTTTATGACAGTGTCGAACGGGGCGCTTCTTATATATTTTTCGGCGGCGTCGGGATCGGTAAAGTTTGCGCCCTCGGCTGTCGGAATCGAGTACTTTTTCAAAAAGTTTTTAGAGTACGCCTTGCTCGCTTCGAGTATCGCGCCGTTTTTCGACGGCCCATAGACGGGCACCGACTTTTCCCTTAGCTTGTCGGCGAGCCCCAGCCAAAGAGGGACTTCCGGCCCGCAGACGACAAAGTCGATTTTATTTTCGAGAACATATTTGACTATTGCATCTACGTCCTCTGCGGAAATATTTACCGTTTCGCAGTCGCGCCCTATTCCCCCGTTTCCGGGTGCGCACACGAGAGAACCCAGCATAGGCGATCTCTTGACGGCAAGCACGAGCGCATGTTCGCGCCCGCCGCTGCCCACAATTAGAACTTTTAGTTTTTTGTCCGGTTCCATAAATTTTAAACAACCTTTCTATAAAGAGTCAGCGCAAATATGAGCATTGCGATGTTTGGTATTGCCGCCGCCCATAGCGGAGAAATTATCCCGCGCCCGCCTACAGCCGTAAAGACGCTGTCGAGAATAAAGTATACGAAGAAGAGCCCGACAGTTTTCGATACGCCAACCATCGGATTAGTTCGGACTCCCGCGACGGAAAACGGTATTGCTATCGCGACTACTATTATGCAGGCAAACGGGCTGAACCAAATCGAATACGCCCTTACCAAATAAGGGATTGCCTCCGGAGCTTCGGCGCTGCCCATCGACTCTATGAGCGTCTTTGTCTCAAACAGGGAAAGATCCTTTGGGCGGCGCATCGACAAAACCATTATTTTAGGGTCTTCGTCAAACTCCTTAAAATACCTCTTGTCAAAGCCGACAGCCTTCACTGCCCTGTGGGTCTTTGGATCGAAATCTATTTCCTGCCCGTCGAGAAAATACCAGCAGCGGTCGACGTCGTCGTAAACGCCCTCGCGCGCCATTATGCGCGAAAGTTCCCCGCCCTTTGGGTCGAGAGTCGATACGGTAGCACCCCGCGCGCGGTTTGTAGCCTGGCTAAAAGAATTCATAAACCAGAGCCTTCCGTCTTTTCTGTTGTTAAAGCACAGCGCGTTCACACGCCCGACTTCCGAAAGATCGACAGTCTGCATTTGCCCTGCAAAACGTATGCTATCGTATAATTCGCGGGAAGACTCCTTGCAAACGGGTATGATGTGGGCGTTTAGCCAAAGAAGGAGCCCCGAAAGCAATACCCCCGCAAACCATAGCGAGCGCGTTATTTTAAAGACATTCATGCCCGCCGCGCGCATTGCGGTTATTTCGTTATTTCGGTGCAGCGAACCCAATACGTATATCAGCGACAACAAAAGGCTAATCGGCAAGACAACCGGCACCAAAGTTGGCGACAAAAGCCCGTAAAAGAGCAATATTTGCTTTGTGTCGGCGCCCCAGTTTATCAATTTGCCGAGATTGCTATACATATCGTGCAACACCAAAATCCCCAAAGTGACACATATCGCCACCAAGAAGATTTTCAGCCATTCGCAAAATACGTATCTGTCCAGAAGTTTCATAAAAATATTGAAAGATTATTGCGCGTTTTGCGGGCATATCAAACATTTTCGCTTATAACACCCATAAAAAAAACCTTTCAGAGCGCACGGCGGACAGCTCGCCTATCGCCGATTCGGCCGGCGATTCAGCAGGCGCATAAAAAAAACGCGGCGCAAACCGCGTTTTTTAATAAAAGCCGCGCGCTACATTTTTTTGAGCGACATCTGCTTTTCGAGCTTTGATGTTATAAAATTGAAAGCCTCGTCGACAGTTTCGGCATATTCAAAGAAACCGAGATCGTCTTTTGTTATGACGTCAGTTTTTACGAGCCAATCAAAATTGACAGACTTCTCCCAGAACTTGCGCCCAAACAGCACTGTCGGAATGTACGAATGGGTCTTTCTGGTTTTCATCAGTGTGAATACCTCGAAAAATTCGTCGAACGTGCCTGTTCCGCCGGGGAATACGACAAGCGCCTTCGCAAAGAACAGCAGCCAGAATTTGCGCATTAGGAAATAGTTGAAATTTATCCAAACGCCCCTGTCGAGATACTTATTGCGCTTTTGCTCGTCGGGAATGACTATCGTAGCGCCAACAGGCGTTCCGCCCGCCCTGTATGCGCCCTTGTTTGCGGCCTCCATAATGCCGGGCCCGCCGCCTGTCATTATGTAAAACTTTTTGTCTTCAGGCAAGTCGAGGCAGTTCGACCACTCCTGCAATCTGCGGGCAAGCTCTTCCGCGCACGTATAGTATTTCGACATCTCGTACGCCATTTTTGCAGCCTCAAGCTGCGCCTTCGAGCCACGCCCGCCGCGCTTTTTCGCGTCTTCGTACGCCTTTTTGGCAACCTCCTCAGGCTTTATCCGGGACGCCCCGAAGAACGTTATCGTGTTTTGAATTTTCTCCTGCTCAAATATGAACGCCGGCATAAGAAGGTCGCGCTGAATCCTCATTAAGCGCTCGGACATTCCCTCAAACACGCATTCTATTGGCTGGTCGCAGCTTTTCTCGGCGGCCGTTTCGGGATACCTTTTCAATTCGACTGTTTTTTTCGCCTTCATAATTTTATTTAAGTTGCCGACAAGTTTATGCCACGGCTGTTAGAAAATTATTTTGACTTTTCGGCTTTCGGCTCGCCACTGGAAGGAGCGGCTTTTTCGTCCGCTTTCTTAGCATTTTTGCCTTCTTCTATAGAGTCTTCCGCGGAGTCTATTTCGTTTACCGCATCCGATACGTTTGAAAGCAGCTCGTCTTTCGGCTCGGCGGATTTTACCGTCACGGGCACTACGACCTCGTTAAATCCGAGCCCGTTTACGTATAAAAATCCGTCGCCTTCAGCCCCGCCCTTCAAAGCGACGCTTACGCTCGTCTTGCCTTCGGGAACTACGATTTCGTCCATTATCACGGAGCTTGGGATATTGGTCTTTACGTCTATCGGGTATCCGTCTTTCGGCGCGCTGAAACCTATCCCGAATATTACGTTTACTATTTCACCGCTTTTAAGCTCTATTTTTTTCGGGGATACTTTCATTTCTGCCGGATCTACCCTGAACTGGCCTATCCACATTTCGCTTTCGGAGCCGACGAGCTTTACCTCATAATCAACGCCCGATTTAAGCGGCGGAACGGTAAAGTTTATAACCGCGCGCGAGACATATTCCGTGTCGGCGGGTGTCCCTCCGACGATAATTTTATCAAGCTTATCGAAGCCCCTTCCGAGAACCGGTACAACCGTGCCAACAGGCCCCCTTTCGCTCTGGAGGGTGACAACATATCTGCGTATGGGTTCGAGAACATAGACGGTCGGGCTTGTGAGAGTTCTTTCAGCCTCTTTGTTTTCAACGCTGTTCTTAACCTTGTATTTCAGCATGAAGTAGTATTTTGCCCTTTCGGGAGGCGGTAGTCGTACTCGTATATGCGTTCGTTGTCCAGATTCTGGACAGACTGCATCGGGAGAATTTTTTCGTCGATTACCAAGAAGGGCTGTATCGACCCCGGCACGATGGAACCGTCGTTTATATGAGCGCTCATGCTCAGCGTATAGAGCCCGGAGGAATTTTCAGGGACTCTTTCGGGCGTCAAGTTTGTAAGGCCGGCGCAGCCGCACAGAACAAGCATGGATATTGCCGATAAAACAAATGATAATTTCTTTGCCATATTAGTTTGTTTTGTTTTTTGTATCGAATTTATTAAATAATAACGCCTCCCATGCAAGCCATTTTCGAGAATTTTGGAATTTATGTTCACGTTCCGTTTTGCGCGGCTCCATGCGGATATTGCAGGTTTTACAAGCGCGTGCCGACTGGCGACGACATTCGCGAATACGTAAAAATATGCTCGCGGGAGCTCGAATTGCTTGCAGACTCGCCCGGATTTCTGCCGCCTGACACGATTTTTTGGGGCGGCGGAACACCGTCTATCTTGCCGGAATCCGCATTTGAAAAACTCGCAGGCGCATTCGGGCGGTTTCCGAAGCCGCGCGAGTGGACGATTGAAGTGTCGCCGTCCACAATTTCGCGCGAAAAGCTCTCTCTATACAAGCAGGCGGGAGTGACGAGAATTTCCCTCGGTGTGCAGAGCTTTGACGAGGGCGTTTTAAGGTCTCTCGGGCGCGCCCATTCCCTAAAATCGACACTTGAAGCAATAGACGCAGTCGCTGAGACAGGGTTTGATAATTTTTCGATAGACCTAATATTCGGGGCAAAAGGGCAGACGGAGGAAATGTGGCGCGCGGATCTCAGGCGCGCGGCCAAGTGCCCAGTGAACCATATAAGCGCCTACTGCCTCGAATTTGAAAACGGGACGTCGTTTTGCGGCGGCATTCCTGAAGGAGACGAGATTCAAAAACGCGAGCGCGAGGGTGATTTCTTTGAGATTGCAATGGACGAACTCCCCGCTCTTGGCTTCAAGCAATACGAGATATCCAACTACGCGCGCCCCGGAGGCGAGTGCCTGCACAACCTCTCCACATGGAATATGGCGCAGTGGGTAGGTATTGGCCCTTCGGCGGCCTCGCAATTCGGGGGGTTTAGATACAGAAACTCGCCGAATTTTTCAAAGTGGAAAAGCGGCGTGGAAAGCGGCAAATTCGCCCGCGAAGATATCGTCGTGCTCGACGACGAAGAAATGTTTTCAAGCGCGCTAATATTCGGGCTTAGAATGGGCGTTGGCGTCGATATGGATATTTTGGGAATGCGCTTTCCGCGCGCCGACAGGCAAAGATACGAAAAACCGCTCGAGTTTCTATCGTCTGAGGGGCTTATTGAGCGCGACGGCGCGCGCGTAAGGCTCACGAGGAGCGGCAAAATGCTCGCAGATTCAGTCGCTGTCGAACTATTATAAATAACGCGAAAAGTTTTAGGGCAAACCAATTCGGCTCAATTTGCCAAAGACAAAAAGTCCTCTATAAGAAATTTTATAAAAACGAAAAAATTCTTCGGGAAACAAGCCATCGCAATCTGCATTATAGGCTTTTTATAGTGGAAATTACCGGCAGGATTTTGGTCTGCTACTTTTTCTGATAAAATTTTTTTTTGTTTTTGGCGCGCTTTTGCTGCTTTTCGCCAACAGTACGGGGTTTGTCGGCAATCTCGGCATCCGCAACAGGCGGCTTGCTTGTAAGAACATTGTAGAGGCACCATCCAAACAATGCCGTAAAAGATCCGACAGACAATATGAAAGTTATCCAGCCCCCGTATGTCATTGCAAGTTCTCCTTTGAAAGCTTGTCATACCTACGCGATATCGACAGTATCATCGCATAAAACACATACAATGCCCCTATTATAACAATCGCCATTACCGCTACGGGATTCGCAGGCCTGCTGTCCGAGCCGAATATGTCAACTATATACGGGCTTATTTCCC
>ERZ824978.3535-NODE-3535-length-11566-cov-4.581009_pt1 | contig 11566 bp, 6 predicted proteins | sample MGYA00519860_ERZ824978 | MGnify/ENA primary metagenome ERZ824978 (study PRJEB31778, sample SAMEA3449184) | human gut metagenome | biome: human gut; feature: human-associated habitat; material: faeces | place: United Kingdom | collected 2010/2012 ... | reverse complement strand
AAAAAGGTTTGACTTATGCATTCCGTGACCGTCGTAACAAGAAACGTAACTTCCGCGCATTGTGGATTCAGCGTATCAATGCTGCCGCACGTCTGGAAGGAATGTCTTACTCTCGTCTGATGGGAGCTTTGCATGCAGCAGGTATCGAAATCAACCGTAAAGTTCTTGCCGACCTGGCTATGAACCATCCGGAAGCTTTCAAAGCAATCGTTGCTAAAGTGAAGTAATTGACATTATAGAGCAATTGGAAAAAGAGCTCCTGAATGGAGCTCTTTTTTTATGTCAAAAGTTTGGTGGTTTCATTCCTATTGCATATCTTTGTGATAAGAAAAATGAGTTAGCCGCACTTGTTCGATTGGGAAACTCATCAGTTTATTTTAATTCCGAGACACAGCTCTTGTCGTCAATGGCGGGCCGCACCCTTCGGGGCATGCTTAGCACGGCGGATTACAAAGATGGCAAAGCACTCAAATCCTGTCATACGGAGTTTGTTCATATCTACGGTGCGGCTTTCTTTACATAGGAGGATATGTCAGAACAGGCATATCCTCTTTTTTTGTGCCCCGTCAAGCATAGTTTTAGACGGTGTAACGCTATGGGTTAGGGGAGCTAAAGCATCGCTTTTTGTTTGAAATAGGAGCTTGTCCGTTTTTTCTTCGTATATTTACCCTCCAAGAATTAAACACACTAAACTAAATATTTATGTTACTGCCAAAACAGTCTCGCAATTATGTAACCGGGCTGGCTGCCGCTTGCTCGTTGCTATTGATTGCCTGCTCTCCGGAGGAAGTCCGGCAGGTCAATCTTATTCCCAAACCGGAACAGATGACAATGACCGGAGGAACTTTCACGGTCGATAGTCTCGCGTTATTTGGCGGGCAATCTTCCCGGAATATCAAAACAGTGATCGATGAAGCCTGGTCCGGTAACCCGGAAGGTTATCAGTTGGATGTGACGCCGGGAGGAATCGACCTGCGTGCCGGTTCGCCGGACGGTCTGTTCTATGGGATGCAGACGTTACGCCAACTCTATGCCGGAGGAGAGGTCCCATGTGTTTCGATCCGGGATAATCCTCGTTTTGGGTATCGGGGATTGCATCTGGATGTATCCCGTCATTTCTTCTCCAAAGAGGAAGTGATGAAATTGCTGGATGTGATGTCTTTTTACAAGCTGAACACCTTGCATATGCATCTGACGGATGCCGGAGGATGGCGTATCGAGATAGACAAATATCCGAAACTTACTTCTGAAACGGCCTTCCGCACCGAATCTGATTGGCGGAAGTGGTGGGACGGCCGCGACCGTAAGTATCTGCCGGAAGGGACGCCGGGCGCTTACGGCGGTTACTATACGAAGGAGGACATCCGGGAGATCGTGAAACATGCGGCTTCCAAACATATAAACATAATACCGGAGATCGAATTTCCGGGGCATTCGGAAGAGGTGCTGATGGCCTATCCCGAACTGAGCTGTTCGGGAAAGCCTTACCAGAACGGCGATTTTTGTATCGGTAACGAGCAGTCGTTTACATTCATGGAAGACGTATTGGCGGAGGTGATCGATCTTTTCCCGTCCGAATATATCCATGTCGGTGGCGATGAAGCCGGGAAGTCCGCCTGGAAGAAATGTCCGAAATGCCAGGCTTTGATGAAGGAAAAAGGAATGAAGAACGTGGACGAGCTTCAGAGTTACATGATTCACAGGGCTGAGGAGTTTCTGAATTCGAAAGATCGCAAGCTGATCGGCTGGGATGAGATCTTGGAAGGCGGTCTGGCTCCCGAAGCAACCGTCATGTCATGGCGGGGAGAAGACGGTGGAATCAAATCGGCACGGATGGGGCATGATGTGGTGATGACACCGGGCAATTATATGTATTTGGATTTCTATCAGGCCGATCCGAAGACACAGCCGTATGCCATCGGCGGCTATACGCCGATAAAGAAAGTGTATAGCTATGATCCCGTCCCGGCGGATTCGTTGACGGCAGAGGAATGCCGGCATATTTTGGGGGTGCAGGCCAATACCTGGACCGAATATATCCAGACACCCGAACATCTGGAATATATGATGTTCCCGCGTGCCCTTGCCGTGGCCGAGATCGGATGGACGCCGCAGGAATTACGGACATGGGAGGATTTCAAACTTCGCATGAATGCGCATATTTCCAAATTGCAGGGAATGGGGATCCGTACTTTTACCCTTTCGGACGAATTGGAAGTGACCATGCAGGTCGATACGGCAGGCAGAAAGATAGAAGTCATACTGGATGCCGAGAAATACCCGGCGGAAATCCGCTACACGACGGACGGTTCCGTTCCGGTGGCATCTTCCGCCCTTTATGCCGGGCCGATAACCGTGCAAGATTCCGCCCATATCAAAGCTGCTATTTTCCGGGACGGTGTGCTTCAGGGGACACCGACGGAAAAGAAAGTGGATTATCATCGGGCCATCAATAAGCCTATACATTATAATAGTAAGCTCTACGAAGGCTATATGGCCGGAGGAACGAACGCCTTGTTGGACGGCTATCGGGGCGGCCTGACTTATCTGGACGGACGTTGGCAAGGTTATTTGGATGACCTGGACTGTGTGATCGATATGGAAGAGGAAACGGATATCCATAAAGTGTCCATTCGTTTCATGCAACTGACAGGTCCGGGTGTGTTCCAGCCCGGACAAGTGGAGTTGTTGACTTCGGAAGATGGTGAAAACTTTATTTCCCGCGGGATTGTTCCGACAACGGTTCCGGCTGATGATCCGGACCTCCTGTTCCAAGAATATACGTTCGACGGTAACTGGAAAGCCCGTTATGTCCGTTTGAAAGCGCCGAGGGCGAATCCCGGTTTTATTTTTGCGGATGAGATCGTTGTTTGGTAAATTAAAAATTAAGAATTAAGAATTAAAAAATATGAAGGTATTGTTGTTTTCTTTTTTATTGGGTTGCTGTTCTTTGCTGGTTTCTGCGCAACAGCCGGTAGATTATGTGAATCCGTTTATCGGGACAAGCAACTACGGGACGACCAATCCCGGTGCGATTTGCCCCCAGGGAATGATGAGTGTCACCCCCTTCAATGTGATGGGGTCGAAAAGTAATAAGTTTGACAAGGACAGCCAATGGTGGTCCACGCCTTATTCGGCGGATAATAATTTCTTCACTGGTTATGCGCACGTCAATCTGAGCGGTGTCGGTTGTCCGGAGATGGGAAGCCTGTTGTTGATGCCTACCTCTGGGGAGCTGAATGTGGATTACCACGAATACGGTAGTGAATATAAGAACGAGGTGGCCCATCCCGGCTATTACAGTAATATCCTGACGAAATATAACATCAAGACGGAAGCTACCGCCTCCATGCGTACCGGCCTGACACGTTTTACTTTCCCGAAAGGGCAGGGGAATATCCTCTTGAATTTGGGTGAGGGGCTGACGAATGAAACCGGTGCGACCGTTCGTATGGTGAGCGATACGGAGATAGAGGGAAGCAAGTTGCTCGGTACGTTCTGCTATAACCCGCAGGCTGTTTTCCCGATCTATTTCGTGATGAAGCTCAGCAAAGCCCCCAAGCAGGCCGGCTACTGGAAGAAACAGCGCGAGATGAAGGGTGTGGAAGCCGAATGGGATGCCTATTCCGGCAAATATAAATTGTACACGAAGTACGACCGTGAGATGAGCGGTGACGACATCGGCGTCTGGTTCAAGTATGATACCGAAGAAGACGAAGTGATCGAAGTAAAGATGGGTGTCTCGTTTGTCAGCATCGAAAATGCCCGCTTGAATATGAACACCGAACAGCCGGATTTCAATTTCGACAAAGTGCGTGCGGCTGCCGGCAAGATGTGGAACGACGATCTGTCGCGTGTGATGGTGGAAGGCGGGACGAACGACGATAAGACGATTTTCTATACCGCCATGTACCACCTGCTGATCCATCCGAACATCATTCAGGACGTGAATGGCGAATATCCGATGATGGAAAGCCTGAAAGTCGGCCATACTACCGGAAACCGCTATACGGTCTTTTCGCTCTGGGACACCTACCGCAATGTCAGCACATTGATGACATTGCTCTATCCCGAAAAACAGCTTGACATCATCCGCACCATGATCGACATGTACAAGGAAAGCGGATGGCTCCCGAAGTGGGAACTGTACGGACGCGAGACACTGACGATGGAAGGCGATCCGTCTATCCCTTATATCGTGGATGCTTATATGCGCGGTTTGCGCGATTACGATATCGAGACTGCCTACGAAGGGATGCGCAAGGGTGCTACTACTCCCGGAGAGTTCAACCTGCTCCGCCCGGACAATAACGACTATATGAGCAAAGGCTACGTCCCCTTGCGCGAACAGTATGATAATTCGGTTTCGCATGCCTTGGAATATTATATTGCCGACTGGAATCTCTCGTTGTTGGCAGATGCGTTGGGAAAGAAGGAAGACGCCAAGCTGTTCCGTGAGCGGGCTATGGGCTATAAGCATTACTATTGCAAGGAGTTCGGTACGCTTCGTCCCATCCTGCCCGACGGCACGTTCTATTCCCCTTTCGATCCGAAACAGGGGGAGAACTTCGAGCCGAGCCCCGGTTTCCATGAAGGAAACGCCTGGAACTACACGTTCTATGTCCCCCATGACATCAAAGGCCTTGCCAAACTGATGGGCGGTCAGAAGAAGTTTGTTGATAAGTTGCAGATGGTCTTCGACAAAGGGTACTACGATATGGCAAACGAGCCGGATATCGCCTATCCGTACCTCTTCAGCTATTTCAAGGGAGAAGCTTGGCGTACGCAGAAGCTGGTCCGCGAACTGTTGGGCAAATATTATCACAATGCCCCGAACGGGCTTCCGGGTAACGACGATACGGGTACGATGTCTACCTGGGCGATCTTCTCGATGATGGGATTCTATCCGGCCTGTCCCGGTGACCTGGATTATGTTGTGACTTCTCCGACCTTCAACAAGGTGACGATCCGGCTGGACGAGAAGTTCTACCCGAAAGGCGAATTGGTGATCGAGTCCGCCCGCAAAACCCCGGAAGATATTTATATCAAAGAGGTGACAGCCGGCGGAAAGAAGCTGAAAGGGTATACGATTTCGCAAGACGAACTGGTGAATGCCGGGACATTGCGCTTCACGCTGGAAGACAAGCATTGATTTCCCCTCTCAATTTTATTTGAAATGGCATTTAAACGTTGAAAAACGGTTTCAAATTTTCTTGAAGCCGTTTTTCACTATTGAATCCCCGTTTCAATATTTCTTGAAGTGCCTTTTTAATGGTGAAAAACCGTTTCAAGAAAAATGGAGATGGGTTTCACCATTGAAAAATGGCTTCAAGAAAATTTGAAACCGTTTTTCAACGTTTAAATGCCATTTCAAATATTCTTGAGACCTATAAATTATTATCTTTGCACACGTAAAAAAGAAAAACAGTTTAATCCATATTATATAATGTATAGAACAAGAACATGTGGCGACCTGCGCCTTGCCGATGAAGGCTTGGTGATTACGCTGGCCGGCTGGGTACAGAAAACCCGTAAGATGGGTGGCATGACGTTCGTGGATATCCGCGACCGTTACGGTATTACGCAATTGGTGTTTAACCAGGAAGTGGATGCCGCTCTTTGTGAGAAAGCAAATAAGCTGGGACGCGAATATGTTATCCAGGTAACGGGAACCGTTCGCGAACGTTCCAGCAAAAATCCGAATATTCCTACCGGCGAGATCGAAATCATCGTTTCGGAACTGAATGTCCTGAATGCTGCCGTAACTCCTCCTTTCACGATTGAAGACGATACGGACGGTGGTGACGACCTGCGTATGAAATACCGTTATCTGGATTTGCGCCGCAACGCCGTCCGCAAGAACCTGGAACTGCGTCATCGTATGGCTTTCGAGGTGCGTAACTATCTGGATAAGCAAGGATTCCTGGAAGTCGAAACTCCGGTGCTGGTAAACTCGACGCCTGAAGGGGCGCGTGACTTTGTCGTGCCTTCCCGTATGAATCCCGGACAGTTCTACGCTTTGCCTCAGTCTCCGCAGACGTTGAAGCAGTTGTTGATGGTTTCCGGTTTCGACCGTTATTTCCAGATCGTGAAATGTTTCCGTGACGAAGACCTGCGTGCTGACCGCCAGCCCGAATTTACACAGATCGACTGCGAAATGAGCTTTGTGGAACAGGAAGACGTGCTGAACATTTTCGAAGGAATGGCCAAGCATCTGTTCAAGGTGATCCGGGGCATCGATATAAAAGAAGCTTTCCCGCGTATCAGTTGGCACGATGCCATGAAATATTACGGAAGCGACAAGCCGGACCTGCGTTTCGATATGAAGTTCGTCGAACTGATGGACATCATGAAGGGACACGGCTTCTCCGTATTCGATAATGCTGCTTATGTCGGCGGTATCTGTGCGGAAGGGGCGGCTTCTTATACGCGCAAGCAGTTGGATGCGCTGACTGAGTTTGTGAAACGTCCGCAGATCGGTGCAAAGGGTATGGTATATGCCCGTGTGGAGGCAGACGGCAATGTGAAGTCGAGTGTGGATAAATTCTATACCCAGGAAGTATTGCAGCAGATGAAAGAGGCCTTTGGTGCAAAACCGGGCGACTTGATTCTGATCCTTTCCGGCGACGATGCGATGAAGACGCGCAAACAACTTTGCGAATTGCGTCTGGAAGTGGCCGGCCAGTTGGGCTTGCGTGACAAGAACAAGTTCGCTTGCCTGTGGGTGATCGACTTCCCGCTGTTCGAGTGGAGCGAAGAAGACCAGCGCTTCTATGCAATGCACCATCCGTTTACTTCTCCCAAACCCGAAGATATTCCTTTGCTGGACAGCGATACGGGAGCCGTCCGTGCGAATGCATACGACATGGTGATCAATGGTGTCGAAGTGGGTGGCGGTTCCATCCGTATCCACGACAGCAAGTTGCAGGATAAGATGTTCCAGTTGCTGGGCTTCACCGAAGAAAAGGCACAGGAGCGTTTCGGCTTCCTGATGAATGCCTTCAAATATGGTGCGCCTCCTCACGGTGGTCTGGCTTACGGTCTGGATCGTTGGGTCTCTTTGTTTGCCGGCCTCGATTCTATCCGTGACTGTATCGCGTTCCCGAAAAACAACTCCGGTCGCGATGTCATGCTGGATGCGCCCGGACAACTGGATGATTCGCAGTTGGAAGAATTATGCCTGAAAGTAGATATTAAGGAGTAATATACCGATAGGTCGATTTGCCGGTATGCTGGTGAATGGTTCACTGGCCTATTGGCAAATTGATTTATTTATAAATTATTGATTATGTTAAGGGTTAAGGATATACTGAAAGAAATCGAACAATACGCTCCGTTGCCATTGCAGGAGAGCTTTGACAATGCAGGGGTGCAGGTAGGCGATGTGAATCAGCCGGCTACCGGTGCGCTTCTTTGCCTCGACGTCACCGAAGAGGTGGTGGACGAGGCGATAGAGATGGGGTGTAATCTGATTGTCTCTCATCATCCTTTGGCCTTTAAAGCCTTCAAATCCCTGACCGGTTCGACCTATATCGAGCGGTGCATGATGAAGGCCTGCAAGTATGACTTGGTGATCTATGCCGCCCATACCAATCTCGATAATGCGGCGGGAGGCGTGAACTTCCGTCTGGCGGAACTGATCGGGCTGGAAAATGTCCGTGTCCTGAGCCCCCAGAAAGGAGCTTTGCTGAAGCTGGTCACTTTCGTGCCGGAGGCCTATGCCGATTTGGTGAGGACGACCTTGTTCAATGCGGGAGCCGGAGCGATAGGCGACTATGATTCCTGTAGCTTCAGCCTGCCGGGGAGCGGGACTTTCCGTGCCGGCGAAGGGACGAACCCGTTCTGTGGCGAAATAGGCGAGTTGCATGTGGAGTCGGAAATCCGTATCGAAACGATATTGCCCGCTTTCCGTAAGTCGACGGTGACGCGTGCGTTGCTTTCCGTCCATCCTTATGAAGAACCGGTATTCGATTTCTATCCTTTGGATAATGCCTGGAACCAGGTCGGTTCGGGGGTAGTCGGAGAGTTGCCCGAAGAAGAGAGTGAATTGGGCTTCCTGCAACGGATCAAGGAACTGTTCCAGGTGGGGTGCGTGAAGCATTCCGCCCTGACCGGCAAGCCGATACGCGAAGTCGCTTTATGCGGGGGGAGCGGCGCTTTCCTGATCAAAGACGCAATCAGTTACGGTGCGGACGTTTTCATTACGGGGGAGGCTAAATATAATGACTTTTACGATGTGGAAGACCGGATTCTGCTGGCGGTTATTGGTCATTATGAAAGTGAAGTCTGTACAAAAGATATCTTTTATAACATAATATCGAAAAAATTCCCTACCTTTGCGGTACATTTTTCGAATGTTAATTCAAACCCGGTAAAATATTTATAGAATGGCTACAGATAAACAATCAGCTGAAAAAGAGATTACAGTTGAAGAAAAGCTTTCTACGCTGTATCAGCTTCAGACGATGATGACTGAAATTGATAAGATCAAGACACTTCGCGGCGAACTTCCCTTGGAAGTACAGGACCTGGAAGATGAGATCGCTGGTCTGGAAACACGTCTTCAGAACTATCAGTCAGAAATTAAAGACTTTGAGAATGCTGTTGTAGAACAGAAACATAAGATTACGGAGTCAACCGGTCTGATTGAAAAATATAAAGCGCAGTTGGATAACGTGCGTAACAACCGTGAGTTCGACAACTTGTCAAAAGAAATAGAATTCCAGGGACTTGAAATCGAGTTCTCTGAAAAGAAGATTCGTGAATTCGGTGAAGCGATCAACCGTAAGAAAGAAGAGATCGCCGAACTGTCCGAAAGACTGGAAGGCCGTAAGGCTGATTTGGTTCAAAAGCAGGGTGAACTGGAACAGATCATTTCCGAAACCAAGCAGGACGAAGAGAAACTGCGCGAAAAAGCAAAGAAACTGGAAGCGAATATCGAACCGCGCCTCTTGACTGCTTTCAAACGTATCCGCAAGGGGGCACGTAACGGCTTGGCTGTCGTATATGTACAGCGTGGTGCCTGCGGTGGTTGTTTCAACAAGATTCCGCCCCAGAAACAGTTGGATATCAAGTTGCGTAAGAAAGTGATCGTTTGCGAATACTGTGGTCGTATCATGATCGACCCTGAATTGGCAGGCATAGAAGAATAATCGGATGCGCGACGTTGTCCGTGCATATATAGAGAAATATCGGTTGCTTACGGAAAACCGTCCGGTTCTGGTCGGTGTAAGTGGCGGAGCAGATTCAATAGCCCTACTCACCATTTTGGTGGAGTCGGGCTATTCCTGTATTGCGGCGCATTGTAATTTTCATTTGCGGGGAGACGAATCCCTGCGTGACGAACAGTTTGTAAGGGAGTATGCCCGAAAACTGGATGTCCCTTTCCTGATGACGGACTTCGATACCCGGAAATATGCAGCCGACCGGCATCTCTCCATTGAAATGGCTGCCCGCGAGTTGCGCTATGGCTGGTTCGAAGAGCAACGGGCTGCAACCGGGGCGCAGGCTGTCGCTGTGGCTCATCATCGTGACGACAGTGTGGAAACGCTTTTGATGAATCTGGTACGTGGGACCGGCATCAGGGGAATGAGCGGGATTCGTCCGAGGAACGGTTTCGTGGTGCGCCCTTTGCTTGCCGTGAGCCGTGAGGATATCTTGGAGTGGCTTGCCGGACGCGGTTTGACGTATGTGACCGACAGTACCAACCTTTCCGATGCTTATACGCGCAATTTTATCCGCCTGCGTGTCCTTCCGCTTCTGAAGGAAATCAATCCTTCCGTGAAGGATGCGATCGCCCGTACGTCCGAACATCTGTCGGCAGCCGAAGCCGTTTATCTGCATGTGGTGGAAGAGGCGAGGAATGCCGTGGTCGAGCAAGGGGACCGCCTTTCGATTGCCGCCTTGATGCGTTACCCGTCGCCCGATGCTATTTTATACGAGTTACTCAAAACCTATGGCTTTACTCGTCCGGTGGCGGAGGATGTTTATTTGTCCCTGACGAAAGAATCGGGCAAAACCTTTTTCTCTTCTACGCACCGGTTGATAAAAGATCGGGACTATTTATTGTTATCTCCCCTTGTAAAAGAAGAGGTCCGTGAATATACACTGACCGGTGGCGAGAAAGTTTGGTCCGGTCCTGTCGAACTTTCTTTCGAGAAGATTGTTATTAAGGAAGATTTCCATATCCGGAAAGATAAAAATATCGCTTATTTCGATTACGACAAACTGACTTTTCCGCTTACCCTGCGTACATGGAAAGAAGGAGATTGGTTTATTCCTTTTGGCATGAAAGGGCGGAAGAAATTAAGCGATTATTTCTCGGATCATAAATTCAGCCGTTTAGATAAGGAACGGACGTGGCTTTTATGCAGCGGAGGCGCTGTTATCTGGATTGTAGGAGAACGTTCCGATAATCGTTTTTGCCTGGACAAAACAACTAAAAGTGTGTTAGTTGTGAATTTTTTTCCGACAAAAAGCGAGAGTAACTGAAAATATTATTACATTTGCAAAGATTTACTCCGCAGATGTGTTACTAATGATTCAAATTAGCTCAACAATCCGGTTTTCACATGAAATTATTAATTATCAAATTATAAAAGATACAATGATTGCGTTGTACGCGTGCCGTGTCCGGTCGTGTAAGTACGTCGTTTTTATTATTCACTTCGCATTATGCAAAAATATAACATTCTAGAACTAAATGAAAAACTCCTTCCTGAATTGCAGAGTATAGCGGAAGAGTTGGGAATTAAGAAAATAAGTTCTTTGAAAAAAGAGGAACTTGTATACAGAATTCTTGACGAGCAGGCCATTTCATACGCCGGCATCCAGGCTGAAAAGGAGAAAGAAAAGGAAGCAAAGAAAGCAGAAAGGCAGACTAAGGCTAAGAAAACAAAAGCTGCGGCTCCGAAAGGCGCAAAAGCTGATGCCAAAACGAAAGTCGCTGCTCCCACCACACCCGTTGAAGCTTCGGTAGAAGAGGTCGCTCCGGAAGCTCCGGAACAGCCCGAACGTAAAAGACGGACTCGTATTGACAAGAAAGAAAAAGTGGCCGCGGCTGTTGTTCCTGTCCAGAAAAACGAAGAGGCAGCCGTTTCCAAAAGTCCGGTTTCAGCCAATGCTCCTGTATCCGAAACTCTTGTCCAGGTAGCTGATGCTACGGCCGACGTCCCTGCCGAAACGGTAAAACCGGCAGCAAAGAAAGTGGTTAAGAAGACTGACAAGCCTGTAGAGAAACCGTTGCTTCCTCCTGTTGTCGTGGAATCGGATAACGGAGAGCTTCCGGCCGAAATCGCTCCTGAAGTAACGGAAGAACCGACTGTCGTGGAAACTCCTGCCGCTTCGACTCCGGCAGACGAACCTAAACGTGTGGTATTCCGCCATCCGGACACCAAATCAGTTCTCGATCAACTTTTCCCATTCTCTTCCACACCTGCAAAACCGGAACCGAAAGCGCGTGAAGAACAACCTGCAGCCGCCCAGCAGCAGAACAATCCTCGCCAGAATAACAACAGACAGAACAACCAGAATAATCATAACAACCAGCGCAACAACAATAATAACA
>ERZ824978.3529-NODE-3529-length-11580-cov-2.144469_pt1 | contig 11580 bp, 3 predicted proteins | sample MGYA00519860_ERZ824978 | MGnify/ENA primary metagenome ERZ824978 (study PRJEB31778, sample SAMEA3449184) | human gut metagenome | biome: human gut; feature: human-associated habitat; material: faeces | place: United Kingdom | collected 2010/2012 ... | reverse complement strand
GATACAGCCGCAGAACCAGCGGAGATGCCATTCTGGAGAACACCGTGTGGAGCTGGGCCAGCATATCCCCCGTAAAAAGCGTGCTGTTTGTTTCGGTGGACGCCGTCGTTTCTTCTGCCCGGCTCACTGGGGCCTTGGGGTGAAGGCCGGTCTTGGCCTGCATAGTGGCGCACAGGCGTTCCAGCTCCGTGGCGGCAAGGGCGCCGTCTCCCACGGCGGTGACGACCTGGCGCAGAGGCTTGACGCATACATCACCCGCGGCGTACAGGCCGTCCGCAGTTGTCTTTTGGCTCCGGTCTGTGAGGATGTAGCCCTGCTGGTCCAGTTCCGCCAGATCTCGTACCAGCTCCGTAGCCGGCTCATAGCCGGCAAAGACAAACACGCCGAAGGTTTCGCCGTCCGCTGCGTGGTACTTGGTCACCCGCCCGGTTTTGGTATTCCGGTACCGGAGATAGCGGAGCGCAGTGTCGCCGGACACCTCCTCCACCTCTGTGTTGGTGAGGACGGTGATCTTCTCGTGGTTCCGGGTGGCGTCCGCTGTGGCCTGGGCGCAGGTGAAGTCGTCCCCCCGGATGAGAATGGTCACCTGACGGGCGTACTTGGTAAGGAACACGCTCTCCTCCGCCGCAGCAAAGCCGCCGCCCACCACAAATACATCCTTCCCGGTGAAGAACTCGCGGCGCGAGCCCTCGAACGGCAGCTCGAATGCGACCTCCTCCGCGCTGAGGTTCGCAGCGACTGTCACCTCGTTGCCGCCGGCCGTGCGGGAAAACAGCATCAGGCCGTCGGGTGTTCGTTCGCCGAGCGGGTATGCGGCTTGCCCGCCGCGTTCTCCGCCCGCGAGCGCCGGGTTCTCGTGGCGCAGCCGGATCAGTGCTGTGTAGAAATCCGTAAACCCGTTATGTTCCCACGCGGGTACGGGGTCTTTCTCGAAGAACTCGAAGCGGTGGTCGAACCCCATCTCCTGTCCGGTATAGACGAGCGGCTGCCCGTTGGGCAGCGTGAAGGTCAGCAACGCCATCACGCGTGCCGCGTCGCCCATGCGCTCGAATTCCGTCCCGGCCCACGAGTTTTCGTCGTGGTTCGAGGTGAACATCAGGCGGAACGCCTCGCGCGGCATGGCAGCAGAGTCTCTGGCGACGTAGGCACGCAGATCTGCGGCGCTTTTGCGTCCCTGTGTGATGTCGTTCAACAGGTGGTGCAGCTCCCACGCATACGAGGCGTCGAACGCCCCGTCGTGCAATGCGGGGGCTTCGCCCTCGGCGAGCAGGTAGATGCCGGGGTACTCCTTCCGCAGTGCGGGCAGCGTCTGCTGCCAGAAGTTGATGGGTACCTCGCACGCCATGTCGCAGCGGAATCCGTCGATGCCGCGGTCGAGCCAGAAACGCATGGCGGCCGCCATTGCGGCACGCATGTCCGCGTTGCCGTAGTCGAGCTTGGCGATGTCCGTCCAGTCGTACTGCACGATGGTGTTGCCCAGCGAGTCACGTACATACCAGTCGGCCGGGCGCTCCTCGATCCAGCGGGCATCGGGCGAGGTGTGGTTGGCCACCCAGTCCAGGATCACGCGCAGCCCGAGTCTGTGGGCTTCGGCCAGGAACCGGTCGAAATCCTCCAGCGTGCCGAATTCGGGGTTGACGGCTTCGTAGTCGGAGATGGCGTAGTACGAGCCGAGGGTTCCCTTGCGCTCCTTGACGCCGATGGGGTAGACGGGCATCAGCCAGACGACGTCCACGCCCAGCTCTTGGAGCCGGGGCAGGTGGCGTGCGGCCGCCGCCAGCGTCCCTTCGGGGGTGTACTGGCGCACGTTCATTTCGTAGACGACCGAGTTGTAACTCCAGTCGGGGTGGGCGGCCGGTTGCTGCGGCCGTGTGCCGCAGGCAACCAGTACCATTGCGAGAAGTAATGCGGGCAAGCGTTTCATGGCGTGTCGTTTAGAGCGTGAATACCACCGACGACCAGGCGCCCATGAGCAGTTTCGACGAAGCGTCGCCGCGCTGAAGTTTCACTTCACCTGAGACGCCTACGGCCTTGTCCGGTTGGTCGGTAAGGGTCAGTATCTGCTCCTCCCGGCCGAAGTTGTGCACGACGAGCATCCGTTCGCCGTCCAGCTCGCGGTACCAGGCCGCGATGGATTGCTGCGAGGTGTTGCCGTCGTTGTAGACCGGGTGTTTGACCATCTTGCCCTGCGCCAGCACGGGATAGGTGTTGCGCAGCCGGGCGAACGTGCGGTAGAGGTTGAGCAGCGAACCGTCGTCGTCGGCCTGCGCCTCGACCGAGATCGCTGCGGTCAGCATCTGCATGTCGATCTTGCCCGAGAGGCTTCCCGAAGCCAGTTCGTTGCCCGCCTTGTCCCACAGGATCGGGGTGCGGACATATTCGTCGCCGTTGGATTTGGTGCCCCAGTACCCGAGCTCTTCGCCCTGGTAAATGTAGGGTGCGCCCTGCGCCGTGAGCAGTACGGCGGCCGCCACCTTCATCTTTTCGACGGACTGCCCCAGGTCGGAGCCCGTGCGATCCTCGTCGTGGTTCGAAAGTTTCGTGGCTTCGATGTAATCGCTGCGGTACTGTGCGTAGAGGGGCTGCACGTCGAGGATGTCCTTGACGAAATAGCATCCGATGCCGTTTTGCAGCGCCCATTTGAGCTTGTACCAGAACGTGAATTCGAACAGTGCCGGCAGCCCCCGGTAATAGGGTGCCGCCTTGTCCGCTTCGTCGAGCATCTCGCCCACCATGTAGAAATCGCCCTCTCCGCCGGCGGCCTTGTAGGTCTCGTTCATGCGGTCGTAGAATTTCTTGAGGAACGTGGGGTTCTCGTCGTTGTAGGCGTTGTGGTAGATGTGCTTCACGGCATCGAGGCGGAACCCGTCCACGCCCATGCGTACCCACTTGTCGGCCGCTTCGGTGACGGCCTTGAACGCCCCGGACTGCTCGGCCTCGGCGGCCTTGCCGTAGTTGAGGTCGGCGAATGCCGCCGTCCAGAAGTGCGAATGGTACATCGTCGGCAGCGAGAACTGCACGTTGGCCGGATCGGCCGAGCGGTTCGACATCAGGGTGAAGGGCTCCCCGAACCGGATGATCGTCCGGTTGTCGGGGGCGCCGTATTTGGTGCCTGCGGCCCACGACGTGGTCGAGGTGCGGACGAGGAATCCCCAGTCGGAATCGAAGTCGAGCGTCAGTTCGTAACTGTTGCCGCCCCTGGCGTAGAAGCGTTTGCTCGTGCCGTTGCCGAAATAGAGGTATTTGTCGTCCGCGCCGCCCTGCGTATTGTCCGCATCCGCGGCATCGGTCGTTTCGGTAACGGTCACCGTCGGGCTGTCGGCATTTGTCCAGTCGAGCACGAACTTGAAGCGCCCGGCGGCACCCGCCCCCGTGTCGGTCGAGAACCATTGTCCGGCATCGTAGCCTGCGGCGCCTTCCGTGGCGATCTGGTCGATCCGCCCGGCCGCGATGTCGGCCTGCGGGTCTTCGGAGAAGATATAGCGGTCACGGTAAGGGCTCCCTTCGGACGCGGCGGCCGATTTGAACCACGGGTGGTCTTTGCCCGTATGGTTGAGCACGTAATCCAGGTAGACCCGGATGCCGCGGGCATGGGCCGCGTCGATGAATGCCCTCAGGTCGGCGTCCGACCCGAAGGCGGGGTTGACCGCCTCGTAGTCGAGCACGTCGTAACCGTGGTACGAAGCCGCCGGATGGATCGGTGAGAGCCACACGGCCGAGGCGCCGAGTGCGTCGATGTAGTCGAGCCGCCGGGTCAGCCCCGGCAGGTCGCCCACCTTGTCGCCGTTGCCGTCGGCGAAGCTGTATACCAGCAGCTGGTAGCTTATGTCGGCGCGTTTGCGGTTGTCCCACGCATCGGGCTGGGCGACGACCTGCTCACCCTCGAAATCCTGGGAGGCATCGCCGCTCTGTGTCACGGTGACGACGACCGGATCGCAGCCCGGGGCGGTGAAGGTAAGCGTCGCGGAGCGTTTCGACGACTCGTTTGCGATCGCCGTGACCGCGAACGACGTGGAGGTTTTGCCCGATGTGAGGGCCGGTGTGCACCATGCGGTATTGTCGCTCTGCGTCAGCGACCACGCGCCCGCATCGGTGCGCAGGTCGAGCAGCCGGCTGCCGCCTGCGGCTTCGAATTCTATCTCCGCGGGGGTCACGGAGAGCATACTGCCGCCGGTATCGCCGGTCTTGTCGTCGCTGCACGACACGGATACGGAAAGTACGAGTGCCAGCAGCAGGAAAAGAAATTTTTTCATAGCGGAATCTCGGTTAAAGTTCGTTTCGGGGCCTGCCGTCCGGTCAGGGGCGGCAGGCCAGAAACGGGACGGCAATCTCTGTGTGCCGTCCCGTGAAAGGGTGGCCGTTATTCGGCCTCTGCCGGGGTCTTGCCCTCGGACATGATGTATATCTGCGAATTCGCGAGGTCGAAATAGATGTCGTAGGTGCCGTCGAGCTGGACTTTCATGTTCTGCGAACCGCCGCTGGTGATGATGTCGACGGCCTTGTTGATGTCGACCGCACCGCCCGACGCCGTGCCGTAGTTCTTGGAGTCGTCCCAGGCGTTGTTGAAGCGGATCTTGAACTCGCTGGCGGTGGTCAGGGCTACGCCTTTGCGAACGAGGTAGGCGCCCTCCTCGCTCATCGAGAAATCGCCCAGGTCACCCCATCCGGTGATGTTGCCGACCAGTCCCCATGTGTCGGCGACCAGCTCGGGCTTGGCGCCTGCGGCCATCACGTAGGCGCGTCCCGCCTCGGGCAGCAGCCAGTAGTCGTACGTGCCGGCTTCGGCGATCACGGCATTGACCTTGTCGGCCGAAACCTTGAAGGCCGAGCCGATCGTGCAGGTGTAGGGGTTGCTGCCGGCGAATGCGGCGTCGGCCCCGATCCACTGCGACTCGTCGCCGCTCTTGAAGAGGAATTCCGAGTTGGCGGCTACCTCGACCCCTGCGGCCTTGTAGGCCACGATGTTCGAGCTGGCGCTCTCCATGGCCGTCGGGCCCCAGTCGGGGGTTGCGACGGTCTGGCCGTGGATGTACCAGTCGGCCTTTTCCGGCCCCGGGTCGGGTTCTTCGCCGCCGCCCGCGCCGTAGTCGCCGGCATTGAGTTCGTAGGTGATCTCCGCAGAGTTGTTCAGGGTGGCGTATACGCGGTAATTGCCCGCCGTGGCCTTGATGTTGTCGCCGTTCTGCGAAAGGCGTCCGTCCGCCCCGCCGAAGTTTATCGCCCAGTCGTTGTCCGCACGGAATTTGAACTCCCCGGCGCTCAGTGTGACGTCGACCCAGAAACGCTGTTTTTGGGTGTCGAAATTCATCTCCGTATCGGTGTCCCAGCCGCCCGGGGTGGCATCGCCGATAATACCCATCGAGTTGAACGACAGCTTATTGCTTAACGTTAATGTCGAACGGTCGAATACGAAGCGGTAGAAGCGCTTGGAATAGACCATGATGTTTCCGGAACCGCCGCTGGAGATCAGCGTGATCGACGGGGCTTCCGTTTCCGGAGCCGCAGCATCGCCGTCGGTGCCCCAGTTGCAGGCATCGTTCCAACCGGCCTCGCCGCTCAGCTTGAAGCCGTTGGCGGCCTTTTCGCCGAAGTCTACGATGGCTTCGTAGGTGACCTCGTCACCGGAGAAACAGAACAGGCCCTGGGCGTTGTCGAAGTTCCAGCCGCAGTAGTCGCCGATTACCCAGATCCGGGGGTAGGTGCGCTCGGCCGTGGTTACGGTCATACGGACGGTGACAGGGGCGGAGTAGAATTTTTCGAAGTCGGTGCCGATCGTGGCGCTGATGTAGAAATCCACGTCCGTAGGTTCGCCCGAGGGTACTCCCAGGCCGCCGTCTTCCACGGACAGCGCAAGGATGTTGTTGAGGCTTTCATAGGTTTGCTCGGACGAGGTGCCGTCCATCCCCGTGAAGAGCACCAGCTTCGCACCGTCGTTGTACGAGGCCTCGATCGAGTAGTTGATCTGGGTGCGGACGCCGAAGTCGGCGGCGTCCCAGGTGAAGGTCTGCGTCGAGCCCATGTTGTCGGGTGTGATGACGATCTCACCGGGCAGCGCATGCAGCACGGGCGCCACGACCTTGTCGGGGTCGTAGGCCTTTACCTCGTCGAGCTTCTGGCAGGCGGAGAGGAGCCCCGTCGCGGCCGCCAGCATCATCGCATATCGTGTAATTTTCATAGTCGTACGATTTTTAGGGTTGGTTATTTATCGGTTGCGTTTCCGTAGCCGGGATTCTGGTGCAGTTCGGGGTTGGAAGCGAGCTCCGACGAAGGGATGGCAAAGATTTTCATGTAATCATCGAACCCCTGTCCGGTGAAGGTGCCGCCCTTGTATGTCCAGAGGAACGACGGGGTGGTGAACTTGCCGTAGCGGATCAGGTCGGTGCGGCGGTGCCCCTCCCACATCAGCTCGCGGGCACGCTCCTCGAGCAGGTAGTCGGCCGTGACCGACGAGGGGGCCGATACCCCGGCGCGGTCGGTCAGCTCCTTGAGCTTCGGCAGCGCGGTGTTGGCCTGTCCCAGGTTCATGCAGGCCTCGGCGTAGATCAGGTAGATCTCGCCCAGGCGGATCATCGGGAAGTCGATGTCGCTGTATGCCTTCGATGCAGCCGTGGCAAGGAATTCGTCGTTGGTCATGTTGTGGGGGATATTGTTGAACTTGAGGCAAGTCCACCCGTTGAGGAAGACATAGAGCGCATCGTTCATCGACTCCTGGCGGCCTTTGATGTAGAACATTCCGCCGCGTTTGTCGTTGACCGTATATTCGCCCGTCGTATAGTCCGCGTTGCGGGCGTTGAAATATTTCTGCACGTATTCGTAGGGTACGCGGATGCCGGCCCAGCCGTTGTTCACGCCGTTGATCTTCTGTTCGGCCGTCACGTCGGTGGCGGCGATGGCAGCCAGCGTCAGGTACGACGTGCCGCCGTAGGACTGTGTCTGCTCGGCGTCGTAGGCCACGCCGAAGATGATCTCCTTCAGGGCGTCGGCGTTCTCGCCGTTGTCGCCGCGGAAGAGGTCGGAATACTCCGGGCAGAGCGAGTAGCCCATGCCGAAGATCGCTTCGCAGGCGGATTTGGCCTCCGTCCACATCGGGGTGCCGGCATAAACCTCGGCATTGAGGTACATGCGGGCCAGCAGGCCGTTGACCGCACCCTTGTCGGCACGCGGGTAGTTCGAGCGTGCGGCGGGCATCGCGCTTTCGTCCGACGCCAGGTCGGTCAGCTCCGAGATGCAGTAGTCGAAGACATCTTTGCGCGAGGCCTGTTTGGGGTTCACGCCGCCGCCGAAGGGCGAGGTCTCGGTCGTAAACGGCACGTCGCCGAACACGTCGAGGGCGATCCAGTAGAAATAGGCGCGCAGGAAACGGGCTTCGGCACGGAAACTCTGGATCTTGGCGGCCAGTTCGCTGCTCACGCCGCGGTCGGAGAGTTTGTCCGAGGCGGTCTGGCGCAGGTATTCGTTCACGTAGGCGATGCCCTGCAACGTACGTACGTAGACGGCGTAGGTCGCGTCGTTGTCGGCGTCGGACCACGTGTCGGTATTCATGGCGCGACCCCAGGCGTCGTTCTCCCAGGCGCATTTGCAGGCGTCGGCCGTAACCTCCTGGATCGTCCAGAATGCGCGGATGAGCTCCGAGGCGCCGCCGTCGCTGACCTGCAGGTCGGTGGTGTCGTTCGAGACGAAGTTGAAATAGAGTTTGGTGAGCCCGGCCAGGTAGCCGTTCTCGTCTTTCCCGTAGACGGTCTCCGAGGTCGAGTCGGACGGGTTGAGGGGCAGGGTGTCGAGATCCCCGATGCACGAAGTGAGCAGCATCGTTGCGCCTGCCGCCGCCAAGGCGAAATGTTTTATGTCGATTTTCATGGTTCGTTCGTTTTTAGAAGTTTACATTCAGACGCAGCGAATAGGTGCGCGGGCGCGGCCAGATCGAGCCGTCGATGCCGTTGATACCCGGTATTTCGGGGTCTACGCCGCTGTAATCGGTGATGACGAATACGTTCTGCACGCCGAAGGCGACGCGCATCGAGCCCTTCCAGTTGCCAATCTTGTTGAACGTGTACCCGAGGTTGATGTCGTCCATGCGGAAGAACGAGGCGTTTTCGAGGAACATGTCCGAATACCACTGCTCGCCGCTGTTGGCCTTCGTAAAGCCGGTCTTCTTGACCAGCCGTGCGAAGTTGGGCAGGTTGCCGGCGTTGATGTCGATGTTGGACGTCGAGTTGGCCGAGGCGAAGTCGTTGAAGACCCAGTTGCCCGCCGAACCGTGGCCGTTGAAGCCGAAGTCCCAGTTCTTGTAGCTCAGCTTGAGGCTGATGCCGTAGAAGAAGTCAGGGTTGGGGCTCTTGTCGGTCACGTAGCGGTCGGCCTGTGTGATCTTACCGTCCTTGTCACGGTCGACCAGCGCGTTCTGGATCGGATTGCCGTCCTGGTCGTATACCTGCTGGAAACAGTAGAAAGTGTAGGGCGCATAGCCTACCTTGTGGATCTGGAGCAGGTTGCCCGTGCCCTTGGTGATGCTTCCCGTCTGGATGTTGTAGTCGGGGTCGTCGGTGTTGTTGAGCTTGGTGAACTCGGTGTGCTGGAACGTGCCGTTGAAGCCGACCGTGAGGTTCCAGTCCTTGGTCTGCACGGGGATGAAATTCAGGTTGAATTCCACGCCCTTGTTCTCCATCGAGCCGATGTTGGTGAGCACCGTGTTGCCGAAGTTCGAGCCCATGGGGGTGATGACGTTGTTCAGGAGGTCGTCCGTCTGACGCAGGTACCAGTCGACGCTGCCGTTGATGCGCCCGCCGAGGAACCCGAAGTCGAGGCCGACGTTGTAGGTCGTCGTGGTCTCCCATTTGATGTTGGGGTCGTAGGCGCCCGGCGTGAGGTAGAACATGTGGCCGGCGCTGCCCATGTAGTAGGTCTTGTAGACGTCGGTCGACATGTAGTAACGCGCCAGGTAGGGATAATTGGAGCCGATCTCCTGCTGCCCGGTCTGCCCCACGCTGACGCGCAGCTTGAGGGCCGAGACGGCACGCGAATCCTTCAGGAAATTCTCCTCGGCGATGTTCCACGCAAAGGCGCCCGAAGGGAAGAGGCCCCAGCGGGTATCCTTCGAGAAACGCGATGAGGCGTCGTCACGCAGCGTGAAGGTGAAGAGGTATTTCGAGGCGATCGAATAGTTCAGGCGTCCGTAGAACGAGAGCAGATAATTCTCCTGGCGGTTGAACGGGTAGCGCGAATCCTCGCCCTTCTGCTCGTGCGTCTCGTTGAAATAGGATACCGAGTGGTCGGAGCTGTAGAAATGCTGCCACGAATAACCGGCCATCACGTCGAGGTGGTGGATGCCCCACTCCTTGTTGAAGTTGGCGTAGAATTCGAGCAGCTGGTTGCGGCGGAAGTTCGTCGTCCACGAATACTGTCCCCAGCCGCGGGCCTCGGTGTCGGTGTATGCCTGGAACGAGCCGGGGTTCACGCCGTCGTAGGTCTTGGCGCTCGATACGTCGAGGCCGAGGTTGAGGTTGAAACGCAGCGCTTCGAAGCCGTGTACCTTATAGTCGATCTGGGCGTTGCCGATGAAACGCTTGGCACGCGCCGTATTGTCGCGGTCGTAGAGCTGCGAGAGCGGGCCCGCGCCCAGCAGGGTGTTGGGCGTGAAGTCCTCGCCGCGGCCCGATCCGTAGTTCCAGTATCCGTTGGTGGTCGTGTAGTCGATCGAACCGTCGTCGTTGCGGAAATAGGGGTCGATCGTGGGGTTGAAGAAGGCCGCCGAACCCACCACGCCGCCCGAGGCGTAGCGCTGCGACGTGATGACGCCCTTGGCGTTGAGGTTGACCGTGAGGTGCTTGTCGAAGAAGTTGGGCGAGAGGCTCAGGTCGAGCGTCCCGCGTTCGTATTTCGATGTTTCGAGCGTACCCTGCTGGTTGGTGTAGCCCACCGATGCGCGGTAGGGCATGCGGTCGTTGATGTTGCCGATCAGGCTGACGTTGTGGTCATGCGAAATGGCGGTGCGGAAGACCAAGTCCTGCCAGTTGGTGTTCTTGTCGCCGAGCATCGACTGCACCTTGTCGCCCGTGGTCGTACCTGCGGGGTATACCTGGTCGATGTAGGTGCGGAACTCGCCGGGCGACATCACGGGCAGCTCGTCGGAGTTGGTCTGGACGCTCACGCTGCCGCTGTACGATACGCGGGGCGTGTTGCCGCGCCCCTTCTTGGTGGTGACGAGGATGACGCCGTTCGAGGCGCGCGAACCGTAGATGGCCGCCGCCGAAGCGTCCTTGAGCACGGTGAAGGATTCGATGTCGTTGGGGTTGATCGTCTCCAGCGGGTTGGCCATACCCTTGCCGCCGTCGACTGCGATGGGCACCCCGTCGATCACGATCAGCGGGTCGTTCGAGGCGTTGAGCGAAGCCGCACCGCGCACGCGGATGGTGGCGCTCGATCCGGGGCCTCCGTCGCCGGGGATGATATGCACGCCCGGAACCTTACCCTTGAGCATGTCCTGTGTGGAGACCACGGCGCCGCGGTTGAACTCTTCGGCCTTGATCGCCACGACCGAACCGGTCATGTCGTTCTTCTTGACCGTACCGTAGCCGATCACCACCACGTCGTCGATACCCATGGCATCCTCTTCGAGCGTGAGGTGCGCCAGCAGCGACGAACTGGCCACCAGGCTGACGGTCTTGTAACCGACATAGCTGACCTCGATGACCGACTCGGGGCCGGCGGCGCGGATGGCATAGTCGCCGTCGATGCCCGTCGAGACACCGTTGGTCGTGCCCTTTTCGACGACGGTAGCGCCCAGGATCGGCATCCCGGACTTGTCGACAACTACGCCTTTTACCTCATAACCAGCGTTTTGCGCCAGCGTGAGGGGGGGGGGTAAATTGACATATGAGCAAGATACCCGCACACATAGTTAAAAATCGTTTCATAAGAATAATGGTTAGTTTATAAGTTGATTTTATGAATTGTAGGTTATTCGGCCTTGTGTTCTTTGACCAGGAAAACCGACACGGCGGCCAGCAGCATGAATACCCCGGCGAGCGCCAGCATGTCTGCCGCGTCGGAGGCGAAGCAGTACTTGACGATGGCACCGCCGGTCAGTCCGATGACGATCTGGGGAACGGTGATCGTGAAATTGAAGATACCCATGTATACGCCCATGCGGCGCGGTTCGACCGCGCGCGACAAGATGGCGTAGGGCATGGCGAGGATGCCCGCCCAGGCGATACCGATCCCCACCATCGGGAGCATCAGCGCGTATTGGTCGTGCAGCAGGCACAACCCCGCGAAGCCCAGTGCCCCGGCGAGCAGGCAGACGGCATAGACGGGCTTGTTGCCGTAGCGCGTGGCGACGCGTGCGAGAAACAATGCGGCGATGCAGGCGGGGATGGGGTAGGTGCCGTTGAGCACGCCGACCCAGGTCTGCGTGGCGCCGGCCGAGAGTACTTCGCCCGTGGCATGGTCGGTGACCACACCCGTGATGGCAGGTTTGAGGTAAGTCCACATCAGGAAGAGCGCCGCCCACGAGAAGAACTGCGTGACGCCCAGCCGCACCATCACGCCGGGGACGTTGCGCATGAGGCCGGCGAAACTCAC
>ERZ824978.3527-NODE-3527-length-11588-cov-4.339634_pt1 | contig 11588 bp, 13 predicted proteins | sample MGYA00519860_ERZ824978 | MGnify/ENA primary metagenome ERZ824978 (study PRJEB31778, sample SAMEA3449184) | human gut metagenome | biome: human gut; feature: human-associated habitat; material: faeces | place: United Kingdom | collected 2010/2012 ... | reverse complement strand
GTTTCCAGCAGCGCAAAATGTGACCATTCCACTGCCAGAGAAAGTTGACCCACACCGACGACGCCGGTGGCTCTGACCCACACCCTGACCCACACGCGGAAATGCGCGGAAAGGGCAAAAGATGAGCGGACGGATATTCCGTCCGCTCATCTCCTTTAGATTGACTCACATCACCTGCGTCATGAAGCTGCCCATGGTCTGCGCGGTTTCGTCCTGCTTTTGGCGGGTAGCGTGGGTGTAGGTGCGGAGTGTGAAGCCCGCGGTGTAGCGGCCCTCCCAGCGGCCATCTGACCGTTTGCGGATATTGCCCTCGCCGTTGGCGCGTTTCTTGGCCATAGAATCAGCTCCTTTGCTTTTTTGTTAGCCAACATACATACCACAACGTTGACGAAATAGCTACTGTTTTTTACGGACTTTTCATTGATCGACGACGCGGAATATTTCGGGCAAGAAAAAGGCCGCGTCACACAAGTGGCACCGCAGTATTCCTTGTTGCCGTGGCTGAGAGGGTATGGTATTCTGTCTTTAGAAGGGGTGATTCCATGCCGGAAAATAGCAGCAATAAGTTCAAAGAACATTTTGGGCTTATACCTATTGATCCAACGAAAAACTTTTTTGAACATCCCTGCGCAGGAACGCTCGCAGATATGCCCAAAGCGGTTCAGACAGAGGAGATGGTACTTCTTGCGCTTGAAACCGAGAAGCCGTATGCTTTCCCCGTTTTAAGCTGTGCCGCCGCGGCGCTGAAAACCGAGGAGATATGCGATAAGGCTGTAATATCCAATGTGCTGAACTTCCTCTATACACCGCCGGAATACAGAACTGCTGAAAGGTGTCTCGATGCAGTAAGAAGGGATACCGATACGCACATGGGGGAACGAGCTATTCTTTCCGGTGTACCAGAGAATGTATTGCATGGACCATTAGGAAACGAAATATGTAAGGCCGCTGTGGCCGCAAACTGGGAATCTATTCGATATGTTCCAAAGGAATATATCACAGCGTATATGCTTATGGGTGCTGCAGAAGCGATCCCTGCTGGGGATTCGCTCTATGATGTCTCTTGCTACTTCCCGCGCAAAAAGCTCACCAAAACGCTCTGTGTGGCGATTATGAAGCGAGCCGGCAAAGGATTTGCTTCCTTACCTCCACGTTTCAAGAAGGATAAGGACGTGATTGACGCTGCCATATCCAGCTATCCGGATGCTGTGATGGAACTGGCAGATGAACAACTCACAGAGGGACGGCTTCACCGGGCACTGGAACAGGACGACACTCTGCTCCACCGGCTGCCGGATGAGATTTTGGACCGTTTCGGGATTGAACACCCTGCGAATGTGACTCAGGCAAAGGACGCGGCTTCTTCCCTGCCGGAAATCCGTGCCGTCGAGTCGGAACTGCCGGAGGTACCCGGAACTGCCATGGCGACGACCGCCTCGGCGCTTCCCGCTCTCTATGACCTCACCGCCGGTGACAGCATTCCCCTGCCCAGCATTGATTCCAAGCTGTGCACAAAAAATGAACAATCAAAGTGGCTGCAATAAAGAAAAGTGCTCCCATTGACCATTTCAAAAGCTGTCCAGTTCGGCACGCTCCATCATCAGGCCTTTTGTATCAACGGCCTTCAGTACCAGCTTTCGTTCCGGCTTTGCCAGCCGCGACATCAACTGCTGAAATGCGTCATCGTAATCGCATTTCAGTTCCGGCATGACCGCCCTTGTGTAGAATTTTCGGTGCAGGTCCTTCAGAGTTTCGTACATACTCATCACCTCCTGCGACAAACAAGTATCACAGAAGCGGAAGGAAGTCAACGGGAAAGAATTACAATGTCTACCTCCTGCGATCCTCCGAATAGGTAGAGACACGCCTGCGGCCTTGTGCCGCAGGCGTGTCTCTGTTTGAGGAGAATCTCTATTGCACTTGCTTATTGCAGAGCTTCTGTATTGGCGCCGGTGTAATAGGTGCTGTCGGGGATGTATGACCGGAATTCAACGCGGATATCCCCGATGGGAACACCGGTCTCCCGATGGACAGCATCGGTGATCGCGGATGCCAGCTGCGCCAGCGCCGAGGCGGATATTTCCTCTGTACAGCGTACCGTCAGCCACATCATACCAGCACACCTCCCATGCAGAACCGGCCCTTTTCGGGGGGCGTGACATAGATCCGCACAGCCTTGGCGGGACATATCCCGCTGTGCTGAAAGCCAGCCGCAATACCGGCCATGCAGCTGTCCAAAACGGCTCCCGGGGAGACACCTCCGGCGCAAAGCTGCACGGTGGTGCAGACGGCTCTGCCCATGCTGCCGGAAAACGCCATATCTCCCGTCGTTTCCATGAAGAATACCGCTACCAGTTCCTTTGGCTTTCCCAGCTTGTCCGATATCTCACGGATGATGCAGGACGCAGCCCCGTGCTTCTGCACATCGGACAGTTTCCGATTGACGTATACTTGTACAGACGGCGTGGCTGGACTCCCTTCAGGCCGTCTGCGTATGCTTCAAAGCCTGCGCTGTACGCCGGATCAATTCTTCACCGGGGGCTTTTCTGTCAGTCTTCGAAACTTCCACGATCAGCTGGTAAACGGGAACAGATTCCTCCTGTGCAATCTGATGGAACAGCTTCAGGAAAGAGGAGTGGCAGCCGGAAAGGCCGAGGATCAGATCCTCCGGCAGTACGGCGGGGCGGTAGCCATAGGGCTGCATGGCGGGAATCAGTTCATTGTCCAAATAGGACAGCAGTCCATAGAAATCCACATCACCAAGAAGTCCCTCCCGCAGGAAGGTGGCGGCAGCCACTTCTGTGGAGCAGTTTCCAGCGCTGCGTGCCATGCCCAGCAGGCCGCAGTCGACCTCCTCGGCGCCGGCCGCCACGGCTGCCAGCGCATTGGCCTGTGAAAGTCCCAAGTTGCTGTGGCCATGGAAGCCCACGGGAATGGTGACCTTTTTCCGCATAGCCGTGACATACGCAGAGACTTCGTCAGGGAACATCGTGCCGGCGGAATCCATGATGGTGATGCGGTCCACGCCCTCGGCGGCCAGCATGGCGGCCTCGTCCGCCAACTCTTCCGCCGTGCAGATGTAGGCTTTCATCAGAGAATAGCGGCAGGTCAGGCTGGCATCCTTTACCATGTGTACGGCGTCTATCGCCTTCCGGCCGTCGCCGGCGGCAATACCGACACGCAGGAAAGACAGCTTGTGCGCGGCAGCCAGCGCCACACGCTGCGGCGTAGCCTTTGCCGCCAGCAGGAACATGCCCAGCCGTCCCTGCTCCGTATAGGGCTCCACCAGACGCATATACCCCTCGTCATCCAGCGGGGCCGTGGCGCCGGACTCATAGGAACCGATGCCCTTGGCGTTGCCCAGCTCGATATCCTGAATACCGCAGCGGAGCAGATTCTTTACCATGCTTTCCGTCAGCTCCGGCGAAAAGCCGTTGCCGACAACATTTGCGCCGTCGCGCAGCGTACAATCAAACAGTTTCATAGTAAGCCTCTTATTTTACCAGATTGGGAAGGAATGTAACGATCTGCGGCAGGAAGATCAGGATGATGGCAACCAGTATCTCCACCGCGATAAAGGGCAGTATCTCCTTGGACACCTTGACAAAGGGCCGCTGGGAAAGACTGCAGGAGACGAACAGACAGGGGCCGAAGGGCGGCGTAGCGATACCGATGCACATGACGAAAACAGTAAAGAAGCCGAAGAAGATGGGATCGATACCATAGGCCAGCGCAACGGGATGCAGGATGGGCGCTACGATGATCACCACAGACAGTGCTTCCATAAACATACCTGCGATCAACAGCATCACCAGCACAAGGAACAGGAAAACGGTGGCGGAGGAGGCGATAGACTGGATGGATGTGGCCAGCAGGTTGGGAATATTGTAGTAGGTGACGATCCAACCGAACAGCTGCGCCGTGACCACCATGATGGAAACGACCACCGTCTGCAGGGCACTCTTTTTGAAGATCTCCCACAGGCCCTTCCACGAAACGGAACGATAGACGAATTTGGCGATGATAATGCCATACACGGCAGCGATCGCAGCCGACTCCGTGGCGGTGCAAATGCCGAAATAGATCGTAACCAGAATGATAATGGGCATCAACAGTGCCAGAATGGAATCCTTGGTGGCATCCCAGAGCCGTTTCCATGAAAACGGCTCATCCTCCACAGGCATATCTCGCTTCTTGGCAATGATGTACACCATCAGGCACAGAAGGATACAGGCGAGGATGCCGGGGACAACGCCGCTCATCAGCAGCTTTGTGATCGGCTCGCCTGTGGCGACGCCGTAGAAGATCATCATCAGGCTGGGCGGGATCACGGGTCCCAGCGTACCGCCGATGGCCTGTACCGCAGCGGAGAAATCCTTGGGATAGCCGCGGCGCTCCATCTCCGGATACATCAGGCCGCCGATAGCCGCCGTTGTAGCGGTAGCGGAGCCGGAAAGGGCGGCGAAGATGGTGGACGCCACGACGGAGATAATGCCCAGACTGCCGCGGACACGCCCCAACAGCACCGAGGTCATATCCACAAGACGCTTGGAGATGCCGCCCTGGCTCATCACCTCACCGGCGATGATAAAGGCGGGGACTGCCAGAAAACTGAAGTTGTTGGCGCCGGTAAAAACGCGCTGTGTCAGCAGCACCAGCGGCATTCCGTCCATCGTCAGCAGAGCGGCAATGCAGGACAGCGACAGCGACCACGCCACCGGAACGCCGATGATCATGAACAGCAGCAGGCTGACAAACAATACGACAGGCGTACTCATGCGTTCTCCTCCTTCCGTTTCGTGCAGAACTCTTTGATCGCCAGGACTTCCTGCCGAATCGTTTCAATCAGTGCCAGAAAATATCCCAAAGGCAGCAGTGCGTAGACATAGTACATGGGGATCCGCAGGCTGGGGCTGACAGACAGGCTGCCCGCCTGCACCAGAGAGATACCACTGAGTGTGAAGACCGCCAGTGCCGCCAGTGTCAACAGGGCGATGATGCGTTCCAGAATGAACTTGGCGGTGCCGTGCAGGAGGTTGTCCAGAATATCAACACGCAGAGCAGCCTTATTGGCCACCATGATATTCAGCGTAAAAAAGATTGTAGCGATGAACATGAAGCGCGTCATTTCCTCACACCACGGAATGCTGTACTTGAAGATATAACGGCAAAGGGAATTGATGAAAATCAGAATGATCACCGCGAACATGGAAAAACCGGAGATCGCATATGTCACCTTTTGAATGGTCTTCCAGACCTTTGACACGTCTATTCGCCTCTCTTTCGCATAGAATGCGGCGGGGGACGCAGGATCCGTCCCCCGCCGAAAAGAAGATATTTTTACTTGGCCAGCGCGTCGACCTGCGCAACGAAGTCACTGTACTCGGGGTGTGCATCATAGACGGGCTGGACCATGGCGCGCAGCTCGGTCTTATCAAGGTCAAAGGCCTCCTCTACCAGCTCGTTGACGATCTTCTCGCGGCTGCTCTCGTCCATATCACGGAGCTGGCTGTTCGTGGTGGCTGCCATGGTCGCGGCTGCATCGGTGAACACCTTCTGATCCGCCTCGGACATACCGTTCCACACCTTTGCGGACAGCAGCAGCGCGCCGCAGGTGTAGATGTGGTTGGTGTTGACATAGTACTTGCACAGCTCGGCAAAGCCGCTGGTGGCATATGCAGTGTGGAACATCTCGACAGCGTCGATGGTGCCCTGCTGCAGGCCGGTCATCGCCTCAGAGGCGGCCATCGCCGTGGGGGAAGCGCCCAGCGCATTCCAGAGCTCCAGATGCAGGGGATTCTCCATCACGCGGATCTTCAGGCCCTTCAGGTCTGCCGTGGAGGCTACCTTCTTATTGGTGTACAGCTGACGGAAGCCGTTCTCCACCAGAGCCCGCGTCTTGAAACCGGCGCTGTCGATGGAGTTGATGAGGGACGCACGGATGGGGCTGCTCTCATCGAAGAACACCGCATCCGCATGGGCGGAGTCCTGAATGAGATAGGGCAGATCGAGGCAGGCCAGATCCGGCACGATGTTGGCCAACGGCGTGGTAGCCGTGAAGGCCATATCCACGGTGCCGATATTGACGCCCTCGTTCAGGTCGCTCTCGTTGCCAAGGGAGGAGTTGGCATAGATCTCGATCTTGTAGCGACCCTCCGTCTTTTCGTAGACCTCATCAGCCATGGCCAGCATCGCCAGGTGCATGGGATACGTTTCACTGTACACATGGCCCATTTTCAGGACAGTGGTACTCGTGGTACCGGTGTTGTCGCCGTCGGCGGCAGGTGTATCGTTCTTGTTTCCGCAGGCGGTCACGCCCAGCAGCATGACCGTTGCCAGCACAGCGGCCAGCAGCTTTTTCATCGTCTTCATGTTGTCTCTCCTTTTTGTTATTTGTGTCGTATGATTTTTTCTGCCATCAGATATGCAGAAGCTTCCCCTCATGGATCACGGCAGCCGGTGCATAGGCGAAGTGCATGGGGATGCTGTCGCCCTGACCGTCGATCGCGACTGTATCCACCGCGTACTTTTTCAGAACAACGCAGTGCTTTGCCATATCAGGCGTATACTCCAGATACTTCGCGGGGTTCACCGTCAGCGCACGAAACACCGTGTTTTCATCGACGCCGCAGTTGAGCAGTGCGGACAGGATGTGGAACTGGTCGATCACGATGCTGTTTTCCGTGCGATATGTCATGGTGCCCATATCTGAGCCCAGCGTATCGAAGCCCACGCCCTGCTCCCACGCGGCCTTGAACACCTTCCAGGAGAAATGCTTACCGGCATAGCCCACATCAAACAGAACACCGCGCTCTTGCGCCTCAAAGACTTCCCGATAGACCCTTCCGCGCTCGTCCAGGATCGTATGGGCAAATCCGGAGTAGGGATGGGTGATGATGTCGCCGGTCTGCATAGCATTCATGGAAGCCCGGGGATCCATGCACTGGCCGGAAATATGCACCATCATGTGGCTGTCCGAACCGTCGGCGATAGCACGACAGATATCCAGCAGCTGGGTATCCGTGGTCACGCTCTTGTACGGGAGCCAGCCCAGCTGCACCTTTACGCCCAGGGCACGTCCCTTGTTGCCGCGGATCATCTGCACATACCGGTCGACATCGATGGCCTCCGGCATGGTGGGTGTTTTGGGCGGGAAGATGGTCAGGCCCTCCGGCAGGACGGACAGGAACGACTTGATGTGCATATGACCGGCGTTCCGCCAGAAGCGGTCGGCGGCTTTCCAGCCGTCTACGCCGTAGGTTCCGGCGTCCAGCGCCCCGACAAATCCCGTGGCGTAGTATTTCTCCTCCGCAATGCCAAAGGAGGAAACGGCGGGCGGCGCCCACAGATGTGTATGCATATCCAGCAGTCCCGGGAGAATAAGATCCTCCTCCCCCAGCTGCAGGCAAATATCTGTCGGCTCGTCGGGCAGTTCGTATGTCAGGAAGGTATTGGGGACAAAGCGGTCTTCTGCCCAGCGCCGTCCGCCGTTGATCTGGATCTGGCCCATGTAGTCACACTCCTTTATGTCGTATTATATCACAGATGAACCGGATGGATCGGTTTTTCTCCGTTGAGAACACGCAGCGTTTCGGTAACGACTTCCATACCAGCCTTTTCCAGCGCCTCATAGGTGTTGCCGCCGATATGAGGCGTGGCGCTGAAGTTCGGCAGGCTCAGCAGCTTGTTCTCACCCGTGGGCGGCTCGTTGACAAAGGTGTCGCAGGCGGCGGCCTTCAGCTTGCCTGACACCAGCGCATCGTACAGGGCGTCCTCGTCGATCACAGCGCCGCGGGCGGCGTTGACGAAAACAGCACCGGGCTTGAAGTGATCGAACATCTCGCGGGAGATCATATGCTCGGTGCTGGGCACCAGCGGGACGTTGATATTCACCATGTCGGACCGCTCCAGCAGCTCCTCCATGCTGTCCACCTTTTCAAAGCCGCGGCGGGCCGCCTCCTCCGCATTGATGAACGGATCGTAGCCCAGCACCTTTACGCCGAACCCCTTGTTCATAATGTGCGCAATGCGCTGGGCAATATTGCCCATGCCGATCTGGCCGAAGGTCTTGCCGAGAATCTCCGTGCCAAGAAAATCCCGGGGGGCGATGCTGGTAAAGCGTCCGGCGCGACAGCCTTCGTTTGCCTCGTACAGGCGGCGCTGGAGCAGAAGGAACAGCGCCACCGTCAGCTCAGCCACGGAATCGGCGTTGGCGGTGGGGGTGTAGATCACCTGAATGCCGCGCTGTTTAGCGGCCTCCACGTCGATGGAATTACAGCCGATGCCGTGCTTGGCGATGACCTTCAGCTTTTTCGCCCGGTCCATCATCTCCGCCGTCACGGATGCGCCGCGGACGATGATGGCGTCGATCTCCTCGATGTTGTCAAAGGTATCCACGACAGTGGCCTGCTGTCGCAGCAGTTCAGCCGCCTTTGGATAGATATATTCACTTAAGTATACGACCATTTCTACCTCCATGTTGTGTTTGCTGCTTTTTTATAATATTTATGTTGTGTCCACTAATGTTAAATTAGCAGATAACAGGCCATAAGTCAATGGTGCATTCCATAGAAAGCGGCACTTCAAATTTGTGCATTTTGTTGTATTTGCTTCTAAAATGCCAATTCATAAAGCTTCAAAAGAAGTGTTTACAACTTCCCTTCTGTGTGGTAGAATACAAGAAAACCAGCTACATGGGGGAAATCATGGACAATTTCTTTATTGATCGGATCAAAGGCACCCCGCTGACGAAGGGACAGGAGCGGATCGCCCGGTACATGATGGAGAATCAGTATACCATCTGCCAGCGTTCTTTGATGGATATCTCGAAAGAGGCCGGCGTCAGCGATGCATCCGTACTTCGCTTTACGCGCGCCATCGGGTTTGAGGGATATAATGATTTTAAGGCAGCGCTGTATGCGTATCTGGCGGAGCAGGCAGGCGCCAACACGGGCCACAGCTCTCTGGATCTTGGCTCGCGGCTGCGCAGCGGAACGGCACACGGTGAAAACGCCTTTCAGGATTTCCTCCGCGTCTCTCTGGAAAACGTAGAGCGTTCTCTGTCCGCGACTTCCGGCGACACCTATGCGCACATTGCCGCCTCACTGACTGCCAGCCGGAATATCTACATCTTCGGAAACCGCGCCGCACGCTCCGCAGCAGAGCATTTTGCGCGGGGACTCCGCTATGTAAAGGACAATGTGATCTTCCTCCAGCACACCAATGATGTTTACCCAGCGCTCTATGGCGCCGGCGATCAGGACGTGCTGGTCTATCTGTGCATCTCCCGCTTCTACAAGACCGACGTCCATATCTGCGAGGCCGCAAAGGCCGCCGGTATGCGGCTGTGTCTGGTCACCAATACGGCACCGTCTCCGGTCACGAAATACGCGGATCACATTCTGCTTGTCCGCACAGACGGTACCAGCTATTTCAACTCCATGGTAGGGATCTCCGCCGTTTGCGAATATCTGCTGACTTTGATCGCGGAACGGACTCCGGACACAGCGCAGCGCCTGGAGGCCATTGACCGCTACTCCGAGGATGAGCGTTACACCGCATCCGGCACCAGACAGAAAAAGAACACCCAACAGGATATCCTGTAGATGCAAAAGAGGATCGCCCTTCGTCGAGGGCGATCCTCTTTTGTTCCGTTGTGACCCGTCCATAACAGCGAATACGTTCAAACTTTTGCGGTGTCTCTCTTGTCGACCAAGATTCCATCATCTTCACCAGCGTCGTCAAAGTCCACCTCTCTGCCAATTCTTTCAACTGTCGGCATTGAGGGCCGCTTCTTTTGTCAATGCATGCGTAGTGTCTTCTGCAATCTGAATTCCACAATTCTTCCTATCAATCGTTATTGTGATGGGCTTGTGATGCTCATATTGATTGCCGTAAATATCACGGTATTGTATGCCATAATCATATTTACCAGAAAGCTTTTCATGAACGTAAAAAAGCAACCCGGTATATACTTCCCCTCCAACAGGAATTGAAATCGGTATTGAAGCTGCAACCGCCCTTTTGATCGTTGACTTAATAGTAATTTTTGTATTAATTGCGCAGCCTTTTCCCACGTTTGTTATTTTCATCGGAATATAATGTCTGTCGTTTCTCAAATTGGTTCCAAATTCTCCGTGGTCTTCCATCGTCACACCTATCGTACGCGCCGCCTCTTGTTCCTCCGAAAGCTTTCTAATGCACTCTATTTTATCGTCCGAAAAAAAGAAGAAGCACTCGTCATACATGAACTCTCTATAAGTCAATGCCTCTTTTGCCTTGTCTTCTTCCCTAACATCATCTTCACCATACCAACCTAAGTCGAATGGGCTTACGCACTTTCTCCCAAGAATGTTGATTGCGAAATACGGCAAAACATCACGACGTTTATCTTCTCTATACTGCTTATGAGAATATCTTATGGAGCAGTATACGCCGATTGCGGCACCGGAAGCCGCAATAATTGCGCCATAATAGGTAAGCACATCAGCGGCTCCCCATATCGTTATATACCCGCTATTATTTCTATAGAACTCGTTTATTATAATAGGCCCGCCAATAATAATCCCAAGCACTATCACCGCCAATAACACCCATCTAATCAACGACTTTCTCATAATAATTCCCCCCAACGTGTATCGCATTTATGCCTGCAATTCCCCTGAAAACCAACTATCTCTGCGGCAAGTCATTAGTTCCTGCGATTACACTACAGAAATTTTGCCGCCACAAATAGCTCGATTTAACAATAACACGGCTTCCCATAACGGGCAAGCTATTATAGTTTTCATCGGTCCTTTAGCAGGGTAGTATCTTCATATTACTCCCCATCCTATTCTTTGCTTACTGCGTCACCGCTTTTGAGCCGCGAACCTACTTGTAATCGCCGCCGTATCGAGTATACTTATCCGCAACACGATTTACAGGAGATGACAGCATGATCTACTGCGTATCGGACATTCACGGCGAATTGGATAAGTTTGAGCGACTGCTGACGCTGATCCAATTTTCCGAAAATGACCACCTGTATGTTATCGGTGACGCTATCGACCGGTGCGCCATGGGTGTGGACATCCTGAGGTTGATCATGGATACGTCCAACATGACCATGCTGCTGGGCAATCACGAGCAGATGTGCCTCGCCACCCTCGGGCTGCATAATGAGTTTGGGGCCCGTGAGCTTTGGCGGCGGAACGGCGGCTCATCCACCTATCGGGAGCTGTTCTACCATCGCACGCCCCATGAGCGTAATATGATCCTGCGCTTCTTGGCTGGACTGCCGGATCATCTGGACATTACCGTTGATGGACAGCAGTTTCACCTTGTTCATGGTTGTCCCGGTGCTGACCGTGATACGCGCATCTGGGGACGCATCAAGCCAGAAGATAGAAGTCCTTACCCGGACACCATCTGCATCGTCGGCCACACGCCGGTCAACTTCCTGACCGGTGTCAGTGACCAGCCCTTCCGGATATGGCATGGTGACGGCATCATTGACATCGATTGCGGCTGCGGTCATCAAAAAACAGCGCAACGCCGTTTGGCCTGTCTCCGGCTGGATGATATGGCGGAGTTTTATGTTGGGAATA
>ERZ824978.3511-NODE-3511-length-11627-cov-2.659523_pt1 | contig 11627 bp, 13 predicted proteins | sample MGYA00519860_ERZ824978 | MGnify/ENA primary metagenome ERZ824978 (study PRJEB31778, sample SAMEA3449184) | human gut metagenome | biome: human gut; feature: human-associated habitat; material: faeces | place: United Kingdom | collected 2010/2012 ... | reverse complement strand
CTCTTTACGCATCCGTGGCGCTGACCGGGACGCGCTTCAAGCCTGTCTGGAAGAGCTGGGAGCCGCTTATACCTATAAAAACGGCATATACAGCATTCCCCTGCCCGATACCATGGCCGCAATCCGGATTCTAAACAGGGCCGAGCCGTATATTGAGAGTTTTGAAGTGCAGCACGGTACGATGGACGACGTGTTCATAAACATCACGGGAAAGGAGCTGCGCGACCATGCTTAACCTTGCCGTACGGAATTTGAAAATCTTTTTTCGGGATAAGGCGTCCGTCTTCTTCTCGTTTCTGAGCGTCATTATTATTATCGGCCTGTACGTCCTGTTTTTGGGGGATGTGATCACTGCTGGCATGGACGAAATGCCCGGCGTGCGCTTTCTGATGGACAGCTGGATTGCATCCGGGCTGATGGCGGTTACGTCCATTACTTCCACAATGGGCGCTTTCGGGATTATGGTCGAGGACCGCGCGCGGAAAAACAGCCGCGATTTTCTCACAGCGCCGCTGAAACGTTCGACCATTGCCGGAGGCTATGTCGTGAGCACATACCTGATCGGCGTAATCATCAGCCTTGTTACGCTGGTTCTGATAGAGGTTTACATTGTTGCCTACGGCGGCAGTATTCTCCCCTTTTCCAGCCTTTTAAAGGTGGTGGGGCTGATTCTGCTGTCCGTGCTTTCCTCAAGCGCGATGGTATTCTTTATCACAAGCTTTTTCAAGAGCATGAACGCTTTCTCCACAGCAAGCACTGTGTTGGGTACGCTCATTGGATTTTTGACGGGAATATACATACCCATCGGCGTACTGCCGGAATCCATAGGCTGGATTATAAAGATATTCCCTGTTTCCCATTCAGCGCTGCTCTTTCGGCAGGTTTTCATGGCTGAACCCATGGCGGCGACGTTTGCCAACGTGCCGGAATCCGTTGTCACCGAATTTGACCGGGAAATGGGCATGGTATTTCAGTATGGCGAGTATACCGCCACGCCGCTTGTGCATCTGCTCGTGCTGATTGCCGTTGCGATCGTCTTTTTCCTGCTCTCCGTATGGAACCTCTCCAGAAAACGAAAGGGATGAAACAGGCGGTGCTTAAAGCGCAATACAGGCGAATACAGCCGGCGCCTGCCCAAAGCGCAGCCGTTTTACGCGGCATGCTGGATGTATAATATTCGAAGGAGTAAAAACATGGCGATAGACAGAGTGAAAACATATTTCAGGCAATATGGAATAGAACACCGGATTCAGGAGTTTCCGGTATCAAGCGCAACGGTGGAGCTCGCTGCGCAGGCGCTGCACTGCGAGCCCTGCAGGATTGCAAAAACGCTTTCGTTCAATGCAAACGAGCATCCAGTTCTCGTCGTTACTGCGGGAGACGCGAAAATAGACAATGCGAAATACAAGGCGCAGTTCGGCGTAAAGGCGAAAATGCTGTCCCCCGAACAGGCGGAGGAATGGGTTGGCCATGCCGTGGGCGGCGTATGCCCGTTCGCAGTCAACGACGGCATCGACGTATATCTGGACCAGTCGCTCAAGCGGTTTGAAACCGTATTCCCCGCATGCGGCAGCAGCAACAGCGCAATTGAGCTTACGATTGAAGAACTGGAACGATATGCAAATGCATCGGCCTGGGTGGACGTCTGCAAAGGCTGGCAGGAATCAATTTAATCACAACAAAAAAGGGAGCGGCTCAGTAGAGCCGCTCCCTTTTACAGAATTGATTAACCCTTTTTGAAAAATGCCTCCACCGCTCTGTGGGTCATATACAGGTCCATCTTGCTGATCACCTCAAAGGGCGCGTGCATGGAGAGCACGGGAACGCCGAGATCGACCACGTCGATATCGAGATCGGCGACAAATTTTGCCACTGTACCGCCGCCGCCGGCGTCCACCTTGCCAAGCTCGCCGGACTGCCAGATTACTCCCGATTCATCCAGGATTCTGCGGATATTTGCAAAGAACTCGGCGCTGGCGTCAGACGTGCCGGACTTGCCGGCAGAACCTGTGTATTTCGTAATGATCGTACCGTAGTTGAGATAGGAGGAGTTGCGCCTTTCCATGGGTTCCGGATAGGTCGGGTCAAAGCCCGCGTTTACATCGGCCGACAGGCACTTGGAGTTGTGCAGGCACTGCAGTTCATTGACGCCTGCGGACCGGCACAGGTCCAGTATAAAATTCTTCAGGTAGTCGGCATGCAGGCCCGTATTGCCGGTGGAGCCGATTTCCTCTTTATCGGCCAGGACGGAAATGAGCGTTTTGCCGGAAGCATCCGAAGCGAGCAGGCCGGTCAGGCAGGGATAGGCGCAGACCTTGTCGTCGTGACCGTACGCACCGATCATGGACCGGTCGAACCCGAGGTCCTGCGCTTTAAAGGCAGGCACAGCCGTAAGCTCCGCGGAGAAGAGATCCTCCTCCACAACGTCGTATTTTTCAAACAGGAGCTGGAGGATATTGAGTTTGACTTTTTCGGATACCTTATCGTCCAGGAACGGGCGGCTGCCGACAAGGACGTTGAGCGCTTCGCCCGAAATCGCCTCACGCAGATCGCGCTTGTACTGTTCTTTGGACAGATGGGGAAGCAGATCGGTGATACAGAAAATCGGGTCCGATTCACATTCGCCGATTTTTACATTGATTTTGGTGCCGTCCTTTTTGACGATCACGCCATGCAGAGCGAGCGGGATCGCCGTCCACTGATATTTCTTCACGCCGCCGTAATAGTGCGTCTTCATTAGGCACAGTTCAGTATCCTCATAGACAGGGCCGGGCTTCATATCGAGGCGCGGGCTGTCGATATGCGCGGCGGCGATGTTGACGCCCTCGGCAAGGGAACGCTGTCCGATGATGGCAAATACCAGAGCGCGGTCGCGGTTGTTGAAGTAAATTTTTGTGCCGGGCGCATATGTTTTCCCATACTCAAACGGGACAAACCCGTTTTTTTGCAGCGTTTCAAGCGCAACGGACACGCATTCCCGCTCCGTTTTACTGCTGTTCATAAACGCCTTGTAATGCTCCGCATATTCCATGCAGGCCGCAACCGTTTGATCATCCACGCGCTCATAAGCATTTTTCGGCGCATAGAAAAGCTTTTCCCTGAGCTGTTCTCCGTTTGACTTGTTCATGATGAACCTCCTATATGATATAAATTTTGATATACCTTTTGCGCATACATCACTTTCTCCACATACTGCGCCGTCTCCGGGTACGGTATGTTGTGCAGATCGACGCCGTCGTTGGAAATATCGCTGTTCTGCAACCAGCTTATGATACGGCTGCGGCCGGCGTTGTAGGCGGCAAGCGCTGTTTCCTCCGACCCGAATTCCTCAATGTGCTGGCTGAGAATCATACAGCCATACTTGATATTCTGCGCAGGGTCGAGCAATACTTCTTCCGCTGTCTCCGAAACCGCTTCCCCGTTCTTTTCGGCGATCCAGTACAGCGTGTCGGGTGTGATCTGCATGAGCCCATACGCGCCCATGCCGGAGATCGAGTCCGCCCGGAATCGGCTTTCCGTGTGAATGACCGCCGCAACAAGGCTGGGGTCGAGCCCGTTTTGCGCCGCGCAAGTGCGTATCTGCTCCTCATATTGCAAGGGATAATAGGCACGCAGCGCTATATTTATAATTCCCCCAATGACAAAGATAAACAGCAGCGTTACAAAAATATAGGACAGCGCAGCCTTGACCCCGCGCTTTCTTTTCGCATATGCCATGGAAGGTTAATCCTCCGGTTTCAAAATGCCGTTCATGACTGCATCCACCTGCCTTTGCAGCTCTTCCAGCGTGCCAATGTTCTCAATCGTGTAATCGGCGTGCGACGTGTACCACGCGTCCGGCTTCTGAGCGTCCAGACGCCGCCGCGCCTGCGCTTCGTCAATCCCGTCGCGCGCCATAACCGCTTTAAGCCTGCGGGCATACGGCGCCGTGACGACGACAAGCGCATCGCAGTCCCGTGCCGTTCCGCTCTCGATGATAGCCGCGCCGTCTACCGCGACAGCGGGGGCGCCCGCCGCCCGGCTGCGCTCTATCTGGCAGTTTATTTCTTCGGTGATGTATTTATGGGTTATCCGGTTGAGCGCCACTGTCTCTTCCCCGCTCGCGAACGCCAGAGCGGCGAGTGCCTTGCGGTTGAGCGTGCCGTCCGGGTTCAGAATGCCCAGGCCAAAGTGGGCGGCCAGCTCGTCCAGACACTCTCTGCGCGTATCTGTCACATGGCGCGCCACTGCATCGCCGTCAATATGGACGACGCCGTAGCGACTTTGCATGTATCGGGAAACTTCGCTTTTACCCGCGCCCGAACCGCCGGTCAGACCGATGATTTTCATAGTCTATCCCTCATTGATCAACTTTTTCCAAATGAAACCCCGCCGCTTTCAAAAGCCTGTTTGCCACGCCCAGAAACGCGCCGTCCTGCCTGCACATACGCCCCAGAATACGGCGGACGCCGAGCTCGTCAAACCGCCGCAGCGCCGAAAAGAGGTTGTGGGACAAATCGAACGGGTCGTTCCTGTCGCCGTAGGGCACGGGCACGCCGGCTGAAAAAAGCCGCTCTTCCCCGCTGAAACAGAGTATTCCGGTCCGGCTGTCCGCCAAGCTGCTGATGCGGCGTATCACCGCGTCGTCCGGGCCGGCAAACAGCGTAATCGGCGCACAGGGGGCGTAATGGCGGTATTTCATACCCGGGGCCATGGGCGCGCCGTCGTCCGCCATGGGGGCGAACACGGCGCCGGAGACGGCAACCGGGCCGATTGTCTCCTCAAGCCTGTCCACACTTACGCCGCCGGGACGCAGCACGGTCGGACGTTCGCCGACAAGGGACAGGACCGTGCTTTCCACGCCGATTTCGCAGGGGCCGGCGTCCAGAATCATGGGGATTTTTCCGTTCATATCTTCGCGGACATGGCCTGCCATTGTCGGGCTGGGCCGGCCGGAGGAGTTTGCGGAGGGCGCCGCCAGCGGCAGACCTGCGGCGCGGATTACCGCCCGCGCTACCGGATGCGCCGGGCAGCGGACGGCGACCGTGTCCAATCCGCCGGTCACCTGCCTGGGAACCGCGGCCGATGCGGGCAGTACGATGGTAAGCGGGCCGGGCCAGAACCGGTCCGCCAAAAGGAGGCAGGCATCCGGAACCCGGCGCACAAGCGGCGCAAGCTCCGACGCTTGTGCAATATGTACTATGAGCGGATTGTCGGACGGGCGGCCCTTCGCCTTATAAATCCGCGCGGCGGCCGCAGGGTCCAGCGCGTTTGCCGCAAGGCCGTATACCGTTTCGGTTGGTATGGCGACAAGGCCTCCCTGCCGCAGGATTTCCGCTGCGCGCGCTATATTCTCTTTTGAAGCAGAAACGATCTGCGTTTCCATGTGACAACCCGCTTTTTCTGATGATTATACGATGAGTACGGAAATGACAAAGCCGCACAGAAGCCCCATGATATTGCCGAGCGACGGCAGCCTGCCCTTATAGATGGTTTTGGATTCGGGGACGAGATCCCCGATGGAAATAAACAGCATCGTTCCCGCGGCAATGGCGAGAAACACGCCTATGATGTTTTCGGATATATAGCCGAGATACGCGCCGATATAGGCGCCGAGTCCGGTTGGAATTCCGGAGAGGACTGTGATGCCGACAGCCTTCCATCGGGATACGCCGCCCTCGCGCAGGGGCAGCGCCATCGCAATTCCCTCGGGCACGTCATGGATCATAATCGTCAGCAGAAGAGACAGGCCGATCGCATGGGAAGCGCCGAAGCCCACGCCAATGGCCAGGCCCTCCGGAAAATTGTGCAGGGCGATCCCGATCGCGACAAATATCCCGGTGCGCATAAGCTGAAAAGAGCGGCTGCTCGCGCCCCGAAGCGGCTTTTTTTCCGAGAACTTCAGCTTGCTCTGCAGCAGCATGGACAGCAGTATCCCGGTCATAACGCCCAGCAGGACAATCCATACCGAAGTCAGCTCCATTGCGTTGGGTATGAGATTGAACACTGAAACGCCGACCATTAATCCGGCCGAAAACTCGAGCAGGAAGCCCATGAGCCTGTCGGTATGCTTTCGGATAAATACGGCGATTACGCCGCCGAGCGCCGTGCCGAATACGCCGCAGAACATGCCGTAGAGCATGACGCGTATACAGTAATTCACAGCGATCCCCCCATTTTCCTTTGATAAGACACTATATTCAGGAAAATGCGGGCGCATGCTTAATCGATCGCCGCTTTCAGCTTTTCCGCCTGCGCGTTCGCAATCAGGGCGTTGAGCATTTCGTCGATATCCCCGTTCAAAAACTCTTCCAGGCGGTAAATCGTCATCCCGATCCGGTGGTCGGTCACGCGGCCCTGCGGGAAGTTATAGGTGCGGATCCGTTCGCTGCGGTCGCCGCTGCCGACCTGGTCCTTGCGTTCCGCCGATATTTTGTCCGCCTGCTCCTTCTGCTTCATGTTGTACAGCCGGGAACGCAGGATCTTCATCGCCTTGTCCTTGTTCTTGAACTGGCTGCGCTCGTCCTGGCACTCCACGACGAGACCTGTCGGCAGATGGGTAATCCGAATGGCGGAGGACGTTTTATTGACATGCTGGCCGCCGGCGCCGCTTGCGCGGTAGGTTTCGATCTGCAGATCGTTCGGATTGATTTCAATTTCCACCTCTTCCGCTTCCGGAAGCACTGCGACTGTAACGGCTGAGGTGTGGATTCTGCCGGAAGACTCGGTCTCCGGAACGCGTTGCACACGGTGCGTTCCGCTTTCGAATTTCAGGCGGCTGTAGACGCTGTCCCCCTCCACCAGAAAGGTAATTTCCTTTACGCCACCCAGTTCCGTCTGGTTTGCGGACAGGATATCTATTTTATAGCCGTGCGTCTCCGCATACATTGTGTACATGCGCAGCAGGGAATTTGCAAACAGGGTTGCCTCTTCCCCGCCGACGCCGGCGCGGATTTCCACAATCGCGCTCTTGTCGTCGTCCTCGTCTTTCGGAAGCAGCAGGATTTTCAGTTCGTCTTCCAGACGTGCAAGCATATCCTTGGCCTCAAAGAATTCCGCCTGGACCATGTCCTTAAAATCCTTGTCGAGCGGCTCTTTTAAAAGCTCCTCCGCCTCCGCATAGTCCGCCTGTGTCTGCTTGTACTCACGGTACTTCTCCACAACCGGCGAAAGGTTCTTGTGCTCTTTCATCAGCCGCTTGTACAGGTCCTGGTCCGTCACAACGGCGGGATCCGCCAGCCGTTCGGTGATTTCGTCAAATTTCTGTGCGATACTGTCCAGCTTCTCAAGCATTGTCTTCTTCCCTTTTCAGCACTTTCTTGATGTGTTTTGCGATTTTGATACGGGGCGCCATGATTTCCCTGCCGCACTTTTCACAGCGCAGTTTGAAATCCAGCCCCACGCGCAGCACTTGAAACACATTGCTGCCGCAGGGATGCGCTTTTTTCATCTGCACGCGGTCACCCACCTGTATGTCCATGCCAAGCGCCCCTTTCCTTAAAAACTGTTTTATTATTATATCAAATAATAAGGGGTTTGGCAAATAAAATCAGGGTTAGCAATAGCGTTCTGTTGATTTGAACCGATAAATTCTGTATAATAAGTACGGTATAAAGGAGTTGTATATATGATTCTGCTGGGCATAGATTTTGGGGACACGCGCACGGGCATTGCAAAACTGGACACGCGCTATCCCATCGCAACGCCGCTGGAAACGGTGCGCAAAAATAATCCGAACGCAGCGGCGGAAGAGATTCGCGGCATCGCCGTGCGTGAAAAGGCCGAAAAACTGATATTGGGGCTGCCCCGGAACATGAACGGCAGCGAGGGATTCCGCGCAGAAAAAACGCGTGCGTTCGGCCGCCTGCTGGAAGAGATGACCGGCCTGCCCGTCGCTTATTTTGACGAGCGGCTCACCTCCAGCTATGCAAACGCCGTATTCAATATGACAGACACGCGCGGAAAAAAACGCAAGGAAACCGTTGACGCAGTGGCGGCAACGGTGATTCTGCAGGGCTATATGGACGCGCAGAAAGGCCGGCATGAGTCCGGTTTTGATTTCTGAGCTCATGCCCCCGGCGGTTTTTCCTCTGGTTTTTCAGGCTGCGTTAACGCCTGCGCTTCTTTTTCAGACTCGTCCGGCCGCTGCGTTTGCTGCGGCTTTTTTTTCGGCTTGGAAAACAGCTCCTTAAGCCCCACCCCAAGCAGAACGACGGCAAAAACAATACGGATGATTTTATCGTCGATAAATATGGCGCCGACCGAGCCTGCGGCCGCGCCGACAGCGGAACAGATTGCGAGCCGGATTACCGGCTCTTTTTCTATGAATTTAGTTTTGAAAAAAAAGAAAGTTGCGGCCGCCGCACAGGGCAAAAAATAGATCAGGTTTATCCCCGCCGCCTCTTTTTGGGAAACGCCGGCGAACAGCGTCAGATAGACGAGCAGAATCGATCCGCCGCCGAAGCCCATGCTGCTGATAATTCCCGCAAGAAATCCGATTATGCCTTCAAGCATGTATCAACATCCTTATCGAACAGTACAATAGAAACAGGGCGAACAGCTTGCTGAGAATGGTCGAGTTGATCTTCCGCAAAAGCTTCACCCCGATCGGCGCGGCAATGACGCCTCCGATTATATATGGCAGCGCCTGATTAAAATTCAGATTTCCTGCCAATAAATAAGTTATGGCGCTTACAAAAGACGCTGCAAGCACGGTTGCGACCGTGTACGCATGCGCCTTGTTCTCTTCCTGCATGGCCGCCTTGATCAGCGGGACGCAGATCAGGCCCGCAGCGCCGCCCAGCAGGCCGTTGACAAACCCGGTGACAAGCCCGATAAAAGTAAGTTTCTTTTTCATGGTAATAGCATTCGCCAAAAGACATAAAATATGACCGACAAATCCAAAAAGGGGCTTTTTATGGACAGAAAGGTTTCAAACAGAAAAGCGTTCTTAATCAACCTGCTCTATGTCGCCGCGATCATAGCGCTGATTTTTCTAGCGTTCAAATACGCGCTGGGATACCTTGCGCCCTTTCTTATTTCTTTTCTCGTTGCCGCGGCGCTGCACCCGCTCATTCGCTGGATCGCTAAAAAAACGCGGATAAAAGCCAGCATTGCCGGGATCGTCGTCGCGCTGCTGTTCTGGGTGGTGATGATCGCGCTGATCCTGCTGATCCTGTACCTGCTCACGAGAGAAGCGATTGCACTGCTCGGCAATATGGGGGATATTTCCCACGTCGTCCAGTCCGTCGCCGACCAGATAGAAATATGGCTGGAGGGACTGTACGCCTCGTTTAACGGAACGGCCGCCAGCCTTCTGGATTCTTCCATAGACTCTGTTACCAAGTCCATTATCAACTTCACGGCCAATATTGCCGGTTCTATTGTGGATTTTGCCACCTATATCGCCCTGAAGCTGCCGTCTGTACTGCTGTTCCTGCTCGTCACCGTGCTTTCCTCGGTCTTTCTGTGCAGCGACTATACAAACGTGCGCACATTCCTCTCCTGTCAGCTACCGCCTCGCTATTACTCCAAATATGTGCTCGTGCGCAACTTTATCGGCGGCACAATCGGCAAATTCATACGCGCCTACGGGCTGATTATGTGCATTACCTTTTGCGAACTGCTGCTCTCGTTTTCCATCCTGAAACTCAACTACGCCGTGCTGCTCGCACTGCTGATTACGATATTTGACGTACTTCCCTATGTCGGCTGCAGCACGGTACTGATTCCCTGGGGGGTAATCAGTATCGCGCTTGGCAATATTTCGCTTGGCATTGGCCTGCTGGTCACCAGCATTGTCATCGGGATTGTGCGCAATACCATAGAGCCCAAAATCGTGGGCAAGCAAATCGGCCTGCACCCGCTCATCGTACTGGTAAGTATTTATATCGGCGGTAAAATTCTAGGCCTGATTGGCATTTTCATCTTCCCGATTACGATTATGTTTATTAAAATGCTTAAGGAAGAGGGATATATCCGGGGCTGGAAAAGCGTTCCCGCGCAGCAGCAGCCACGGCCGGCGCGAACGGCCAGGCGCGGCGGACACCGGGACGACGCGCGCGACGACACGGACTAATATTACAAAACACGGGGCGGCCATAGCCGCCCCGTGTCGTTTGCATGCGCCGGGAAAGGTCCACGCCGGCGCTATGAGTATATCGTTTCACTACTTAAAGTAACGGACGCCGGCGCGGAATATATCGTGATCCATCCGGCCCGTTATATTCTTCGCTACGCCTTTGCGGATGCGCTCATTGTGCGCCATTTTTCCGAACACGCGGCCGTCCGGGCTCAGAATCCCCTCCACCGCGCAGACGGAGCCGTTCGGATTGTACGGCATTTCCATAGTCGGCGCACCGGATTTATCGACATACTGGGTCGCGATCTGCCCGTTTTGAATCAACTGTTCAACAACCGCGTCGCTCGCGACAAAGCGGCCCTCGCCATGCGAAATGGGTACGGTGTAAATTTCGCCCACGGCGCTGTCCGCCAGCCACGGAGACTGGACGCTGCTGATACGCGTATCGACCATCATACTCTGGTGCCTGCCGATGGTGTTGAACGTAAGGGTCGGCATGTCCGCGGTCATATCCAGAATATGTCCGTACGGCACAAGGCCCAGCTTGATCAGTGCCTGAAAACCGTTGCAGATGCCGAGCATGAGGCCGTCCCGCTGATAAAGAAGCCGCTCTACCGCCTCGGCAAGCCGGGGATTGCGCAGAAAAGCGGCAATGAACTTGCCGGACCCCTCCGGCTCGTCGCCGCAGGAGAAACCGCCCGGGAGCATGACGATATTGGCGCGGTCAATCGCCTGCTGCGCGGCGAGGATTGAATCTTCAATATCCGCGGCGCTCAGGTTGCGCACGACCAGCGTCTCCACAACGGCGCCGGCGTCTTCAAACTTGCGCGCTGTGTCATATTCAGTATTGGTGCCGGGAAATACCGGAATCAGCACGCGCGGGGATGCGCAGGCGCTTCTGGGGCGGCATGCCGCATACGACTTCTCACTGCTCACTGCGGGCACGGCTCTCGCATCAGCGGCCGCCTGCACGGGGAAAATCGGCTCCAGCGGGTCCGTCCAGGCGCGCAGAAGTCCGTCAAGCCTAACGGCATGACAGCCGTGGCGCAGCTCCGGTTCGGCAATGGTTCTTCCGATACGCTTGCCCGGCATTCCCTCCGGCGGCCCTTCAAAGACGAAGCCGCCATAGTTCTGCTGAAGCAGGTCGTCCTGCGCGACGGCGCCGTCTATCTCTGCGCCGATTTTGTTGCCAACCGCCATTTTAAACAGAGCCTCGCCAAGGCCGCCTTTGGAAAGCGCATAACAGGACAGGATTTTCCCGCCGCGAATCAGGCCGGCGACAGTGCGCAGGTTTCCGCGCAGCGCGGCATAGTCCGGAAGCCCGTCGCTGTCATAGGGACAGGGCAGCCAGTAAAGGCTGCTGCCGGCTTTTTTAAACTCCGGCGATATGACGTCCGCCACCCGGGCGTAGCTCACTGCAAAAGAGACGAGGGTCGGCGGCACGTCAATGTCCTCAAAGGTTCCGGACATGGAATCCTTGCCGCCAATGGCGGCATAGCCCAGGTTCAGCTGGGCGGACAATGCGCCGAGCAGGGCGGAAAACGGAAGTCCCCAGCGTTTGGGGTCG
>ERZ824978.3510-NODE-3510-length-11629-cov-3.804389_pt1 | contig 11629 bp, 6 predicted proteins | sample MGYA00519860_ERZ824978 | MGnify/ENA primary metagenome ERZ824978 (study PRJEB31778, sample SAMEA3449184) | human gut metagenome | biome: human gut; feature: human-associated habitat; material: faeces | place: United Kingdom | collected 2010/2012 ... | reverse complement strand
ATCAGGATAAGCACATGATTCTGTATCTCCGTTCCATAGTTGTTCCGGGCAAGTATCAGAACTATAAAATTACCTTCATTATCCGGGTAATACAATGCCGCACCCACCTCTTTTTTATAACGGAATGAAACCGGCTCTTCCATGAATAGTCGCTTCTGCTGCTCTTTGTTCAGATACTTATCAAGTGTATCTTTCACAGTCTCCATGCTATCGGTATTCAGCAAGATTTCCTTAGCCTGGGGAAGAAGCCCTTCGTATTCCTGACGGATAATTTCATAACTACTCTCGTCTACTTCATCCTTTTCCCAATGTTTCTGGGCAGTAAGATAGGCTTTATCTGCCAGGTAAGAATCGTACAGCCTATTGATATAGTTATAAATGAAAAAATAGAAAACAACCATGATACAGGTAAGCATACATATTGTGATACCCGTATAGAACAACGCTATTTTACTTCCTATCTTCACTACGATTCTCCGTTTAATGAGATTCCATAATATAGCCCAAACCTACCACCGTATGGATAAGTTTGTTTTCATAATCTTTATCAATCTTGGTACGCAGGTAGTTCACATACACATCTACTACATTGGTATTCGTATCAAAATTCTTATCCCATACATGTTTCAGGAGATTCACCCGAGAGAGCACAACACCCTGGTTATTCATGAAGTGCTCTAAAAGTCGGTATTCTTTTACCGTCAGTTCCATTTCACGGTCACCACGACGGGCACGCCTGGTATTGCAATCGAGGATAAGGTCACCACAAACAAGCTCCGAAGTTCTTTTCTCCTTGTTCCTGCGCAGCAAAGCGGTGATACGCGCTTCCAACTCCTGAAAGCTGAAAGGCTTCACCAAATAATCATCGGCACCTGCATCCAACGCATCTATTTTATCTGTATCTTCACTTCTTGCACTTACTACTATAATAGGCATGTTAGACCAAGTTCTGATTTTTGTAATAATATCAATGCCGTCCATATCGGGCAAACCTAAATCTAATAATACAATATCAGGATTGTGGGATACTGCTTCTAATATTGCTGCCTCTCCCGTACTTGCTGTATGAAAACGATAATCATGGGTTTCTAAAGTTGTAGTAATTAAATTACACACTGCCGTGTCATTTTCTACAACCAAAATTAAGGGTTTATTCATATAAATTGACCTCCTCTGCAGGTAATGTAAACCGAAAAACAGTACCTTTCGGTTTATTATCCAAAACAGAAATTTCCCCGCCATGTGCATTAATAATGGACTTGCAAAGCGCAAGACCCAAACCAAGACTTCTATGACTGTCTACCACTTCATTGGGGGCAATATAAAACATGTCAAAAATTCTTTCTTTTGCTTGGTCCGGAATTCCGGGTCCGTCATCTGCAATATCTACAATAACCTGTTTGTCTTTCTTTGTGGTTGAAATGGTAATGGTAGAGCCCGTAGGGGTATACTTTATAGCATTATCCACAATATTAATAATAACCTGAACAATTAATCTTGCGTCCATTTTTGCTAAAATAAAGTCTTCCGTTTGCACTACTTTGATGGTATGTTCATCCTTTTTCTTATTTACATGATGCAATGCTTCCGTAATGACTTCATCCATCAATTCTGCGGACATCTTTAAATGCATACTTCCTTCTTCAATTTTTGTAACCGCCAATAAGTTTTCTACCAGGTTAATCAACCATAACGCATCATCATAAATATCACTGTATAATTGCTGTTTCTTTTCTTGTTTCAATGTGTCTCCATTAGATAACAAAATACCTGCATTGCCTGAAATAGACGTTAACGGTGTACGCAAATCATGTGAAATGGAACGAAGCAAGTTTGCTCGCAATTGTTCATTTTTAGCAAGAATAGCAGCCTTTTCCCTTTCTTTTGCAACTTTTTCATTTTCCAAGGCCAATGCACATTCGCCTAAGATAGAAAGCATAATGCTGTTTTCAAATTCCTCCAAAGGCTCTTCATCTATGACAATGCCCACGACACCATATACATTATCATTCATCCGAATTGCAAGATATAAGCATTTCGCACTGGACAGCGTTCCTGTAGTGGCACCTGCCCTTTGATTGTTCTTAAATACCCATTCGGCAACAATACGTTCATTATCACTGATATAAGCCTCATTATGTTGTTCAATTCCTCTTGGTGAATATATCCGAGGCTCGGACAATGAAGCATCTTTTGCCAAATACACAACGATGTCTCTATCCAATAATTTGATTAACTGATGAACCGTAACATCAATGATATTTTGCTCACCTTCTGATTTTTGGATTAACTGGTTTGTATCAAATAATACCTTTGTACGAAATGCAACCTGGGCAGCTTGCCTGGCATTTCTTTTTATTTTGGTTGCCAGCGTACTTGTAATAAAAGCGGCAACAAACATAATAATAAAAGTGGCAGGATACTCTAATCCATACGTATGAAAGGTATATCTTGGGTAAGTAAAGAAGAAGTTAAACACAAATACGCTGATAACGGACGAGGCCAGACTATAAATACGGTTTGTTGTAATAACAGCCGTAACCAACACGCCCAATATATAAACAATAATAATATTTGCTTCACTAAAACCAAATAAATCAAAAATATACCCAATCAGCGTTGCTGCACATAAAACAAGAATACTTTTAATCAAATCAAGGGGTACAAATTTCCATTTATAATGCTGCTTCTTTTTTATTTTATAAGGTACAGTTTCCTTATCCGGAATTACATAGATATCTAAATTTGGAGAGAGCACCAACATCTTTTCTGTCAGCGTTGGCTTTGCAAAAATATGTTTTCTCTTTGCGGTACTTCTTCCAACTACAATTTTAGAAACACCGGACAATCTTGCAAATTCTGTGATTTGGAATGCAACGTCATCGCCGTAAACGGTTTCAATCGTTGCTCCCAACTGTTCTGCCAAATGGATATTGTCACGTAACCGTTTTTTATCCTCTTCACTCATATTGGGAAAATCTGATGTTTCTACAAACAAAGCGGTAAAAGTACCTTTAAACGCGTTTGCCATTCTCGATGCTGTTCGGATGATTTTTGCATTTGTAGGGGAAGAAGACAGGCAAACCAAAATATGTTCATCCGTAAAATAATCGCTGTTACTTTTAATTCTGGCACTTTCTGTCAGTTTATTTACTCTATCCGCACATCTTCTGAGAGAAATTTCTCTTAACGCCGTTAAATTTTCTATGCTGAAAAAATTTGTTAATGCCTTTTGCGCTTGGGTATCTAAATAAATTTGTCCGGCATGCAAACGCTCTATCAAATCTTCGGGTTCGATATCTACCAGTTCTACCTGGTCCGCATTGTCAAATACTCTGTCCGGAATACGTTCTCTTACCGTAATCCCTGTAATAGAAGCCACCATATCATTTAAGCTTTCAATATGCTGTACATTTACGGTAGTATATACGTCAATTCCTGCTTTTAACAGTTCCTCCACATCTTGATAACGCTTTTCATGTCTGCATCCTTCCGCATTGGTATGTGCAAGTTCGTCTACGATAACCAACTGTGGCTTTCTTTTTATAACGGCATCTAAATCAAATTCTTTTAATACAATATTATGATAAGGTATTTGTTTATTCGGCAGTATTTCCAACCCTTTCAGTAATGCTGCCGTGCGCGGTCTTGGGTGCGGCTCCACATACCCTACTACCACGTCAATTCCTCGTCTTTTAGCGGCGTGTGCCGCTTTTAACATCGCATACGTTTTACCTACACCTGCCGCATAACCAAAAAATATTTTTAAATGTCCTCTCTTATGATAAGAATCTTCATTTTTAATGGCTCTTAACAATTCATCGGGATTGGACCTTATTTCTCCCATATAATTCACTCCAAAGCGCTTGATACATAAATTTATTATAGCATAGCCTATCTTAAGGAAATATAAACGAACCATAAATAGCATTAAGATTGTATAAAGATTATATCATACGGCTACATCTTTACAATATCTCCTTACTTGTATTTTTATCCATCACAGAAATACAAACAAACAATAATAGTCTAAAAAGATAGAAAATTCCGCTTTGAGAACATTCCATAAATATAGGCGTACAAAAAAGGGATTTTTCCTATCACGGAAAAATCCCTTAATATATTTGTAATGCTCAAACAAAATTATTCTTTTAAAATACCGTCTAACATGAGATTGACTTTTAGAACATTTACTGTTTCTTCACCAAAGATTCCTATAAATCTGCCATTTTTACATTTATCAATAATTGCTCGAATTTCATCTTCGGTTTTATTATTTGCCTTAGCAAGTCTGGGAATTTGATATTCGGCAGCTGCCACAGAAATATGTGGGTCAAGACCACTTCCCGAACATGTAACCAAATCAACAGGAATAGGCGTATCACCCATATCAGGATTGGCTGCTTTAATTTTTTGTACACGTTCATCTACCAATGCCTGATATTCTTCACTTGCAGGACTCAAGTTTGATGGGGATGCATACATAAGCGCTTTTCCATTTTCGTCTGTATAAGTAGAAACATCAATATTCATAATACGGCCCCACATATGTGAATCGTCAGTATATTGCTGGCCTAACAATTCACAGCCATATTTTTTACCGTCTACTTCGATAATACTGCCATTGGCTTGGTTAGGAAAAATAAGCTGTGCAAGACCTGTTACAACACCTGTATAAACAACACCGCACACTATGGTAAAGATTAAAAAGATAAGTGCTGCACGCGGTAACACGCTTTTTAATGTTTTCATGTACAATTCCTCCTTAACCAATTCCCATAACAGTTAATAACATATCCAATAATTTAATACAAATAAACGGTGCTACCAGTCCGCCCAAACCATATATCAGCAAGTTCCTCGACAACAGCTTTCCGGACGAAACCTCACGATATTTTACACCTTTTAGAGCCAATGGAATCAATACAATAATAATTAATGCATTGTAAATAATAGCGGATAGCACTGCTGTTTGTGGGGAATGCAAGCCCATAATGTTCAGCGCGGACAATCCCGGATACAATCCCATAAACAGAGCAGGGATAATTGCAAAATATTTTGCAACGTCGTTTGCGATTGAGAATGTTGTCAAACTGCCTCTTGTCATTAACAATTGTTTACCAACACGTACAATATCAATCAGCTTTGTAGGCGAAGAATCCAAATCAACCATGTTTCCGGCTTCTTTCGCCGCTTGTGTACCACTGTTCATGGCCACCGCAACGTCTGCTTGTGCAAGAGCCGGTGCATCGTTGGTACCGTCACCTGTCATAGCAACCAAGTGGCCTTTGCTTTGATAATCGCGAATCATTTGAAGTTTTGCTTCAGGTGTTGCTTCGGCCAAGAAATCGTCTACACCTGCCTCTGCCGCAATGGCTGCAGCAGTTAATGGGTTATCGCCTGTAATCATAATAGTTTTAATACCCATTTTTCTTAAATCAGCAAATTTTTCTTTTACACCTTGTTTTACAATATCTTTTAGATGTATTACGCCCAAAATTTTATGGTCTTTTGCTACAACCAAAGGAGTGCCGCCTTGATTGGAAATGGTTTTTACTGTCTCATAACATTCTTCCGTATAACTTCCACCCGCTTCATGTACATAATTGCGAACAGTATCTGCTGCACCTTTACGTACTTCCATGCCATGATAGTCCACACCACTCATACGGGTTTTAGCTGTAAATGGAATAAAAGTCATTTCATTTTCTGAAATTGTTCTTTCCTCAACACCATATTTTTCTTTCGCAAGAGCAACAATGCTTCTGCCCTCTGGTGTTTCGTCCGATAAAGAAGATAAATAAGCAGCATCAGCCAATTCTATAATGGAAGCGCCGTCCACAGGAACAAATTCATGTGCCTGGCGGTTACCGTATGTAATGGTACCTGTCTTATCAAGCATTAAAATGTCAACGTCACCTGCTGCCTCAATGGCACGACCACTCATTGCAAGTACATTGGCCTGATTGAGTCGGCTCATACCTGCAATACCAATGGCAGACAACAATGCGCCAATGGTAGTAGGAGCCAAACAAACAAGCAATGCAACCAATGTGGTTACGGAAGTAGGATTTTCAATACCTGCCTGATTTGCTGAAAATACAGAGTAAGTATAAAGAGAAACTGTAACCAAAATAAAGATAATTGAAAGAGCAACAAGGAAAATTTGGAGTGCAATTTCATTTGGTGTTTTCTTTCTGGCAGCACCCTCAACCATTGCAATCATTTTATCCAAGAAGCTTTCTCCTGCGTCACTGGTAACCTGTACTACAATCCAGTCAGATAACACTGTGGTACCGCCTGTAACAGCGCTTCTGTCACCACCGCTTTCACGGATAACAGGAGCAGATTCACCTGTTATGGCACTTTCATCTACAGATGCAGCACCTTCAATAATCTCACCATCGGCAGGAATTTGTTCTCCTGCCTGAACAATGACAATATCACCTTTTTTCAAAGTTGCGGAAGATACCACTGTGATTGCATCCTTTTGGTCTGCTGACGGTATTTTATGGGCTTCCACATCTTTTTTTGCCGCGCGCAAAGAGTCGGCCTGTGCCTTGCCTCTGCCCTCGGCAATGGCTTCTGCAAAGTTAGCAAACAAAACAGTAAACCAAAGAATAATCGCAATTGCGAGTGTGTAACCGGCTGAAGCATCCTTCAAGCCGCACAGAGCAATAATCCAAAGAATCGTCGTTAAAATAGCTGAGATGTAAACTAGCAGCATCACAGGATTTTGTGCTTGTGTTTTTGGATTAAGTTTAATAAAAGAATCTGAAATGGCTCGGCCAATCATTTTTTTATCGGCAAAGCCTTTTTTCGGATTTGATGCCATAGTATAACCTCCTTATGCTATTGTGCTGAAGAACTCAGCAATAGGACCAAGTGCAAGCGCCGGTAAGAAGCTGAGTGCACCGACCAAAAGTACAATTAATATCAGCAAAAATACGAACATTGCGTTTGTAGTGGATAGAGTTCCGGATGTGGTTGCAATCTTGCTCTTTTTGGCAAGACTTCCGGCAATGGCCAGAGTACCGATAATAGGCAAAAATCTTGCAAAAAGCATTACCAGTCCCAATGACACATTCAAAAATATCGTATTTCCGTTAAAGCCTGCAAAAGCCGAACCGTTATTACCACCGCACGACGAATATGCATATAACATCTCTGAGAACCCATGCGCTCCTGAGTTATTTAAACTGTCTGCCACACCCGGAACAATTGCAGCAATACCACTGCCCAACAGAATGGCAACAGGTGTTGCCAAACAAACGACAACTGACCATTTCATTTCATATGGTTCAATCTTTTTACCCAAGAATTCCGGCGTTCGTCCAACCATAAGACCGGCTATAAATACCGTGAGTATCGCAAAGGCCAGCATACCATACAGTCCGCAGCCAACACCGCCGAATATAACTTCACCTAATTGCATCAGCAACATCGTGACCATACCTCCAAGAGGTGTATAACTGTCATGCATGGAGTTAACTGAACCGTTAGAAGCAGCGGTTGTAAAGGTAGCCCATGTTGCGGAAGTTGCAATACCAAAACGGGATTCTTTACCTTCCATATTACCGCCGGCTTGATCGTACATTGTTAGATTTACCGCACCGTTGTCACTCAATTGAGATGTGCCGATTTGTTCTGTAACCGCCACTGAACTTAGTGCAAGTACCAAGCAAATAAACATTGCGCAGAAAATCGCGAAACCTTGCTTTTTATTCTTAATACTTAAACCAAAGGAGAAGCATAAAGCTGCAGGAATTAACAGCAGAGAAATCATTTCAAGCAAGTTTGTAAATGGATTTGGGTTTTCAAGTGGGTGAGCTGAGTTTACACCCATATAACCACCGCCGTTTGTACCTGTTTGCTTAATTGCAACCTGGCTGGCCGCAGGACCCATCGGAACAAATTGTTCCGTTACAATTTGTGCATCTGAAACAATCTCACCATTTAAGGTAACGGTATTGGTATCTAAATCAACCGTTGCACCCTCCAATACTTCACCGTCTGCACTTACCGCTACAGGTTCTACCAAAGAAACGGTTTCAGCCGGTTTAAAGTTCTGAATGACTCCGCCGCCAACAAGACAAAGCGCAATAATGAGGTTTAAAGGAATTAATACGTGAACTGTAATACGTGTAAGGTCTACCCAGAAGCTTCCAAGTCCTGTATCTTTTACTTTTGTAAAACCACGAATCAACGCATATAAAACCGCAATGCCGGTTGCTGCAGAAACGAAGTTTTGTACTGTAAGTCCCAGAGCTTGTGTTAAATAGCTTAAAGTTGACTCACCGGTGTATGCCTGCCAGTTTGTATTGGTAATAAAACTAATAGCAGTGTTAAAGGATAAGTCCCACGATACTCCGGAGAGTCCCTGTGGGTTGCCGGGTAAAAATCCCTGAAGCAATTGCAAAAGAAAGACAAACAGAAATCCAATACCGGAAAAAATCAGCACGCTGACTAAATATTTTTTCCAGGTCATCTGTTCGTCACTTTTAATCCTCATTAACTTATATACACCTTTTTCACACGGTGTAAGTATTCTTGAAAGAAAGGTCTTTTCGCCTTCCATTACTCTCTTAATATAAAAACCGAGTGGAACGGCCAATGCAACAAGAATTACAAGATACAGAACGTATTGTAAAACTGTGTTCATTTTTGATTATCTCCTTTCATTAAGATTACTACATAATAAACTAGAAGCGCGACCGCAATGCAGCCAATAATTGAAACAATTATCAACATCTTTTCTCATCCCCTTTTTTGCGCCTTCCTCAACAAGTATAATAGCAAAGATTTAAAAAAGGTATTAGCATAAACGTCTGTACATTAAGATTGCATTAAGTTTTCACGTTTTGTTCACAAGTCAGCCAAGTAACAATATCCATTTATGATATTATTTAGAAAAATTTTCATGTAACTTTCCATATTCAAATAGAAAGATTTTTTCTTATGATAAACAAGAGCAATAAAAAAGACTGCACGAAATCGTGCAGTCTTTTTCACTTAATATTTAAATTTCAGGATTTGAAATACCTGCTTGATATGAAATAACGCTGTATTATGAAATTATTTTTTCTCTTTTCTAACTCGTAATACAACAATTGAAACAACTAGGGCAGCAGATAATGCCACGGCAATATAAATCATAGTATTATTTCTCTGATCTCCTGTAGATGGAGAATTTACATTTGCAGTCTCTTGCTCTGTCTCGGGTTTTGACATTAAGCCTGTATCGGTCTCTGCGCTGTTTTGCTCTTCTTTCAGTGCTTGTATTTTTTGTTCGGCAGCTTCCAAAACCGCTAAGTTTGTTACCTTTTCTTTTTGTTCTTCTGTCAATGAGTTATAAGCGGCGCGTACATCTGCTACCGCTTGCTCTTGTTCCAAACCGGTTATTTCACCCAAGTTTTCAATCATTTCGCTCACTTTGTCCGCCGCAGCCTGATCATCTTTTAAAGATGTAATTTTAAGTTCTGCTGCTTCCAGCAGATTCAGGTTATATACCTGTGCCTTTAAATCTTCTGTCAACGCATCGTATGCATCGCGTACTTTTACTACGTCTGATTCTTGCTCCAGACCAGTAATCTCAGGAAGATTTTGAATCATAGCAATGACATCATCTGCAGCATTTTCCTGTCTGTCATTTGTATACGCTTTGATCATAGCATTACCCAAAGTCAGTTTCATTGTGGTTTCCTGAGTTTGGAGTTCAAACGGTTTTAACGTTGAAACATCCAGCCATTGTCCGTCACAACTAATATAGCTTTCTCCCGGATTGGAGACTGCAATATATTCAAAACTATTCAACAAATATCCAATCTCTACCGGAAGGTAATTGTTAGCAGAACCGCCATTTACGGTTTGAACAATGGTATAAGTATCTCCCGGACGTAAATTTACCGGTTGATCTAAATTTATAGTATAAAATCCGTTGCCATCAACCGTTGCAGTCTGTTTGGAAACCAATGTTCCGCTTTCGGGCTTTCCTGATTCACCACCTAGATAAACAGCAATTTCTGCTGTGCTTCCTTCAGCTTGGTTAGAAAATAGAGACACTGCAGCCAAAGTGACATAATCATCTGCCGTAAATACATTAGCTACGGATTCATCCATACCACCAGTGTATCCGTTGTCTGCTAAAACAGCCTGAGCAGCACTCTGTGACATAGATAATGGAGAAGTAATGCCAAGATAATCATATTGCTCTATATTGTCGTAATCAAATCCGTCTGTTATAACATCCATCTCATAAGAAACAGGCAAACTTAAACTCTCATCATAATAAGAAATCCAAAAATACCCATAATCTTTTCCACCTTCATCATTTGGGATAGCATGCATATAATCATGCGCTGCAGAATAGGAATCAGGATCTTCTCCCCAGCTGTTTTTAATTAGAAAAGCACCATTTCCTTCCGGTTTTGTATCTCCGCTAAAGTTATCTTTAGAAAAATTATCATCCCAACCGATAATAGCAACAACATGATTAGGGCTATTTGACCCTGTGGTATAATAACACCCATGTTCTTCATTCCAATATTTCAAGATATTATCTTTTTCGGCATCACTTGTAGGCTGATATACATAGTAAAAGGCACTTACAGCACCATTATTATAAATAGATTCTTTTATTTGTTCAACAGCCTTGGCATCGTAAACATATTCTCCTGTTGTCCAGTTAGCAGGGCTGGGAAATATTTCTGCATTTTGCAAATGCGCTTCGCTAGCGGTACGATATGTTTCATTTACAGTCCAATTCGCATCTTTATCTTTTCCTCCGTTATCATCCTGATACGGAACATCGCTTTCATAAACAGGACCTTGCCAAGCAGCGTAGGTACCCATAGCATTTGTTACTTGTCCGCTGTCTAAGGCAGAACCTATATTATTGTTATTCATGCCTTCTCCCGCCTGATCTAATCCTTCAGGTCTTGCATGCTTTGTAAAATAAGCCAAATGTTTTTCCGAAAAATCAGGTGCAACTCCTGTTTTTAATAAGTAATTGGACTCTACTGCAGCAGTTGCCGCAAAAGCCCAACAAGTGCCTAATGGGTCCTGATTTTTTACCGACGTTGATAATTGATAATCGCGTAAATCATAAGATGCAGGCAAATCAACACCTGTATTTGCATAAGTTGCGGGTACATTTAAGTCACGGTCCAGCTGGTCTTTCAGCATATCCGCAAAGGGTATTTCTTCCAATGCAGGAAATGAAATTTCTGTATTTTCTTCCGCCTGCACAAAACCGAAACTGGATACTGCCAACAATGCAGTAAAGGTTGCAGCAAGCATAGCTGCCGTTCTTCGATATTTTTTTACTCCTGTCTGTTTCATATAATTCCCCCTATTATTCTGCCCTAATTCTAAGAGTTCCCTATAACTCTTCTAAAAACATTGTATTTTTCATGTTATTTTTGTCTAATTTGACATATATTAATATTATAATTCTTTTTTACCTTTTTGTAAATATGTTATTCCAATATGATAAATTAAAGTATAAATTTATCATATTTATACTATGAAAATAATATTCCTATCCATTTTGGATACTCTTTTGTGATAACTTTGAAAAACGGATTTCATATATAGTATGTATTTTCTTATATCACAAAAACCTGCCGAT
>ERZ824978.3505-NODE-3505-length-11650-cov-2.637689_pt1 | contig 11650 bp, 14 predicted proteins | sample MGYA00519860_ERZ824978 | MGnify/ENA primary metagenome ERZ824978 (study PRJEB31778, sample SAMEA3449184) | human gut metagenome | biome: human gut; feature: human-associated habitat; material: faeces | place: United Kingdom | collected 2010/2012 ... | reverse complement strand
GCTCCGCAACAGTTGATACAGAGCAGTCTGAATTTACGCATCTGCCCGATTACGACAGGTGGCTTATGATATTTGAGGGCAGAGCAAGGCTTGTCCATGACAGTGAGAAAGAGGTTACACTCAACCCCTATGAATGTGATGCCTTTGACGGAGGCATATCTACTGTAAGCTTCGGCAGGGTCACCGACTACAATCTGATGCTTCGAAAAGGCGGCAGCGGCTCTATGGAAGCTGTCATACTCGATGAAGGTGCAAAGGAAATCAGACTTCTGCCCTGCAAAAAACACAAAAACAGCTTTGCAGGAGTATTTCTGCAGGGAGAATATGCGCAGATTACCCTGTGCGGTGAACCTCTGAAGCTTGAAAACGGCTGTCAGCTTCTTGTGCTTTTCAGCGGCGCAGAAGCTGTAAGTCTTGATATTTCAGGCAGCGGAGCTGCTGTGATTACGCAGGGTATGTTTTGATATAGCAAAGAAATAGATAAAGGACAAATGAAATGAAACAACTATTTAAAAGTATGGTCATTATAGCGGTAGCGGCGATGGTGATGACTGCTGCATCTTTCAGCAATGTAGTTTTTGTGAGCGCCGCAGAAGAAACCGCAGTACAGCCTGTGACTTATGATTTGGATTTTGACGAAAACTGGGAAGACGATGAGGCAGGAGAGCCTTATGACTTTTAAAAAGTAAATAAGAAGTTTTCATCTGTGACAGTGTCAGGCTCAAAAAAATTTACAAGTAAATATAGAGGACTGCCGTGTGGCAGTACAAATATATATACTGTAAATATTACCGCATCAAATAAATACAAATTAGGATTTTCAAGTGATATTACTTACGGAGATTTTTCTTATGCTGTATTAAATGAACAGGGAGAAACTGTTTTATCAGGAACTGATAATCTGGAATTTGAAGCAATGAGTAAGATTGTATATCTTGAAAAAGGAAGTTATGTACTTTACATCAAATCACTTTACAATATAGGTTTTGATTACAGTGTATATCTGAAATCACAGGCGCCTAAATATACGCTGAATAAAAAGATAACAAGCTGCGATACGGCTACAATCAAATCAGATTGCGGTAAGGGCAGTTGGAAATCATCTAATAAGAATGTTATAACGATTACAGGAAGTACGACAAACGCTTCTGCATGCAAAATAAGGGCTAAAAAAGCAGGTACGGCAACTGTTACATACACCAATTCAGATGGTGCGGAGATTAAGTATGTATATAAGGTGTCAGCACTTAAAAGTTACCCTTTTGACAAGGCATATTTTTCAATGAATTCAGTGGGTGGACTTGAGCCGCATATACTTATATCCAACAATTCAGGCAAAAAAATAAAATATGTTTATCTTACAGTGTCTTTCTATAATGCAGTAGGAGATAAGGTCAGAAATGAAATAGGCGGGTACAAAACAGCGAATCTGACTATTACAGGTCCGATTAAGCCGTGGACATTTGAATGGTATGACTGGAACCCTGTCTTTTATAATACCACTGCGTATAAGATGAAAGTTGAAACCGTTAAAGTAAAATATTTTGACGACTCTACAAAAAGCATAAAAGTCAATAAAAAATTTAAAATCAAATAATCAGGGACAGCTTAAACAGCGGCTTTTACAGCCGCTATTTTTTCTGCTCCTCGTACTTGTGCTTGGTCGCAAGCCCGCCCCTTATATGACGTTCAGCCTTATTGTTATCTAAAACAGCTTTTACCTCTGAAGCAAGAGCCGGGTTTATCTCTTTCAGTCTTTCAGTAATATCTTTATGTACAGTTGATTTTGATATTTTGAATTTCTTAGCTGCGGCTCTTACCGTAGAGCCGGTTCTAATGATATAACCGGCCAGTTCTAAGACTCTCTCTTCTATATAATCTTTCATTAAACCACCTCAAGCCATATTGTCTTAACTTTCTATTGCAATATATGCCTGCACAATTTCAGATATGCCTTATGTGAAAAAATCGTGAAGATTTAATAGTTTGCGCTATACATATGTCTGTTTGTGTTTATTGCAAAACGGGCTGTACCTGTGGTAATATATATCCATAAAAGACAGGAGAGAGATTAAAATGGTTTTTAAAATTGACGAGGTGCTGCTGTTCTTTGCGGCATATGCGATAATGGGCTGGATTTCTGAAGTTATATTTGCAGCCCTCAAGACAGGCAGATTTGTAAACAGAGGCTTTCTTAACGGCCCGCTGTGCCCTATATACGGTTTTGGCGTTGTGGCGGTGGTGCTTGCCCTTGAGCCTGTTAAGGACAGCCTGATACTGCTGTTTCTGGGCTCGTTCGTACTCACGACGGCGCTGGAGTTTCTGACAGGCCTTATACTCGAAAAGGTGTTTCACGATCACTGGTGGGATTATTCAAAGGAGCCCTTTAATATCAAGGGCTATGTATGCCTGAGGTTTTCGATAATGTGGGGCATAGCCTGCGTTATGGTGGTAAAGGTGCTGCATCCGCTGGTTGCAGGTGGCATAGACGCGCTTCCGCTGTGGCTCAGATGGACAATTATAGGCGTATTTTATGTGTATCTCTTTGCAGATCTTGCAGTTACCGTTACGGATATTCAGAAATTCAACAGAGGCATGGGAAAAATGGCAGAGCAGCTTCACGATATATCGGACTTTGCGGGAGAGCATATAGCAGGCGCTGCCATAGAGCTTGGAACCAAGGGTGAAATCTTAAGAACAGAGCTTGAGACAAAGAAGTCTGAACTCGAAACAAAGAAAACAGAACTTGAAGCAAAGAAAGACGAAGCGAAGGCCCGCATGGAAACAAGGCGGGATGCCTATGAGGCGTTTTTCTCAATGCCTGCGGTCAGAAGAAAAAAGAGACTGTTTAAAGCATTCCCTGATCTGAAATCGCAGCTGAGAGAGAGAATGATCAGACAGACGGGAGAGGAATACAGGGCTGAACTTGAAGATCTGTTTGAAAAAACATTCGGCAGGAAGTAATATGAAGGAGCCTGCTCAAATATATTTTCCATTATGAGAAAATTATTTGAAGCGGCTCTTTTTATATACTTTATAACCATATTGCTTCTGTTTGCGGCTCTGCCAAGATACGACATATATATGAGGCCGCCCCTCGACAGCATCAGGGTTACCTCGGACTACGGCTACAGGTGGGGCAGGCTTCACAGAGGAACGGACCTTGCCGCAGAAACAGGCGATAACGTGTATTCTGTCTGCGACGGCAGGGTTGTAAAAGCGGGAGAATACGGCAGCTGCGGCAAAATGGCAGCGGTGGCATGCAGTGAAAGCATTACCGTATATTACGCCCATCTTGACAGCATAAATGTGACGAAGGGGGAGAGAATTGACAGAGGGCAGATAATAGGGGAAGCAGGCAGCAGCGGCAACGCCACGGGGCCTCATCTGCATTTTGAAGTAAGATATAAAGGGGAGAGCAGGAATCCTGCGCAATTTATTGATAAAATCGGAGCAATGTAGTATAATCAAATATGTATGTATATTTAAAAAGAAGAAGGATATAAATTAATGGCATTTTTCAGAGATGTAAGAGAAGATATACGAGAAGCAGTAAAAAAAGACCCGGCGGCACGAAACGGATTTGAGGTGCTGCTGTGTTATCCGGGAATCTGGGCGCTGATATTTCACAGGCCCGCCCACTGGCTGTACCTGCACAACTGCAAGCTGCTGGCAAGAATGCTCTCCCAGCTTATACGCTGGTTTACGGGAATTGAAATTCACCCCGGAGCAACCATAGGCAGAAGATGCTTCATAGACCACGGCATGGCAGTTGTAATAGGCGAAACCGCAGAGGTGGGAGATGATGTCACAATATATCAGGGCGTCACACTGGGCGGTACAGGCAAGGACACCGGCAAGCGTCACCCTACCATAGGTGACAGAGTTGTTGTAAGCTCAGGCGCCAAGGTGCTGGGACCGTTCAAGGTGGGAAACGATGTCAAAATCGGCGCAGGCTCCGTTGTACTCAAAGAAGTCCCCGACGGCTGTACGGTAGTCGGTATACCGGGTACTATAGTAAGGCGCGCGGGACAGCCTGCGGAGGAGCTCAACCAGGTGGATATGCCGGATCCTGTTGCAGTTGAAATGGAATGTTTAAGAAGACGTATTGTGCTTCTTGAAAATAAATTGAGAGAACTCGAAAAGAAATAAAATCATGAAAGGAACTCAAATGGAAACTCTAAGATTATATAACTCTCTGACGAGAAAAAAAGACGAATTCAAAACAAGAGAAGCAGGCAAGGCAGGCATGTATACCTGCGGACCTACAGTTTACCATTTTGCACATATAGGCAACCTCAGAAGCTACATTATGGAGGATGTGCTGGAAAAATACCTCAGATATTACGGATATGATGTCAAAAGAGTAATGAATATTACTGATGTAGGGCATCTTTCAAGTGATGCCGATACAGGAGAGGACAAGATGGTCAAGGGCGCCAAAAGAGAAAACAAAACCGTTATGGATATCGCAAAATTCTATACAGACGCGTTCTTCTCGGACTGCGCCAAGCTCAACATCAAAACACCTGATGTTGTAGAGCCTGCAACAAACCTTATACCTGAATATATCGAAATGGTATCAAAGCTGCTGGAAACAGGCCACGCATATATTGCAGGCGGCAATGTATACTTTGATACCTCCACAATAGACAAATATTATGTATTCAATGACCACGACGAAGAGGATCTGGCTGTAGGCGTAAGAGAGGGCGTGTTTGAGGACGAAAACAAAAAGAACAAGGCCGACTTTGTTCTGTGGTTTACCAAATCAAAATTTGACGACCAGGAGCTCAAATGGGACAGCCCTTGGGGCGTGGGATATCCGGGCTGGCATATCGAGTGCTCGGCAATATCAATCAAGCATCTGGGCGAATACTGCGACATACACTGCGGAGGAATTGACAACGCATTTCCTCATCACACCAACGAGATTGCGCAGTCAGAGGCTTATCTGGGACACGAATGGTGCAATCAGTGGTTCCATGTACTTCACCTTAATGACGAAACAGGTAAAATGAGCAAATCAAAGGGCGAGTTCCTTACAGTTTCACTGCTTGAGGACAAGGGCTACAACCCTGTGGTATACAGATTTTTCTGCTTGCAGTCACACTACAGAAAGACATTGACATTCTCATTTGAGGCGCTTGACAATGCTACAGTGGCATACAACAAGCTTATTGCCAAAATAGCGGCTCTCAAGGCTGATGACAGCCAGCAGACAGACGAGGCGGCGCTTGAGGCTCTCAGAGAGAAGTTCAACAAGGCAATGTGCAATGACCTTAACACATCACTGGCTATTACAGCCCTTTATGATGTGCTCAAATACAAGACAAACGACAAAACTAAACTTTTACTTCTTGACGAGTTCGACCAGGTGCTTTCACTTGACCTGCTCAAAGCAGCGGCAGAGGTAAAAAAGAAAGCCGAGGAGGAAGCTGCAAAGAAGCTTGAGGGCGTTGACCCTGAAATCCTTGCCCTTGTGGAAGAACGTACCGCAGCAAAAAAAGCAAAGAACTTTGCAAGAGCGGACGAAATCAGAGATATGCTCAAGGAGAGAGGAATAACTCTCAAGGATACACCGCAGGGAGTAGAAATCATAAAGGAATAGAATGGATACAAAAAATATAAATACCACAGCGCTTGCATATATCGGAGATGCCGTATATGAAGTATATATCCGCGAATATGTAATGAAAAACGGAGCGGTGCACGCAGACAGACTTCACAGAGAGGCTGTCAGATATGTAAGCGCGGCAGGACAGGCAAAGGCAATCAGAAAAATGTTTGACAGCCTTGATGAAGAGGAGCAGAAACTCGTCAAAAGAGCAAGAAACCACAAATATTCATCAAAGGCCAGAAGTGCAAGTCCTATGGAATACAAATGGGCTACAGCCTGCGAGGCTCTTATAGGCAAGACTCACCTTGACGGCAATATCGAAAGAGAGAAGCAGCTTGTAGCACAGATTATAGAGATTATTGACAGTGAGGAAATCTGATGTCAGGCAAAAAAGTTAAAAAGAAAAAGCTTCAGAGCCACCGCTTTGAAGATGCAATTAAAGACTATGCAAGAACCAACAGTGCATATACCGACGAAAACAAAAAAAGAGTTGAGGAGGCAGGAGGAAGCTCTTTTTGGAAAGCTCCCCTTAAAACCTCCGAAAAAGTTATGATAGTAATCGGTATACTCGGACTCATAGGTATTATTATCAGATACGTAATTCTGTAGGAGGATATTATGAGCAAAGCTGACGTGCTTTTTGTGAATATGTGCAAGGATATACTCGATAACGGCTTTTCCTCGGAGGGACAGGCCGTAAGAGCCGTATGGGAGGACGGAACCCCTGCGCATACGATTAAAAAATTCGGAGTTGTAAACAGATATAACCTGCAGGAGGAATTTCCTGCGCTTACTTTAAGACCTACGGCAATTAAATCGGCTGTAGACGAAATTTTATGGATATGGCAGAAGAAATCAAATAATATAAAGGATTTAAACAGTCATATCTGGGACGAATGGGCAGACGAGGACGGCTCCATAGGCAAGGCCTACGGATACCAGCTGGGTGTTAAGTATGACTTTCATCAGGGCAGAATGGATCAGGTTGACAATGTCATATGGCAGCTCAAAAACACGCCGTATTCAAGAAGAATAATGACCAATATATATAAGTTTGACGACCTTATGGAAATGGGACTTGAACCATGCGCATACTCTATGACTTTCAATGTCACAGGTAACAGACTCAATGCAATATTAAACCAGAGGTCGCAGGATATACTTGCGGCCAACAACTGGAATGTAGTGCAGTATTCGGTGCTGCTGATGATGTTTGCGCAGGTTTGCGGGCTTGAGCCGGGAGAGCTCATATATATGACAGGCACATACCGATAATCAGAGAGCTCATTGCAAGACCGCAGTTTCCTGCGCCTAAGTTTGAGCTCAATCCTGAAATCAAAGACTTTTACGATTTCACAGTAAACGATATCAGGGTTACGGATTATCAGAAAAATGAACAGATTAAAAACATACCGATAGCAATATGAAGAAACGACTGATTACAATATTAATACTCATTGCGGCGATGCTTTTTGCGGGCTGTTCACAGGTCCGAAAGGCGCCTGACAATGAGGGCATATACGGCACATGGTATGAGGCTGTTTCAGACAGCGTCACCACATATATATTCTATGGGGACAACACGTGGACGGCATTTGACAGCAGAGATGCGGAGAATGTTGAGTATTACGAGTACAAGTATGACGGACTTAACGGCACGCTTTTGTTACAGGATATGGAGTATGAAGCCGTACTTGATGAAACAACCCTGAAGCTTTCGGGCGAGGGCGGTGAGGATATAGAGCTTTATCGTGACATGGAGGAAGCCAAGCTGGCCGACCCTTATTACTACAGCTCTGAGGAATTTACAGGCAGCATTAAGGACAAGGACGGCTGGTGCATCAAAGACGGTGTTCTCTATGCCTACAGAGGCACCGCCGAGGAAGTTACAGTTCCCGCAGGTGTGACAGAGATATACGCTAATGCCTTTTCGGGCGACTTCGGATACGGCGCAGAGCTTAAACAGGTTATAGTACCCGGCAGCGTCAAAAAGATAGACGAGGGAGCATTTGCATTTACCAATGCTGATATAATATATATTGAGGAAGGTGTTGAAACCATAGGCGCAAGAGCCTTTTCCGACAGCTATATTGATGAGATACACTTCCCTGAGTCAGTCACAGAGGCGGGCGCGGGAATTCTTGAAACAGAGGAAGGACTGCGAGATGCGAAGATATACGTGATTGGCGGCTCGTATATGCAGGAGTATTTCAAAAAGAATATACCTTACGGAGAGCCTGAAATCATATCGGCATCAGTTTGCAGACAGGAGAAACAATGAAAGCGATAGCAGCAGCAGACAGAAACTGGGCTATAGGAAACAAAGGAAGTCTTCTTTGCCACATACCCGGTGACCTTAAATATTTCAAAGAGAAAACCATAGGCAAAACAGTGGTCATGGGGCGCAAGACCCTTGAGTCACTTCCCGGAGGCAGACCTCTTCCCGGCAGGCAAACCATAGTTCTCAGCAGGAGCCTTGAGGCGGGCGAGGGTTTTACGGTGTGCAGAAGCGTTGAAGAGGTTATCGAGGCATGCAAAGACAAGGATACCTTTATATGCGGAGGCGAGGAGATTTACAGAGAGTTTGAGCCTTACTGCGATACTCTGTATATAACGCGTATAAATGAGGAGTTTGAAGCAGACGCCTACTTTCCGGAGCCGGGCGAGGATATGGAGATAGTATGGCAAAGTGAAGTGTTCTGTGAAAAGGGACACGAGTATCAGTTTCTGGAATACAGAAGAAAGAAATAACAAATGGCAGAGAGAAAAAACAGAAATAGAAACAGAGAAAGAGATTTCAAAGAAAGAGAATTTAAAACAGAAGAGAGAACCGATATTATAATCGGAAGAAACCCTGTTATAGAGGCGCTCAAAAGCGGCAGAGAAATCGAAAAGATAGTTATAGCAGACGGAGCAGAGGGCTCCGTGTCCAAGATAGCGGGTATGGCCCGCGACAGAGGAATTGTCATACACTATAACAACAGGGCTTATTTTGAAAAAACAGCGGGAGGCAAAAATCATCAGGGCGTTATAGCCTTTGTGGCGGCTCACAAATACAGTGAGATGGAGGATATATTCGCAAAGGCCGAAAAATCCGGAGAACCCCCGTTTATAATTATACTTGACAACCTTGAGGATCCTCATAATCTGGGAGCCGTAATGCGTACCGCAGAATGTGCTGGAGCCCACGGCGTGATAATTCCAAAGAGAAGAGCCGTTGGGCTGACAGAAACAGTGGCAAAGGCCGCTGCGGGAGCTCTCGAATATATCCCTTGCGTCAAGGTGGCAAACATCGCGCAGACCATAGACAAGCTCAAAGAAAAGGGCCTCTGGATTGCGGCCTGCGATATGGGCGGCACAGAATACTACAGACAGGACCTTACAGGCAGCATTGCGGTAGTTATAGGGAGCGAGGGAAACGGTATAAGCAGGCTTGTCAAAGAAAAATGCGACTTCGTTGTTTCCATGCCTATGGTGGGCAGGATTAATTCGCTTAACGCTTCCAATGCGGCAGCAGTTATAATGTATGAGGTAAGAAAACAAAGAGATGTCAAAAAACTATAGACTTATGACAGATGAAGTCCTTGCGGGGCTTGCACAGGCAGGCGACAGAGAAGCAGAGGATATTCTGATAAGAAGATATGTTGAGATGATAAGAGGCAAGGCTCACCTGTATTTCATCGTCGGAGCAGACAGCGAAGACGTTATACAGGAGGGGATGATAGGATTGTTCAAGGCAATACACGATTATTCCGGGAACAGAGAGGCGACCTTTAAGACCTTTGCGGAGCTTTGCATAAACCGTCAGATACTTACCGCTGTCAAAACAGCATCAAGACTGAAACATCAGCCTCTCAATGACTCGGTGTCACTCAGTACGCCGGTTGATGAAACGGGCGGCGGGACCCTTGAGGAGTCCCTCGGAGGCGATATGGCAAGCAACCCGGAGGCTGTTTTTATGGAGAACACACTGTCGTTATTGCTTACAGATGAGAACAGCACTCTTTTCAGCAGTATGGAGCGCAGGGTGCTCAAAGAATACCTTGCGGGCAAGAAATATCCCGAGATTGCACAGTCGCTGGGCAAAAGCTACAAAGCGGTTGACAATGCAATGCAGCGGATACGCAGGAAAATCAGTGAATATATGAACAACTAGTTCAGAATACAAATAAACGAGGGTCATACGACCCTCGCTTTGCGTTTAAATCTGTTTTTTGGCTTTTTTCTTTTCCATAGCCTTACGCTCTTTTTCTTCTACGAAATCTATCTTGTCCTGTCGTCTTGCCTGCATTTTTTCTGCGTTTTCCTTGCGGACCTTTTCGACATCAGGAATAAGCTCTATAAATATGCTGTCATATTTCTCGCTTAATATTTCTGTGATTTCAGCATTGGCTTTTTTGAGGTCAGACACTTTGATGGTGTCCGTATCCATTACAATATATATATCAACCCAGTATTTACGTCCGGTTTTGATTACGTCAAAGAAATTGATATAGTATCCGTATTTTGAAAGCACCTGAGTTGCATCTTTACTGATCTCATCTCTGATTTTCTTTTCAGGTGCAAACAGAACCAGTCCCTTTAAAGACTCTATAATCATTTCAAGAGGCTCTTTAATCAGAATTATTGCAAGAGCTATTGCAATGACAGGGTCTGCATACGGTGCCACAGAGGCAAACGGTGTCAGTTTGATAAGCAGACTGATAAGGAACGCTATGCCCACGCCAAAAGTTGAATATGAGTCAAGCTTCCATATGTAAAGTTCCGCTTTGATTGACGGCGACGAGTATTTTTTGTTGATGCTTCTAAGTGTTAAATACATTATAATGCAGCCAAGGGATATTGCCAGTTCAAAAACTGCAATAAAAGTTGCATTTACGTGGTTACCGCCCTCCATAATAACCTGCACGTTTTCGACAATCATAATTATGTCTATGACAAGCAGTAGCATATATTTGATTATAACAAACAGTGATTCAATCTGAGAAAACCCATACGGACGTTTTTCGGTTACGGGTTTGTAAAGTAAAGGGACAAGAACCATAAAAGGTCCTATCATAATCAGATCAGCAATATCAAATACACAGTCCGCCAGAATAGCGTGTGAGCCGGTTATGTAAGCGGCAACGATTTCAGATATCAGGAAGATTAAACTTCCCACAAAAGATATGTTTAGAATTCTTTTTTCCAATTTTAAATTGGTTTCCACGATTTCACTCCTCTCTAATAATATATTAACATATTTCAAGAGGACTTGCTTGCTGTATAAGGCTCAATTGTATAGAAAATTTAGATGACATTAAGCAAAAACAGCAAAGAAAGCAGCAAATTAGTACAACAAGGGCTATGCGTGCGATTTCTCTTTTTGCATATATTATCATTATATAATCATTTCAGAGTTTACATAAAATCATCACATAAGTATGTTACATTATAAGTGCGATAGGGGTATTAGATATATCGCATTCCTTCTTAAATAAAATATATAATAAGTCAGAAAACTCCTTGGGATGCCAGGGAGTTTTTCTGCGGGCGCTATTTTTCCCATGCGATATATGCCCAGCGCACAGGCCAGCTTTCATCATAGGTGTACTGTCCCGACTCCGTCTTTACGAGGTGGGCTTTGAGGTATTCCCGAAGCAGCATATCCTCTGCTGCTGTAAGAGTATCGGGGAAGAACTTTATCAGCTTTGAAGCCGCTTCTTCGAGGCTTTCGAAATAGTCTGTCCTGCTTGAGTAAATATATCTGAGCTCCGGCATTATGCCGCGCTCAAACAGGATATTGATAAGATACATATAGTCAGGCTTTGGAAATCTGCTGTAGCCTATATATTCTGCAATATTGACATTGAAATGCGGAGACTCTGTTGTAGGCTCCACTATGCAGACTTTGCGCCTTGCCTTTGACTGGAGCTTGTCTAAAGCAGCTTCAAGGTTCGAAACAATCATTGACCTTGAGGCTATGGCTACATCGCAGACAGGTATATCATAGCGGCTCCAGTCCTCGTTCCAGTCAAGCTGCATTGTAGT